>Ga0068713_1002496_pt1 | contig 18448 bp, 17 predicted proteins | sample MTBAKSrepl2MetaG_FD_62223 | JGI IMG/M metagenome (GOLD analysis project Ga0068713, IMG submission 62223) | Enrichment culture microbial communities om Arthur Kill intertidal strait, New Jersey, USA, that are MTBE-degrading - MTBE-AKS2 (Arthur... | ecosystem: Environmental > Aquatic > Marine >...
GGTCTTGCGTTTCAGTTCTTCTTGGGTCATTTGAATTGTCCATTTCATGTAGTTAATTTTCATGCCTTTTTAGGACATTTCTAAATTGCTACTTTAGGACATTATCATGTTGCCACTACACAAGCAAAGAGGCTTTCAGGAAAAACCAGGCAGGATGATATAATTAAAAATTATGTCTGAACAAAAACTCATTGGAGTTCAATTTAAGCCTGTTGGAAAGTCGTACAATTTCCTCTTACCCGAGGATATCGACGTTCAACCAGGTGAATATGTCATTGTGAACACTGCTCGTGGGAAACAAATCGGTAAGGTCACGAATTCTACGATTGTACCTCAGGAACACGACCAGGAAGTTCAAACCGTGGAACGGAAAGCCACACCTCGGGATCTGATCCTCAGGGATATGATCAAGGAAAAAGAAACTGAAGCTGTTGAAAAGGCACGCGAGTTTCTGAAAAAACCGGAATACAACGGAGTCAAAGCGCTGGATGCTGAGTACTCTTTTGATTCTGCCCGTCTGACCCTTTTCCTGACTTACGAGGATGTGCCAAACTTCAATATGCGGACTTTCATTCGTGAGGCTGCGCCAATGTACCCGGACGCACGGCTGGAAATCCGCCAGGTGGGTCCAAGGGATATGGCAAAGGAAGTCTCTGGCTTGGGTGCCTGCGGCATCGAAAAACGTTGCTGTTCACGTTTTCTGACAGAGTTCAGTTCCATTTCAATTCGAATGGCGAAATCACAAAACGTCTCCCTGACTCCTTCGGAGATCACAGGAATTTGCGGTCGCCTGCGCTGCTGCCTGGCATACGAACACGACATGTACGAGGAAGCCCGCAAGCTCCTCCCAAAGGTGAAAAAGACCATTCAAACACCCCTGGGTGAAGGTAAGGTGAACCAGGTTCTGCCGATGAGCGATTCTGTACTCGTCTATATCCCGGATGTTGGTCAGCGTGTGATCACACGTTCTGAATTGGAATCGGGCAAGATGGAAGAGAAGCAACCAGTTTCCCGAATAAGTGAGCCTGAAGACTCTTCATCGAGCGATGACGTGGAAATGGTGCGTTTTGATAACATCGGTCGCCCTGCCAGGGCTGAAGAACGAAATCCTGAAAGAAAAAGAGATAAGCCGCGACCAGGCAGAGAACACACTTCCCAGGGCAAATCGAAAGATCAGGCGTCTTCAATTCCTGACGATGCGAACACCAATCCTGAGGCCCAAAAGAACGCTAGCACCAATCGATCCAATTCGCGACGCAATCGTCGAGGTCCAAGATCTAATAAAAGAGTGAAAGAAAATGGTAACAAAAACAATCCAACCAGTTAAATTTCAGGATTGGGAAGAGAAGATGAATATCCTGGTCATCCTTGCTCATCCGGATGACCCGGAATTTTTTATGGGTGGAACCATTGCTTTGTGGAGCAAACTGGGGCACAAGATCAGTTACCTTCTGCTTACCAAAGGTGAAAGAGGCGTGAGTGAGCAGTTTCCGGATGGTGAAGCGCTCAAAGAAATCCGAAAAGTCGAACAGCGCAATGCTGCTGATGTTTTAGGGGTCGGTGCGGTCGATTTTCTTGATCACCAGGATGGCTTGCTGGAAGTCAACCTGGAAAACCGCCGCCAATTGGTTGCAGAGATTCGCAAACGTCAACCTGACATCGTTGTTAGCAGCGACCCTCAGACTTATTTTCATACCCATTACATCAACCATCCTGACCATCGCGCCGCTGGATTGTTGACCATGGAAGCGGTCTTCCCGGCAGCAGGCAACCCGGGCTTTTTCCCTGAGCAAATCGAACAGGGTCTGAAACCCACCCAAATTCGTGAGTTGTGGATGAGCCTGACGGTTGACCCCAACTTTACCCTGGACGTGTCTGAATATTGGCCAATTCGCCTGGAAGCGCTTCAAAAACATGTCTCACAAATCGGAGACCCGGCTGCGTTCGTTCAAAAATGGAACCAACGCCGGCAGGAAGCAACCGAGAGCGACAGCAACTATTATGAACATTTCAGGCGTGTAATCCTGAGAGTCTGATGAACCTCATCGAGCTGGCTGAAAGCCATTTTTCCCAAACACAGGCTGACAGAAGACAATTACATCGCAGCCCTGAGTTGGCATTTAAGGAATTCAAAACGGCAGAATTTGTTACCTCACGGCTGCGAGAATTGGGGTTTACTGTTAAAAACGGTATTGCTGGAACTGGTGTGGTAGCCAGCTTTGACACCGGAAAAGTCGGACCCTCAATCCTTTTTCGTTTCGACATGGACGCCCTGCCAGTACAGGAAGAGAATGAAGTCGAGTATTGTTCTCAAGTAACTGGCAAGATGCATGCTTGCGGTCATGATGGGCATGTTGCCATTGGTTTAACCATCGGCTGGATGATCCAACAGATACAAGATCAACTGACTGGCTCTTTCCATCTGCTGTTTCAGCCTGCTGAGGAAATTGGTCAGGGTGCAGTTCAAATGGTAAAGGAAGGCGTTCTCCGAGAGATCAAACCAGATTATCTATTGGGCGTACACTTATGGAATGAAAAACCGTTTGGATGGCTGGGAATCACCGGCGGACCGCTTATGGCAGCTTCAAGCACCTTTGAAATCAATGTGATCGGCAAAGGTGGTCATGGTGGGCAACCACAGACCTCTGTTGATCCAATTGTTGCCTCTGCCCAGATCATCAATCAATTCCAGACTATTGTCAGCCGCAATCTGAATCCATTTGATTCTGCTGTTATCAGTGTATGCAGTATTCACGGAGGAACAAGCTTCAACATTACCCCGTCGAAAGTGGTCATGACTGGAACGATCCGGTACCTGAGTGAAAGCGTATACGCTACCATGAGGCAAAGAATGAAAGAGATTTGCGAAAACACAGCTAAAGCGATGGGATGTCAGGTGAAGTTAACCCTTGAAGACCTTGTGGGTGCAACTTGTAATGACCCGGTTGTAGCCGGGAAAGCCAGACAATCTGCCTCTAAATTGAATAGGACGGTTCAAATCGATTCGGGTTATCAGACCATGTTGTCTGAAGACGTGGGTGTTTTCCTGGCGCAAGTTCCTGGTTGTTTTGTGTTGGTCGGTGCTGGGGAAAGTGCTGATGGCAGTTCTTATCCGCATCATCATCCCCGTTTCAATTTTGACGAACGGGCGATGACCCTTTCTGCAGCTTTACTTATCCAAACTTGCCTTGAGTTAGCAAGGTAAAATTGCATTATGACTGACGAAGCTGAAAAATTACCCATCTCTTCCCACCTCGAGGAACTGAGGCAGACGCTGCTTTGGTCTTTGGTGGGTTTGGTAGCAGGTGTGGTTGCAACAGTTTTCTTCGTCAATCCGATCCTGGAATTCTTGACTCAACCAATTGGTGGTCTTCAGAATTTGCAGGCAATTGAAGTCACCGAGACAATGTCAGTATATATGAGGGTCGCCTTGTTGGGTGGGCTGATCATCGCATTGCCATGGATCATATTTCAAGTGTTACGGTTTGTGGGTAAAGGATTAAAACCAGCAGAGCGTAAGGGCATCTATTTGGCACTACCGTTTGCGGTTCTGCTCTTTTTGGCCGGTGTCGCGTTTGCGTTCTATGTTATGTTGCCGGCATCCCTGGGATTCTTCCAGGAGATCCTGGATGTCACAACCAGCATTCGCTTGAAATCGTATATCAGTTTTACAACGAACATCATGTTTTGGATCGGTATCAGTTTTCAGCTTCCGCTGGTATTTTTTGTTTTATCCAAAATTGGGATTGTTAATCCAAAAATGTTGATTAAAGGTTGGCGCGTGGCGATTGTGGCTATCGCGATCCTGGCAGCAGTGATCACACCAACTGGTGACCCAATTAATATGCTAATTTTTATGCTGCCTCTTTTTGTATTATATTTGTTAAGCATTTTACTCTCTGCTGTGGCCAAAAAACCGGCCAAGGAAGAGGAATAAGGAGTTACTATGGGTAGTTTGCAGTTACCTGAGATTTTGTTGATCGTTGGGATTTTGCTTTTGATTTTTGGAGTTGGAAGAATTTCTAAAATCGGCGGCGAACTTGGTTCAGGCATTAAAGCCTTTAAAGATGGTTTGAGTGGCAAGAACCAATCGGAAAAGCCAGAAGAAGAAGAAGAGAAAGACAGCGACCAAAAACCGCAGGAATAAGCGATGGAATTTTTAAATTTGGGCTGGCCAGAAATAGCCTTAATTTTAGTGTTGGCGTTCATCATTCTCGGTCCGGGTAAAATGGTAAAAACCGGTCGCGACCTGGGTAGTTGGATCCGGAAAATGAGCCGGGACCAACTTTTTCGGGATGTCATTCAGACGACCGATGAGATTCGCCGTTATCCCCGCAAGATCTTTGATGAGAGCTTGCTGGATTTACCACCGCATGTTTTGCAACAAGAAAAAGAAGCGTCCGAACTGGAAAAAACTTCGGACGCTTCAGAACACACATCTGATGAAGAAGAGCTCGAATCGCCTTCTTCAGCTGACTCCCAACTTCCTTAAGTTCACCATCATATCCTCAAAAGCATTGTTAACCTCATCTGCAGGTTTATCCAGGCTGGCTGGAATGAGGCTTTCGTAAATCGCAAGCAACTGGCTCTTGGTGAAGGTGTGGGCAATATCGAACATGTGCAACGGATTGACCATCAGTTCGGGCAGCCTGCGCATGAATTGCTGCTTCACGATTGTTGGCAATTTGGCACGCTGGATCAGCCTTTGAATTCGTTCGAACGAGCTGCTTTCACATCGCTCGAGCCTGACCCCTTCCAGTAAAACCTCCAGTTTCGAGGAAATCGAGCAGATTATGCCTTCAATATTCAGGGTCTTCAATGCGCTGTCATAGCGGTATTGAGCTGCAATGGAGTCCCCACCTAAACTGATATGTACATTCGCGGGCTCACTGACATTGAAAATATCAAACTGCCAGGTTCGACGGTCTGGTAATTCACTAACAAAGCTGCCTCTTGTGGCTTCTTTTGTGATGCGAAGTGAGCTTTGTTCAATGGATTGGGTGAGCATTGTCTGACAGAATTCACCATCCAGGTAAGCCTGACCTTCACCACCGTCTTCGTACAGATCAAACTCACCTTTCGCACCGGCAAAAACTTTGACTTTAAAACTTCGGGGCAGGTTAACGCCGTTGCTGACCGGGTCTGTATTGAGCGGGATGATGGCTCCATCGGGTACAAAGACCGGAATATCGCCCTGGTCGCAATAGAGACTGTGCCAGCAGCTGCCCTGATAAGCCTCGTTCGTAAAGAAATTGCTCCAATTTCCTTCCGGTAACCAAACGGTCTTTCGCGCAAAACCTGTCATCGGATCGGTTGGGCAGGTTACCGGAGAAACCAGCATGCTCTGACCGAAAGTGTATTGAGCTGGACAAGCATAGGCAGCTTCGTCATGCGGCCAGGAATAATACATGGGAAGAACCAGTGGTTCACCGGTCCGAGCGTTTCTTTCATTCGCAGTGTAGATGAAGGGGATCAGCTGGTGCCGCAGTTGCATCGCAAAACGAGTATGCTGCAGCGTGTCCAGCCCGCAACTCCAGGGCAGACGGTCGATATATTCGTTATTGGTGGAATGTAACCTGAAAATCGGGCTGAAAACGCCATATTGCACCCAACGCAGATAAAGCTCAGGTTCTTCAACCCCTTCACAGTGCCCGCCGATGTCATGACTCCACCAGCCATAGGCAACATTGGAAGCGGTTGCTGTCATCTCGGGCTGGAAAGCCAGGGTGGACCAGTCGACCACCGTGTCACCTGAAAATCCGATCGGATAACGCTGTCCGCCCAATCCAGGCCAACGAGAGAAGATAAACGGTCGTTTTTCGGGGGTTTTGCCCTGGTCATAGAAGTGGAGGTGGTTCAACCAAAAGAGCGGATCCAAGCCGGCAATTTTCGAGCGGCTGCCTTGCTGCCAGTCCAGCCACCAGAAATCGACGCCCTGCTTTTCCAGCGGGTAATGCAGGGCTTCAAAGTACGCCTGGGCAAACTGAGGATTAGCGATTTCGAAAGAAATGGGTTGCCCTGCTGCCGGGTTCACTCCCATGCGCGTAGCCATTTCGGGGTATTGGTCTTCGTGGTTGTGGACGCCCTCAGCCGGGTGGAGATTGAGGGCTGTTTTGAGATTTCTCTCATGCAGATCTGCGATGAATCCTTCCGGGTCAGGGAAGAGCTCCCGGTTCCAGGAATAGCCAGTCCAGCCTGAAGAAGCATTGCCAGTTCTTGTCTTGTGCCAGTCCATATCGACGATACAGACAGACAAGGGTATTTGTTGAAGTTTGAACTCATCCATGAGGCTTATCAACTCTTCTGAAGAATAAGCCCAATAACGACTCCACCAGTTGCCCAATGACCAGCGGGGAAGGAGACTTGGCTTACCGGAAATGAGTTGATGATCCTGGATCGCACCCAGGTAGTCTTGCCCGTAACCATAGAAATAGAGATCTTTGTAGGCAATCGACTTTTCCCTGGTTGCGGGCCAGCGATTTTCATCGAGAATCAGGTTTTTACTGTCATCTACCACAGCCCATCCTGAACGTGAAACCAGCCCATCGCCAAGCGGAACCGGACCACGCGTACTGTCAAGTGTGCGGATCGTTCCACCCAGGTTACTGTGATCGAGGTCGCCATAGCGCCATTGCTGACCACTTTTCTTTAGTTCGATCCAAAGGTCCCGCCAATGAAAGCGGTTGTTTTCATAAAAATGCAGCACAAGATCGTCTGTTTCGATTGTGAGCCAGCCATCGCTCCGTGAAATATTGAAATTCGGTACTGGTTGCTGTCGAAACCAATAGGTCAAGCTGGCGCGATCGTCAAACAGACCCTCGGGGTCCAGTTCCATGCGGATCAAACGGCTGGTGAGTATTGTGAAGCGCGCATGGTCTGAAAGAATGATAGCTTCAGGAGTTGCAAGCGGTGATAATGTTGGTTTTATTTTGCTCATAGTAATTCCTTTGGAACGAAGTATAAAGATTTTACCGGAACATCAGGAAATTAATGACAAAGATGAATCTGTTTCGCTCAATAATCGCCCATTATTCGAAATCTCGGTTAAAATCAGTCAAATTCTTTCAAGGGAAGGTTTATGGAACAATCAGAACTGCAATCCCCCAAAAAACAACGAAGTAAATTAAGAAATCTGTTTGCACTGGCGTCCGGCTATTTTGTCGACCAGGGTGAAGCACAGGCTATGTCAATTTTTAGCCCGGTTTTACGCCAGATGTGGAACCTTAGTGTCGGGAATCTCTCCTGGATCACTTTTGTGCGCAGTCTGCTCCAGGCACTCAGTTCCCCGTTTTGGGGTTATTTAGCGGACAAATATTCCCGTAAGAAGGTACTCTTCTGGGGTACCGGATTCTGGGGAATATGGACGATCGTCGTGGGTCTCACCCAAAACTTCAACCAGTTGTTACTGGTCCGGGTCATCTCTGGTATCGGTCTGGGCTGCCTTATGCCGGCGACATTTTCAATCATGGCTGACACCTTTGCTCCCAAGATCCGCGGTCGAATGTTAGGTTACCTGGAAGGTGTTGGAATCCTTGGTATCATCATTTTTACCCTGGGGTTGGGACGTCTGGCAACGCCAGAACTGTGGCGTTGGGGTTTCATCATCCTGGGTATTGCCAGCATTCTTTCCGGGATCATCATCCTGATTTTCGTGAACGAACCCGTGCGCGGCTCTTCTGAACCAGAAATGAAAGATAAGCTCACTTACGAACAAGCTGAACGCTATAAGGTCCAATTCGATGACTTGCGAAAAGTGTTGAGCATTCCGACCATCCGCATCGCGATTTTGCAGGGCCTGGCAGGTTCCATGCCCTGGGTGATCATGGGTGCTTTCCTGATCCTGTGGTTGGTGGAAGAGCGGGGGCTTTCAACTCAGCAAGCTCCACTGGTTTTCGGCATTATGTTGATCGGTACAGCCATCAGTAATGTTTTGGGTGGTTATATCGGGGACTGGGCTAACCAAAAAAGTCCGAAATACGGGCGTACCATCATCGGTCAACTTTCAGTTATTTTTGGAATTCCCTTAACCATCATCCTGATCAAAGGCACAGATAACTGGAGTATTGCTCAACTGACTGCTTTCTGTTTCTTTATTGGATTGCTGATCAGTTGGCCGGGTAAAGGCGCGAAAGAGCCTATGATGGCAGCTGTAGTTCCCCCTGAGCTGCGTTCTACAGCTTTTGCGATGACCACTTTTGTTGAAAATGGTTTCGCAGCTATTGTTGCCCTGATTTTTGGGTTGATTGCTGACAAGATCGATTTGCCGACAGCAATGTTCTGGACAGTGCCGATTCCCTGGATCTTCTGTGCAATCTTATTCTCGGGCTTCTACTTCACCTATCCGAAAGACCACGAGAAACAGCGCTTGCTACTGGAAGAACGGGCTCGCGAGTTGGGAATCAACAACGGGAATTAATTATTTGGCAAGATCAGTACAGTGGAATGAGGGAATACTCATTCCACTGTTTTTTTAAGGTAATTGCCTCGTTCATTTTGTCCAGGTTGTCTCAAGATCCTCTACTTTGGTCAGAAAAACAAGGTTAGTTCAGAAAATAAAAAACGAATAATACACCAGGTAAAAAAAGAAACTCCTCGTTCGAGGAGTTTCTGTGAGCGGGAGCGACGGGATTTGAACCCGCGGTCTCGGCCTTGACAGGGCCGCATGTTTGACCACTACACCACGCCCCCACAGAAAAAGAAGTTTATCACGCTGATATTGAAACGTCAAGGAAAAATCTCGCAAAAATGCAAAATTCTAAACAAATCTTCTACGATTCTTTGATCGCTTAAAAAAACAAATCGATACACAAAAGATGGACTACTACTTTTCTGCTCCAAACTGCTTAAGGGATATCTAACAAAAACGGCAGGTTACTTGCCTGCCGTTTGCTTGGTTGAATTAGGCTTCAGCTGCGTCAGCCACGTCTTCTGCGGCGTCTTTGATCTCGTCAACAACATCTTCTGTCCCAGTCTTAGCTGTGTGTACAATTTTCTGGGCTTTTTCTTTTGTTACTTTCGCGACTTCATCCGCTTTATGGATGGCATCCTGATAAGCGATTTCTGCGCGTCGTTTGGTTTCTTCGTATGATTCCGCGCTTTTGTCTTTCAGTTCAATTGCTTTTTCTTTGATGACCTGGCGGGTTTCTTCGCCAGTCTGGGGAGCTAATAGCAAAGAGGCAATTGCACCAGCAAGTGCGCCTACGGTAAAACCCATTACAAATGATCCAAAGTTACTTTCGTCTGACATTTTTTCTCCTGTTATCTATTAATTACTTTTTGAAACGAAAGAGCTCGGCAATTTTCTTGACACTTGCCAAAGACTCGTTCAGTTTGATCACTGGTTCAGTAAGATTATCACTCATGAACCTGACAGTTCCTTTTAAAGTATTGACAGTATCGCTGGTCGAGTGGATGATCGGTCTGATTTCATTTTTTAGTAAATTAGTCAGGTCTGCTAATTGCACGATCAACACAACCAATGCTACACCGATGATAAACATCATCAAAGCCATGAGGATAATGAAGATATCCCGCACAATAGAGACTGTATCAGCGTCCGAAAGAGCCAACACGACGATCCCGGCGATTATGGCTAAGAGCACCAGCGCAACAATGACAATCGCAATCGTCGCTTTTTTATTGCCTTCCTGATCTGCTGCTTCTACTTCTGCGGGGGCGGTTGTTGTCAATTGTTTCTGTGTCGGTTCTTCTGTCATATTAACCTCTACAAATAATTATATCCCAGTATAACTGGCAACTATTATCAATGTATAAACACTATAGCTCGTCAATCTGGATTTCTGCCTCGTCAGTTTCGAACAGCTCCAATTCAGGCAGGAGGGTTATATCCGCAAAATTGGCTGTTTGCTCCGTGGTGATGAGCCGCTGCTTTACTAACTCCAGGATTGCCAGAAAGACAACAATTGCTTGCAGGCGGTCACGGCTTTCACCCATAATCTCGGAGAAGCTGGATTTCTGGTCAGCACGCAGCATGTGAAGAATTTCCTCCACTTTTTTCTTGAGGGTAACCTTGGGGATGCTGATAAGTGCGCCGTCCTGCAGGGCAGGCTGCTGACTGGCAAGGTTTTCAAGTGCCAGGATCAGGTCGTCGATCTTCAACCCTGTCAGATCCAACTGCACATTGACTGGATAGGTGCGTGGGATGTGGAGGTGGCTGCGTAGATCCTGGTTCATGCGGTCCGAAAGCCATTCGGTTGTCTTTTTGATCTCACGATAAATGATCAGCTGCCTGGCAAGCGTTTCACCGAGGTCTTCTTCATCCTCGCTTCGTACAGGAGGTCGGGGTAAGAGCGCTTCCGACTTGATCTGCACTAACTTGGCAGCGATTATGACGAATTCAGACAAATAATCCGGTTCCGCATCCTGGTTTTGTTCAATATATGCCAGGAATTGGTCGGTCACTTGCGCAAGAGCAAGTTTGCTAATGTCCAGCTCAGCCTTTTGGATCAGATCCAGCAACAGGTCGAGCGGTCCGGAATAGACCTCCGTGGTGATCTCGTAGGAATCGGATTGATGAAGCCAGAGTTTTGCCATGCCTCAATTATAGTCGAGGCGGAAAAAAGTTTGGGTCTAATGCAAGTATACTTAATTCGTTAACGAGGTTGCGATGGTGAAATTTGTCTGTGTTGAATGTGGTCAGGATTATCCGAAAGTAGGCTTGCCTTACATCTGCCCATCCTGCGGTGGCATTTTCACGCTTTCTGATTTAAGCTACGATCCGAATGAAAAACAGTCACTGCCTGGGATGTGGTCCTACAAGAACATGATGGGGGTGGAACACAATCCGGAATGTTACCTGGGGGAAGGTCAAACTGCCTTGGTCGAGCGAGAGCATGATGATGTTCATTTCTTAGCCAAGTTGGAAAGCTTGAATCCCAGTGGCTCTTTCAAGGATCGTAACTCAGCAATGGTGAGCAGTTTTCTGAAAGCAAGGGGAATCCAAAACGTGGTTGAAGATTCCTCAGGTAACGCCGGCGCATCCTTGGCACTCTACGCGGCTGCTTTTGGCGTAAAAGCGCAAATTTTTGTGCCTGCAGGGACGGCAGGACCCAAGTTGGACCAGATCGTCGCCTGCGGTGCCAGTGTTGACGCAATTCCAGGACCCAGGGAGAACGCCCACCAGGCGGCTTTGGCAGAACTGGAAAAGGGAGACAGGTTCTATGCCAGTCACGCCATGTTACCTTTTGGTTTGGCTGGGTACGCCACCATTGCCTTCGAAATCTTTGAGCAGTTAGGACGATTGCCAGATGCAGTTTATTGTCCAATTGGCCACGGATCGCTATTTTTCGGCATTTTGCTTGGTTTCAGAGCAATATGTGAGTACCTGGGAGTCACTACCAGACCGAGTATGGTTGGTGTTCAGCCAAAGCGTTGTGCGCCGCTTGTTTCAGCCTGGAACAAGCAGCCCTTTACACCTGGCACTCTCACGAGCCTGGCAGAAGGGACAATGGTGACCAAGCCAGCCAGGGGTAAGGAAATTCTACAGGAGCTGGTGCCTGGTTATGATGACTTGCTGGCGATTCCGGAGGAAGAGATCGAGCCTGCCAGAATTGAGCTTGCCAGAATGGGCATTTACGTTGAACCCACCTCCGCCATGGTGTATGCAGCATTAAAGCATAAATCTGCTTCTGCTGGTAGAAAAGAAGTTTTGGTTTTTAGCGGTAATGGGCTAAAATATAGGATAAACAAGTAAAAGAGAAACTGCAGATTCGTTTGATATCGATCGCCAAGAGGATGCTGAACGAATAGGCGGTTCAACAGGGAGTAGTTATGATTGAACCAGAAGCTTTGGCGAAATTGCGGGAGCATTTACCCGGGAATTTCGATAATATTTTTATGCTCACGAGGGCATTAACCCACCGTTCCTATATTAATGAAAACAAAGAAGTTTTAGAAGATAACGAACGCCTTGAGTTCTTAGGTGATTCCGTTCTAAGTTTTATTGTTGCTGAATGGCTTTACCATAATTTTCCAGAGAAGGATGAAGGCTTTCTGACCAAGGTGCGTGCCGCCTTGGTGCACACCCAGCAACTTTCCTCTTTCGCCCGACGAATCGAATTGGGCCCGGCGTTGTTGTTAGGACGGGGTGAAGCCAATGCCGGTGGTCGGAACCGTGACGCGATTCTTTGTGATGCTTTCGAAGCACTGATTGCCACCATTTATCTTGAATGCGGTATGCAAACGGTTAAGGACTTCATCATTCCTTTGCTTGAATCGGAATCGGAAGAGATCCTCCGCTCTCACTCCGAAGAGGATGTAAAGAGCAGATTGCAGGAATGGGCTCAAGCCCAGGGTTATGCCGCCCCCAGTTATGTACTGGTGGATGAATATGGACCGGATCACGATAAGCGCTTCGTGGTGGTTGCCATGATTAATAATGAAAAAGTTGCCCAGGGCAGAGGCTCTTCAAAGCAACTTGCAGAAAAAAGTGCTGCACAAAACAGTATTAAGAAATTGGGAATTATCTCTTTATGAACAAGTCAAATTTTGCTGGTTTAGATTTACAGGGTTACAAGACCTTTGCTCGAGAAACCAACCTGGTTTTCCCCTCCCAGATCACAGCGATCGTTGGACCGAATGGCTCAGGCAAGTCCAATGTTGCTGACTCGATCAGGTGGGTTTTAGGCGAGCAATCTTACTCCCTGCTGAGAGCCAAGAGAACAGAGGACATGATTTACTCAGGTTCTGAAAACCGCGCCAGGGCAGGAATGGCAGCGGTCTCGATCAAATTTGACAACCAGGACAAGTGGCTGCCCATCGATTATTCGGAAGTGGTGTTGACGCGCCGGGCTTACCGAGATGGAAAGAATGAATACCTGATTAATAACCAGCGGGTTCGCTTGAAGGATTTCAACGAATTGCTTGGCAAGACCGGTCTCAGCGACCGCACTTACACCATCATCGGACAGGGCTTGGTCGATTCTGCCCTTTCTATTCGTCCAGATGAACGCAGCAAGCTTTTTGAAGAAGCAGCTGGAATTGGCTTGTACCAGAGTCGAAAAGAAGAAGCCCTTCATCGCCTGGAGACGACAGAGCGTAATCTTGAACGAGCGCTGGATATCATTGCAGAAATCAAACCCAGGGTACGCAGCCTTGAGAAGCAAGCAGCCAAAGTGGGCGAGTATAAAACTGTCCAGGACGCGCTTAAACAGAACCTGCGTGAATGGTATGGCTATCACTGGTTCAAAGCCTTGAAAGAAGTCAACCAGACGCAGCAGCAACTCAATGCAGCTGAGCTGGAAAGGCAATCCACCCGCAAGAGCTTTGAGAACGAACAGACTGAAGCGAACAATCTGCGGTCAGCTATTGAAGCTCAGCGGATTAAAGTCAATACATTGATGAATGATCTGCGGGACCTGCGAGACCAACTGCAGCGTGACAACCAGAATTTGGCAATTTTGGACGAAAGAAAAAGTGCCGCTGAAAAAGCCAGGCTACAGGTTGTCAATGACCTGACAAACCTGGAAGAAGTGATCCGTGCCGCCGAGGACAATTCTCAAAGCCGTCAACTGGATGAGAACAAAATCCGTGAAGAGCTGGAGACCGTCCAAAAACAATTTGAAGCGCTCTCGGTTTCGCGGGCAAAAATCATGGAACAGGAAGCCAGCTTGCGCAAGGAAGAAACCAACTTGCGCGAGGCTCAAATCGAGGTGGAAAAAGAATCCGTGGTGATTCGTTCCCGCAAGCAGGAAATGACTGAACGAATGCAAACGTTGCAGTCGAGCCAGGCATCCATCCAAGCCAACTTGACAGACCTTGAGAATGAGAAGGTCAAGTTAGATGCTGTGATAAAAGAATTGACACAAAAAGTTCAACTGGCAGAAGTGGACTTGCTTGACCTGAAAAAGGAAACCAGCCAGGTGCTTGAAGAACGGACCAAGATTGCCAATGAGCTGGACTCATATCAACAGAGCAGCCATAAACTTGATTTAGATAAAAACCGGGTAAAGAACCGTTTGGAACTTATCAAACAAAGCCGGGAGAGCCTGGCAGGCTTTTCGGATGGTGCCAAGAGCTTACTGAAATCAAGCCGCGGAAAGAAACTACGCGGTGAATTGACCGATTTGGCCACCCATGTTGAAGTACCTGAGCAGTATGAGACTGCTATCAGTGCGGCTTTGGGTGAGGCTGTAGATGTGATCATCATCAAAGATGGCAATTTGGGGTCGAACCTGATTGAGGAATTTTCAAGCCGGCTGCAAGATCGTGTTGCAGTTTTGAGCCAGGATTCTGCATCACAAAAGCATATCGTAAAGAATCTGGAAGAAGGATTGATTGTTGCCAGCCAAATTGTAAACACCGAACCAGGTCTTCGCCCTGTAGTGGACTTGCTGTTGGGGGATTTTATCATTACTGACAATATCAAGTCCGCCTTTATTGGTCGCGAAAATCATCCCGAATTGAATTTTGTCACCCTGGCAGGTGAAGTGTTGTTGAAGAATGGGATTGCCATCATCGGTAAAGCGAACCAAAGCAGCAAAGTGAGTTACACCCGTATGGTCAAGGAACTGACCAGTGAACTCGATGAGGTGGTTTCTTCGACTGGAAAAATTTTAAAAGTGATTGAACAGCTGACCGCAAAACTCAAAACTGCCGATGAAAAGATAAGCGCAAACCAGCGCCTGCGGGATCAAAAACAAAACTTTCGCGACAGCCTTGCAAAAGAACTGCAGGTGGCAAGCCTTTCCCTTGAGAAAAATCGAAACAGAGCAGGCTGGATCGAACGTCAGCAAAATGAAAACCAAACCTCACAGGATGGAGTCAAGCAAAACCTTGAGAAACTCATCCAACTGGAACGGGTGAATCAACAGAAAATTGACAAGTTGCAAACTCAGCAGAAAGATCTACGCCAAAAGCGGGCTGAGTTCCAACCCCAGGACATTGAAAACCAGTATCGCTACCTCGAAACTGAGAAGCAGATGTTATCGCAATCGCTAAATCACCTTCGGGAGACAAGACAGACTGAGAATAAACGTCTTGAAGCGGATAAGGTCCGGAAGAACAACTTCCACTCCCGAATTAAAGAACAAGAATTGATCTTAAGTGATCTTGAAAAACAAATTACGGCTTTGATGAAAAGTGTCGCTCGCGATCAGGAAAAGATTTCGAATTTACAGAGCGAGACGCTAGACCCTGAACTTGAGACATTGCGAGAGCTCGAAAAGCAGAGCCGTCAGCATTCAGAGTCGGAATCGGGCAATCAAAAAGCGCTCACTGAAAGAGATCGCCAGGTGATTCATTATCAATTGGAATTGGCGCATCAACAGGAACGGCTCGAGAACTTGAAGACTCGAATCGACGACGATTTCAGCTTAATCGAGATGGAATACCGCAAAGAGTATACCCAGTCGGCACCTCTACCTTTCCCTGACCTGGTGATTGATACTTTACCCGAGATTGCCGAAGTTCCCGAGACACTGGCAGAGACGATCAAACAGCTGAAAGTCCAGATGCGCCGAATTGGAACGGTCAACATGGAAGCTGACCAGGAGTATCGGGAAGTAAAAGAAAGACACGACAGCCTGAACACCCAGGTTGCCGATTTGACGGCTGCATTGGCAGATATCCAACAAATGATCAAAGAACTTGACAAGGTCATGCGATCGGAATTTTTAAAGACCTTCAATGCTGTCAGCACGGAATTCACACACATGTTCTCACGATTATTCAACGGCGGCTCCGCCAGACTTCTTTTGGGAGACGAGGAATCACCAATCGACGGCGGCATTGAAATAGAAGCCAGGCTTCCAGGCAAGAGAGAACAGGGTTTGGTGCTGCTTTCTGGTGGTGAACGCAGTCTGACAGCAGTTGCGTTGGTTTTCGCATTACTCAAAGTTTCGCCGACACCCTTCTGCGTTTTGGATGAGGTGGATGCCATGCTGGATGAATCGAATGTCGGTCGCTTTATAGAACTTCTTAAGGATCTTTCCAGCGAGACACAGTTTATTCTCATCACCCACAATCGCAACACAGTTTCAGCGGCTGATGTGATTTATGGCGTGACGATGGGTAAGGATTCTGCCAGCCAGGTGATCAGCCTGAGACTGGACGAGGTGGATGAAAGCTTCGTTCGGTAAATTACAGATAGTTTTGATTTAAGGTAAGAAAAAAGCCGGCAACTTGCCGGCTTTTGTAAATCATACTGTTATTCTACGGTTAATTACCCTCAGTGCTGGGGCTGATGACGTAGTTGTACAAATCATCAGGTACAGCTGGGGTCTCGGGAGCAAACTCCGCCCAGTTATCTTCGATGACGATGTCGTCACGTGAAGTGCGAATTTCTTCGAGCCAGGTTGAGAAGAAGTTCTGCTTGATTTGAGCAAACTTAGAGCTGGAAACCGGGTTGGTCGCCTTGGTTACAAGTTGAATCAGGTGCCAGCCAAATTGACTCTTCACTGGATCGCTGATCTGTCCGTCTTCATTCAAAGCAAAGGCACCAGCAAGGAAGTCGGTATCGTAGCTATCGTCGGCTCCAATCCAACCCAAATCGCCACCATTGTTCTTGTTCGATTCGTCAGTTGAATATTCGATCGCGAGAGCAAGCCAATCTTCACCAGCATCAAGTTTTGCTTTAACTTCTTTAGCAACTTCTTCACTATCTACCAGGATATGACGTACCCAGACCTGCTCTTCAACTGGTTTCAGGTCTTTAGTGACATCTGCAATCAGTTTGTCGCGCAGAAGACCGTTGTAAAGGATCTGTTCAATATCGCTCTTGGTGATGCCATAGATCGATAATGAGTCCATATAATCCTTCACTTCCTTCTTATACAAACGTTCGGTAAAAGGAGTGGGTGTGGGCGGATCTGTAGGGACAGCGGTTGCGGTCGGTGCAGGTCCATCGGTTGGTTCAACAGTCGCTGTGGCTGGAACTTCAGTTGGGAATCCTTCGGGTAATTCGGTTGCCGTTGGTACCCAGCCTTCCGGAGTTACTGTAGGGGTGGCAGACGGTTCAGGTGTATTGGTAGGGTTGATCAGTGCAAATTGGGCAGCTGACCAGGTTGGGGTGTAAACCGGGGTGCTTGTGATAGTGGGCGTGTAGGTGCCTTCAGGGTAGAAACGGAATTGCTCGCGCATCTCCCGTTGAAGGTCTTCGTCGCTCACGGTGATGTTACGCTTTGCGGCTTCTTCCCGAATGAGAACTTCATCAATCAGCTGATTCAAAACGTTTTCGCCAACCACAGTCGGGTCTTTCATTTGGAGTAACAGGGAAAGCGCATATTGTTTTCCTGTCTCACCAAAGTAATTGACATACTGCGTTGCCTGGTTCAGCATGTTCATACGAGAGTAGGTTGTGCTGCTTTTAAATTCGCCGGCTTTGATTTCAGTTTCACCAACACGAGCAACTGTTATATTGGGTTTGACTATATAACGGTCAACCAAAACATAGCCCAGTAAGATCGCAACCACTGCCAAAATAACAATAGTCACGGTTACTGCGGTTTTAACCTGCTTTTCCTCTTGTTGCTTTTTTGCTAAATGCTTTTTCGTCACCTTTTGAGGCGTTTGTGGTTTGGTAGCCATATCAATTCTCTCTCAATGGTGATTAATTATTTTCTACCCAGAAATCACCTTCGAAAGGAAGTAAGGCGATATGTCGGGCGTTCTTAATGGCCTTCGCAACTTCTCGCTGATGCCTGGCGCAAGTGCCAGTCTGGCGGCGGGGTCGGATTTTGCCGGTTTCGTTGATGAAACGGCCTAATAATTCGACGTTCTTGTAGTCAATAGCCAATTTCTTATCACTGCAGAATTGGCAGAATTTGGGGCGGGAGACAAAACGGCGGTTGCGGTTTCCTCCGCGATCACCGCGGTCATTGCGATCATTGCGATCGCCTCGGTCATTGGATCTATATTCAGTCATTCTTCCTCCAGATTAATCAACGCGAACTACGCTAGAGCGTAAGATTTGTTCATTGAAGCCAATTGTTCGCTTGAGTGCGGCAACTTCTTCGGGCTTATAGTCAAAGTTGATCAAAACGTAATAGCCTTCATTCGTTTTGCGAATGGGATAAGCCAGTTTTCGTTTACCCCAACGATCGGTCTTGGCGATTTCACCTTGATTATTCTTGATGAGGGTTTCGATGTTTTCGACAGCAGCGTCCAGCGTTGCTTCGTCCAGGTCTGCCTGGAGAATAAATATAAGTTCGTATTTATGCATACTTCGAGGCTCCTTTCCTCGGGTCTGCTCCTGCCAAAGCCGTAGGCGGACAGGAGTGGAAGGTTTGATTTTCGGCTCATGCCGAATTTAACATGGCAAGTTTATCACAAACGGGAAATCTTGCAAGGAATTTGGATGTTTATTGTAAGAGCAACATGATAATGTCCTAAAGTAGCAAATTAGAAATGTCCTAAAAAGGCATGAAAATTAACTACATGAAATGGACAATTCAAATGACCCAAGAAGAACTGAAACGCAAGACCTATTTGG
>Ga0068713_1002497_pt1 | contig 18447 bp, 17 predicted proteins | sample MTBAKSrepl2MetaG_FD_62223 | JGI IMG/M metagenome (GOLD analysis project Ga0068713, IMG submission 62223) | Enrichment culture microbial communities om Arthur Kill intertidal strait, New Jersey, USA, that are MTBE-degrading - MTBE-AKS2 (Arthur... | ecosystem: Environmental > Aquatic > Marine >...
GCCGGACCAGCATAAACGCTCCCACCACCGAGTCCACCTCGGTTTCGACGTCGGGATCGAGAAACGTCATGTTATAACGCCCAAAGCGGCGGCTGTGCGGGAACAACTTCGACAGCCCCACCATGCGGTAAAAGCTCACCTCGGGCGTTGGGAAGCTGCGGCGGCAGGCCAGGTCCAGGCTGCCATCGGGCAGCACCAGCTTGGGCCCCACCACCCCGATCGACTCGTCGGCATCCATGTACACCAGCATCTCGCGCAGCGCATCCGGCGGCAGCACCGTGTCCGGATTCAGCACCAACGCGTAGCGCGGCGCGTCCGCCTCGCCCTGCCCGAACCCCAACCGGCGCAGCCCCGCGTTGTTGGCGGCGCTGAACCCGTCGTTCGTCGGGCTGGCGATCACCGTCACGTCTGGGAACTCGGCGCGGACCATCTCGGCGCTGCCATCGGTCGAGGCGTTGTCGACCACGACCACGCGATAGGCAAAGTCGCCCTCGGACGCCGCGATCGATGCCAGGCAGTCCCGCAGCAGGTCGCGCGTGTTCCAGTTGACGATGACGATGCCGAGATCGAGCATGGATACTCTCTTCGTTCGTGCGCGATACCGATTCTAGCCGACCCCCCGGCGCGTATCAAGGGAGAATCTCGCGCACCAGTTTCCCTAGCATAGCACAGGCGCGCCGCCGCGGGCCAGATGATTGTCACACGTCTCCCTGACGCCTGCCTAACGCTGACGGTCCTTCGCGCAGCCGCGCAACCATCTGCTCGACGATCGCGTCCGGCCAGGGCTTGTAGCGTTCCGCGCCGAACGCGTCCGGCGTAATGTACTCGATCCACCACGTAACGCCCGCTTCGGCATAAGGCGCGATATGCTCCGCCGCTTTGCGCGGCGCAAGAGCGGCCAGGCTGTCCAGGTGCACGGCATCGAACGGCGCGTCGCTCGCCCGCGTCTCGCGGACCAGCGCCAGGATCGCGCGCCAGTCGTCCGGCGACAGCCGCCCTTCTTTCGCCTCCGGGCAGGCGCCGTCCCAGCGCGCCGCCCGCCGGATGGGCGGCTTATTGGGCCAGTTGCCCGCCACCCAGATCGGGATGCGCGGCGTCTGCACCGGGCGCGGCAGGAAGGTCACCGGCGGCTCCAGCCGGTAATGCGTGCCCGCGAACGCGAACGGCTCCCCGCGCCACAGCCCATCGAGAATCGCCAGCCCCTCGTCGAGCTTCTGGGCGCGCACGCGGGCGTCGGGGTCCTCGCCGAACGCGGCGAACTCCCATTCCGGCGGGCTGCCCAGGCCCACGCCCAGGATCAGCCGCCCGCCGGAGAGCCGGTCGAGCGTGACCGTCTCGCGGGCGAGCTTCCACGGGTGGCGGCGCGCCACGGGCGTGATCAGCGTGCCGAGGCGAATCCGGCGCGTCGCCATCGCGGCGGCGGCCAGCGCCACCCACGCATCCGCGATCGGCGTCCCGGTGTTGCGCGAGATCATGTGATCCCACAGGAAGAACCCGTCCCACCCGGCATCTTCCGCGTCGCGCGCCAGCCGGGCCAGCAGCGCCGGCTCGGCGAACTGCGCGAACGGCGGCAGGCTCAAACCATAGCGCATCGCGTCCCTCCTTAGCGTAGCACCCGGCGCACCGCCGGGAAGGCGTTCTTCCAGGCATCCACCAGCCGCGCGTGGGCGCTGTTCGCCGGCGGATCGACCATGCGCGTCCGGCGGTAGAGGTCCTGCTCGGCGCGCTCGACGACGATCGTAATCCCGTCGTGGGCGCCTTCGGGTATGGCGTCTTCGGCCCACGCCGCGCTCACCGAGCGCAGCGCGAACAGGAACATCGCCAGCGTCTGGGCCGGGACGGGCTGCGGCGCGCCGCGTCCGAGTGGCGCGTCGAGCGGGCAGCCGTCGCAGGCGATCAGCGCGGCGTCGCGGTCACGCTCGACGAGCACGAACCGGTCGAGCGCCGGTCGTTGTGGCGACAGCAGCGTGAGGATATGCACCCGCGAGGCGCCCGTCTCGGCCCGGTAGAGCTGCACCTCGACGGCGCGGCGGTCGGTCATGGTCGCACCTCGCACGGTAGCTATTGTCAACCGGTATCAGAAAACTCACTCGTCTTGTGGAGACTGCAATGTAATGTAAAGGGGCACTGACGCAACTTTAAGCCATGAATCGTCCTGCTCGTTCCAATACTCAACGATGAAATAATAGACACCATTCCCTACATAGGGCAAGACATCGAATTTCCCCATAGCACGAAATCGATGGAACTGAGTCAAATCGATTGGGTATTCATGGCTCTCGTCTTGATTGAGTACTTCCTGTTCTGGAGAGAGAATGCGTACCCGTGCCCGTCCCTCTTCAGGAATAGCCAAATCGGTGCGTGTCCACAAACTTACTAGTTCAACCGGAAATGGTAGCCCTTGAATCTCGGCATCACTCTCAACTTTCCCAACAGCGGAGAGTTGTTCAATAATTTCGATAAGACTGATATTATTTCTTTGTTGATCGACCACGCTAAACCGACATAAAACTGTCCAGACGTGTTCCACTATGGTGTTATCCTTTCCAAACTGCGACCGATCGATCCCTCCGCACTGTAGTCAAACCTTGTTGATGTAGAGCTGCTCAACCGATATGGGCTCAGAGGGAGCTTCGGAGCTGGATTCCGTGTCTCAACACGCGAAAACCGAACAAGGAAATAGATATGAGGGCTATGAACAGAATAGGTACAAGCGGCATCCTGAGATGAAAACACAACACCAGGGCCGTGCTTTGCCCCAAAAGAAAACTGCTTTGAAGTAGTCGAAATGTCACCTTCTAGCATCTGTCGGGCAAGCTTTTTCGCCCACCAGAGTTGAGAAGTTTGTGATACCCGAGAAGCGGCCATATTTGCCAATATCGTATCCACCTCTCTTAAGCTATACAGATAACCTGCAATTGCTGCATCGGACGGATGGGCATATTCTGGCTGATCGTTAGTGCTCAATAAGGTGAGTAGGCGCTCAAAAACGAATCGGCTGTCCCCTGGATGTTGCTGCAGGTGCTGTACTAAAGAGCGTGTGATTTCATTATCAATCAAAGCCCGTTGAAAGACTCGAAATCCGTTGGCAATCGCCAATTCAGACTCGTACTGAACGCTCTCGATCTGGTCAAAAAGGTTGTTCAATGTCATGGTTCAATCCGATCCGTATAAAACTCACTGGGGTTTCCGTACAAATCAGGCACACTCTCAACGAAATGCACAAACTCTGGGGCTGTTCCTCCCCATTTACTCATTACCTGGATGTTGAGCACTTGCTTGTACCGTTCGATGGCAATTACAAGAGCCACGTGTGTTGGTTGACCATTTTGATCTTTATAGAGTACAACATCTCCAGGTTTGAGTTGACTGCGATCAATTCGCCGATAACCATCTTCTCTAAGGATATTATATATGTGATCGATGTCGATTGCGGCACGGCGACACGCAAAAATCATTCCAACACAGTTATACGGAAAACCAGACAACGATCGAACTGTTATTCCACTAATAGTGTCGAGCCAATGCTTTGCCCTCAACTGCATCTGTTTCACAGTGCTTTCGGGAAGTTTCTCGGAATCGAGAGGAATTTCCCAACCCGAACGCGCATAGATAGGATGTGGATTTTCCCCGCCCGGTTCCGGAACACCGGGAAGTAGAATTCTCAAGACGGTAAGCTCCTTTCTTCATACACAACAAAGCTATTTTACACGATCCCCGTGTCGCGCAGCTTGAGATCGGCGGTGGGCAGCGTCAGCAGCGGCTCGCCGCGCAGCGCCGCCCGCAGCGCCTGCCGGTCGTCCCAGGGATACTCCGTCGTGCCGAAACACATGCTCTGCTCGTGGCCCTTACCGCACGCGATCACCAGGTCGCCGCGCCGCGCCAGCGAGCACGCAAAGGCCAGCGCCCGCCCCCGGTCCATCACCCGCCAGAAGGTTTCGCCCTCCACCCCGCCGCGGCGAATGCACCCCTGGGCCATCTCGTTGAGGATGCTCGCCAGCGACTCGGTGCGCGGGTCCTCGGCGGTGAGCACGGACACGTCGGCCAGCTCCGCGCCGATCTCGGCCATCAACCGGCGCTTTTCGCGATCGCGCAGCCCGGCGCTGCCGAAGACCGCGATCACGCGGCGGTCGGCGGGGATCATCGCCCGCGCCGCTTCGAGCGCCCGCTTGAGCGCGTTGGGCGTGTGCGCAAAATCGACGATCGCCAGAAAGTCCTGCCCCTCGTCGATGCGCTCCATGCGCCCCGGAATCAGCGGCACGGCGCGCAGCCCGCCGGCCACCGCCGCCCGCAGCCGCTCGACGTCGTCGCCGAGCAGGGCGCTGCTGGCCGTCACCGCCGCCAGCAGGTTCGCCACGTTGAACGGCCCCACCAGCCGCGTTTCGACCCGCTGGCGCGCATTCCCCGGCCCGACGACCGTGCAGCGCGTCGCGTCCGGCCCGTAATCGATCCCCTCGGCGCGCACGTCGACCGGCCCCACCGGGTCGAGCGCGTAGGTCAGCACGCGGTCCACCCCGGCGGCCATCTGGCGGAAGAGATCGGCGCTGGGATCGCCCGCGTTGATCACGGCGATCTTGGGCACGCCCGGCTTGCGGTAGCTCGTCGCCGCCATCTCGAACAGCCGCGCCTTGTCGCGCCGGTACTGCTCCCACGTGCCGTGAAAGTCGAGGTGCTCGTGCGTGACGTTGGTCAGCACGGCCACGTCGACATCCACGCCATCCACGCGGCCCTGGGCCAGCCCGTGCGAGGTCGCCTCCAGCACGGCGTGAGTCAGCCCGGCCTCGACCATCTTCGCCAGGTACATCTGCACCTCGTGGGCGGGCGGGGTGGTGACGTGCAGGCCGGTTTCGAGCGCCTGGTCGCCGATGACGGCGTTCACCGTCGAGATCAGCCCGGCGCGCATGCCCGCCGCCACCAGGATGCTGTGAATCAGCGTGCAGGCGGTGGTCTTGCCGTCGGTGCCGGTCACGCCGACGATCACCAGCCTGCGCGCCGGGTAGCCGTAATAAGCCGCCGCCAGCGGGCCCAGCGCCCGCGCTCCCGCCTCGACCTGGGCATACGGCACCGGGCAGGCCACGTCACCGGGCGGGCGCTCGCCGACCACCGCCGCCGCGCCGCGCGCCACCGCCTCGGCGATCAGGTCGTGGCCATCGACGTTCGCGCCGCGCCGCGCCAGGAACACCCCGCCCGGCTCGACCGCCTGCGCGCTTTCGCTGACCGGCGCCATGATGATCGCGTCCGTGTCCGGCGGCGTCACCAGGTTGGGCAGCGCCGCCAGCAAATCGCTGAACTTCATCCTGTCCCCTTCACGTGTCGCGTGTTTCTCCGGTAGCACACATTGTAGCGCCGATAGCCAGCCAGACCAAAGCCCCGCGGGACACAGGCGGTAATTTGACAGATAGCCTATAATATAGATACGAGTTAATTATATGAGAGGACGAAAATGACCCCATCACAGCGGGAGTCACTCAAGGACGACATCGTGAACATCGTCAAGCGCAACGGAATAGCCCTGCGCCGCCAGAAAGTCGCCGAGTACGTCGCCATGCCCGATGGCGCGGACCTGGGTGAGCTACTAGACGAACTTGTTGCCGAGGGACGTTTGACCAAGAGCTACACGCTGCTGGTCAATGGCGAGCGCGGCTCGCTCTACAACGTCACGCCCACCCGGTAACACACCATCCTGCCCACCAGGATCGCTGGAACCAACTAAACGACGCTCACCGCCCCATGGCGGCGCAGGTTCATTCGCGCGCCCTAGCCGGACGCGCCGTTCAACTGCGCCATGTCGCTGGGGCTGAGCGCGACGTCGAGCGCGCCCAGGTTCTCGGCCATCTGCTGCGGCGTGCTCGCCGCGAAGACCGGGATCACCACCGGATCGCTGTGCAGCATCCACGCCAGCACGATCTGGTTGGGCGTCGCGCCGTGCGCCGCGGCCACCGCGCGCAGTGCCGCCAGCCGGGCATCCGTGTCCGGCCCGGCGTATTCCGCCGGCACGGGACGGTCGGCGCGCGTGTAGGCGCCGCCCAGCAGCGGCGAATAGGCCAGCAGGGTGATCTCCGCGCTGCGCACCCGGCAGAAATCGAGCAGGTCGTCGTTGGCGGCGAGCTGCGGATCGAAGTCCGCGCCGGGCTTGGGCCGCAGGTAGGTATGGCGCTGCTGCACGCCGCAGAACACCGGGTAACCTCCCGCCGCGCTGACCGCCCGCGCTTCTTCGAGCCGCCACGCGGTGTAGTTGCTGGCGCCCACATAGCGCACTTTGCCCGCCTGCACCAGCCGGTCGAACGCCGCCAGCGTTTCGTCCAGCGGAGTTGCGCGGTCGTCGACGTGCGCGTAATACAGGTCGATGGTCTCCACGCCCAGCCGCCGCAGGCTCTTGTCGCACTCGGCCTCGATGCGCCCGGCAGACAGCCCGCGATCGACGCCGGTGTACTCGAACCCGACTTTGCTGGCGATGAACAGATCGGCGCGGTTGCCGCGCTGTTTCATCCAGCGGCCCAACAGGGTTTCGCTCTCGCCGCCCTGGCCGCCCTCCGCCCAGTGGGCGTAGATGTTCGCCGTGTCGATGAACGTGCCGCCCGCCGCCACGTACTGGTCGAGCAGCGCCAGCGAGGTCGCCTCGCCGGTGCGGGTGCCGAAATACATCGCGCCCAGGCACAGCGCGCTGACCTCCACGCCGGTATGGCCTAACGGAATGGTTCGCATGATTGCCTCCTCAAAGCAATAAGCAATGAAAACGCCAGAGACTACGCATCCCTGGCGCCTGAATCGTTCTTACCGCATACGCCGGTCGTTAGCGGAGTTGAGCCGACAGCGCCGTCATATCACCCCGCACGCTGCCGTCCACAACCTTGTCACCCGAGCGCAGGATCAAACCGCCCAGAATCGACGGATCGACCTTGTACTCGACCTGCTCCGCCCCGGTCACCTTGACGATCTCGGCCTGCTCCGCCTCGGTGAGCGGCAGCGCGCTCACCACCTGGACGTGTTTGCCCAGGCCCTTGGCTTCGGCGGGGATCTCGGAGAAGAACGAGTTGATGATCGACCGCTGGCGCTTCTCGTCCAGCCCGCCGCCGACCACGCGCTCCGCCGCCGCCATCGCCAGCGCCACGATCTGATCGCGCGTGTCGGACAGGATGCGGTTGCGTTCTTCCTCGGCCTGAATGCGCGCCTGAGACCGGATCTCCTCGGACTCGCGCTGGGCCTCGCGAATGATCTGCTTGACCTGTTCCTCGCCCCGCTGCCGCGCCTCTTCCAGCACTTTCTGGCCGTCGGCACGGGCCTGGGCGAGCACCTTATCGCGTTCGCGCTCCGCGTTCTGGCGCGCCTCTTCGGCGGCCCGCGCATCTTCCAGCCCCTTGGCGATGCGTTCCTGGCGCTCGTCGAGCATATCCAGCACGCGCGGCCAGACGAACTTCGCCAGCAGGAAGAAGATGATCCCGAAGTTGATGAGCTGTGCGATGAAAAAGCCTAGATTGATGCCTAATGCGTCCACCCTTGTGCCTCCCGATCCGCGACTACAGCACGAACAGGATGATCAGGGACACCACCAGAGCGTAGATCGCGACGGCTTCTGCGAACGCAATGCCCAAGATCATGTTCGTGGTGATCTGGCCGGAGGCTTCGGGGTTGCGCCCGATCGCGTTCAAAGCGCCTTGAACCAGCAGACCGATGCCGATGCCCGGCCCGATCACACCGATCATCGCCAGGCCGGCGCCCAGAGCCTTCGCTGCATCTACCAGATTGCCCGTAATTTCCATGAAATCCTCCTGAGTTTGTCAGTGTGTGTAATGCGTCTAATGCGCGTCGTCGTGACCGTGCGGCTGCATCGCCATCGAGCTGAAGACCAGCAGCAGCATGGCAAACACAAATGCCTGGATCAAGCCGACGAACAATTCCAAAACGTAAACCGCCGCCGGAACCATCATCGCCAGCAGGAACGACATGACGAACAACAGCACGCCGCCCGCGAACAGGTTGCCGAAAAGACGGAAGCCGAAACTGAGAATTTTCGCCAGCTCGAGGATGATCTCCAACAGCCCGACGGCGAAATCCATGATCCCCATAGGCCGCTTGCCGACGTTCGCCAGCGCCGGGGTGTTCACGAACTTGGCGAAATAGCCGATCCCCAGCGCCTTCACGCCGAAGTACTGGATCGCCAGGAAGGCCAGCAGGCCCAACCCCAGGGTCAGGTTGAGGTCGGTGGCCGCGCCGCGCACGAACGGCGTCACGGCGTAGATGTCGTCGCGAGCGCCTTCGGCCTCAGCCGTGGCTGCCTCGCCTTCGCCCGCGCCTTCAGCGACAGCCTCCTCGCCGTGATCGCCCTCCTCGGCGTGAGCCTCACCGTGCGACGCCGCGTAGCAGGCTTCGTAGTCGGCCTCGGTGGCGCGCGTGCCGGTATCCAGCGGTGAATCGACGTCGAGGATGATGCCGTTCTTCGGATAGCCGTTGATGCCGTCGTGGGCGCAGTGCATCAGGCCCACGCTCTCGGCGCCGGGCACCAGCTTGACCCAGTTGGCGATCAGCAGAAACAGGAAGATCGTCGCCATCAGCGGGAAGATCGCGCGCGCGTTGTGGCCTGCCGTCGACTTGGCGAGGTTGTACAGCGCCTCGGTCAGCATCTCGAACAGGCTCTGCAGCCGCCCCGGAATCTTCTTCATGTTCCGCGTCGCGCCAAAGGCAAAGAGCAGCACCAGCACGTCGGCCACCAGGGTCCCGATGATTGTGTTGGTGACGGTCAGGCCCTCGACGCCCAGGAAATCCTCCCAAACGACTTCGCCGGGCACCATAATCACCGGCAGCGCTACCGCGATCCCCTGGCCGGGCATGAGCACGAAGGGCACCCAGTAACAAAAGATAGCGCTGAAGACGATGATGCCGATTAGTATGAGCACTCCCTTCAAGAGCCATTCTCCTTCGTATGGACAGACTTACCGGTGGAAGAGGGGGTGGCGCGCGAGGTGTCCGCCGCCGACAGCTTCATCGCCGCCACCGAAGACAGCATCAGCCGGATCATCGCCAGCAGGCTGACCGGGATGCTGATGACAATAAGTACGATGGTAAAAATAGGGTGCGTATCCAGCCGGGCGTCGAGGAACAGCCCGGCAAACAGGGCCAGAAAGATCAGGATCACGCTGAGACAGCCCGCCTGGCTTGCCATGCTCGCCAGGGCCAGGTTGCGCACATAGTCAGGGGTCACCTTCCGGTCCATGCTCAGCGTCCTGCGGATCGTCCAGTACAGGCCGGCGGGGATGCTCAGGAATAACAGCCCCACGCTAAATATCGGATGCAAATTTGTGACTTGAAAATCCAGCAGCAGGCCGGCGCCTGTCGCCAGCGCTATGAAGGCCAGTCCCGCACAGCCGGCTTCTCCAACCACGGCATTCACGGCAGTGTATCGCGCACTATATGACGCTTTTCTGGCGTGCATGATGGTCAATCCCGCTGCGCGCTCGTTGAGGAGGATTCAACCACGACGTCGTGACCAGAGCCCCCTGTGCCTTAAAGCACAAGCGTAGCAAAGTCCCCTGTAATTGTCAAAAAAACGAATCAAAAATGACAGAATTTACGGGTTTCTAACGCAGATTCGACATATCGATGCTAACCAAATCGCGCAGAACGGCATCTAAAGAGAGATGGGAAAGGAGCAAATTCACCATGCCACGCTTCGACACACCTTTGCACACCAACGATCAGAGCATCGATCGCGTTTTGAACACAGGCCTGCCGGTCGCGCTGGTCATCTGGCGCGACAGCCTGGACGGATCGCTTGACGAAACCCTGCGCCAGATCGCGCAGAACGACGCCGGGCGGCTGCTGGTCGCCAGGGTGGACGCAAGCGCCAACCCGCAGACCGCCGCGCGGGTCGCCGGGCCGCTGCCGGCGCTCATCACCTACCGCGACGGGCAGGAGGTGGCGCGGGCCGAGGGCGTCACGTCCGCGACCGCCCGCGAGCACGTCGATTTCCTGCTGGGACGCGGCCCGCGCCCCCAGGCACGCCCGGCAGCCGCTCGGGCCGCCCAGGGCGCGCCAGCCGGCGCGCCGTCCAAACCGGTGGCGGTCAGCGATGAGTCGTTCCGGCGCGACGTGCTGGAGAGCGATCTGCCGGTGCTGGTCGATCTGTGGGCGCCGTGGTGCGGCCCGTGCCACATGATCGCGCCCGTGGTGGAAAAACTGGCGGGGGAATACGCCGGGCGGCTGAAGGTCGCCAAGCTGAACGTGGACGAGAACCCAGCCACGGCCAACGCCTACCACGTACAGGGCATCCCCACCCTGCTGATCTTCCGTGGCGGGCGCGTGGTGGATCGCATCGTGGGGGCCGCGCCGGAGCCGCTGCTGCGGGGCAAGGTCGACGCCGCGCTGCGGGGCGCGTGAGGGAGCAGCGTGCGGGGCGCACCGGGCGATGCGCCCCGCTGTTGGAACCGGGCGGTTACTGGCTCCGCCCCTGCTCGGCCAGGTGGCGCTGGTAGGCTTTCCAGCCGGGGCATATCTTGGTATGCCAGCGCCACAACCGCGCCATGAACGATTTCGGGTTTTCCTCGGCGCGGCGGCGCATTGCGCACGTCTCGCAGGGGAAGGTTTTCTCTTCGGCCATGCTGAACCTCTCCTCACTCACGCGTCTGAAGGAATATACGCACGGCGCGCCCGCCGCGTTGCGAGCGCCCGGCACCCAGGCACAAAACAGGGGCGGCCATCGCGCGACAGCCGCCCCTGGATCATGCGGAGAAATGCTGCGCTAGAGCAGCACGTACAGCGCGTGAGCCGCGTCGGTCGCCCAGTCGAGCAGCGGCGTGACCAGGATCGTGCCGAACAGCAGCACGCCCGCGACCGAGATCCCCAGCGCCCACGAGTACGGCGTGCCGACCGGGATCGGCTTGTCTTCGTCCTCGCTGCGCTCCATGTACATCACCTTGACCACGACCAGGTAGTAGTACAGGCCGATGATCACGTTCACGATGCCGACCAGCGCCAGCCAGACGAGATTCGCGTTGACCGCCGCGCGGAACAGCAGGAACTTGCCGATGAAGCCCGCCGCCGGGGGGATGCCCGCCAGGCTGAGCAGCGCGATCGTCATCGCCAGGGCCAGCCACGGGTTGCGGCGGCTCAGCCCGGCCAGGTCGCTGATCTGCTCGCTGCCGGTCGCGTTGGCGAACAGGATGACCACGCCGAACGCCAGGATATTCGTCAGGACGTACATGAACATGTAGAACGCCACCGCCGCCGCGCCGTCGCCGCTGCGGTCGGTCGAGATGGCCGCCACGCCGATCAGGATGTACCCGGCGTGCGCGATGGTCGAATAGGCCAGCAGGCGCTTGATGTTGCTCTGGACCAGGGCCAGCACGTTGCCGAGCGACATCGACACCACCGACAGCACCGCCGCGAGCTGCACCCAGAACGCGCTGTAATCCTTGACGCCTTCCAGCGCGCCGAGCAGTTCCGGCGGCGGGAACACCGCCAGCAGGAAGCGCAGCAGCAAACCGACCGCCGCCGCCTTGCTGGCCGAGCTTAGCAGGGCCGTGATGGGCGTCGGCGCGCCTTCGTACACGTCCGGCGTCCAGAAGTGGAACGGCACGGCGCTGATCTTGAACCCGAAGCCGACCGCCACCAGCCCCAGCGCGATCACCACCGGCGGATCGGGCAGGCCGTTGGTCGCCAGGGTTCTGCCCAGCTCGTAGATGTTCGTCTGGCCGGTCAGGCCGTACACCAGCGACAGCCCGTACAGCGTGAAGGCCGACGTAAACGCGCCGAACAGGAAATATTTGAGGCCCGCTTCGGTGCTGCGATCGTCGTCGCGCAGGTACCCCGCCAGCAGGTAGAGCGTGATCGAGGTCGTCTCCAGCGCCAGGAAGATCATGATCAGGTCGGCGGCGGCGCTCATCAGGCTGGCGCCGATCACCGCCACGATCAGCACGGCGTAGAAGTCGCCGCGCGCCCGCAGCTTGAGCACGCCCATCGCCAGGAGGCAGCTCAACGCGCCCGCCAGGATGACCATCACGCGGAAGATCTGGGCCATGTCGTCGTGCCGGACCATACCGCCCAGCAAAAGCTGCTCTTGCAGCCCGCTCGCCGGTGGCACGCCGATCAGCCAGACCACGCCCGCGATACTCATCAGCCCGAATCCGGCCAGGTAGCCAAGCTGGACGCGCCGTTCTTCCGGCCAGATCACGTCATAGACCAGCACCGCCACGGCCAGGATCGTCATGAGTATTTCAGGCAGGATTGCGATTACACTCGCCTGGGTATCAGTCGAGAAGTTCAACTTAACCTCCCAGCATCGACACGATAGGCTTGACGCCCGATTCGACCATCGGCGCCATCAGCCGGGGATAGACACCGAGCGCTACCAGCCAGAACACCAGCACCACCAGCGCGATCTTGTCGTAGATCGTGATCGGCGACACGTCCGGGAAGCGCTCGCGATTGAAGTCGCCGAAGAACACCTGCCCCACGACGCGCAGCACGTAGGCCGCCGTGACGATGATGCCCAGCGCTGCTACGACCGCGATCAGCCCGTAATAGGTGAAGCTGCCGGTCAGCCAGCCCGCGTCCGGCGTGAAGTTGGGGCCATCCCACAGCCCAACGAAGATCGGGAACTCGGCGACGAACCCGCTCAGCCCCGGCATGCCCATGCTCACGAACCCGCCGATGATGAAGGCCACCGCCACCCAGGGCAGTTTTTGCACGAAACCGCCCAGGCTGGGGATGTCGCGCGTGTGGGCACGGTCGTACACCATGCCGACGCAGGCGAAGAAGAGCGCCGTCATGACGCCATGGCTGAACATTTGCAGGCCCGCGCCGGTCATGCCGGTGACGTTCATCGTGGCGAAGCCCATGCTCACCAGCCCCATGTGGCTGACCGAGCTGAAACCGATGACGTATTTGAAATCGCGCTGGCGCATGGCGATCAGCGCGCCGTAAACCACGTTGATCAGGGTCAGGAAGATGATCCAGGGCAGGTGAGCCTTGGCGCCCTCCGGCAGAAGCTGCACGCCGACCCGCAGCGCGGCGAACGCGCCGAGCTTCATCAGCACGCCCGCGTGAATCATCGAGACGGCGGTCGGTGCGGCAACGTGACCGTCCGGGCTCCAGTTATGGAAGGGCCACACACCGGCCAGCACGCCAAACCCGATGAAGATGGCCGGGAACCACAACCGCGCGGTGGTCGCCGCGGACCACGCCGGCGAGAACGGCTCGTCGAACACGCCCGCTTTGGCCGCCGCTTGCAGGTCCACGAAATCGAAGCTATACACGCCCGTCGCCTGCCCGGCCTTGAAATACAGCGCCAGCATGCCGACCAGCGCCACCACGGACCCGACCAGGATGTAGAGCGTCAGCTTCATGGCCGCGTATTCGCGCGTCTTCACCCAGCCCCAGATGACGATCAGGAAGTACATCGGGAAGATCGCCAGCTCGTAGAAGAAGAACAGCACGAACAGGTCGACCGCCATGAACACGCCCAACACGCCGCCCACCAACAGCAGGAAGAAGGCCATGAACTCGCGGGTGCGGTCTTCGATGCCCCACGAGATCAGCACCCCGGTGAACCCGGCCAGCGCCGTCAGCAGGACCATCGGCGCGCTGATGCCGTCCACGCCCAGGTGCCAGCTCACGCCGATCGACTCGATCCACTGGACGTGATCCTCATACGCGAAGTACGCCTGGCCGTTGTCGTTGGCAGCGTTGGCGTCGTCAACGCTGTAGCCGAAGAACACGCCGAGGGCCAGCAGCAGGACCATCCCCGTCGCCATCGCCGCGATGATGCGCGCCTCTTCCTTCTTCTCCTTGGGCAGCAGAAGGATGATGATCGCGCTGATCAGCGGGATGAGGAGGATGCCCGTCAGGACACCGCTAAACGTCATTACCATACAAAAGGCCTCCGTGAATGTTCTGCTCAGCCACCCAGGAACCGCACCACGCCGCTGTTGATCACGTCCAGCACCCAGTTGGGGTACAGGCCCGTGATCAGCATCAACACCACCAACGGCGCCAGCGCGATCACTTCGCGCCGTTCGATCTCCAGCCGGTGCTCGGTCCGGTCATATTCGGCCCATTCTTCGTTGTAGGGGCCGTGTAATAATTTTTGAATCCCCTTGAGGATGTAAATGCCGGTCACCAGCAGGCCGAACAGGCTCAGGAACACGTACACCGGGTACGCTTTGAACGATCCCGAGACGATCAGAAATTCGCCCACGAAGCCGTTGAGGCCCGGCAGGCCCAGCGACGCCATGCTGACGAAGATCAGCAGCGCGCCGAACACCGGCACGATGTCCCACAGCCCGCCGAACCGCCGCAGGTCGCGCGTGTGGGCCTTGTGATAGAGCGCCCCGGCCAGCAGGAACATGCCCGCGCTGCTCAGCCCGTGGTTGAACATTTGCAGCACCGCGCCGTTGAGCGCGATCCGCGCGTCGTCCCGGTCGGACTCGCGCAGCTCGACCGGGTAGACCTCGTCGACCTTCGTCTTGGTCGCCTCGGCGCGCTCGACGCCGGCCATGTCGCCCACCAGCCCCCATTTGTTGTTCTGCTCGGCCCAGACGGTGCCGTACATCAGCGCCGCGACGGCCAGCCCCAGCACCACGAAGCCCATGTGGTTCACCGACGAATAGGCGACCAGCCGCTTGAAATCGTTCTGGCCCCAGGCCGCCAGCGCGCCGAGCACGATCCCCAGCACGGCCAGGAAGCCCAGCACGTCCACCAGGTTGTATTGCAGGCTGAACAGCTCGCGGCGAATGATCCACTCGGTGGGGAACAGCGGGATCGCCAGCCGCAGGAACCCGTAGGCGCCCAGCTTGAGCAGCACGCCCGCCAGCAGCATCGAGCCGCCGGTCGGCGCTTCGGTGTGCGCGTCGGGCAGCCACGTGTGGAACGGCCACGCGGGAATCTTGATCAGGAACGCGATGGTGAAGCCGAGCAGCGCGTAATATTTGATGATCGAGGCGTCCACGCCCAGGATCTCGCCGGACGAGCCGGTGAAGTTGGGCCACGCCTGCATCATCACCGGGATGTCGAAGCTCTCGACCGACAGGCCGATCAACTGCGTGGCGAGCAGCAGCCCCAGCGACCCGGCCATGGTGTACAGGAAGAACTTGTTGGCCGCATAGCGCCGGTTCTCGCCGCCCCACAGGTAGATCAGGAAGTACATCGGCACCAGCCCGATCTCCCAGAAGACGAAGAAGACCATCATGTCCAGCGCCACGAACACGCCGAGCATCCCGGTCTGCAAGAACAGGAACAGCGCCATGTTGGCCTGCACGCGCTCCTTCGTCTCGAACGAGATCAGGATCGCCAGCGGGACCAGGATGCCGGTCAGCAGGATCATGGTGGCGCTCAGGCCATCGACGCCGATGTGCCACGACGCGTTGAGCTGCGGGAACCATTCGGCCTGCTCCTCGAACGCCCACTGGCCCGGCCCTGGCGGGTCGGACTGGACGTTGTAGAACACGGCGATGGTCATCACCAGCACCACCAGGCTGAACCCCAGCGCCGTCCAGCGTGCCCAGTTTTCGCGCCCGCGCGGGATGACGAAGACGATCACCGCGCCCAGCAAGGGCAGGAAGGTCAGCAGCGTCAAGAAGTCTATGGGTAACAAATCGTACATGGAGGTGCGCCTCGCGTTATCTCACCTGGACCAGGAACAGCGTGCCCAGCGCCAGCAGCGCCAGTGTGACGTACAGCAGATACTGTTGGATGCGACCGGATTGCACCTGTCGGAACCACGCCCCAAAGTCGCCCACCGCGCGCGGAAGGCCGTCGCCCACGCCGTCGATCACGACCGTGTTGAAGCGCTTGAAGGCTTCGCCCAGCCAGGTGAATGCCTCGGCGATGGTTTCGAGCACTCCGTCGATCGTCTCCTTGTCGATGGCCTGGATCACGATGTTGACCGAGAACCACTCCACCGGGCGCAGCAGGTAGCGCCGGTAGAGGTTGTCGATGTAGAGCCGGTTTTGCAGCATCTGCCACACGCCCGGCCCCAGCGCCTTTTCGGTCGGATCGACCTCGCCCTGGCGCAGCGGTTTCATGGCGTAGACCCACCAGCCCAGCGCCAGCCCGCCCAGCGCCAGCGCCATGCTGAGCAGCATCGGCACGACGTTGAAATCGATCTTGAGCGGTTCTTCGAGCAGCGTCGGCGCCAGGAAGTCGTGCAGCGCGTGATAGACCGGCGTGCCGATGAACCCGGCGAAAATGGCGAAAAAGGCCAGGATGATCAGCGGCGTTTCCATCTGCGCGAAGCTCAGCCGGTCGCGGGCGGTGGTCGGCTCTTGCATCAGCTTGACGTCTTTGTTCCAGCCGCGTTTGTTCCACCACACCACCCACTGCTTACGGAAGGTGCCCAGGCTGGCGTATTCCGCCGCCGGGGTGCGCGGCTGGCCCCAGAAGGTCAGCAGCCACATACGCGCGGTGTAAAAGGCCGTCAGGAAGGCCGCCACCACCAGCGCCAGCAGCACGAACAGCGGGAACGGATCGTTCGTCATGCCGTGCCACGCCTCGGCGATGATCTCGTCTTTCGACCAGAACCCGGCGGTGAGCAGCGGGAACCCGGCCAGCGACAGCCCGCCGATTGCCATCGTGATCGCCGTGACGGGCAGCCGGTGCAGCAGCCCGCCCATGCGCTGGATGTCGTTGGGCGGCGCGACGTAATCCATCACCAGCCCGTCGGGTTCTTCGTGCTCGGCGTGGCCGTGGCCGTGCTCGGCGGCGTGATGCTCGCCGTGCTCCATCGCGTGGATCACCGAGCCGGACGCCATGAACAACAGCGCCTTGAAGAACGCGTGATTGATCAGGTGGAAGACCGCCGCCACCCACGCGCCGATGCCCAGCGCCGCCACCATGTATCCCAACTGGCTGATCGTCGAATAGGCCAGGATGCGCTTGATGTCGTTCTGGCCCAGGGCCAGCACCGCCGCGCCCAGCGCCGTGATCGCGCCGATCAGGCCCATGAAGACCATCGGCGTGCTGTAATCGAAATGGTGAAAGTCCGCGCCCGCCGACAGCAGCGGGAACATGCGCACGACCATGTACACGCCCGCCGACACCATCGCCGCCGCGTGGATCATCGCGCTGACGGGGGTCGGGCCCTCCATCGCGTCGGGCAGCCAGGTGTGCAGCGGGAACTGCGCGCTCTTGCCGATGGTGCCGATGACCAGCAGCACGCCCACCAGCCCGGCCACGCTGCCGCCGAACAGGATCGCATCGGTGTTCGCCAGGTGGTGCAGCATCTCTTCGTTGTACAGAATGTCGCGGAAGTTGAGCGTGCGCGCCTCCAGGAACAGGTACCCGATCCCGACCAGCATCAGCATGTCGGCCACGCGGGTCGTCATGAAGGCTTTGACGCCGGCTTCCATGGCGGTCTTCTTGTGCGCCCAGAAGCCGATCAGCGAGTACGAGCAGAAGCCCATCAGCTCCCAGCCGATGAACAGCAGCAGCAGGTTATCGGCCAGCACGAGGACGAGCATCGCGCCCGAAAACAGCGAGATGTAAGCGAAGAAGCGCGAATTGTGCGCGTCGCCGCGCATATACCCCACCGAGTAGATGAAGATCATCAGGCAGGCCAGCGGGACCATCAGCAGCATGTACGCCGTCAGTGGGTCGACCAGCACGCCCATGCGGAAGGTATACGCGCCCAGGCTCATCCAGTCGAGCGAGCTGCCGTACACGCGCTCGCCCAGCGCGGGGTCCGCGGCCCACACCGTCTTGACGAACAGCACCATGCTGAGCGCCCACGACACGCCAATCCCGCCCAGGCCCACCACCTGGCTGAGGACCGTGTTCTTCGAGGTGAACAGCACGATGACCAGGAAGCTCACCAGCGGGAACAACAGGATCAGCCAGGGGAGATAGTCGGCGTGAAACCAATTTATATCCATACGCGATTTCCTCTGTCGTTGTGGCCGATCACCACTTGAGTAAGTCCACGTCTTCGGCGATCACCGACTGGCGCCGGCGATAGATGGTGATGATCAGCGCCAGGCCGACCGCCGCCTCGGCTGCCGCCACCACAAACACGAACGCGGCGAACGCCTGCCCGTTGAGCGCGAGCGGCGCCTGGTAGCGCCAGAACGCGACCAGGTTGATGTTGACCGCGTTTAACATCAGTTCGATGCTCATCAAAATGGCGATGGCGTTGCGCCGCGCCAGCACGCCGTACAGCCCGATGCTAAACAGCCCGGCGGCCACCATCAAGTACATCCATAACGGTACCATTCGTCTCCACGCCTCCCGCAGGAGCGCCCACCGCCGGGCGGCCCCTGCCCAATACACGCCAAACGCTAATCGTCGCCCGCCTCGCCCGGCGGTGTCGATCGTGTGCCTTCGGGCCACACCAGCAGCACGGCCCCAATCAGCGCCGCCATCAGCAGCACCGACGCCACCTCGAACGGCAGCATGAACTGCTGCGGATCGACCAACTGCTCGCCCAGCCGGACCAGGCTGTCGGCGGGCACGTCGGGCGGG
>Ga0068713_1002507_pt1 | contig 18372 bp, 14 predicted proteins | sample MTBAKSrepl2MetaG_FD_62223 | JGI IMG/M metagenome (GOLD analysis project Ga0068713, IMG submission 62223) | Enrichment culture microbial communities om Arthur Kill intertidal strait, New Jersey, USA, that are MTBE-degrading - MTBE-AKS2 (Arthur... | ecosystem: Environmental > Aquatic > Marine >...
GCGGTGGCCTTAACATGATCGGGGTTCGGGACCCTGTGTCTGATTGATGTCGCTTGGCGCTGCAAATGCGCCCTTTACTTCATGCGCGTATTAATACTACCGCTATGATCAGCTGTCAAGCGCTTGCCAGCCCTGACGGGGCTCCCGCGCCTTAGTATACTGATGCCGCATACTGTCTAAGTTTGACGCGATCATGGACACTGTCATGAAAACTGAGCTTGCCGACTATCATGTATTGACAGCTGAAATGGAGGATTTGCCGAAAATGAAGTCGCGTCTGAAGTTTTGCCCTCAACCAAGGATGTGGGGCATACGTAGGTTAGCTATTTGTCGGGAGGCCCTGAAGCGGGCAGTTGAATGTAGGACGTATGAGAGGAGTTTGGCTATGCTGTTAACTGCATTTGAAATAGAGGACATTTCTCGACGTTCGCCTTTGATGTCGTGAGGATTTGTATCGATGCTCATCAAGGACAAGATTTTTGATATTTATGGATATTTATCTTGCTGAAATTTTTTTGAAATTATGAGAATAATTGCTTAGACGACTGCCTCAGCGATCCTTGCAAAGGACGCCCCGAAGGGGGCAGTCCTTGGAAAGGATTTTTGGAAGAAGAGAGTTGACAAACTCTTTTTAAATATTTACATATTTATAGAAAAAATAATTCAACAATATCAATATCTTTCAGAATAAAACATACGCGTTATTTTTAAAATAATACGCGTTATTTTCAATTTTATATGCGAATTTACATAAATCATACGCGTTATTTTCTGTCATGACGCTGATAATTCAAGTGGTTTCAACTGCTTCCGGCGCCGGAGTTTTGCTTTTTTTGCGCTTTTTTTGGGGCGTCTCTAAGATCACCCTGTAGAGTCGTTGCTTGGCATATTTAGTCGAGCTGAAATCCTGGATCAACCCCTTTTGTTTCATCTCATTAAATGCCAGTTTGATAATAGAATAGACCCCGCTGTTGTTGCTCCAGCTCAAATCCAGGAAGGTCTTGATCTCTTCGAACCACAAATTTATTTGAGAAGAGGCGTTTTTCCCGGCCACCTTATTCAATATAAAACGTTTGTAAAGGAAATAGGCGTTTTTCCCCAAATCAAGCACTTCATCGGGGGGCCAGTCGGTATCCAATACCAAAGTGTTGTGAATGATCATTTTCCCCAGCGGCGATTTAAAGTGTAACAGCAAATGATCATCTTTCAAATCCATGGAAAAAATCTGCTCAAAATGGTCCATCACATACACTGCGTCCACCATTTCGCCCTTATCAATCCTTATTCCCTTTTTATTAAATTGGGGTGCCTTGGTGATGCATTTGACCTTGTAGTTCATCTTAAATTTCGTTTCGGCAATTTTTTGAGCATGCTCAAAGAATTTATCCTTATAACGTTCAAGCACGGGATAGTTTTTAAAAAAATCCAATTTGCTAAAGGAATATTGGATGTCGCTGTTAAAGGCGGATTCCGTTTGGGCCATATTTCCTAAAAATTGCTGATATTTGTAATTCCTATTCAAAAAATCCTGAAAATGCTCTTCAAAGGTCGGTTTCTTATATTCGTCGTCAAATTGCTTTGCATACGCATCTCTCTCAATTTTCTCGACATCATGACCTTCTTGGATGGAAAATGCTTTGATTGGATTTTTGCTCAGATATGCCATCGCAATTGGAGTGAAAATCATACCGTTGAATCTTTGGTTTACTTCGATAGCGTCATTTGACCGCCAGGATTTGGGAATATTTGAGTATTTTGAATAATATCCCTTAAAAATCATGTGTAAAATGATGTCCAGAACAATTGACTGGTGATGGTTCCACGTCCCATCGATGGTATAGTTCGATAGACTGTGGGGCATCTGTTTCTGTGTTGGATTGTGCATATCCACAGGCGACAGTGTGAAATTCAACTGGCGATTGGTGATGATACTGCGTTTGGATTTTATTGGCATTGCTGCATCCCCCATAACGATTACATTCCCCAAGGAGGCCAAGTCAGGATCAGGTCGTTATGGTTGGGGAAAACCTGATCCTGACTTGCAACCACAGTGAAATGGGCATTTCCGAGAACCTTGCGCAGGGTCCTCAAGACGGTGCGTCCCCGCCTTTGAAGTTTGTTCTCGAGTTGTATCGGCAACTTCCGGAATTTTCATAAGGACATCAACTGATCTCGCATGTGATCCGTGCAGATACCTGTTGTGGATTTGAGATTCCAACCGGCAAAAAATTCGGGACGACTTTAAAATTTTTCGGAACAAAATATAAATTGAATACAAATCAAATTCACAGGAGGTGGTAAACCATGAGGAAAAAAATCTACACGCGCAATGTCGGAGTGATGCTCTCGGATGAAAACTATCAGCGGTTGGTTGAGATTACCGACCAGGAGGAAATTACGGTATCGAAGTATATTCGCAAGTTGATCGAGGAAAAATTGAGCGATGCGGAAAAGGAGTTGGCCAATGAACGATAATCAACAACCTGAAACATCTGAGCTCGATATCCTGATCGATCAATTGCCAGAGCAATTCCCGGCCGCCGTAGAATCGATCAAACACGATATCGCCCCGCATTTGATCGAGTGCAATCCCGGTCTCCGAGATCATTTTATCAAACTGATTAAAAAGCGAACCCATGCGGCATCCATCAAGTCGGTGGCCATGTTGATCGATGAGGCGATTAAAGAGATCAATGGGAGTGATTCCGGTGATAATGAAAATGCAATTCAATGCGCACCCGAGGACCCTGAAATCATCGATGCCGCGGATCAAATTGCAAATGATCCCCTGTTATTCAAAAACAAGATCGATATCGTCAACCAACTGGGCGTCATCAATGAACGAAAAAACATCGGTCTGTATCAATTGGTGATCGACAGCAGAGTCTTGCCCTTGGGAAGTGCGGGATCAGATGCCCTGGCCATAAAAAACAGCGGTCATTACGGCGCCGGCAAATCCTTTCCCCTTTTCAGTTGCTTGAAGCTGTATTCAGAGCGTGCCTGTCACCTGATTTCAAGCGGTTCGGAAAAGAGCCTGTATTCGATAGAAGGCGGATTAAAGCATAAGGCGTTGATTCTGGCAGAGGCGCTCACACTGGAGTCCAATGGTCGCAAAGACAATGAACTTGCCTATGCCATTCGCACACTCGTATCGGAAGGATGCTTGAAATATCAAACCACGGGATACAAGAACAAAAGACCGGTTGCCGTGATCAAACAGATTGCCGGACCGACATCGTTGGTGACCACCACCATCAGGGGGAAGCTTGAAGATCAGCTCGATGATCGCATGATCACCGTCCATCCCAACACATCGACCATGCAGACCAGAGACATCATCGAGAAAACAGCACAGACGGTGAGCGGGACCCAAACCAGAGTGGACGATAAGATCCTGCGGGCATACCAGCACTTTCATGACAGTTTGGTTTCGGCGGACGTGGTGATCCCGTTTGCATCCGATATCGCATCATTTGTCAGTCGAAATGGATCATTGCCCCTATCGGCAAGACGGTCGTTTAAGCGGGTGATGTCCGGGATCAGGACCATGACATTGCTTTATCAGAAACAACGCCACAGAGACGAGCAGGGACGGTTTATTGCCGACTATTCGGACTATGCCATTGCGTATCAGCTGCTCGAAGAATCATTTGCAGAAAGTCTCGGAGAGGTAAAGCGTCATACCGATGGCAGGATTCGTATCATTGAAAGCGAGGATATGATCACGCCTCGGGCGCTGTCTGAAAAAACTGGAGTGTCGGTTGCCGCAATATCCCAGTGGACCAAACAGCAAGTAGATAAAGGTGCATTGCGCTGGTGCGATGAGCTCGGTGAAATGTTTGAAGATGAAAACATGCTGGAAAAAGCAAAGCGTTCGGGGAAAGCATATTTGTGTGTCACTGGAAATAAGAGTTTGCCATCCCCATATCAGCTAACCGGCGATCCAAGATGGAATCGAGGCGGTGAGTTTTATGCTGCATATGATCTGCAGTTAGACGCCGGTCATGGTGATGATCAGGCGCCAGCTGGGATTGAAAGCCATATCGAAATCCCGTTTTGTGGTGATGATATTCCGATCAAGCAGGGAGAAGCTGTTAAGGTGTTAAGCGTAAAATCGCACGATCAGGTATTAAAAATCACAGATGAATCGCTAAAGAATCAGAAAAGCGATGATTTTGATGAATTTTTGGGTGAGGGTTTGCCCAGAAAATTTTGTAGAGCTTTTAATTTCGATGGGTTGATAACGTTCTAATTCATATTGGGATGCATTCCGTGATGGGGGGCATCCATTTTAAAGGAGAAACAGGTTATGGGTATGAAATATTGTCCACAGTGCCGAGCAGTCGTATTGACCAAGGCGCTTCAAAACTATTCACAGGTAGTCATCAATGGAGTTCCAGGAAAGAGACGAAAAATCATTCATCTGGAGGAAGATGGTGGTTGCGGTCACAGCTGGTATACGGTCGAGTTGTTGGAAGAGGTGCTGGATAGGAATTGATGGATACAATGGGGCACTGGTCGATCTTTGTGGTTGGTCGGCCAGTGAACCTAAAATTATTTTGCATATCAACTTAATGACAAAAGGGATCCACACCTATGAGATCAAAGGATGATGGGAACTGAACCGGTCGACTCAATCATAAGTCATGGTAATAGTTTTTTTAATCTTTGGTGAAATAGAAAGAGACCCCATTAGCAAGCGAGTGACTGAAACCTTAAGAACGCATAGGAAAAAAGGATGTCAAGTTAGCGGGGAAATGGCCAATAATAGAGATAATTTGATGAGTGTCGCGAGGAAATCGCTGATCTTCTTGATGATGGATCAACAAAAACGTCGATTGCACAAAATATGGGACGACGTTGCTAAATCTCTCTGATTTTGTTGGATGAGTTAATTATCACGGACTGTTTAACCTCAAATCATCGGTGATTAAAACATGACAAACAATACGATTACGCCTCAAAAAAGGCAAAAGTTATTAAACGAGGTAAAAGAGATATTGATTCATCATGCAGCAATGAAAAAAACAATATCATATGGATCGTTGTGTCGAAAAATTACCGCCTTTCCACTTTCCCCAACAGATCCATTGCTACATGAAATCCTCGGTGAAATTTCAAAAACTTCAATGGAAGAGGATAAAGGTATGCTAAGTGCTGTTGCGGTCCGTGATGATACGAAAATGCCCGGAAGCGGATTTTTCCAATTTGCTACAGAATTGGGTCATCTTATCGGAAACAGAGAAGAATTTTTTCGCGATCAAATGGATCTATTACATAGTAAATACAGAGATCCAAACATCCTAACGTTTTAGATTGTGATGGCATTAATTGCGAATAAAATTATTGAATAGATTAAATGGATACAATCTCAAAGATCGTTGCTGATGCAAAGGACCCTGAAAATGGTTGATACAAACAAGCTCTATGAACTTATAAGCGCCATTCAGAAAGCGATTAGGTGGTGTGAGGTAAACGATGCAAGATATTTTGCCCGAAAACTAATCAACATGGGTGTCCCACATACAGTTTGGGGTCAATTGAGGATTATAGCTGCAGAGGATATTGGGTTAGCAGATCCAACCATGGTTGGTTATATAGAGGACCGTTTCGATGAATACAATCAGCTGATGAAGCATTATGGAACAACCAATCAGAATGTCAAAGAAGCTGAAAAATTATGTGCTATAATCGATCAAGCAGTAACTGCAGAAGCGATTGCCTATAAAAGTCGACTGCTCCCTATGATGACCTTCAAAACCCTATTTGATATCTATCAAAAAGAGGAATTTAAAAAAGGTAGATATGATTATTTTAATCTATTTACAAAAGCATCAGAAAAAAAAGATGAACGCTCGGCACTGTATTATGCAGTCCTTGTTGATAAATTTTTTGGGGATAGAAAGACACTTTTGAAGACGATACGTGATAAGGGTTCCATACGAAACGGCGACTTGATTAACAGTTGGAGTAACGCCTATGAAAAACATCAAAATTTGCTGACCTTAACAGGAAGTGTAGCGCTGCTAATCCGTGACTTGGACTTCACCCATGGAGAGTATAAAGAAACTATTGACAACCATCTATCTATTCCCAGTGAAAAAGCAACGATACCTGATCGCGCTTTTGATATGCATACTAAAGCAGGAAAAATAAAAGGACGTGGACTCGATTATTTTTTTAAGGTGTCAGGGACAGTAAAAAATGAAAGATTTCCTAATGATTGGGAAGAGATTGGTAAAGAGGCATATTTTGCTGCGGACCGAAAAGGACTGGCAAACGAGAAAGAGTTGATTAAGGCAATTGAAAATAAGTTTGATGCCCCACCTGAATTTCTGCCGATATGAAAATTCAAAAGCGCTCAGACATGAAAAAACAACCCGGTTCCGTTCTGCGATCTGTGGATTTGAGGGGCGCTTCTCGGCAGACTCAATTTTTCGTTTTGAAAAAGAAAAACGGTTTCACGCAGGACCCGCGAATTTTTGAAGTGTGTGCATAACACATTCACAATAGGTTGTATTGATTCACCTCCTGATATTCCTACCAACTAAAAACACTTCTGTCACAGTTTTACCCAACATCAAGCATTTTTGAGCATCCATGTTTCAAAAAATTGGTAATGTGCCGAGCAAAATGGGCGATAATCAAAGAGTCCATACTCTTTTTCGCGATTGGGAATCGAATAAAACTTTCAACTTCAAAGGAGGCATAATGCCCAAAGCCAGTAAAGACATCGAAATTACGACAGGAGAAATCAACGCTAACATTATTCTCATTGCTCCAAATTGCAAAGGCGCCGATCAAACCACGACGGCCAGATTGACTCGGGCGATTCAGAAGCGACTTGGTTGTCATGCCATTATCAATGAGGCGTTTACTTGTCCCCCAAAAACCAGCGATGGAAAATATGGTGATGCTGACATCAAGAAACGGGATGCTGACCTTAATCATATCAAGCACGCCAAAAAGCATCCCAAATTCATCTCTACAATCAAAAAATGGATTACCGATCCAGCCAATGCCCATGTGTTTTTGATTTACGGAATCGAAGATGAAGCATTGTCCGCGGAGTCAAAAAAATGGGGTTACAATAATGCAAAATGTCTGGTCGGATACGGTCAGGGCGCTGGCAACGGTTTATCGATGAACGCCGATAAAGCAAACCAACTCGTTCAACTGATGATCCAAAATGGGCTCTTAAGTGCAGAGACACACCAGGAATCACCAGATTTCCGTGGCGCCAGTCCCGAAGTGATGAATCAATATTTCAACCTCAATAGCACTAAGTTCCCTGGTGTGCAGTCTGTTCAACTGGGGTTTGGAAAAGCGGACGTTAGAGAAAAATGGTTTACAGTAAAGACTGGCATCAAGGTGGCCAAGGCGATAGCCGAATTTGTTGGATGTGAGACGGTCGACATCCCAGAGGAAAATGCAGATGAGGATCTCGTCCAGGAAACCACCGCGAAGGTGAAAGAGTTCATAGCCGCCAATCATAAAAACAGCATCCAAGTCGGTCATTATCTGATTGAAAAATTTTATGGCAACAATTACGAAAAAGCGAAAAAGGGGCAGAAGGTAAAAGGAAAATCCCTCAATGCAATGATAGAAGGGCTTGAAAAAATAGGAAATGCCCCATCCAAATCCTGGTTTTACAATGCTGTGAACTTAGCTGTTGATGATAAAGTGTTTGAAGGCGATGCGGATTATGCCAAATTGAACCTGTCTCATAAAATTTACCTTACCTATCTAAATACAAAGGATGAGTGGGAGACAGCAAAACTTGGACTCATAAAAGAAATTGCCAAAAATGGCACGTCAATTCAAGACCTTGGTAAAAAAATAGCGGGCATCAAAGGCAAATCAGAAACGGACTGGCCAGAACCTGATTCTATCAAAGCGATGGCGGATAAAGAGAAAATGAAATACAAGGACCGTGCCGAAAAACGGAAGATAAGAATCGAAGAGACGATCAAGGCGCTGACACTGGAATTAGCGAAATGCGAAAAAATAATCACCGCGGTTGTGGGAACCACAGAACAGACAGAGGAAGTGCTTAAAAAAACCGGCACTGATGGATGATACCCCGAAACCAGTTAACATTCAAAAAATTTCCAAATTTTGGAAATTTCATTAAAAGAACGGATTGACTGCCCACCCCGAAAAAGAATTTATGATGCTTTTGAATAGGTCCTGGTGTTGGCCATCGAGATAGACTCCTTGCATGGTCAACACCAGGATTTTTTTTGGACCGTTTGATTTGCATCCCCCGTTAAAAGCGCTCACATATGAAAAGACATGCCGTTGTGGATCCGGGATCTCCGGATATTAGGTGCGCTTTTGAATGTTCTAAAAAATTGGGGTTGAAGGGAAATGCGTATCCGCAACACCGTGTATGTACATTCTCAGCCCTTTGTCTAACAGTTAGACTCCACCATTGAGAAACTTCCGTTTCCAGTTTTCAATTATGGTGGGGTGGACTTGATACTTTGTTGCGAGCTCGTGGACATCAGATATGCCTTTCTAATTGGTGTGGTTCATTTTTGGAAGACATGGATGTTCACTTTTTTCACTTTAAAGTACACATATTCCGTATGAACAAATAAAAACATATAAAAATATTTTTGAAGTTTATTTATAATTTATTGAAATAATGTATAATTCGACAATTTTTATATTTTTGAAAAACATAAAAAAGAAGGGTTGGCATATTTTTTGTTTATATCTCCTTTATTTCCAGGAGGTGAAAAAATGAAAAAAAATTATACAAAAATGATCAGCATGGTTATTTTGTTGGTTTTTGTTGCCTCCCCTGGTTTTTCCTTTATTACCAATCCTTATCTTCTCGGAGATGGTGAAGTGAGGGATCATAGCATTCCTCAACGACCTGAAAAAAAGGCAAAAAAGAAAAAGAAACCATTATCTATTAAATATCAAAAGATTGAATATGGTAGTAATCAAACAATTAATTATGAATCCTTTAATTTTTCAATGCCGAAAGATGGAGATATAGGGGATATTAGAATCGATCAGGATATTCATAATTATTTCAATAGGTATACAGATATCAATAATTCAGAAATATCAAACATTCTATTGGATCTATATGGAATTCCTAATAATGAAGAAGCTGTATTAAATTATTTTCCATACTTTGTTCGCTATGTTGTAAATGAATATAAAATAAAAGGAAAAAATGATGAGGATACAATCAAACTTACTAAATTAGTAATAAATAAATCATTGATGAAATATAGAAAATTTATTGATAAGAGTCACAAAATAGAAAGGTTGCAATATTTAATTAAGGAATCTGAACATTCAAAATATTCAAATCTCAGTAATAAAGAACAAACTGTTGTCAATGAAATACTTAATACCGCCAAAAGCAATAATTCTAATATATTATCTCATTTTGACGAAGGTGTTAAAAAAATCGATTCTTTAGATAAAACCAGGATAATTAATACTTTCAATATTCCATTATCAGAAAATGGTGAAAACATAAAAATTATTGATAAAATTAAAAATGATAAATTAAACACAGGAAACAATTCAAAAATTCTAAAATCAATTAAAATAGATCCAAAATATATTGAATTTTACTTTAGTGATGAAGAATTTAATAATTATAAAAATATGTGTGTTGAACTTTATGATCAATCATTAGATTTCTTTAATGGAATTCAAACAACTATTGCTATTTTTCAATTTGGAGCCTTGCCTGCATTGATGGTTTTACCAGTTACAGCTACATCATTAGAATTGATATTGTCAGCGACTTCTGCTTCAATATATATAACTAAGAAAAATTTACTTGAATCAAAAGATATAATGGAAAAAGCTTATTCAAAATTATTTAAAGTTAAACCTGAATATAGAGCAAAATATATATCTTCCCATCCAGATTTACAATGTAAGTTGCATCTATATCTAATTCCAGAAGATATGGATGCCAACAAATTCTTTTCTAATTTTATTGAAAGTATTGTATCCGAAGTTATTGGCCATTTGATTAATAAATCTTTCACTTTTTTGATGGATAAACAATTAAGAATCGTTGGTAAAAATACCCGGATCGATAAAATCTTAAAAAGAACAACTGATAATGTTTATTACAATTATGCTTTTAAAACAAAAGTATTCAATAAAGATTTAAATATGAGTTTCATTATCTTCGATTCATCACAAATTGCAAATTATTTTGTTTCTAATTATGGCAAAGAAGTTTTTACTTGTTATTTTTCAAAATTAATTGATTCACGCAAACAAATTGAAAAAAATTTAAAGGTTATTCCCAATTTAATAGAAAATAAAAATTTCTTAAATGAAGGAATTATCACCGACAGGAATAGAAACATAAATGAACAAAAAAAGGCTGGAAAACAATCGGAAGATCAGATAAGTGAGGCTGAAAAACTAAAAAACTCTATGAATGACTATAAATACGAATCAGAAGTTTTAACAGATAAAATTTATCAAAATATCGATGGATTAAAATTCGATACTGGTGAATATAACCAAACTACAAAGAGTTTAGAAAAAAAAGGCAATCAAGTAACGTTCAAAAAATTAGAGGAGATATGCACTACCAACCTTAACAAAGAAATTCCTATATGCATGACGCTGCATGAAACCATCGTTGAAAAAGAAATTCCTGTAGGCATGACGGTGGAAGAGGCCATTTTGATGTTTTCTACTTCTGAAAAAGGTAAAAACATGATTGAAACTACATCTTTAAATAATGAAAAAGGCAAAAACAAAAGGAATAAAAGTCGTCCACAAAAACCTAATTTAATGGACCATGGTGATTATCCAGGTATTCCTGATAAACCATTTACTGAAGATCCACAGATACCTCCGAAAACACCTGGAATTGGTGACCAATATAACAAAATTGCATAGAATTTTTCAAATACAATACAATTTTTTAAGTTGTGTTGATTATTGGTTAATATTGAGATCCTAATTCAAGATACTACAGCATCCATGATTTCTATAATTTTTCTTGAGTGATCAAAATATTTTAGTATATCCCCAATTGTGGCAGTAGGACTGCCTCCATGTGCAAAATCATTCCGTGCATCAACTAAAGATTGTAAAGACGTTAAAAGAATTGATTTGTCAGGGTTTGACGAGATTTTAGATTTAAACTGATTTTTCCAATCTTCATCGAAATCATATAAAAATCGGCAAATATTATCGTAGGATGGATTTGCTGGTCCATTGCGAATTCGACGTGCAAGAAAACGTTTAACCTGCCTTTTACCACGATATGAACAAAAATCTGCAATTAAATTTTTAAACGATAGTTCGATGGAACCACATGCGCGAATAATAGCAAACTTCGTTAGATATGGGACGATGCTGCTTGTTAAACCCAATCCATCAATTATAATTTTCACATGCGTTAATTCAGCATAACAACTATCAAGTTCCTGCTTAATAGTTATATTATTCATAAACTATTCCAAACAAGTATTCACATGCTTTTGAAATTCGCACATTTATTGCCGATTTTGTCATTGTTTCCTTGCTTATTGCCGTGCGATATTCTGGATCATTTAGCAATTCACGTCTCTTTTTTTGTGGATCATGAGGAGTTGAATAGTTACCATTTTGAAGAGCAAAATTGGCAGCTAATAGAATGGAGTCGTATATTGTTGGGCTAAATTTTTGAACAAATTTTGTTGGATCTGAAGGAGAAATATTATGGAATGCCGATCTCCCAAACAACTCTTCTATCATCAAAATACTTTCAGCGAATCTTTCTCTATATTCTATTAAAGTAAATTCAGGAGGATTCGCATTTTCTTTCATATAAATATCTAAAAATCTTTTTAATGAAATTTTATCTTTAGTATCTTCGCGATATTTTTTAGACGTTAATGCGAAGAATCTCAATATATACTCCATGTCCCTCATTCTCGTATCTGGCTCTGGCAAACCAAATAATTTCCGCCATTCTGGGATTTTATTTAGCTCGAATAACAGTTTATTTAGCTCCCCCTGAGCCACACAGTTGCGGATTTCTTGCGGTAACAATGTACGTCCAGAAGTGTTAATTCGTTCAAATATTTGAAATAAACTTGTGTCATCTTCCTTAGGTTCTTGTTGGACAAAAAGAATCGCATGAATTGTAGTATTTCTAATGCGTCGCTGTTCTGTTCCACCGAGTTCTGAAAATGCCTGACCTCTCCAGTTCTTGTGAATTTTATCAGATCTTGATAGTCTAAAAATTTTTCCATCTCTGGAAAATATTCCTCTAACATAATCATAAACCGACATTATACGCTGGTAACCATCTATAATGAGTAACTTTTCATCTTGGGTCTGTGCCAAAAATATACTTGGAACTGGCAAACCTAAAAGTATCGAATCAATAAACCTTGATGCCTCTATTCGGTCCCAGACATACTGCCTCTGTAATTCAGGTTTCAAGAGTTCTTCATCTACATATCTCTGAATCAACTCTCGAAATGAAAGATCAGCGCCCCACGACCTTATTTGAAAAAGACTATCATCAGAATAAGAGTCATTATCTTCTTCTTTAATATGTTGAATCACATCTTTGTCTTTGTTCATATTAACTATCTTTCCTAATTATTTTTGGATGCTTTAATACCAATACAACCTTATTTTTGTTTATACGTTCAGCTTTCTTTATAATCCCTGAAACCATCCATTAGTTCACCAAAGTTTTGTGGATTATACTTTTTAAAGCTCTCCTGATCTACAAAAACAAAATCGTAGGCAATGTCAGACTGGACACGATTAATGTCACCACACCACTGCTTTAGACGGTCCATTTTTTTAGGAACATCCAGGTCTTCTTGACCCTTGGTCTCGACTATTATGACACGATTGTTAGCCATCTTTACGAAAAAATCTGGATAGTAGTTAGAAATGTCACCATCTGCGTTCACATAATCGAGTTTGAAATGCACTGCAAAATAGTTCTTTGCATGGGAGACTACATCGGGACAATTCTCAAGAAAGCCGGCGAATTCAAGCTCAAACTGACTGTCGCCGATCACTCGATTAAAAACAGACTTTTTCGGTATCAGGTAACCTTGATCTTTGACAACGAAAGGGCGGGTTCTCCGAAGTTTGATAGTATCCCGTATTTCCGCATCACCTTTATCCTTAACCGTGAGATCATTGATCGCCTTTTTGAAGGTTTCGATAACAGTTTTTGTGGATACCAATTCTGACAAATTTCGTAAAGTATTGCCGTTTTCCAAATCGACGGGATGAGCAAATAAAAAATCACGAACAAACGTCTTGATTTTACTATATAAGACATCGTAACCGCTAAATAGACGCAATTCCTTCATTATGGTTTGAGCAAAATAACCAACTACACTCCGGTAGTCACCCACACCGGCACAATCCAATATTGTTGTATGTGTGATTTCCTTGGTTGTGATGTCCTTGAAGACTATTTCCCTTTGTTCCTCCTCACTGAATTTCAGATAAGACACCGGTTGAAAAGAAAATCTTTCTGGTGCAAGATCCGCCAAGTTTTTATATTCTCGATAGATTCGTGGCGATAAAACAGGTAGTTCGATATCAAGAGTATCGATATCCTTATCCATGCTTTCTTTATCAACTTCTATGACTAAAGGCGTTTTAGGTTTTGTGCCTTCGCCCATCGCCTTTCGTTCCAATTCAACACCTTCAGCTTGGATAGATTCGACAAAGTCCATGAACGCATCGGTGCCAATCACGCTGACTTGTTCCTCCAGTCCTCCCGGATACATTTTTCGGAGTCCTCGACCGAGAGTCTGTTCCGGCAAAATGTTGCTTTTTGCAGAATAGGCACGCAGACCAACAATGGTTGTGACATTTTTGACATCCCATCCTTCTTTGAGCATCAATACCGAGACAATGGCCTTGTAGGGGCTATCCAGATCGTCAATTTTATTTGCCTGTTCACGGAGTCTTTCCAAGTCCTCCTTTGCTTTACCAGTGGCTACCTCTGAAATTTCACCGTTATTCTTAGTGTGGATCACCAGCACTGCCCCTTTAAGCTCGGGGTAACGTCCCTGCAAATATTCGTCAACATCATCACAATTGCGTGTATCATCAGTCATCACGAATAAGATGGCTTTTTTTCCAAGTTTTTCGTGCTCAACATATGCCTTTCGCCACTCTATAACCCCAAGGTCGATATAATCTGCATATTTTTCAGTGTATTTTACGCTCTGATTCTCATGGAGTTTTGCTCTGCTCGGCGCATCGGGTAACACGGGATGTTTGACAACATTCTGCCAGATAGCTTCGACCAGAGGATAATCGGCAATCGTTTGTACAAAAATTGAGCCATTATTATGTTTTGGGGTAGCAGTTACATCCACCTGCAAAGCAAGTGCACTTCCTTTTTGGAGTAGACGATTATGAATGTCTTCGATTGATTTGAACCAGGCGAGTTTTTTATCATGAACATGATGAGCCTCATCGTTGACAACCATCAATTCATCGATATCTCGTACGATCATTCCCAGATCGACTTTGGAATCTGTGGTCGCTCCCGTTGGTCTTTTGCCGAGAAAATAATCCATCATATTCTCATCATCGGGGCTGGGAGGAATATCATCCCCAGAGTATACCCGGTGAATATTGGTCAAAAAGATGTTTCCTGTTGGACGGGTGACGCGAACCTCATCCTGCTTGTGTAAGGTAAGTTGAAAATCATCGCGCCAGTTGCGGCCACCAAAACCATTTTCCGGCAACACCGGGTCTTCAAAAAAGATGCGTAGTCCCTGAAAATCATGATAAATGCGATCCAACACAATAATATTAGGGGCGATAACCAGGAAGTTGCGTGACAACGTTGATTCTGGTTCATAAAGTCGGTTAAAAAAGCTCCAGGTGATTACAAGACTCATGACTTTGGTTTTGCCGCTTCCCGTGGCCATTTTGATCACAAATCGTTTCCAAGTTTCATCAAACATTCCTCCCGAAACTGAATTGGAACTATCAAAGCGCATTAAATCAAACTTATCCTGAACGCCTACTACATCATACAGATAGACAATGGTTTCCAATGCCTCACGCTGGGCAAAATAATATTGGAATTCGGACATCATACCGTCCGATTTCTCCAACAAATGCGGAGTATCAAACCACCAACTGAGCAAGCTCCGAGTTGTGTCTGTCGCTCCCACATAACCACTCTCTCGGAACTCTTTAACCTTTTTGCGAAGCTGCGCTACCAACGGTGGTATGAGCTTATCCATTGTCGTTTCGCGCATTGATTCATCCGCCGGGAACCAACGAATATCAGGATCGAGAATGGCATGAGGGGAAGTTGGAAAATCTGGATGCAAGCCCATTATTTTTTGCCTCCTACACTGACCTCAACGATCGTCATCGTATCATTACCGAAGATGTCGACAACCTTTACGGCAATTTTGCGTCGTCCTGGAGGACATTCCCGAGCGACGCTAATCAGCTCTAAAGATCGATCCTTCTTGGTCCGGAAGCTTTGCCACTCATTTTCAAAGATGTATTCACCAGTCCATACCTCTTCATAATCAGCAAATGAAAGCTGCACCGGTTCTGTTGTTCCATCTATTTTCGTCTGAACGCCTTTACTTCGGTTAATTCGGATGATTTCACGTTTGCTCTCAAAATTAAAATCCACCGCCCAATAATCGATCCAGTCGGTCCATCTTTGGGTCAAAACCTCACGAGTGACTATTCCTTTGGCGTCCTTGTTGACCTTTACGATTTGCCCCTTTTCCACAACTATTTTACTGCCTTTGTTTTTTAAGGTCTCCTCGGCATGTTTTATCGAATCCTGAGAATAAAAGACGGAAAAGTCAGTCAACTTCACAGCTACCGTTGCAGATTTTCCTTTCTTACCATCCTTTACAATGGGTTTAACTTCAATGGCCGCGACGTCATGGAAAACCACTTGATTTTTTTCTACCGCACGCTTGTCGAACACTTCAGCAGGTATGTATTTAGGAGCGATGTCGATACCTTTAGATCTTGCTTCGTCTAATACGTTGGGAAATAAGCCCATTTCGAACTCGAACCCCAGGACATCCACCTTAGTGATGTGTTTTTTGCGGCACTCAAGGATTATTTCTTCTACATATAAACGTGTAACAGGTAAATTAACCGGACCAACTGCCACGAGTCTTCCTGCCCGCTTACCGTGAAAACATTCAAAGTTTTCCACTTTTTCAGCTCTGTATGCCCTCAGGATTAATTGAACAAATGCAGCTTCTTTATCAGCGATTTTTTGTTGGCGTTGTTCTTCTCGGAGATTCGGATTTACGCCTATATAATGTTGTCGCTCATATTTTCCCAAATTGAGGATTTCAAAAGCACGATAATTTTTCCCATCATCTTTCAATTGCCGTTGGACACCGATCATACGCTTTCGTGTGGTATGAATGGCAAATTTTCCAAGATCGCTAACAATCCATTTTCGTCTCAATTTTTCAGCAACCGCCGCAGTAGTCCCAGAACCACAAAAAAAATCGGCAACCAAATCACCTTCATTTGATGAAGCATTAATCAGAATCTCTATCAGAGACTCAGGTTTTTGAGTTGCATATCCTGTTCGCTCAACCGCCATAGAATTAACTTCCGGAATATGCACAATCATATCGCCAAGAGATTCACCTTTTTCTTCATCCAAAAAACGTTTCAATCTCTTTTTTCCTGATTTTGTTATATAAATCTTCCCTTGCTTTTCAAAATCATTTATCGATTTCTCCGAGTAATCCCCGAGATCACAGTCTCTAAAAAGACGACCATCTTTATCAGGTCGGAATTTAGACTCGATAAACTTTTGATCATAATCTTTGTAGGCACCATTCCAAATCCATTTGTCTGACTTAGAGTAAAACAAAATGCCATCAGAGTTACGGGCATATTGATTGCTGGTTGCTTTTGCACCACGCACTGGCTGTCGTTTCCATCGGATTTCATTCCTATAACGAGTGGTGCCAAATACCTCATCCAACACCAAGCGCATGTAGCTATTGACACGCCAATCACAATGTACAATGATGCTTCCATTTTCTGCCAATAAATCTCTCATCAAAATTAACCGTTCGTAAATCATTGCAATAAAGGAATCTGCACCCTTTCCCCAAGTATCTCTATATGCGATCTCTTCGAGAATGTTCGGCTTTTTAGTAAATGTGTCACCACCTATTTCGATATCCATAGAGAAATCCGCACCCACATCAAATGGTGGGTCGATGTATATCAATTTTAAACCGCCCTGTTTTTCTATTTCTTCCCTCATTGGACCGTTTTTGAGGGAAGACAAAATCAGTTTATTGTCACCCCATATAAGTTTGTTGGTCCATCCTTTAAGTTGTCGTCCTCGTTCATCGAATAAACCCATTTGCAAAGCAGCATCTGCTGGCTTTTCGGCTCTTGGTTCGTCCACCTGTTCAATAGTTTGAAAAGGTAGCACAATATTGCAAACCTCGTTGGTCTTGCCATTCCAAATCAATTCAACCTCGCGCTTCTCAGCAAAGAGCAGAAATCGATATTTTTCCGGCAGTGGTTTGTCTGCTTCAATGAATCGGATGATTTCTTGTTGTTCTTGTTCAGTCAAGCGTGGCATGGAGATCCCTTTTTGTTTCAAGTTAAAGGGTTTTGAGCATCAAATATTGTGGTAAGATTATAATTAGTTGCATTTTGTTTTTATTTTTCAACTATGTCAAGAACTACATAATATCATTCTTTTTTTATCGCTTTTTATATCTCGGCAAAATCCTTCCCCCAAATCCCCCCTTACTGCGCCCCTCTATCCCTCCACCGCTCCCCTATCTATATATATTAATCCCCAATAGACCACCAAATCCAATCCCAACCAAATCCATCAACCCAACCAAGGAGGCAAATCCATGCTCAATTCATGTGTTTTAACCGGCAACCTGGGCGCCGACCCCGAGATTTTCTATTCGAGCGAGGGCGATCCGGTAGCCACATTCAACCTGGCCTTCAGGTCATCGAAAAAAAAGACCGGCTGGATCAAGATCACCTGCTTTCAAAAGCTGGCAGAAATCACAGAGCGTCATCTGCACAAAGGCGCCCGCATCGCTGTAGTCGGCATCTTGGACCAGAATAAATGGGAAACCGATGAAGGCGTCACCCGCACATCGATCCAGCTGATTGCAAATACCATCGAGTTTATCAAAACAGACGGCAGGGGATTTGGCGACAACCCACCCGATGATGTCCCCATCTGAACCACAAGGAGGGCGATGAAAACAAGAACCGCTGAACTGATCATCGCAATTGGACTTGAGCTGCTCGACTGGCTCAAAATCATACTCACGGAGAAACGGAGGAACCATGACGGCAAAAGAGATACAGAAAAGAAACCAGAAGGCGGAA
>Ga0068713_1002509_pt1 | contig 18356 bp, 6 predicted proteins | sample MTBAKSrepl2MetaG_FD_62223 | JGI IMG/M metagenome (GOLD analysis project Ga0068713, IMG submission 62223) | Enrichment culture microbial communities om Arthur Kill intertidal strait, New Jersey, USA, that are MTBE-degrading - MTBE-AKS2 (Arthur... | ecosystem: Environmental > Aquatic > Marine >...
GCGTCATCGGCCGTTCCGTGCGCCTGGATGGACTGCCCTACAGCATCGTGGGCGTGCTGCCGGCCGGCATCGTGTTCCCGAACAAGGTCGATGTGTGGGTGCCCCTGGCCCTGGACCCGATAGCCGCCGGGGGATGGTACCTCCAGGGAATGGGAAGGCTCAAAAGCGGGGTCTCTCTGGCCGCAGCGCAGGCGGATCTGGAACGCATTCACAAGGGGATGATCGACAAACGGCCGGTTAACAAGATCACCGCGCCGCAACTGACTCCCCTGCGCATGAAGTACATGGGGGAACACCAGCACGTTACCTCGTTGCTGCTGCTGGCAGCCGGCTTGGTGCTGGTCCTGGCGTGCTGCAATATCACCGGGATGATGCTGGCCCGAGGGATGACGCGCAGTCGGGAGCTGGCGGTACGCGTCTCGCTGGGGGCTCCCCGCTGGCGCATCGTCCGGCAGGTGCTGACGGAGATTCTGCTGCTCTGTATCCTGGGCGCTTTCCTGGGCACCCTGCTGGGTCGTCTCGGGCAAGGTTTGTTGCTTCGCAGCCTCGCTGATTACCTGGCTCCCTGGATGACGTTTGCGATGGATGGCCGGGTCCTGGTCTTCTGCGCCGGCATCGTGGGTCTAGCCGCTCTCCTGTCGGGTCTGGCCCCGGCTCTGCACGCGGCCTCCGGCCGGGATGTGGAGAGCACGCTGCGGGCCACTGCAGCGCGGACGACCGCCTCCACCTCCGGCCGGCGCAGCTTGAATCTGCTCGTGATCGGCGAGATTGCCCTGGCCATGACCCTCTCGGTTGGAGCCGTACTGTTGCTGGAAGCCTTCCAGAAGGTGTGTCGGGTCGCGCCGGGGTTCCGTGTCGACGGCGTCCTGACGTATCGCATCAGCCTGCCGGCCCAGCAGTACGACAGTCTGGCCAAGCGCCAAGCCTTCTTCGAAAGCCACCTGGAGCGGGTCCGAACCCTGCCCGGCGTACTGGGTGCCTCGTGCTCGAATCCCGGACCCATGGCTGGTCACAGCGGCAACTTCTTCGATATCGAGGGTGCGGAGAAAGGCCCCGGTGAGATGAACCCCGTCGTGCTGACCCAAGTTGTTCTGGCCGACTACTTCGAGACCATGGGGATCGAGCTGCTCGCCGGTCGCTTCTTCACGGCGCAGGATTGTCGCGCGGACGGCGAACGCACCGTGATCATCAACGAGTCCTTCGCCCGGCGTTTCCCCTCGACCGCCGAGGCGCTGGACAAGCGCATCGCTTCCCAGGGATCCCAGGACTGGGTGCGCATCATCGGGGTCACGCGCGACGTCAAACACTACGGCTTGGACCAGGCCGTGCGCCCGGCGGTGTATCTACCCGGCGCCAAGCATCTGCCCGAGTCCATGGCGGTCGTCATGCGGACGACCGGGGATCCGCTGGACATGATGGGAATGATCCGGGAAACCGTGCGGTCTGCGGACCCATCACTTTCTGTTCACGATGTCCAGACCATGCAGGAGCGTGTACACCGATCCCTGTGGGTCCGGCGGACCTACTCCTGGCTGATCGGCGTGTTTGCGGTCGTCGCGGCCATCATGGCGGTAGGAGGGATCTACGGGATCATGAGCTACTCCGTCAGCCAGAGAACGCAGGAAATGGGCATCCGCCTGGCTCTCGGAGCCCGCGCCGGCGACATCGTCCGGCACATCCTCACGCAAGGCGGCCGTCTGATTGCGATCGGCCTGGGCGCGGGTTTGATCGGTGCCCTGTTGATGGGCCAGCTCTTGGCCGGTTTGTTGTTCGGCGTCAGCGCCATGGACCTGCGGGCGCTGCTCGGAGTCCTCGTGCTGCTGCAGGCCGTCACCCTGTCGGCCTGCTACCTCCCCGCCCGCCGGGCGGCAAGGACCGATCCGATGACCGCGCTGAGGTGCGAGTAGCGAGAACGAAAGTGGAGGCTGCAACTCGGGAGGTCATGAGATGATGACATTGTGGCACGATGTGAAGTATGGTCTTCGCCAACTGCGTAGGAAGCCGGGATTCGCGGCGGTGGCGGTGCTCGTTCTGGGGCTGGGGATCGGGGCCTGTACGGCGGTGTTCAGCGTCGCCAATACACTGCTGTTCCGGCCTCTGCCCTACGACGACCCGGAACGCCTGGTGGCGCTCGGTACATGGACCTCGGGGAACCACTGGAATCCCTTCCTGCCTATCGAGACGCTCGATGCGCTAACGGCCCAGACGACCTGTTTCGAGAATATGACGGTGTTCCGATTCACCACAATTCACATTACCGGGGGAGAATATGCGGAAGAAGTGAGAGGCCATCTGGTCTCGCCGAACATCTTTGACGTGCTGGGTATCGAACCGGTCCTGGGCCGGCCTTTTCTGCCGGATGAAGGCCAGCCCGGCCGGGACAACGTCGCGGTCATCAGTCATCACCTTTGGCAGCGGCGGTTCGGCGGCGATCCCGACCTCATCGGAAAGACCATCCCGCTGGCTCACTTGTACTCGGGCGGCGACCTTGAGAAGGAACGACTCTACACGGTCGTCGGGATCATGCCGCCGGGACTCCGATTCTATTTCGACTATTTCCAGGCCGATGTGTGGCAGCCGTTGGATCTGCGCCGGTTGGACTCCCACCTTGAGCCGGAGGTCATCGCGCGTTTGAAGAGCGGCATGACTCACGTTCAGGTACAGGCACAAGTCGATACGTTCTCCCAGCGTTTGGCCCAGCAGGCTTCGGAGTCCAAGGACCAGAAACGGATCATCGCGCAATCGCTGCGCAACCAGGTCGAACCTCCGTCCATGCGGCGGTCCCTTCGCCTGCTCGCGGGAGCTGCGGTTTTCGTTCTCCTGATTGCCTGCGCCAACGTCGCCAACATGCTGCTGACGCGGGCCATCGGGCGCGAGAAAGAGGTGGCGATGCGCACCATCCTCGGGGCCGGGCGCAGGCGGCTGCTCCGCCAGTTGCTCACGGAAGGTCTTCTCCTGTCCACCCTGGGAACGTGTCTGGGAGTGCTCCTGGCCTGCTGGGGCGTCGACCTGCTCACGCCCTTGATTCCCTCGGCCTTTGCCCCGTGGTGTTCGGACATCAAGATGAACTGGTCGATGCTCGGGTGCGCCTCGGTGTTTCTCCTGGTTATCGGCATCGGTTTCGGGCTGACGTCGGCACTGCAACTGTGCCGGTCCAACCTGATGGGCGCCGTGAAGGAGGGCGGCACGAGGTCCGAGAGCGGCTCCAATCGCAGGCCGCTTCGCAGCCTGCTGGTGGTCACACAGATGGCGCTTACCCTGGTGCTGCTCATCGGCGCCGGCCTGATGATCCGCACGGTCCGGGAGACGCTGCGCGTGGATCTCGGTTTTGATCCTCGCAACCTTGTGCAGTTCGAGGTGACGCTGCCCTTGGCCAGGGATAGCGGCTACACGGGTTCCTCCCAGCGAACCCTGTTCTTCGACCGCGCGCTCGAGCAGATCGCGGCGGTTCCGGGCGTGCAATCGGTGGGAGTCCTGGGCGATTCCATCCATAAGTGTACCTCCGAGGAGCAGACGGAACCGAAACACGTGAGCATCTACCCGTGCAGTGTCGGAACGCACGACTACCTCGGCACGATGGGTGTCCGCCTCGTCCAGGGACGCCGATTCACGGAACAGGAAGAGATGGGGCAGGCCAACTCCATCCTCATCAACGACGTGACGGCTCGCCAGTTCTGGCCTGACGGGGACCCTCTCGGTAAAACGCTCCAGGTGCAGGTCGATTCCCCCTCCAGACGGAACCCGAATCCGCCTCCGGTGACGTGCCAGGTTGTCGGCGTGGTGAAAGCCCCACGGGTTTGGGACTATACGGGCACGCCCCGGGGTGGGGTCTACATGCCGTGGAAGGCGTGGGACAGGCTGAAGTATCCAGCGTCCACCGGCACGTCTATGGTCCGTTCCGCGGGCGATCCAGCGGCGCTGGTGCGAACGATTCGTCAGACGATCGGCGCCTTGGACGGACGCCTGCCGGTCGCGGAAGTTGTCGTGCTGGAGGATCGTCTGAGGGAGTCCACGAGCAAGGATCGGCTGTACATGCGGTTGTTCTCCGTCTTTGGGGTGCTCGGCCTGGTCCTGGCGGCGGTCGGCATCTACGGGGTGATCTCCTATTCAGTTGCTCAGCGCACGCACGAGATCGGTGTCCGCGTGGCGCTGGGGGCACGGCATAATGACGTACTCCGCCTGATGCTGAAGAAAGGACTGGTCTTGATTCTGGTCGGGCTGGTTGCCGGTTTGGGTGGCGCGATGGCGATGACTCGGGTAATCGCCGGACTGCTCTACGGAGTTACGGCCACGGACCCCTGGACCTATGCGGCCGTTAGCCTGTTGACGGCGGGCGCGGGTCTGGCGGCCTGCTACCTCCCGGCCCGCCGGGCGGCGCGGATCGATCCGATGGCGGCGTTGCGGTGTGAATAGAAGACGAGACTACCGTTGAGGGGTGCATGGCATGGGTATCTGGCAAGACATACGGTACGGGATTCGAATGCTGAGGAATAGCCCCGGTTTCACCATGGTGGCGGTGGCCACGCTGGCTCTTGGCATCGGGGCCAACACGGCGATTTTCAGCATGATTAACTCGGTCCTGCTCGAGTCGCTTCCGTATCCGGATTCCAGACAGCTCGTACAGATATTTGAAACGTTTCCGAACACCGATAGCAATCAGGTATCCGGAGGCGCGTTCAAGGACTGGTACGAACACCAAACGAAGTTCTCTCACCTGGCCGCCTATCAGGATACAGAACGGAATCTCACCGGAGACGGAATACCCCAGCGGGTTTCCGGCTTGATGGCCACTTCCGCATTCCTTCCGGTCCTGGGGATCGAACCGGTGATCGGCCGGGGCTTTGCCGCCGGAGAAGACGCTGTGGGCGGCAACAATCGCGTCATGATCCTGACCCATCAGTTCTGGCAGAATCGCTACGGCTCCGATCCGGAGGCGATCGGTAGAACCGTTTCGCTCGACCAAGTCCCGTACACGATCGTTGGCGTGCTTGGTCGCGGCGCCCTACTCCTGGACGACGTCCAGTACTTGATCCCGCTGGTTGTGGATGAGAAAGGGACCAATTGGAGCCGTTCCGGCCATTGGAAAAGTGTCATAGGTCGCATGTCTCCGGGTGTCAGTGTATCCGAGGCTGAGGCCGAACTGTGCGGAATCAAGCTCCGGTTCAATGCGGAATACCCCGAATACAAGAAAGAGTGCAGCGTCAATGTTGAGTCTCTCCAAGAAATCTATACGGGACGATCTCGCCCGACCCTTATCGTTCTACTGGGGACCGTGACTCTCGTACTGCTGATTGCGTGCGCGAATGTCTCGAATCTGCTGCTGGCCCGCGGCAACGCGCGAACCAGAGAAATGGCCATTCGCACCGCCATGGGGGCACCGGCATGGCAGGTCGTCCGCCAGATGCTGGTCGAGAGTCTCCTGCTGGCATTGACCGGATGCCTAGCGGGACTGCTGGTGGCCGCATGGGGCGTCAGGCTGCTTACCGGCATGATCGCCGGCATGGTGCCACAGATGCTGTATCCCAAGCTGGACGCCACCGTGCTGCTGTACTCGATCGGCGTGGCCTGCGCCTGCGGGATTCTCTTCGGCATGTTGCCTGCCTGGCGGGCCGGCCAACCGGATTTGAACAACGATTTGAAGGAAGCCGAGCGAGGGGCGACGTCCGCGTCCAAGAGGCGATCACAGTCGTTGATGATCGTCTCGGAGTTTGCATTCACCGCGGTGTTGCTCGTCGCGGCGGGTTTGTTCCTCCGCAGCTTCGTCCGGCTCGTGAAGACCGATCCCGGCTTCAATCCCAAGCAGACGCTGGCCTTCGACCTTTCCTTCGCGGACGCGAAGTACCCGGAAGGCCGCGATCGACTCCGCTTCATCAAGGCCTTGAATGAACGCATCGCCGCCTTGCCCGGCGTCGAATCGGCCGCCTCCACATCTTCGCTGCCGTTCAGTCTGCGCGGCCGGACCGAGCAGGTGAGCCGGATGGATCGGCCTCCGCGCACGGACTACGTTGTCGTGTGCGATTGGGTGAGCGGCGACTACTTTGCCGCAGCCGGTATTCCACTGCGGCGGGGACGTGTGCTCACGGAGGCGGACAATCAGGAAGGAGCGTCACGAGTGTTGGTCATCGATGAAACGATTGCGCGTGATCTCTACCCCGGTGAAGACCCGATCGGCCGGCAAGTCGCCTTCTGGGGCGCGTCATACGAGATCGTGGGGATCGTCGCACCGGTGCGCCAGTATGTCATGGAGTATGCACCGCATCCCCAGGTTTACATTCCGCAGGTGCACTTGCCCGGCGCCACCAGTATCATTGTGCGTACGGCGCTGCCACCGCTGGCGCTGGCGGAGACGGTCCGGAAGGCCATTCTTGAAATCGATCCCGATCAGCCCATGGCCAACATCCGGACGCTCGAAGGCGACGTCCACAGATCGCTGGGAATCAGACGTGCCACTCTGACCCTGCTGGGCCTTTTTGCCGCTATCGCGATCAGTCTCGCCTGTATCGGCATCTACGGCGTCGTGTCGTGTTCGATCAGCCAACGGACGCGAGAACTGGGCATTCGTCTCGCGCTCGGCGCTCATCGCAGCAACATCCTACGACTGGTCGTGAGTGGAGCCATGAGACTCTCCGTTATCGGCATCGTCGCCGGATTGATCGTCGCTCTGGCCTTGTCGCGTCTGGTTGCGAGCCTCTTGTATGAGGTCAAAACGTACGACCCCGTGGTCTTCATCGGCGCCGCGTGCCTGCTCATGATCGTGGCCGTTCTCGCCGTGTACGTCCCCGCCCGCCGGGCGGCGAAGGTCGATCTGATGGTGGCGCTCCGCTATGAGTAGGATTGGAGTGATACAATGACAACCTTGTGGCAAGACGTTCGTTTCGCGGTGCGGATGCTTTTCCGCAGTCCGGGGTTTGCGGTGATGGTCGTGGGGATCCTCGCGATCGGCATGGGCGGCAGCGTGATGATGTTCAGCATCTTCAATGATCTGAGCCTGCGGCCGTTCCCAGTGCCCGAGCAGGAGCGCCTCGTGGACCTGGATGAGCGGGCGCCCCAGTGGGACCTGGAGTATACCGGCATGGCCTACCAGGACTTCCACGAATGGCGCCGGCAGAATCGCTCCTTCGACTGTATGGCGGTGTGGGCGCACAGCGCGTGGAACCTAAGTTTCGACGACCGGGCCGAGCGGGTGTCGGGTATCCGGGTGACCTACGACTACTTCGATGTGCTCGGCGTCCGACCCGCACTGGGACGGCGCTTCGTCGAGGAGGACGACCGACCCGAGGCGGCCCGCGTGGCGATGATCAGTCCCCGTCTCTGGCAGGAACTCTACGGCGAAGACCCGGGCGTCATCGGCCGTTCCGTGCGTCTCGACGGGGTGCCCTACAGCATTGTGGGCGTGCTGCCGGCCGGCATCGTGTTTCCGAACAAGGTCGATGTGTGGGTGCCGCTGAGCCTGGATGCGACGGCCCAGGGCGGCTGGTACCTCCAGGGGATGGGAAGGCTCAAGGCCGGGGTGTCTCTGGCCGCAGCCCAGGCGGACCTGGAGCACATCCACAAGGGCATGATCGACAAACGGCCCGTCAACAAGATCACCTCACCCCGACTGACTGCTCTGCGCGTCAAGTACATGGGGGAGCACCAGCACGTCATCTCGTTGCTGCTCCTGGCGGCGGGCCTGGTGCTGGTCCTGGCGTGCTGCAACATCACCGGGATGATGCTGGCGCGGGGCATGACGCGCAGCCGGGAACTGGCGGTGCGCATCTCGCTGGGCGCTCCCCGCTGGCGCATCGTCCGTCAGGTGTTGACCGAGATTCTGCTGCTCTGCATCCTGGGCGCGTCTCTGGGCACCTTGCTGGGGCGTGTCGGTCTGGGGCTGCTGCTTCGCAGCCTCGCCGACTACCTGGCCCCCTGGATGACATTTGCGATGGACAGCCGAACGCTCGTTTTCTGCGCCAGCGTTGTCGGTTTGGCGACCCTCCTGTCGGGTCTGGTTCCCGCGCTGCACGCGGCCTCCGGCCGGGATACGGAAAGCACGCTGCGAGCGACCGCGGCGCGAACCACGGTCTCCATGTCCGGCCGCCGCAGCTTGAACCTGCTCGTCGTTGGTGAGATTGCCCTGGCCATGACGCTCTCGGTTGGCGCTGTGCTGCTGCTGCAAGCCTTCCAGAAGGTGTGCCGGGTCGCGCCGGGGTTCCGGGTGGAGGGCGTTCTGACGTATCGCATCAGCCTGCCGGCCGGCCAGTACGACAACCTGAGCAAGCGCCAGGCCTTTTTTGAAGGCCACCTGGAGCGGGTCCGGACGCTGCCCGGCGTGCAGGCGGCCTCGTGCTCGAATCCCGGTCCGATGGCCGGCCACAGCGGCAGCTTCTTCGATGTCGAAGGTGCGACGCGTGCTCCCGGTGAAATGAATCCGGTGGTCCTGACCCAGGTCGTGATGGCCGACTACTTCGAGACCATGGGGATCAAGCTGTTGGCCGGCCGCTTCTTCACGGCGCAGGATTGCCGCGCCGACGGCGAGCGCACTGTGATCATCAACGAGACCTTTGCCAAGCGTTTCAACTCAACCCGCGAGGCCCTGGATAAACGCATCGCTTCCCAGGGGTCGCAGGACTGGATGCGCGTCATCGGCGTCACCCGCGATGTGAAGCACTACGGATTGGACCAAACCATGCGTCCGGCGGTGTATCTGCCCGGCGCGAGCCATCTGCCCGAGTCCATGGCGGTCGTCGTGCGAACGGCCGGCGATCCGCTGGGCCTGGTGGGAATGATCCGGGAGGCTGTGCGGTCGGCGGACCCGTTACTCTCTGTCCACGAGGTCCAGACCATGGAGGAGCGCGTGCACCGGTCCCTGTGGGTCCAGCGGACCTACTCCTGGCTGATCGGCGTGTTCGCGGCTGTCGCGGCCGTCATGGCGGTGGGGGGGATCTACGGGATCATGAGCTACTCGGTCAGCCAGAGGACCCAGGAAATGGGCATCCGCCTGGCTCTCGGCGCGAGAACCGGCGACATCATCCGGCACATTGTCACGCAGGGCGGCCGGCTGATCGCCATCGGGTTGGGCGCGGGCTTGATCGGCGCCCTTCTCATGGGCCAGCTTCTCTCGGGCCTGCTGTTCGGCGTCAGCGCAATGGACCTTGGGGCCCTGCTCGGGGTACTCGTGTTGCTGCTGGCCGTCACCCTGTCGGCCTGTTACCTCCCGGCCCGCCGGGCGGCGCGCGTCGATCCGATGACAGCGCTGAGGTGTGAATAGGAGAGGACTATGGGAACACTCTGGCAGGATGTTAGGTATGGCCTTCGGATGCTGGGACACAGCCGCGGCTACGCCGGCGTGATGTTGCTGACACTGACTTTGGGCATCGGGGCAACGACCGCCATCTTCTCGCTGGTCAACGGCGTACTCTTGCGGCCGCTTGCCTATCCCCAGTCGGAGCAGCTTGTCTTTGTCGGCGAGTCTATTACCGCGTTCGCGGACAAGTATCCTGTCCTGCCGGCCAACGCCCGGCACTTTCTGGAGTGGCACGAGCAGTGCTCGTCCTTCGCCAGTCTCTCGCTTGTCGCCAGAAATGATGTGACCATGACCGGCAAAGGAGAGCCGGAGCGTCTGGAGGCCTTGGACGTCTCCGCAAATCTGTTCGGGACTCTGCACGTGCCGCCGGCCTTGGGTCGGGTCTTCACGACGGAAGATGAAGCGGGAACTAATGCTGTCGTCGTGGTCAGCGATGGACTGTGGCGGCGAAGATTCGGCGCGGACCCTACGATTCTGGGCGAAACCATTACCCTGAACGACAAGGCGTACACGATTGTCGGTGTGCTGCCGGCGGGTTTCCGCTTTCCGAATGTCAACCCGTGGTCTGCCGCCGTGCTCCAGACCAGTGCCCAGCCTGCGCTCTTTCTGTCCAAGGTGTTCACGGAGCGCGAGCGGAGCCGGTTGATGGCGGACTTCCGCTTCACGGTGATCGGTCGTCTGAAGGATGGCGTCACGCGGGAGCAAGCGACAGCGGAGTTGAACGGGATCAACGCCCAGATCGTGGAGATGGCAGGGCGGAAGGACTTCGAACTGCGCGCCATTGTCAGGCCGCTGAAGGAGGCGTTGGTGCAGGACTCCCGGCGCGGCCTGCTGGTGATTCTGGGGGCTATCGGTGCGCTTCTGCTGATTGCGTGTCTGAACCTGAGCATTCTCAGCCTTGCGAGGGCGGAACGCCGGGATGCGGAGTCGGCGATCCGGGTGGCATTGGGCGCCACCCGAGCGCAGTTGCTGCGGCAAGGACTCGTCGAGGCTGCCCTCATCGCATTGCCTGGGGCGGCCCTCGGTGCCGTGTTTGCGGCCAGGGGGCTTGAGGTGCTGGTCCGGATCGCGCCGGGGGATCTGCCGAGGTTGAGCGAGCTGTCGGTAGACACCGGTGTGCTCCTCTTCGCCTTGGTACTGACGGGGGTCACGGCTCTGCTGTTTGGGACGCTGCCCGCATGGCATGTGGCGGGGGCGCGTGCCGAGCAAGTGTTGCAGGCGGGACGACGGACCGCCACGACCGGCGCCGGAGGGCTTCGTCTGCGTCACGGCCTTGTCGCCGCCGAAGTGGGTCTGGGCGTCGTGCTGCTGACCTCCGCCGGACTCCTCCTGGACAGTTTCGCCCGCGTGATCCACGCGGACTTGGGCTTCGAGGCTCCGGCCGTTCTGGCCGCCGACATCGTACTTCCACCAGCCAAAGCAACTCAAGCCATGGCGTTCCATGACCGGCTACTCGATCATTTGGCCTCCACCGTTGGGGTGGATTCCGCGGCCCTTGTCACGGCACTGCCGCTGGAAGGTGAGCCGTGGGTGGACGCTGTGGGTGTACCAGACGCTCCCAAACCGCAGCAGGGATGGCCTCTGGCCAATCTGCGTGTTGTCAGCCCCAGCTATTTCCAGACGATGGGTATTCCCTTGCGAGAAGGACGCACGTTCGATCCTGCGGATCGGAGGGGAGGCGACAACGGGCGACCGCGACACGTGGTTATGATCTCGGAGCGGTTGGCACGGTCCTTTTGGCCCCACGAGAATACGATCGTAGGACGGAAAGTCCTGATCGATGACGGTGAGTTCGAGATCATCGGTGTCGTGAAGGATGTCCGCGCTCATGCCGATCGCGCGGCGGTGCCGATCCTTTACCGGGTTTACTGGGATTTGGACCTGCCCAGCGCGACGCTTGTGGTGCGCACTCAGGGCGATCCGCTTGCGCTCGCGGGGGCGGTTCGCGCAGCCGTTCATCAGGTCGATGGACATGTTCCGGTGGCAAAGCTGCGAACGATGCGTGAGCTGCTGGAAGCATCGGTATCGTCACGGCGGTTCCATATGCTGCTGACCTTGACCTTTGCCTTCTGCGCCCTGCTCCTGGCGGGCCTGGGTGTTTATGGTGTGGTTTCCTACTCCGTAACGCAGCGGACGAGGGAGATGGGCATCCGGGCGGCATTGGGTGCCCGCGCGCCGGAGTTGTGCGGTATGGTCTTGCGGCAGGGCATGATGCCCGTCGTGGTCGGTCTGATCTTCGGCATGGCCGGCGTTCTGGTCTGTGGCCGACTCCTGCAGAGCTTGTTGTACGAGGTGAAGCCTCACGACCCGTGGATCCTCTCCGGTGTCGTCGGGGGAATGCTGCTGACGGGGGTGCTGGCCTGCTGCCTCCCCGCCCGTCGGGCCGCGAGAATCGACCCCATGATGGCCTTGAGATATGAATAGGAGAGACCGATGGGAATGCTTTGGCCGGATATTCGGTACGGCGTTCGGATGCTGGCGCGGAATCCCGGTTTCACGGCGATGGCTACGCTGTCCCTCGTCCTCGGGATGACGCTCAGCTCGGTCGTCTTCAGTTTGGTGGACGGCATCTGGCTGCGGTCCATGCCGTTTGCCGATCCGGGCCGTGTCATCCGGATCTTCGGCAGTACGCCCCAGTCCAAACAGGGCGGCCTTTCCTATCCGGACTACCGTGACCTGCGCGGGCAGATGCGGTCGGTCTCGGGCTTGGCCACTTCGGACCGCCGCGGCGCGGTTCTCGTCATCGATGATGAGCCGGAAGATCTGAGGGCGGATGTCGTCTCCAGGAACTTCTTTTCGGTCTTGGGGATCAGACCTCTTCTGGGGCGATTCTTCTCGGAGGCGGACGAGCCGGCCCTGAGGGACACGCCGACGGTCGTGGTAAGCCACCGGCTGTGGCAGCGGCGCTTCGGCGGCGATCCGGGTCTGGTGGGCAGGACGATTGAGCTGACGGGCCGTCCTTGGACCGTTCTGGGGATCGCGCCCCCCGGTTTCGGCGGGCTAGAACGGCTGAATCCGGCCGAGGTCTGGTACCCCAGCGAGGACTACCGCGTGGACTTCGCGCGGGACGAGCGGTACTTCAGCGTGGTCGGGCGCTTGAAGCCGGAAGCCTCAGTGAAGCAGGCGCAGGCGCAGGCGGAGACCATCTTCCGTCGTCTGGACCTGCGCGATGCGGCCTCGCACGCGCCGCTGAGAGCGCTCGTTCAGACGGAGGCCGGCGTCCAGTTCGAACGGACCGGGACGCTGGGATTGTTGATGCTCGGCGCCGTCGCGACGGTGCTCCTGTTGGCGTGCGCCAATGTCACGAGCCTGCTGCTGGCCCGCGCCGAGGTGCGCGCTCTGGAGATGGCGGTGCGGTCGTCTCTGGGCGGGAGCCGGTGGCGGCTGGTGCGGCAGTTGTTGGCCGAGAGCCTGGCGCTGGCCGTCATCGCCGCGGCGCTCAGTCTGCTCCTGGGTCGGTGGCTCATCCGTGTCTGGCCGGCGCTGCTGCCCCCGAGCGCGGCGGTTCCCGTCGCCCAGCGCATCTGCTGGGATGCGCGGGTGGTGGCGTCTACGTGTGCGGTTTCGCTCGCAAGCATCATCTTGTTCGGCCTCGCTCCCGCGGTGTATGCGTCACGAACCAACCTGGCTCCTGTGATCAAGGGAGACCTGGCCTGGCGGGGATCAGGGCGCGGGCACTATGGCCTCAGCGCCCTGGTGATCGGCCAGGCAGGTGTGGCCCTGGTGCTCGTGGCGGCAGCCGGCCTGCTGACGCGAAGTCTCCTGGCGTCTTACACGGCCGATGTCGGCTTCGAGAAGAAAGAAATGCTTCTGGCCAGCCTGAGCACCGGCAATGAAGCGCACGGGACGAGCGTCCATCGGCAACTCAAGGAGCGCGTGCTGGCGCTGCCGGGAGTGAAACGGGCCAGCGTGGCGCGCGTGGTGCCGTTCAGCCCGAGCGGTCTCGGCGCATCGAAAAAGGTCTTCTTGCCGGGCCGTCCCGCGTCCCCGGCACAGGACGGCTGGTCCGTGAGGTTCAACGCGATCGATCCGGACTATCTCGGACTGCTCGGCATCCCTGTCCTGCGTGGTCGAGGCTTTAGTGAACGCGACGACAAGTCCGCCCCGCGGGTCATGCTCATCAACGAGACCATGGCGAGGAGCTTCTGGCCCAATGAGGATCCGGTCGGCCGTTCGGTTCGCCTGGGCAGCCCCACCGGTGAAGAAGTGCAGATCGTCGGCGTCGTGCGAGACACGAAGATCGTCAGCATCGATGAGACGCCCAGACCCTATCTGTTTCTGCCGCTGGCTCAGCACTATCACTGGGAAGCAATTCTCCTGGCGGAGACCACAGTTGAGGCCGCGACTCTGGCTGGACCCGTGCGCGCCGAACTGAGAGCGTTGGGCATTCGGCCGTCGAAGTCGGACATCGGCACGATGAGGGACTACATGCGTATCCGCCTGTCGTTCGAGGAGTTTCTGGCCAGGATCGCGGTAGGACTCGGCCTACTGGATCTGGGTCTGGCGTCCCTGGGCCTGTACGGCGTTCTCGCCTATGCGGTGAATCGGCGGACACGAGAGATCGGGATTCGGATGGCGATGGGCGCGCGCCGACGCGAGGTGCTCATGCTGATCCTGAAGCGAGGCATGGCCTTGCCTGCTGTCGGCGCCGCTTTGGGTGTGCCGATCGCTCTGGCGGTGGGCCATACTCTCCGCGGCTTGTTGTACGGCGTGAGCCCGCTGGACCCGTTGTCGATTGCGGCGTCACTGGTCCTGCTTCTGGCGGTCGCGCTCCTGGCCTGCTACGTCCCCGCCCGCCGGGCGGCGCGGATCGATCCGATGGCGGCGTTGCGATGTGAATAGAAAGGAGTTGACAGTTCCTAGTTGGCAGTTGTCAGCAAGACAGCCGTGGGGCGATGGCTCGCAACTGAGAAGTGACAACTGAGAACCGAGAACTGGAGTTCGCTATGACGACTTTGTGGCATGATGTTCGATATGGCTTTCGGATGCTGGCGCGGAATCCCGGTTTCACACTTGTTGCGGTACTGACTCTCGGACTGGGCACTGGGGCCAATACGGCGGTGTTTAGTGTGGTGGATGCCGTGTTGCTGAAGGCACTACCCTACACGGCCCCAGACCAGCTCGTGCGGCTTTCCAGTGTCAGAGGTAACGGTCGAATCGGGGCAGTCTCGTATCCGCTCTTTGCGGACTGGCGTCGCCAATCGAATTCGTTCGCCTGTCTGGCAGCCTACAAAGGTAGGGAGATGGTTTTCATCTCCGCTGCCGGCCCCGAGTGTTTGCAGGGCGTCAGTGTCTCGCAAGGTTTCTTTGAGGCGCTGGGGATCCAGGCGGCAATGGGACGGACCTTTGCGGTGGGCGAAGATGAACCCGGAGCAAATCCGGTCGTGGTAATCAGTCACAGTTTATGGGGTCGATCTCTGGGGGAGGATCTCGATGTTCTCGGCCGGACACTGGTGCTGGATGAGACGAACTACACGATCATCGGAGTCCTGCCCGAGACTTTTGAGTTTACGTTCTCGGAAGGCGCGGAATGCTGGATTCCTCTGACCGACCGTCTGCCTTCCAGCAAGCGTACGTATCAGGTCATTGGCCGCCTGAAACCAGATGTCACCTGGACGCAGTGCCGGGCGGAGATGAAGGCACTTTCTGAGCGGCTCGCGCAAGCTTATCCCGAACAGACCCACGTGGAGCTTCTGTTCGATTCCATCACCGGCCGATTGCGGCTTTACCTCTTCGTGCTGTTGGGCGCGGTTACCTTTGTCTTACTGATTGCCTGTGTCAACATGGCAAACCTCATCTTGGCCCGTTCCACCACGCGGTCGAAGGAAATAGCCGTGCGCCGGGCCCTTGGCGCCGGCTGGTGGCGGGTCACTCGTCAGACGCTCACAGAGAACCTGTTACTGGTGTTGTTGGGGGGAGCGGCCGGCGTACTGATTGCTCATTGGCTCAGCGACATCATGAAGACGTGTTCTCTTACCTTCTACATGCCGCGCGCCGGACAGATTGGCCTTGATGCCCGAGTACTGGCTTTTGCACTCATCGTCTCTTTGGTGACGGGGCTGGTGCTTGGCGGGATTCCCATCCTCAGATTCAAGTATTGCCGCTTGCACAGCGCGCTGATGGACCGGAGCTCAGGAGGCGGTGCAGGCAACCGGATGAGCGATGCCTTGGTAGTCGTCGAGATGAGCGCCGCTCTGATTCTCCTCATTGGCACTTTCTTGATGGCGCGGACGTTCAGAAACCTGATGAGAGAAGATCCGGGTTTCCACACGCACAACTTGTTGACATTCAAGGTTGAATTGCCATCGTCGCGCTACCCCAGCGAGACGGAAAGAGCCAGTTTTTGTCGGCAGGTTCTTGAGAGACTTATTTCGATTCCCGGCGTAGATCGGGCGGCCATCGACTCGTTCATGCCGTTCGGCCGCGCGACGTGCAACATGACCATGACCATATGCGGGCGTCCGGAATCCGACGGACGATGCTTGAATTCGTCTGTCCACAAAGTTACGCCCACATACTTCCAGACCCTGGGCATGCTCCCTATCCAGGGACGACTATTCACCCCTCAGGATGAACTGTCCAGGACCAGAGCAGTGGTTATTAGCCGCAGAATGGCGCAGCTTGCTTGGCCCGACCGAGATCCCGTGGGGCAGTATCTTCTGCTGGGGCACAGTCCAGATGACAGTCTGGAGCAGGCCTATGAAGTAATCGGTGTCGTCGCGGACGTCCATCAGCGATTGCTGTCTGAAGATGTGGGACCGGGCGCGTACTTTCTCTACTCAGGCATGCCTTCGGAGCGAAACTTGGGATTCATGGTGCGGTTTGACATTGACCCCTTGAACCAGATCCCGGCGGTCCGTACCGCTATAGGCGATCTTGATCCTTATCTGCCGCTGGCTGAGCTGACTACTATGAATGAACGTATTGCCCGGACCTTCAGTCGGGAACGATTCTTGCTGATGTTCCTTGGGATTGCCGGCGCGGTCGCGACGATTCTCGTGACAGTGGGTGTCTACGGCGTTGTGTCCTATGCGTTGAGTCGCCGCACGCGAGAACTCGGCATCCGCATGGCCTTGGGCGCTCGCCGGGGCAACATTGTAGCCATGATCCTCAGAAAAGGACTGTTTCTGGCGGTGCTTGCCTGCATCTTCGGTATTGCCGGTGCACTGGAACTAACGCGTTTTCTGTCCGCAGGACTATATGGCGTCAGTAGCACGGATCCCACGACCTTTGTCATCGCTGCGTTACTGATCACATGCACCAGCCTGTTGGCCTGCACGATCCCCGCACGCCGGGCGGCGAGGGTCGATCCGATGGTCGCGCTGCGGTGTGAATAGGAGAGACGAATGCAGATGCTATGGCAAGATGTTCGCTACGGATTCCGTATGCTGGCCAGGTCGCCGGGATTCACGATGGTGGCGGTGCTATCCCTGACTTTCGCCATCGGCGCCAATACGGCGGTATTCAGCCTGTACAACGCGCTGATGCTCAAGCGGCTTCCGGTCCGGGACCCCGGGCAATTGCGCGTGCTCACCTGGGCAGGTGATATCAACGCCAACTTCACGCACTGCCGCGTCAGCAGCACGCCGGCCGGAGAAACCACGGGCAACGTGGTTTCCTATCCGCTCTACTGTACCCTGCGCGACCGCGCGGCGGGCTTGGCGGAGGTGTTCGCATTCTCGGAGTTCAACCAGTTCGATCCGCTGACGGTTGTGACCGGGGACGAGACGTCCACGGCCCAAGGCCTGATCGTGTCGGGCAACTTCTTTGGCGGCCTCGGCGTCCAGGCTCACGTGGGCCGGACGATTGCCCCGGAGCACGACCGTCCCGGGGCTGAGCCTGTTGCGGTGATTTCCCACGTCGCCTGGAAGCGGTTCTTCAACACCGATCCCGGCGTAGTCGGGCAAGCCGTGACGCTCAATCAATACAGTTTCACGATCATCGGCGTCCTACCGGATGGTTTTCTGGGTCCCGTGGGGGGCAGCCGGAGCGATTTCTACGTGCCGATGTCCGTGCAGGCACTGGTGCGGCCGGAGTGTCCGTTGACGGCTTCCGACATCTGGTGGGTCCAGGTCATGGCCCGCGTGTCGCCGGGCGTTGACGATCCGCGGTTTCAGACCGCGTTGGAGGTGTTGTTCGTTCAGGCCGTCGTGGCCGAGGGCTTGCGTGTCTCGGAGAAACCCGTCCGCCTGGCGGTCGAAGACGGCAGCGGCGGGCCTCTCGAACCGCGACGAGCTCTGACGAAGTCCCTGCCCATTCTGATGGGCATCGTCAGCATCGTATTGCTGGCCGCCTGTGCCAATCTGGCCTCTCTCCTGTTGGCGCGCGGGACATCCAGACGACAAGAGATGACGGTGCGGACCGCTCTTGGCGCCGGCCGAGGCCGGCTGGTGCGCCAGTGTCTAACGGAGAGTCTGCTCGTTGCCCTGCTTGGGGCAGTGGGTGGGTTGTTGCTCGCGACGTGGGGAAGGCAGGTGCTCTGGCGGATGTTCTGGCCATCGCAGGTGCTCCTGGACCTGCACAACGATGTCAGGATCCTGGGCTTCACCACGGCCATCTGCGTGGGGTCGGCGTTGCTGTTCGGCCTGCTCCCGGCGTGGCGAGCGAGCCACGTTCCGCCTGCAGCATTCCTGAAGGAGCGTGCCTCCGGCGGCTTGTCCCGGATGCGCGTGGGTAGATGCATGGTCGCGTTCCAGACGGCACTGTCGCTCGTGTTGCTCGTAGGGGCAGGGCTCTTCGTGCGGACACTGGTCAATCTCTACCGCGTCGAAACCGGCTTCAACACGCGCGACCTGCTGGTCTTCAAACTGGATGGGCGCAAGACCGGTTTGGAGGGGGAGCGTCTGGTGGAGTGCTACGAGCGAATCCGCGCGTCCATCGCGGCGCTGCCCGGCGTGCAGAACGTCGCGAGCTCCAACATTCTGCTGCTAAGCCGCTGGATGAACAACAGCCAGGCGCATATCCCGGGCCGTTCACAGGACGAGGGGATGGCGATCCTGGGATTGTCCGTCAGCGACTCGTTTCTCTCGACCATGGGGATTCCTCTACTGCTGGGGCGCGATCTGGGCCCCGT
>Ga0068713_1002518_pt1 | contig 18266 bp, 12 predicted proteins | sample MTBAKSrepl2MetaG_FD_62223 | JGI IMG/M metagenome (GOLD analysis project Ga0068713, IMG submission 62223) | Enrichment culture microbial communities om Arthur Kill intertidal strait, New Jersey, USA, that are MTBE-degrading - MTBE-AKS2 (Arthur... | ecosystem: Environmental > Aquatic > Marine >...
GATTCGTGCGCTCATTCCCCCCTCCGACGTTGTAGATCTCACCGGGCCGACCGTGCTCGAGCACGAACTCGATCGCGGCGCAGTGATCGTCCACGTGCAGCCAATCGCGCACGTTGAGGCCGTCTCCGTACAGAGGAAGCTGCTCCCCGTCTAGTCCATTTGTGACGAAGAGTGGGACGAGCTTCTCCGGATACTGGTACGGGCCATAGGTGTTGGAGCCGCGCGTAATTATGGCCGGGACGTCGTGAGTGCGAAAGTGGGCTAGTACCTGCAGGTCTGCCGCCGCCTTGGATGCGGAGTAAGGATTGGAGGGAGCCAAGGCATAGTCCTCCGAACAGGACCCGAAGGGTAAGGATCCATACACCTCGTCGGTTGAAACCTGGATCAGGCGCTCTATGCGGAGTTCGTGGACGACCTGGAGCAGTGTGAGGGCTCCAATGATATCGGTGTGGACGAAGATCTCGGGGTCGACGATCGACCGGTCGACGTGCGTTTCGGCGGCGAAGTTGACAATCGCGTCTGCCCCCGCCGACGCTTGTCTGACAGCCTCGCGGTCGCAGATGTCGGCATGCACGAATCGGTAACGCGGGTCCGTCTCCACCGAGAGGAGATTGTCTGGATTGCCGGCGTAGGTGAGCTTGTCGAGATTGACCACCCGTGTGTCAGGGTCGCGGGCGAGCGCGCGTCGGATGAAGTTGGAGCCGATGAAGCCGGATCCACCGCACACCAGAAGTCTCATTCGCCCGTCACCGTCCAGTCGAAGTCGATCTCGGGGTCATTCCAAGGACGGCGATATTCGTCGGGGTGGTCGTAGTCGTAGAGCTCGGTCGGAATGTTGATGATGGCCGCGGGCTCGGCTCCGACTGCGGTGAAGCCGTGATACACCCCCGCCGGGATGGTCAGGCGACACTGCTTCCATCTGCCCATCACGATGACGGCCGTCTCGCCTTTGGTGGGCGACCCTTCCCTGGCGTCGTAGAGGCCGACCTTAGCCACACCGGAAACGCAGACAAAGTTGTCGGTCTGCTTCTTGTGAAGGTGCCAAGCTTTGACCACACCGGGGTAGACCACGGTCATGTACACTTGCCCGAAGTTTTCGAAATCGGGGCTATCGGATCGCAGCATCTCAATGAGATAGCCTCGTTCATCCTCGATCACCTTCAATTCCGCGATCTTGGCACCGTCGATCATGGCTCGGCCTCCGGTAAGTGCATGAGATACGCGCCGTAGGTACTGTCCGACATCGTTGTTGCCAGTGTCTTCAGGTCGGCGTCACTGATATATCCATTCCGCCAGGCGATCTCCTCCAAGCAGGCGATCTTGAGCCCCTGGCGCTCCTCGATCGTTTGTATAAAATTGCCTGCCTGCAGCAGGGAGTCGTGTGTGCCGGTGTCGAGCCAGGCAATTCCCCGGCCGAGCTTCTGAACGCGGAGTTCACCCCAGTCGAGATAACGCCGATTGACATCGGTGATCTCCAATTCACCGCGTGCGGACGGGCGGAGCGACGCAGCCACGTCGGCCGCCCTCGAGTCGAAAAAATACATCCCGGGTACCGCCCAATTGGATCGGGGGACCGCGGGCTTCTCCTCTATCTCGGCGGGACGCCCGTCTGCTTCGAACGCAATGACTCCGTACCGTTGCGGTTCTTTCACCCAGTAGCCGAAGATGAGAGCGCCTCGCTCAAGCGACGCCGCCTCGCGAATCACCTCCACAAAGCCATGACCATAGAATATGTTGTCACCGAGCACGAGACAGACGGGATCGTCGGCCACGAAGTCCCGACCGATGAGGAAGGCCTGCGCCAAACCCTCTGGTCGGGGCTGCTCCGCATAGCTGAGGGAGAGTCCGAGTGCCGATCCATCGCCCAGTAAGTCGACGAAGAGTGGCAAATCGTGTGGCGTCGATATGATCAGGATGTCGCGAAGGCCGGCCAGCATCAGGGTGGAGAGCGGGTAGTAGATCATGGGTTTGTCGTAGACCGTCAGGAGCTGCTTGCTCACGACCCGGGTCGCGGGGTAGAGGCGAGTGCCGGAGCCTCCGGCCATGATGATGCCCTTCATCTAGGTCGCCTTGCCGAGGTAGTCCCGCACGTATGCATGGAGCGAATCTCGCCACCAGGGCATCTCAACGCCTAGGCGGGCGGCCTTCTCCGCGCTGAGCACTGCATTGGCCGGTCGCATCACCGTGATTGGCAGCGCCTCTCTGCTCACGGGCATCATCCGCGCGGGGAGTGTCAAAGTGGTCGCGATATCTCGAGCCATCTCGTATCTGGAACAGCAGCCCGATGCAACCAGGTGGAACAGACCGGTTGCTCCGCGACGGTGGAGGGCAAGGGCGCCTCTGGCGAGATCGGCCGATGAGGTGGGAGATCCCATCTCATCGTTGACGACCTGAACTCTTTCGCTCCGCTGCGCGAGTTGGAGGATCTTGCTGGGGAAGTCGGTTCCGCCTGGCCCGTAGACCCACGCGCTACGGACAATGAGCGCATTGGGGTGGGCCGCGGCGACGGACAGCTCGCCTGCCAGCTTGGACCTGCCGTATACATTCAGCGGATTGGGCTCGTCCTCCTCGGTGTAAGGGGTTTGCTTGGTGCCATCGAACACGAAGTCGGTCGACACATGTACCAATCCGAGCCCGCAGCCGGCGGCGGCCTCGGCTACGTTTCGAGCTCCTCCGTCGTTCGTGGCAAAGGCTTGCTCCTGTTCGACCTCGGCCCGCTCGACGTCGGTGTACGCCGCCGCGTTCACAACCAGTCGGCCCCCCGTCAGGGCGAACTCGGAGATCGCCTTCTGGACGGCCGCTGCATCCTTGATGTCGAGATCGGCCTTGGCGTAGCCAACCCAACCCTCGCCCATCCCGCTGCAGAGCCGGGACAGAGCCGTCCCGAGCATCCCACCGGCGCCCGTGATGAGAATCGGTCCGATCGCCGGTCGTGGGCACGAATGGCGATCAGTCAACCCGCACCTCTTGGAGACGTCCGAGCGGAAGGGCAGTCGGCGCCTGGCCCAACGCGGCGACGGAGAGCTTCATCAGGCGCAGGGCGGTGCGCGGGCGGATTCCCATCCCTCCAAGGAATCCCCCCACGCCGAGTATCAGCAAGCCCATGAGAAGGCAGTCATACACCAGAAACCCGGGCCGGCCAAGGGTCTCCTTCATGGCAGCGCCGTGCCCCACCATTCTGGCGATGACGGCCTCATCGGGCGTCCACCGCTGCTCGACCGAAGAGCCGCGCCTGTGGACGGCGGCGCAGAGCGGGTTGTACCAAACCTCGTAGCCTTGATCGCGAAAGCGCGCCCCCAATATCTGTTCTTCGCCGTACATGAAGGTGGTCGTTGGCATTCCCCCAACGGCACGAAGCATCGACGAGCGGAACACCATGCACGAACCGCGGACCGACTCGCACCGCACTGGGATGGCGTGGTCCTTCATCCGCCGACGGGCACTCAGGCCAGAGATGCCGGGGATCCAGCGCAGAGGTTCGAACATCGTGGCCAGCCCGAAGGCGCCGCTCTCGATCCTGCCTTCTGGATCCACGATCTTGGGTCCGGCCCACGCCGCGGCTGGGTTGCTCAGCAGAGAACCAACGAGATCTTTGAGGCAGCCTGGATCAAGCACGAGATCCGGATTGACAATTGAGATGAACTTCCCTTGGGCCGACTCAACGCCTGTTTGGGCGCCTCGACCGAACCCCATGTTTGTGGGGCTCGCGACAACTCGGACTGAAGGGAAGAGGCGTTTTACGATATCTACCGACCCATCAGTCGAGCAGTTGTCGACCACAATGACTTCCGTGTCAAGGTCTCTCACCGCCGCGGCAATAGAATCCAGGCAGCGGCCTATGTAGCCGTGCCCGTTCCAATTGACGATGATCACGGACAGGTCCAAGTATGGCCCCTCGAGGTGTTCTTGCATCCGTCGGGGGTATACCCAGACTTACCCATTGGGAATCAGCGAAACTGGACGTGCCTAGTCGGAGCGTTGTCCCCTCGAACACCGGTCCGGGATCGGCCGGCCTCCGGTGCTAGACGGGCTCGCCGAGCGGCTTCTTGAAGAGGAGGATGCTCGAAATCGTTCTGATTCCGTGGGAGGCGTTGGGTGATCTGGTCCCCTCGGTCCAGATGTCGGTGGGCATGATGCCCACGAGCTCCCAACCTTGGCGCCCCAACTCCTGCAGTCCTGCTTCGAGAGATTGGTTGCCCAGGGAGGGGAGCATCCACGGTGTATAGGTCCAAACGGTACTGAAGTCTTCGTGGGTTCCAGTGCGACTCGTGACGACGGATCGGTACTCCCATTTGCTCATATCAACCTCCCCAAGCCCGTTCGTGGATTCTCGTATCGCCTTGGCGGGCACGACGATTTCGATGAAAGTCATCTTAGCAAGGCGCCGGTATTCATCCCCCCGAGTTCCCTTTCGTGGCTCCTGGGTACCATCAGCCATGACGATGCAACTCCGAGTACGACAGCATGACTCCTGGAGCGGCGGAGCCGAGCCGCCCGATTCGGGCTGCATCGCGCTCGCTGATCAAACCGCCTGCCGCGAGTTTGCTCCATCGCCGAGCCGTGGGCGCAGACCTTTTTGGATGCTAACCGGAGTTCTCTTGCTAGGTATGGCGGGGGGAACTCTCCCCTCCCCGCTCTATCCACTCTACCAGTCTGCCTACGGCTTCTCGAATGCGACAGTCACGGTGATCTTCGCCTTCTACGGGGCGGGAGTCATCCTGGCTCTGCTCGGCTTGGGACAGGCTTCCGACCGTGTCGGCCGAAAGCCCATGCTTCTCGTCGCCCTGGGGTTGGGTGCCTTCAGCACCCTCAGTTTCTTGCTGGCAGATGGCCTGATCCTGCTATTCGTCGGACGATTTCTCAGTGGACTCTCCATCGGTGTGCTCAGTGGGACAGCGACCGCGGGCCTGGCGGAATTGGAGCCGGGCGCTGACAAGCGTCGGGCTTCTATCGTGAGCGGTGTGGTGACCCCGGCTGGGTTGGGAATCGGGACGATACTCACCGGCGCAGTCGTCGAATTCGCGCCCGTTCCATTCAGGCTCGTGTTCGCGATCTATATGGGGCTCCTGGCTGCCTTGGCCGTCGCTGTTCTCTCCCTGCCGGAAACGGTGCCGCTCGGGATGGACGGTGCACGACTCAGAATGCGAAGCCTCCACGTCCCGGCCGAAATGTGGCGGACGTTCCTCGTGGCGGCCGGCGGGGTGTTCTCCACTTTCGCCATGATGAGTCTCTTTGCCTCGCTCGTTCCTTCTTTCCTGTCCCAGACATTGGATCAGCCGGGGCCATTGGTGAGTGGAGGTGCGCTCTCGTTGCTCTTCGGCCTCTCCGCGGCGGCTCCGCTCGCTATAGGGAGGGGATCGATCGGGCGAGCCGGGTTTCTTGGGGTTCTCGCCATTGCCGCCGGGCTTGGGCTTCTCGCGGCCGGACTTGCCGATGCGAGGCTCCTGTTGCTGCTCGGTGGCTGTGCGGTGGCGGGCTTCGGGGCCGGTTGTATGTTTACGGCCACCCTGGCACTTGTCAATCGAGATGCGCCGCCTGCCCGTCGAGGGGAGGTGATTTCCGCGTACTTCGTAGCCGGCTACATCGGAGTGACACTGCCGCCGATCGCAGTCGGTGTAGTCTCAGTGCAGATCGGCGTTCTCCGTTCCGTTGTAGCCCTCTCCATTTTGATAGTCACGCTGGCGCTTCTCAGCGAGGTTGGCATCAGCCGGTCGGGGCCCGCTTAGGCCAGGTTGACCATGAGTTATGATCTGGGTAGAATGCCAAAGGGACGGCGCCGTGGGGGGCGATGCCCGACCACCTTTGACGTGCGCGACAGCCGAATTTCCCAGGGGCTAGAATGGATCGTTTACGTCCGGCGCGCGGCCGCGCTTTCCTTCAGGAAGGCTGGGTCATCGCCAACCACATCCTCGTCTCGTTTCACGTTGCTTTCATCTCGTCTGTACTCGCGTTGCCTGCCGAGGAGATCTTCCGAACTGAGGTTCTGAAGTTCATCTTCGTCAGCCCAGAGACGGCCATCTCGGCGCTCTTCGTGTACGTCAGCTTCCACACCGGGATCGCGCTTCATGAAATGGGCCACTGGCTCACCGCCGCGAAGCTGAGCGCGCTCAACAAGGAGTCGCAGGCAGCGGCAGAGGAAATCATGGGCAGCCCGCTACCCGTGCGCATATTTCGCCTGGCCAGAATCTTCGCGCTGGCACCTTACGGTAGGGCCGTCGGCATCAAACGCGAGGCGCTCAACTACTACCCAGATGCTCCATACAACCTGGCGGTAGCGGCCGCTGGGCCACGCATGAGCATGCGCGTCGCTACGATCGCTTTGCCCCCCGCGGTTGCCTTCTTGACGGTGGGTCTGCTCCTCGGCACGTGGGGGCCGATATACGCGGGGCGTCTGCTGCTCAGCATCGGGCTTGTATCGCTCCTGGACTTCCTCCTGGCGGACCCTGGGAAATTCCGCGACTTCCGGCGCCGCGAGCAGCGGGCGGCTGAAAAGGCGAAGACAGTTGCCCGGGTAGGTGCCTGGTGGGACCAGGCGGCCGTCGCCCACCAAAAGATCCTCACGAGCAGGATGCAGGAGATAACGCATCCGCAACTCGGGCCGGTGACCGCGCCTTGGCAGTTCCGTAACTGCGGGATGGGGGGCCGGCACACGGAGTCTGAGTACCCGGAGTCCAACATCAGCATGCAGGAGGCGATGTTTCTCATCCTCGGGGCCTCGGACTACCAAGAGGCGCAAGAGATGACGGTCCGGTTGCAGAACCGCCTGAAGGAGGTCATTGAGAAGTCGGAAGGCTGCCGCGTGATGGGCATCGGTCTCGAGGGAGGCATAGCGCCCTACATCGAGAAGGGGACGTATCCGCTGCCCGAGGTGCGCCTATGGGCGATGATGAGGCGGACCATCGAGGAGTGCGGCTACCGCCCCGGCATCGATGTGGCCATCGCCTTGGATCCGGCAATGACTGAGTTGGAGACGGCGTATCGGAAACACCATCGGGTGCCCGACGCGGTGGGGATGTATCTCTTCTGGCGCGACAAGGCGCTGACCGTCATGGACCGCGACGGCGTGCTCGAAATCTACAAGCGTGCCATAAACGAATACGACATCCCCATCCTCTCTATCGAGGATGGTTACTCGGAGAACGATTTCGAGGGCTGGCGGAATCTGCTGACCGAGCTGGGCGATCGCGTGCTTGTCATTGGCGACGACCTGGTGACGACCAACGACGCCACGATCGAACTTGCGGCGGAGAAGGGGCTCATCAACACCGCTCTCATCAAGGCGAACCAGATCGGGTCGCTTTCCGAGACAATCTTGGCCATGTTGGTCGCTTTGGGCAAGGGCATGGAGTTGGTTGTTTCGCACCGCTCGAAGAGCCCGAACGACGACATGGAGGCCCAGATCGCCCTCGCGGTGAATTCTCTGGGACTCAAGGCTGGTGGCGGGGCCAACACCGAACGCCTCATGAAGTATCAAGCGGTGACGGAGTTCATGCACCGCGGCGTGGACGCCGAGCGCCACGGCCTGCGGGCCGATCAGCACCCTGTGGTTCGACGGATGTTCGCCTATGAGGAGCCCACCAACGCAGGTGTTCCCACGGTTGGGGTCACCGTTGAGTTCGGCATCCCAGATGCCGGAGTTGCGCTCAAATTCCGCGGGGCCACCCCTCTAGGCACGTCGGCCGGGACGGGTGAGGCAATCCACCTAGTCGACACTGCCATCGAGGCCGCCGAGTACCGCGAGGTCGTATCGAGAAACACGGCCTTCTTCCGCGAGACCGAACCCGGTGTGGTCGCCTTCAACATGGAGGTGAGTGAGGCCGACGTGCGGGCCCGCGCCGACGAGGAGCTGACCGCTCTCTGGAACCGGGCCCAGCGCTACGACGGCAAGGGCTGCCTCAACGCTGCCGACAACGTGCTCACGGTAATTGCTCCTGCTTTCGCGGGACGCATCGTCTCGGCGCTGGGCCTGCGCGATGTTGACCGCATCCTCTACAGCCTCGAGCTACATGTAGCGCTTCGGCGCGGCAAGCTGCGCGCCGACGCCTCCAGTGAGGAGCGCATCCGCGTCATCCAGCGCAAACAGAACCTCGGCATGAACGCGATGCTTTCCGTGTCGCTGGCCATGGCCCGCGGGATCGCGCATCTGCGAGGCAAGGAGCTCTTCGAACTGTTGCGCGAAGAGATGTTCGCGATCATCGAACGTCTTGCTGAAGAGCGGACCGTGGCCATCACGGGCAGTCGATTTGAGGACTATGTCAGAGCCTTGCGCGATATCGCTGCCGATGTCGAGGCCGAGGGCCGTTCGCTGTACTCGGTGCTCCGGGAGTCGACCGGGATCTATCAGGAGGCGGGTGCGATCGGACCGTCGGCGGCGCGCCTGGGCCTGGATGAGACCATACCTGAGGCCGCCCGCGACCTCTTGCGGGCCGTTGCGCCCAAGCTCGGTGAGGACTTCTGGCGCAACGCCCACCACGGTCTGGGGCACGCCCGCGACCTGCTCGGCCGTGCCAACATGCTGGCCGATAGGCTCGGCCAACGAGATCGCATCGACTGGCGAGTGCTCGCGGCCGCGGTGTGCTTCCATGATCTTGGTGCGGATCGTCGGGATCACGGTGCCGAGGGAGCGGCGCTGGCACGCGAAGTCTTGGTGGCGGTTGATGGCCTGCCACAGGATGACATCGCGCGGGTGGAGACCGCGATCTTGCTGCATCAAGACCGCTCGCGTGCCGGTGCAGAGGCTCGAGCGGGAGCCGGGATCGAAGCACAGATTCTCTACGACGTCGATCAGCTCGATGCCTTTGGGATGAAAGGCGCCTATCGCTACATCGCCATATGGTCGGCACGCGGCACTCCTCTATCAGGCATTCTCGCCGACGCACAGGCGCGCTATCAAAGTCTTACCTTCGACGAGACGCGACGTCTCGCGGGCGACGACTATGCCTTTACTGAGTCGTTCTTTGGCAGGCTCGCCGAGGACGGGTCCTCGAGTGACCTTCTTGCAGGCGCGGCCGGCGTGGCCGAGTGGATCCGCACCCATTACGACGTCGAGCCGGTGGCTATCGCCGACGGGGCTCTGGCGGCCGTAGCGGAGGCGACTCCAGGGCCGGACGTCCAGTATGTAGTCGATTTCTTCACGAATTTGCGTTCTATCTACGCCGAGAGCGTCGAGGAAGAGGCTCGCGTGATACCCGCGCCTACGGCACGCCCGGCAGCGGCGAAGCCGCAAGCGGTTTCCACCCGCCCGGCCCCTGTTTCCGTGGCCGCCGAGAGGGGCGCGGCAGCGGTAGAGACCGTTCCGTTGCTGACCGAGGACGAGGAATCACGGATCGCCGAGGTCAACCGCCAGCTCTTCCGTGCGTTCTACTCCGAGTCGGATCCTGTCACGCGCCGCGAGGCTCTATGGCAGTATGTTGCCCTTAAAGCGCCGATAGCCGGTCGGTCAGGCCGTTTTGGCATCGTCAACAATCGCATCTTTCGTGCCGATGGTCGCCTGCTCATTCCGTATTTGGTGGGTGACATGCTGGTCGTCCACTCCGTGGAGGGAGCCAACACCGAGACTACTTTCACACAAGCTGTACCCGCCGGCACCATTCTTACCGATGGCCTCTTGGAGCGGATGGCGGGAGTTACCGGCGAGTTGTGTGACCTCGAGATCGAGTTGTTCGCTTTCCCGCCCGACAAGGCCCCGGCTGTTCGCGTATCTCGCATCCGCGACATGGCCGGACTGCTTGGCACGATAAATGACGGCGCCAATCGCAATGAGGCCATATATCTGCTGCGTGTGTTGGTTGCACGGCTTAGCTTGTTCTCCTTCAAAGAGTATCTGAGTGCCAAGAACCTGCAGTCGGAGGTGCAGAACCTGACTGCGCAACAGATCCGCTTCCTCAACTCACCACTATCCGATCGCGTGCCCTTCCTCGCCCGCGCGTTGGTGCGGAACATATCCGGGGTTATCTCCAAACCCAAGGTGATCGACAGGCTCTGGAACGACACGATCGATCTGGCGGAGATTCATGTGCGTGGCAGCGACATCGCCAACGAGTTGCGGCGCAGTACACACCACGCCATAGGCCGTCACACCATGAGGCTGGCCCAAGCGTACATGAGATACCTGGAGACCGGAGAGCAAACCGATCTTGTGCAGCTTGGGTTGCTGGCGGTGGGGCCGGCCGACGAAGAGGCCCGGCGTCTGGACCGGCCGCGCGAGATCGTAGGACGGGTGATCGCCGATCTCGAGCAGCTGCTCGGCACATCCGAGACCGTGACACGCATTCGCGAATGGCAGAACGACTTCGCCACTACCCTTGTGCGCTGTCAGTTCGGCCGCACCCTTGCGGACGAGACAGAGGCGGCCCTGGCCGGCATGCGCGAAGGCAATCGATGGACGTATTTCCATCATTTGCGGATCATCAAAGGACGGGTGTCCGAATTCAGTCCTGCATTGTCGTCAGCCGCGGCCACGCTCGAAGAAATCGCGGCGCTGCTTGAGGAGAAGCCCGATCAGGACTCCTTCGTAGCCGAGACGGTCCAGGCGCGCCTGCGCTCAGCTGTCGATGGGTTCGTGGCCGCGACCGAAGCGGCCTACAAGAAGGACCTATTCGCGAGACTGGAGATCTTCTTGGCCTCCTACGAGCGTCGCGAGTTCTACGATACGTTTGTGTCCATCTGTAATCTGCGACGCGACCTCCGCTGCATGCTGAATCAGCACGCCTTTCCCGAGCATCGACTCCTGCTGTTCCAACTCGATTGCCTGCTCGAGGAGATGGGCTATCTGGCAATGCGTCACGTGGCCAGCGAGCACGACGAATGCGGTACCGACTTCCAGCAATGCCTCGACATCATTCACGGGTGCATCTTCAATCTCCCGCACGACGGTCTCTACTCCCGTCAATTGCTCGATCTGGCCGGGCTTCTCCAAGACCGCTCGCGCACGTATGCCGAAACCCGCAATATCCTTGAGCAGGTTCAGCGCGACTATCACCACATCGTCCAGCGGGTGATCACGCCTTTTGAGTCGATGAGGGCTCGACTCGACCTCGATGAAGAGGATCTGCGCATCGCTCTCGCCAACATCCAGCGCTATCTGCACGATCTGAACAGCGTTGCCTACTTCACCGACCTGGCGCGAGCTTTCATCATTCAGCTCGGCAACCAGACCGATGTCCCCGTGGATCCGGAGGCAAAGCCGCGGCCCGCGGAGCCCTGGTCCATCGTGCACCTGTCGCACCGCGACGAGATCGCGAAGGTGGTGGCAGCGGGAGAGTCCGAGGTACTGCTCCGCGACCGCTACGGCGGCAAGGGCTCTGGTCTCATCTACATCAGCAATCTCGGCATTCCCACCCGTGACGCCTTCATTCTGCCGACGTCCCTCGCCGGCAGCGGCGCCTCGACACGTGAGCCGGAGAGGTTGGAGCAGACCGTGCTCGATCATCTGCGAATCCTCGAGGATGACGTCTCCCGACGAGACAAAGCGCCCAAGAGCTTCGCCGATCCCAGGAATCCCCTGCTGTTGGCCGTGCGGGGAGGGTCTGTGTTTTCGATGCCGGGCATGCTTCAGACGGTGCTCTTCGTCGGCATCAACGATGCGATCGCCGAGGGAATGGCGCGCATCGATCCCTGGTGCGCCTACGACTGTTACCGGCGGTTTCTCGCAACGTACGCTGATGCGGTGTGGGGACTGGACGTAGAGCAATACGGATTGGTTGATGAGACCAAGAAACGCTACGGGGTGCGCTACAAATACGATCTGCCTTGGGAAGGGATGAAAGAGGTAGCTCAGGCGACCCGCAGTGTACTCCGTCAGGCAGGTCACGGCGATGAGCTTGAAGAGCTTCTTGCCAAACCTGAACAACAGCTCTTGTCGGCCGTGCGCGCCGTGCAGGCGTCTTGGAATGCTGACTCAGCGCGTCGCTATCGCGAAGTCAAACATTTGTGTGAAAGCTGGAACACCGCGGTCATCGTTCAGGAAATGGCCCTCGGCAACCGCAAGGGAGTGGAGATCCGGGAGGGCATGGACGAAACGAAGGTATCGCTCACCGGGGTCATCCCACGGACGATGACAACCAAGACCGGGGTGCGTGCCTGTGCCGGCGACTTCAAGTTCGCCGCTGTTGGCTACGACCTGGTCGGGGGGCTGACGAAGTCCACCTCATTCCGCTCGATAGACGAACTGGGCACGTTTGCTCCGATGCTCAACCGTCGCTTGGGCCACGTCGTGGCTACGTTGTTGCGATTCATGGGAACCGACCAAGAGGTCGAGTTCACCGTGGAAAACGGCGTGCTGAGCATTCTCCAGTCTCGAACGGCAGAGATTGGCGTCAACAAGCGTTTGGCCACTTTTGCCGATCCAGGGGCCGAGGCCGGCCACGGCATCGGGGTGCGCGGCGGGGGATTTCGCGGCGTGGCGGTCTTCGACGAGCAAGATCTTCGGGCGGCCCGAGCGCAGGGGATCGCCCGCCGCGACGACGTTGACGGAATACTTGTGATTCTCGAGAACCCAACGCCCGAACACATCCCGCTGGTCCTGGAGGCCGATGGCCTTCTGGCGGCAAAAGGTGGCTCGACGTCGCACGCGGCCATCGCGGTCAACGGCATCGGTGATCGTGACTACACGGCGGTGCTTGGAGTAGAGGGCCTGCAGGTCCGCGCTCGGCGCCACGAAGCCCAGATCGTCGGGGTTGAGGGGCAGGTTTTGCATACCATCAGGGCTGGGGATATCGTCTCGATCGATGGCGGCACGGGGGACATGTACCTCGGGACCCGTACTCTGCGCGAGCACAAGGGAACCTAGCTTCTCCTTCGCAACCTTTTCCCTGCCTTCACATTTTCCTCACACTCCCGGTCCACACTGGCCGTATCCCAGGTCGTTGGGAGAAGGAGAGTCGCAACGAGGCGGCTTCAATAGATAGGAGGTAGTGGCATGAGAAAGCTGTGGAAGCGAAAGTGGCTGATACTCGCGGGCGCGCTCGTCATCGCGCTCTCGATGGGCACCGTCGCCTGGGCAGTTGCGGGCCCGGACGGCGACTTGACTGAGGCGCCCGCGCCGACGACCTTGACGCAGGCTTCAAACCTCGTAGGCTCCGCCGGGCTGCAGCTCCCAGCGGAGGCGAGGCAGAGGATTCAAAAGGGCAAGGAAAGGGTCGAGCAGTGGATGGCGCGCCACCAGGCGATCATACAGCTGATCAGAGAGAAGATGACTCCCGAAGATCAGGCGACGCTCGATCGGCTGACCGCAACGGCCAAAGAGCAGCGGCAAGCACTCAAAGAGGCCCGGGAGTCCCTGGTTCAGACTCTCAAAGAGCTGCGCGCCCTGACGGACAAGTACCTTGAACCTTCCCCGACGATCACTACAACGGCAACTCAATAGATTGCCGAGGCTCCTAGGCGGCACATAGGCGCGAGAGAGGGCGCGCCGGTCTCCCCCTTGGCCAGGTTGGCCGGGGAGACCGGCGCGGTTCCTTGCCCTAGTCCCATCCGTGAACGAGTACGATACATTGTTGTCCGTACGAACAGACGCATAAGGGTGTCAAGGAGGTCGCACATACCCGGGGTGGTCTTGATAGAGGACGATCCTTCCATCTCCCAGTTGCTGCAGCTGTATCTAAGCAGGGAAGGATACGTGGTCCGAGCGACAGAGCTGGGAACTGCGGGAGTCGCACTAGTCAAGCAAACGGCACCCCACCTGGTCGTTCTTGATCTCATGCTCCCGGACGGGTCGGGCTTCGATGTGTTGAAGGCAATCAGGGAGATCTCCGACGTGCCGTTGATCATTCTGACGGCCAGAGACGGGGAGCAGGACAAGATTCTGGGCCTCGAGCTGGGAGCGGACGACTACGTCACGAAGCCCTTCAGCCCCGGTGAGCTGCTGGCGCGGGCGAGGGCGGTGCTCCGCCGGGTTGGAGGCCAAACGGAGCCCGAGGTTCAGGCGATGTGCGGGGTCGAGGTGAATGTCGGTGAACGGGTGGTGAGAGTTGACGGCCGGCCTGTCGACGTCACTCCCAAGGAGTTCGAGCTGCTTCACTACCTCCTGTTGAATCGTGGCCTGGCGTTGTCGCGTGAGCGGCTGTTGGAGGAAGTCTGGGGCTACAGCTTCTATGGCGATGCCCGCACCGTTGATGTGCATATAGGTCAGCTGCGCAAGAAGCTCGGACCTTCGGGGCGCATCATTCAGACTGTGTGGAGCTTCGGCTACCGGGCAGATGTTCTCTCCGCCGCGCCCTCACTCGACGAAGACGTGAGCGGGCGGACGGAATGAGACTGGAGACCAGAGGGCTTCGAATTGGTTGGAGGTTGACGCTCGTTTTGGTCGGCGTATCGCTCTTCACTCTGCTCGTCGTCGGCCTTACCTTCTACGGTTTCACGGTCGGCTACACCATCGAACGGCAGCAGCAACAGCTTCTCGACGCTGCCAATGAAGTAGCTGAGCTCGCACCCGATCTGTTCGCGAACGGCGACGGAGCTGAGGGACGCGCGGCCCCGCTGAGCTCACTGCTGAATTCCCAACTGCGCGGACTGCCGAGCGGGGCGGGGATCGCCCTGTTCCGCAGCGGCACTATGGTCGCGACTGCGGGGTCACTTCCCGAAAGGCCCGTTCTCAAGGCGACACTCAGAGCGGAGGCCGAACTGCTGGTTCGCACGGAACGCGGCGCAACAGTGATCCCACGCCTGCTGGATGGTCAGCCCAAAGCCAAGGTGATACTAGCGGCAGCCGAAGTGGATCTGCCGTCCGGCCGGGGAATCGTCGCCGCAATCGTTCCCGCCTCGGCGGCGGCTCGAGACCGAGGGGCGTTAGTCCGCCTTCTGCTTATTCCGGGCGGGATAGCAGTAGGAGTGTCCCTGTTTCTCGGTTTCGGCCTTGGGTCTTGGCTCACCCGCCCTCTCCGCAGGCTCGTGGCGGCGGCACGCACCATGGCGGGAGGTGGCTACGACCAGCCGGTGAGCGGCACCTACCCGGGAGAGATGCAGGAATTGGCCGGAAGTCTCGAGTGGATGCGACAGGAAGTCAAGAGAAGCGACGACTCGTTGCGCGGGTTTGTCGGGGCTGCGGCACACGAACTGCGCACTCCGCTCACTTCCATCCAGGGCTTCGCCCAAGCACTGCTCGACGGGACCGTGACTACTCCTGAACAGCGACGCAGCTCCTCGGCGGCGATCTACCGCGAATCCGCACGTCTGCGACGGCTTGTCGATGCGCTGCTCATGCTGTCCCGCTACGACTCGCGTGAGTTCCGGCCCAATTTCGTCAGCCTGGACGTTTGCGATTTGGTGCGAGAAGAGATCGAGAGACTGGAGCAGGCCGGTCTGGCGGAACCCGGCCGGGTAACGCTAGGAACGACTGGGAACACAACTGCCCTCACCGACGCCGACATGTTTCGGCAGATCGCGGCCAACCTGCTGCGAAACGCCGTCCAGTACGGAGGCGAGGAGCCTGTGGAGGTCTCAGTCTCCGTGGGGGGAGGCCGGCTGGTCCTGCGCGTCGAGAACGGGGGTCCCCCTCTGAGTCCTCAAGAACGAGATAATCTCTTCAATCGTTTCTATAGAGGAGCAGCAGCTCGTCGAACGGACGGACTGGGCCTTGGACTGCCGGTCGTCAGGGAGATCTGCCGGGTCTTGGGCGGGAGCGTCCAACTCGACGGAACAGGGCCAAGAACGGTGTTTGTGGCGGATCTTCCGGTAGGCCCCAAGTAGGCGACGGCTCGGCATATGCTAGCCTGTAGCGTGTCTTGATCGCAACCGCTATTTCCTGCTGCTCCAAGCTGAGGAGAACTCTCTGTGACTTGCGTAGGCATCGTGGCCAACCCCTCATCGGGGAAAGACATTCGACGCTTGGTTGCGCATGGCTCCGTCTTTCCCGATTGGGAGAAGGCCAACATTGTTCGGCGCGTGCTGCTCGGTCTCGACGCTTTGGGAATCGCGTCCGTTGTGACCATGCCGGATTTCTACGGCATCTGTCTGCAGGCGCGAAACAACCTGACACTCAGCACCACGGTCGAGGAACTCGAGATCCCGGTGACGCGTAGCCGGGTGGATACGGTGCGCGCCGCCGGCCGCATGCGTGAGCTCAAGGTGGCTTGCGTCGTCATATTGGGCGGTGACGGCACCAATCGGGTGGTCGCAAAAATGGTAGGCGACACGCCTATTCTGCCGGTTTCCACCGGGACAAACAACGTCTTCCCCTACATGATCGAAGGTACGCTGGCGGGTCTCGCCGCGGGTCTCGTCGCTGGTGGGCTAGTTCCTGCGGCGGACGTCGTGGTCCGGCGCCCGCGGCTTGACGTCGAGGTGAACGATGAAGTGGTCGACATCGCTCTGGTGGATGCCGTGGTCTGCGACAGAGAAGGTTTCGCAGCGGGGGCCGTCAATGATTTCACCAAGACGCGCTTGGTAGTTGTTGCCCAGTGCTCGGCCGCGCACATTGGGTTCATGGGTCTGGCCGGTCATCTGCCGCGCGACGGTGACCACGACGGATCCGGGATGGTGCTTGAGACCGACCCTGACGCCCCGGCGGTTCTTGCACCGATCGCCCCCGGCTTGGTTCTGCCCGTCGGTGTGCGGAGGCACGCTCCTCTCAGGCCGGGCGAGGAGATAGAACTGCCCCGGGGCACCTACGGGATGGCCCTCGACGGCGAACTGGAGCGGACGATCTTGCCCGCCGATCGGGTAGTCATACGGCTGAACCCTGAAGGACCGCGGGTGATCGATCCCTATGCGGCGCTCTCGCTCGCGGCGGAGCGTGGTGTCTTTCTACTGGACGGCTGCGGGTCGTAGGCCGGCGGCGGGTCAGGTTGCGAGCAGTCCGCTAGGACCTTCCTGCCAGGCAGCGAGCATCTTGGAGATGCTGATCCACACTGAGATGGCCGCATTGGCGATATACGCCTCGTCTGTGCTGTCTCCCAACTCGGGCTGCATCAATCCTTTGGCCGCCATGCCGCCTTCCACTACCGATAGCTGCTTCTGGCCAAAAGGAATTGCATCCAGGATGGCCTGCCGGTTCACGGTGTCCGGGTGGGGGCAGGCGACCTGGATGTCGACCAGCATGTCCTGGACATCATTCAGACGGACCACTTCGATGAGACCGGTGAGACAGCTCCGCATGACAGCGTCTTTGACCGCCTTCACGCACGCCGCGGTCGCATCCTGACCGTGTTGGTCGACCCCGGAGCCAAACTCCACCACAAATCGTCTGAGGTCTGGGTCCTCGTGGGTCATTGGGCCCTCCTTTCGCACGAAGTCATCGATGATCGAAATCCTTAGAGCGCGAACTCCGGAAGCTTCTTCTCAACCGCGACATTCTCGAGCGTGACGTAGTCCGGCAATCCATCCTTGTAGGGAGGATAGTCCTCGCCCTGAATCAGCGGGGCCAGGTACTCCCGGCACGCCCGAGTGATCCCGAAGCCGTCATCGGAGATGTAGTTCTTGGGCATCATCTTCTCGACGTTCGCCACCTCCGAAAGAGGCGAGGATCCCACTTCCCATGCGTAGGGATGGTTGGAGAGGCGCACGATAGTCGGCATGACGGAGTTCTGTCCGGCAAGCGCGAGACGCACCGCCGTCCTGCCCATGGCGTAGGCCTGCTCGACGTCCGTCCGCGAGGCGATGTGGCGGGCGGCACGCTGAAGATAGTCTGCAACGCTCCAGTGGTACTTGAGATTAAGCTCCTCACGGATGATGTTGGCGACGACGGGAGCGACGCCTCCGAGTTGCGCGTGACCAAACGCATCCTTCAGACCTTGATCGGCCAAGAACTTGCCGTTCGCACTCTTCACACCTTCCGAGACCACGACGGTGCAGTAACCGAACGTGTTGACGAGTGAGTCTACCTTCGCCAAGAATCGCTCCCGGTCAAACACGACCTCTGGAAACAGGATGACGATCGGAATTGGGGTGCTCTCGTCCGAAGCGAGCCCGCCTGCCGCGGCGATCCAGCCCGCGTGCCGTCCCATGACCTCGAGCACGAAAACCTTTGTAGACGTTTTGGCCATCGAGCGCACGTCGAAGCTGGCCTCACGCGTGGAGACAGCGATGTACTTGGCGACAGAGCCGAAGCCGGGGCAATTGTCGGTGATGGGAAGGTCGTTGTCCACGGTCTTGGGCACGTGGATGGCTTGGATGGGGAGCCCGATCTTTTCTCCGAGCTGCGAGACCTTGAGGCAGGTGTCCGCGGAGTCACCTCCACCGTTGTAGAAGAAATATCCGATGTCGTGAGCCCTGAAGACCTCGATCAGTCGCTCATACTCGCGCCGGTTCTCCTCCAGGCTCTTCAGCTT
>Ga0068713_1002520_pt1 | contig 18260 bp, 14 predicted proteins | sample MTBAKSrepl2MetaG_FD_62223 | JGI IMG/M metagenome (GOLD analysis project Ga0068713, IMG submission 62223) | Enrichment culture microbial communities om Arthur Kill intertidal strait, New Jersey, USA, that are MTBE-degrading - MTBE-AKS2 (Arthur... | ecosystem: Environmental > Aquatic > Marine >...
TCGAGGATATCGCAGATCATCTCCACAATGGCGAGATTCTCCATTTCCGTGTTTCCCCCGATGTTATAGGTCTGTCCTTTTCTTCCGGATTTCATGATCCGCCATATGGCTTCACAGTGGTCTTCCACATAAAGCCAGTCCCGCACGTTTTTGCCGTCGCCGTATACGGGCAGAGACCTCCCTTCCAGGGCGTAAAGGATCATGAGAGGGATGAGCTTTTCCGGAAACTGATAAGGACCGTAATTGTTGGAACAGTTCGAGATCGTGACGGGGAGCCCGAAGGTCCTGAAATAGGCCCGGACCAGATGATCGGAAGAGGCCTTGGAGGCGGAGTAGGGACTGCTGGGGCGGTAGGGTGTCGTTTCCCGGAAGTATCCCCGCTTTCCAAGGCTCCCGTAAACTTCGTCCGTGCTGATATGGTGAAAAAGGGCGAAGCGGTCCGGGGCGCCGCGGGCGATTTCCAGAAGATTATAGGTGCCGACGATGTTGGTGTGGATGAAGGCTCCAGGCCGCTTGATGGATCGATCCACATGGGATTCGGCGGCGAAATGACAGATTCCGTCCACCTCGTATTTCTGAAAGATATCTTTCAGGCTGTCGAAGTCGCAGATATCCGCCCATTCGAAAACATAGCGGCCCGGATACCCGGGTGGAATGTCGATCAGGTTTTCCGGATTTCCCGCGTAGGTCAGCTTGTCGACATTGACGATCCTGTCCGGGGAATCGGGTTGATCAAGAAGATACCGAATGAAGTTGCTGCCGATGAACCCGCAGCCGCCCGTTACCATGAGATTTCTTATCTTCATGACCCCTTCGTTCCTTACGTCCGATTTTTCGAATGACTCTTATCTCTCCCGGGAAATGATGTCAATGAAATATTAAAACCCACCAGATTTCTTTGTGTTTCGCCTTGACAGGACAGGACTTTTTTCATATTTATAATTATATTTATGGGACTGTTACGAAAGATGCTTACCTTTCCGGGGGCGCTTCATCCAAAGATGGAAAAACTGAAGCGGCTATTCTGAAAACCCTTTTACATCCCTCATCTTGAACGACTGCATCATCGTTCGTCATTCGGGTGAGACATGGAACACAGGTGCCGGGGGTGACATGTCGGACAGGAAGAGAATCCTGTGGATGGCCGCCGTCCTTCTGCTGGTTATCGGGGGGGGGCTTGTCGCCGTCAATTGGGAAAACATTCAAACCCGGGGGCGGCTTTTCGTTCAGACGGGGAATCCTTCTGTTTTGATAAAAGGAGAAAATCCGAAGGAAGGGGTCCCGGAGGCTTACGAAGAGGTATTCCGGAAAAAGATTGACGCCCCTCCGGGAACAACCAGTCGGATAATCAAGGAAAGGATCCTCCTTGAGTCGGAGACCCCCGGGGACAGGGATACCTATGGAGCGCTTCAGAAGGAGGTCTTCCTCTTCTGCGATTATCTCGACCACCGGCCTTATGTCGAATCGTATCATCTGGAAGGCGGGGTCTATGAAAACTTATTGAGGACGCTCGCCGTCCTCTCCCGGAACACGCCGGTCATTTCCGGTGAGACAAGAGATGTCTATATCCTCGTAAAAAATACGGCCCACTTCCACCGGGAGTTGAAGGGAAGGGGAATCGCCCTTGCGAAGGATATCCTGAACGAGGAAAAGGACGCCATCGAGCCCCTTTCCGAGCTCTGTTACGAGTGGATCATGGCAGGGGTGAGGGGAAGGCGGCCTGAAATACAGACCTCCCTGAAAGATCTCTACATATACGCTTCGTTTTTTCTCGAAACGCTCGGGGGTAAAGCCTACCTTGCCCGCCGGGACTCCCGGACCAGGATCCTCATCAAATACTATTCCGTCCTGATCCTCGATGAAGCAAACCGCCATGGACTGAATCATTACGGGATCGATATCCTCCCCCAGGCGAGTCTCCTCATGGACGATATATCGAACCAGAAAGGGCTGGAATACCGGGACCGGTATCTGAATCATTTGAAAGTCATAGCGGATGACTATCGGAAAAAAAGAAGTTAAGTTTTTTACGAAGCCGTCAGATCTGGAACTTGGACAGGATCCCCTTGTGGCGCCGGTACCATAAGGCGGGGAAGAGACGGTAGAGGACCCGGGAAAAGACGCCGATGTATTCCTTTTCCCTCTGGTCGAACTGACAGGCCTGAATGATCCGTTCTTCGATCTCCTCTTTTTTCCGGATTTCGTTGAATATCTTGAAAGCGCAATGGAAGAGGGGGCTGTACATGTTCTTCCGTTCCAGGTAGAGATGCACGTTTCGGATCGTGTTCGGACCTTCCGGCGTGCCGTCGATCTTTTCCAGGACCTTCATGTGGGTTTCGACAGGGTTTCCCGTGTAGTTTTCGTAATAAAGAACGCCGTACCGGTAGTTCTTGCTGGCGTCCGATGAAAGGGTGACATACATGTCCCCCACCCCCGCCTGGCTGTAAAAGGACTGGAAGCTTCCCCCGAGGATCTTCGACAGGGACCGGATTTCCACACCGGACCGGGCGAAGAGGGTTCCCGGGATGGAATTCCCCAGGCTGATGCACTGAAAAAGGCCTTTCAGATTGGCCACGATGTTCTTGAGGGCCCCGCAGGCCTCCACGCCGATGACGTCGAAGTTGTAGAACGCGGCCAGCTCTTTCCGGTTCAACTCGATCAGGTCTTTCTTAACGGCCCTGGCCAACTTCTTATTTCCAGCGAGGGTGACGCACACCGGCTTTCCCAGGGCGAGGTCGACATCGAAAAAGGGTCCTCCGATACACAGCAGGTCATACTTGTGGGGAATGTCGAAAAGATGATTCCGGATGACCTGGGAGGGGGTGACCAGTTCCTTCGTCTTTTCATCGGAGGCGAGGCCCTTGATCGGCGAGATGAGGAGAGTGGGCTTTTTCTTCTGGACAATCAGGGGCTTCAGGTAGGTAAGCACATCCGGCAGACGCTGCATGTTGACGGAAAGGACCACGGTGTCGTTTTCCTCCACGATCTTTTCCAGGTCGTTCGTAGCGCTGATCCTCTTCGAGAACCGGGGGACCTTTTCCGGACCTCCGGTGAGCCGGGCGAGGTCGCTGGTCAGATGCCGCGGATTCAGGCGGGTTTCGTTGAGTTCCCGGCAGAAGTCGGCATTGTGGTAATAGAGGGCCACATCCTTGCCGTCACGGCTGAATTTGTATGCCAGGGCCGTTCCGAGGCGGCCGGGACCGATGATGGCGATCCGGTCAAGGTTGATGTCACTCATGGATAGGGCGCCTTTTCTCTTCCTTCCTTAATGGGTTAAAAACTATAGGGAGATCGTCCCGGTCCTGTCAATGGGAAAAATCATGCCGGAATTTCCTCCGGTTTTCCGTTCATAAGAGCCGCCAGTTCGGCTCCCTCGATTTTCTCTTTTTCCAGGAGGAGTCCGGCCCCCCGGATCAGGACGTCTTTTTTCCCCTTGAGGATTTCCAGGGCCCGCTCATATTCTCCGGAAATGATCGCCTGGATCTCGTCGTCGATGATCTTGGCGGTGGACTCGCTGTAATCCTGCTTTTCCAGGAACCCGGCGGTGAGGAACCGGGGCTTTTTCTCCTCGGAGAAGTAGACCTGTCCGAGGCGTGTGCCCATTCCGTATTCCTTCACCATGCTCCTGGCGATGTCCGTGGCCCGGGCAAGATCGTTGTGGGCCCCCGTGGAAACGTCCCCGAAGACAATTTCCTCCGCCGCCCGCCCGCCGAGAAGGGTGGCGATGCGGTTTAAAAGCTCCTTCCGGCTCATGAGGAAGCGGTCTTCCGTGGGAACCTGCATGGTATAGCCCAGGGCGGCGATCCCTCTCGGAATGATGGAAATCTTGCGCACCGGGTCCGTCCCGGGAAGGGACAGGGCCACCAGGGCATGGCCGACCTCGTGATGGGCGACGATATCCCGTTCGTGCTTGTTAATCAGGCGATTTTTCTTTTCCAGTCCGGCAACCACCCGTTCCACCGCTTCCTCGAATTCGGCCATACCGACGTTTTTCCGGCCCCGCCGGACGGCGAGAAGGGCCGCCTCGTTGACCAGGTTGGCCAGGTCGGCCCCCACCATCCCGGGGGTCATGTCGGCGATTTTTCCCACGTCCAGGTCGGGATCGGCCTTGATGTTCCGGAGATGGACCTTGAGAATTTCAAAACGTCCCTGCTTGTCCGGGCGGTCCACCAGGACGTGGCGGTCGAATCTTCCCGGCCGGAGGAGGGCCGGATCGAGGATTTCCGGCCGGTTTGTCGCCGCCATGAGGATGACTCCCGCCTTGGGGTCGAATCCGTCCATTTCCACGAGGAGCTGGTTCAGGGTCTGCTCCCGTTCGTCGTGGCCCCCCATTCCGCTGAACCCCCGGGCTTTGCCCAGGGCATCCAGTTCATCGATGAAGATGATGCACGGCGCCTTCTGCTTGGCCTGGACGAAGAGATCCCGCACCCGGGCGGCGCCGAGACCGACGAACATCTCGACGAATTCGGATCCGCTCAGGCTGAAAAAGGGAACACCGCTTTCTCCCGCCACGGCCTTGGCGAGGAGGGTTTTCCCCGCTCCGGGAGGACCGACGAGGAGAACGCCCTTGGGGATCCTTCCTCCCAGTTCGTTAAACTTTGCCGGTTCCTTCAGGAATTCCACCACCTCCATGAGTTCCTGCTTGGCCTCATCAACGCCGGCGACATCCTTGAAGGTGACGTTCAACTCGTTTTCCATATAAATCTTCGCCTTGTTTTTACCGAGGGTCATGAATCCCGTCTGCTGGCCTGTCAGCCGTTTCATCATGAAGTACCAGATGGCGACGAAAACGAGGATGGGAAACACCCAGGAGAGGACATCCCTGAGAAAGGTGGACTGGATCTGTCCCTTGAACGTAATGTGATACTGCTCCAGGAGATTGGAGAGATCGGAATCCACCCGGACGGTCCGGAATCCCTGGTCTCCCTTTTCGGTTTTCATGGTTCCCTGGATCTGGTTTTCCGTGATGGCCACTTCCGTGACTTTGCCGTCCTTTATCAGTTTCAGAAACTGGCTGTAAGGAATTGTTGTCACGGCCATCATGGTGGCAATGTAGTTCTGGATGATGAGGACGAGCCAGAAAGCCAGCAGGATGTACCAGATGGAAAATTTATGGTGCTTCTCCATGAGAATCAAACTCCTTTTTTGGGGCAGTCTGCCGGCCGGGTCGGCCCTTCATTACGAATATAATGCCCCGGTCCGCCGAAATCAAATCCCCATGGGCCTCCATGGGGAAAGGGACCCCGCGGCCCCTGTTTCAAGACGGCCCGTTTCTCTTTCCCGTCAGTGATTCGAAGTCGATCTTCCACAATCGGGTCCGCGCCAGGGCTTTCTCATCGAAAGGCCACGTCCTGCCCGAATAATGACGCATGATCGCGTTCAGCGCGCATGTCCGGTCCGACGGATCCGTCAATTCCCGGATCGTCCCGCAGCCGATGACGGTTTCGTACATGAAGGACCACCGGCAGGCCTTTTCCCCGTCTTCGTGGATTTCGGCTTTCCTCTCCACTTCGAAGCAGACGGACGGGTTTTTCAGGAAGTGATCGATCTTTTTTCCTTTCATCCCCGTGTGCAGATAAACGGATTTTCCGTCGTAACCGAAGGAAAGGGGAATGACATAGGGCCGGTTGTCCACGGCCATGGCAACACGGCACACCGCGCTTCCATGGATGAGGGCGTCGATTTCCTCCCGCCTTTCGATGGCTTTTTTCTTCATAACTTTTGGCGCCCTGACTCCGGATCTTTTTACAAAGCCGCCGGCAACCGAACATTTTTCGAGTTCATCAATGTTGACTTATTCTCATAAAAGGGGAGAAAATACAATTTGGAATGCGAACCCCCTTCTTTATATTTCGATTCCCATATACATACGCCCGCGCAAGATATCCGATGCCGAAACGGAGAGCTTCAGTCTTCCGCGAACACGAAATATTCCGGTTTCTTGAGACGTCCTCTGCCGTCGAATCGAAAGCCTTCCATTTCCAGCAGGATTTTTTTCATGCCGCCGCCTCCCTGATATCCACCCGGGGTTCCGTCGGAACGGACAACCCGATGACAGGGGATCAGGATGGGGAAAGGGTTGTCCGCCAGGGCGCCGCCGACGGCCCGGGCCCCCCGGGGGATGCCGAGAAAATCAGCGATCCTCCGATAGGTGCTGACCTGTCCCCGGGGGATCCCGTATTCGGCGAGCAGCACCTTTCGCTGAAAAGGGGAACAGGCATCCCAGGCGACCCGGTCAAGAGAGAATCGGACCTTTTCACCGTTCAGGAAGGCCTCGATCCGCCCGGCTACGGCATCCATCTCGGCACAGGAAGAAAAGACGGGGTCGGGAGATAAGGAGGCGACCTTCCTGGCCGCCGGAACTTCGGGACTGGAAATAAAGATCCGCAGAATTTCGGGCCGGTCCTTCCGGATCGACCAGAGAAGGGCCACCGGTCCGAAAGGCGATTTTCTCAGGAGACAGCGTGGAGGAATGGTCCCGAAATCCTTGATGTCTTTCATTCTCAGGTGATCAGCCATGTTTATTCATTACCCCCCTGATCAGGATTATGCCCGATATAATAAAGGCAATGGCCGACAATTTCCAGAAGGTCGTTTCCTTCTTCACGCGGCGTTTTTTCTTGAATTCCGGTGTCGGGGGGTGTCATCCGCAGCCCCTGACAGACGGGACGGTCGTACTCATGATTGTCTCCCGCCGGACAGATCGTGTTCCAGATAAACCGTTCCCGGGATCGGGTTTCCCCGGTAAGGGGGGGGGCCGCCTGAACCCGAGGGCCTGATACGGGGCCCGGGCCTCGATCATGGCGGGCCGCGTGTCCGGTTCTTCCTCGAATCTTTGGAAACCCGGGTCGATGCCCGGCCCGGCCGCGTATTCCCGGAACAGCCGGCGTATGGAGGGCATGTCTTTCGGGGCCGCCTCCGTGATTTCGATCATGGCCTGTTCAGCCCTTCAGGGCCGACCAGGATTTGAGGCCGCAAAGGGGGGTCGCATTCCGGATTGCCGCAACGATCGCCCGTTCCATGACCCGGGCGGCCAGGAGCCCCGTGACGCTCAGATCGGCCTCCACGGTGCCCGTCGAGAGGGCAAAAATCGTATCCCCATCGAACATGGTGTGGGCGGGTCTCATGGTCCTGGCGTATCCGTTCTGGGCCATGGAGGCCAGCTTGGTCGCCTCGGCCTTGGTGAAGGCCCCGTTCGTGACGACGACGCCGATGGTCGTGTTGCCGCTGAACAGGTTCTTCTTATCGGCGCAGGTACGGAGCATGATTTCCTCGGTGCCTTCCGCCGGCCGTCCTTCTTCATCGAGGGGGCCGGCCAGCCTGTCGCCGGTGAGGGGATCGATAATATCTCCCAGGCAGTTTACGGCCACCAGGGCACCGACTTTCAGAGGTCCCGCCTGAACGGCGAAGGTTCCGAGGCCGCTTTTCATGGCCCGTTCCATACCGAGAATCTTTCCGACCGTGGCGCCCGTCCCCGCTCCTATGCTGCCCTGCCGGTTATCGTTCTTTTCGGCGTTCAGGCAGGCCCGGTAGCCCATCTGCCCGTCGGGCCGTGCCCGGTGGTCGCCGATGGTGAGATCGAAGAGCACGGCACCCGTAACGATGGGAACGCGGGTCACCTGTACGTCGAACCCGACGCCCCTTTCTTCGAGATACTGCATGATTCCGCCGGCGGCATCCAGGCCGAAGGCGCTTCCCCCCGCCAGGAGAACGGCGTGAATTTTCTGCACGAGGTTGACGGGATTCAAAAGGTCCGTTTCCCGGGTTCCGGGAGCGCCCCCCCGGACATCGACCCCGGCCGTCGCCCCTCCATCGCTTATGATGACCGTGCAGCCCGTTGCCCCTTCCAGGTCCTGTGCATGGCCGACACGAATGCCTTCGATTTCCGTGAACTCAACTGTTTCCATCGGAACCTCCCGTTAAAAGGACAGAATTGTTTCCCTGCCGGAGAATGCTAACCCTTGTCTCAGGTGTCGTTGTCTCAGGTGTCATCTTTTCGCATTGTTTCCTTTCCTGATAAGGTGAATCGGTCCCTTGTCGGTGGAATTTGTCCGGAGGCTGTTATGTCGGGATGCGCCGTCATGTCCGGTTTGCCTGGTCCAGACTCTCCCGGACCTTCCGGGACAACGCTTCGATCGTGAAAGGTTTCTGGATGAAAGCCCGGCAGCCCCGGTCCAGGATCGTCTGTGCCTGACCGTCGATGCTGTAACCGCTTGACAGGATGACCCGGATTTCCGGGTTGAACGCCTTCAACCCGTCAAAGGTCTCCCCGCCTCCCATCCCGGGCATGATCATGTCTAAAATGACAAGATCGATTTCCCCTGACCGGAGCCGGAAGACCTCGACGGCCTCCGATCCGTCCCGGGCCGTGATCACCCGGTATCCCAGGCTCACCAGCATTTCCTTCGTCACCTCAAGGACCATTTCCTCGTCGTCGACCACCAGGACGGTTTCCCTGCCGGGGTGGCGTTCCTCCTTCATTTCTTTCTTTTCGGTAATTTCCGCCCCCGATGCGGGAAGGTAGATTTCGAAAGTCGACCCCTTCCCCTTTTCGCTGGAAACGGTAATCAAGCCCTTGTGTCCCCGGATGATCCCGTACACCGTGGCCAGCCCCAGCCCCGTGCCTCTTCCCATCTCTTTCGTGGTGAAGAAGGGTTCGAAGATCCGTTCCCTCGTTTTCGCGTCCATCCCCATGCCCGAGTCGGCGACGGAGATCATGGCGTACCTGCCGGGCAACGCGTTCTGGGGGGTGGTGAAATCCTCTTCGAGGACCATGTTTCGGGTTTCCAGGTCCAGGGTTCCGCCGTCGGGCATGGCCTGCCAGGCATTGACGAAAAGATTCATCAGCACCTGCTCGATCTGTCCCCGGTCGACATCGACGGTCCAGAGGCCCGGCTCGTATCGCATACGAATGAAGATTTCCTTTTTCGTCCTTCCGAAGATATCGGCCGTTTTCCTGATGACGTCATTCAAGTCCGTCGGTCTGACCTCGTAGCGGCCGGCCCGGGCGAATCCGAGAAGCTGCTTTGACAGGTTGGCCCCGCTGACGACCATGTCCTGAATATTCCTGAGCCTGTCCTGGCATGGATGGCCCGGCTCCAGGGTGAGCATTATGAGAGAGGCGTGGCCCTGGATTCCCATGAGAATATTGTTGAAATCATGGGCGATCCCTCCCGCCAGGGTGCCTATGGCCTCCATTTTCCGGGACCTCAGAAGGAGGGCTTCCACGTTTTTCTGGAAGGTGATGTCCCGGATGAAATTCAGCGTCGCCGGCCGGCCCTCCCATTGGACGAGGACGGCATTGAGATCGACCCAGCTTTCCTTTCCCTTTCTGTCGATGACGCGAAAGGAATAACTCCGGGGGACGGATTCCCCTCTCAGCCTCTTCATGTGGGTTTCCATGACCCGGGCCCGGTCTTCCGGGTGGATGTGGGCGGTGAACGGCATGGAAGCCATTTCGCGGGCCGAATAGCCCGTCAGGGCCTCGGTGATCGGATTGGCGAACTTGAGGACGCCGTCCTGGGCGATGAAGATGGCCTCGTTGGCCGATTCCACCAGGATGCGATATTTTTCCTCGCTTTCCTGGAGGGCTTTTTCGGCCCTTTTCCGGTCGGTGATGTCCAGTAGAACGCCGTAAAAGACCAGTTCCCTTTCCCGTTTTTCCGGTTGAGAAACTCCCCTGAAATACATCTCCTCTCCGCCCGGCCGGATGAACCTTCCCTCGAAATCCCATCGGCTCCCGGTCCGGACCGCCTCCCCGATGGACTCCAGAAACCTGTCCCTGTCTTCCGGGGCGACACAGGCCGTGAAACGGCTGAAAAAGTCCTCGATGCGGTTGTCCAGGCCAAGAAGATCCCGGGAACGTTCGCTTACATAGTACAGACCCATATCGCCGTTATCCCGGGCATAGAACTGGTAAACCGCTCCCGGCAGGTTCGTCGCCAGGGTCCGGAAGCGTTTTTCACTTTCCCTGAGGGCTTCCTCGGCCCGCTTGCGCCCGGTGATATCCCGGGCGACGGAAAGGACGGCGGTGATCCTCCCGTCCGTGATGAGGGGCGTGCCGCTCACCTCTCCGGATTTCACCGATCCGTCCCGGGCGATGAATTCATATTCCGAGGACGATACGACTTCTCCTTCGAGGACCCGGGCGATGTCGCTCATGGCTTTTCCCATGGAGGGGGCGGTCAGAATGCCGCTGATACCGGGTAAATCCTTTCCGACGAGTTCCTCCGGCCTGTATCCCAGGAGACTTTCCACGCTCGGCGAAACGGAAAGGACCTTCAAATCCGGTGACAGCGAATAAATGACATCCGAAATCGACTGAAAATGGAGGCGGTACCGTTCCTCGCTTTCACGAAGCGCCTGTGCGGCCTTTCTTTGTTCCGTCACGTCCTTCAGGAAGATGAGGGAGGCCGGGGCCTCCTGCCAGTCGATGAGCACGCCGTTGATGCTCACCCACATGATGCCGCCGTCTTTCTTGATGAACCGGATCTCGTAGTCTTTTTGAATTTCCCCGCCGGCGAGGCGTCCGGGATAATTTTCATCGGCCGTCCGGTGATCGTCGGGATGGACGAAGTCAAGGATGGGTTTGTTGATGATATCCTCTTCCCTGTAGCCGGAGGTTGTCAAGGCAAAAGGATTGATGAACCGGACAAGACCGTCCTGCAGAACGCAGATCCCCTCGCTGGCATGGTCCGTGATCGCCCGGTATTTGGATTCCGACAGTTGGACGGCCTCTTCGATACGCTTCCGGTCCGTGATATCCACAACCATGGAGCGGCTTTCCATAATGCCGCCGCTGGTGTCCCGCACCACCGTGACGGTCAGGCTGATCCAGAGGAGACGCCCGTCTTTTCTCTGCATTTGCAGTTCTTCATCGAGAATCGATTCCCCGGAAAGATACCTTTTGAATATCTCGGAAGCCTTTTTCTTGCCGTGGTCGGAATCGGCATAAAGATCGAATATGGGTTTACCGACCAGTTCTTCCCTCCCGTAACCGAGAAGTCGGGCGGCCCGCCGATTGCAGCGGATGATCCGTCCGTTCTTTCCCACGGAGTAGTATGCGATGGGCGCGTTTTCATATAAATCCCGGTATTGTTTCTCCCTTTCCTGCAGTTTTGAATCGGACCGCAGCCTCTCGATCATGCGGCCCAGCCGGTCGGCGATGCTGTTGATTAATTGCCGTTTCTCCTTCAGAAAAGGACCTTCATCCTCTTCAGGCCGCTCCTCGATACAGCCGATCTCAAGGACCCCCTCTCTCCGTCCCCGGATGACAATGTCGCGGGAGAGCTTCCATTCCGTCTCCCTGAAGTTATCCGTTCTGAATTCCCGCCCATCCAGGGTGATCCGCGCGCCCGTGATTTCGGGGTGCTGCCAGGCCGCCGGAAGCCTCTCCGCGATCCCCTGGAGGACCTGGGGCAGGGTGAGCCCCGGCGTTTCTATGAATTCCGAAATCCGGTAGATGCAAAGAAGTTCCTTTTCCCGCTCCCCGAGTTGACGCTCCTTTTCCTGAAGCCCGGCGATGCGGCTTTCCCGGGTCCTGGCTTCCTGTTTCAGGGCCTCGATTTCTTCTTCAAGTTCCTCCGCCCTTTTCTGGGGTGTTTCCGTCTCCCGGCTCATGGATTCGCTTCTCTCATGGGGCGCTTCATGAAAGGGGGGGCTGATTTTCCAGGCTTCCCCGTTTCAGACGATTTTATAGGTCATCCGTTTCTTTTGCCAGGAAATTCGATTTCGACTTCGGCGAAGGGGTGGACGAGGGATGTCCGGTCGGGATGTGGAGAGAGAAGAGGTGACGGCCCGCCGGGTATTTCGGTGGGCCGTTTCAAACCGGTTTTTTCCCGACGGCGGCCCTCAATTCCTCTTCAGCATGATAAGCCGGGGCGGAAGGGTGAGTGTTGAGTTGGGACCGCGCTGGGTTCCTCTGCGTATGTAAAGGCGTTGAATCAGCTTGAAGAAATCCGACACGGGGATGACGTCTTCGGAAACCGAAAAGCAGTTCCCGTCGGTGAGGTCATCGAGGCCGGAGCAGTTCCGGGTCAAATAATACACATAGAGCTTGTCGATGTTGTTCACCGTGCCGGCATACCGGGTTGCGGTATTTTTGAGAAGGCGGTTTTCGATGTTCTCGATCCCTTCCAGCATGGCGCTTTCATTGACGGAAAGACCGACATAGACGGCGTTTCCCGTTTCCGTGCCGAGGGTGCCCGCGACGGCGTAAACCTCCCCGGCATCGAGACTGAGGTTGAATGTCGCCTGGTAGGTCGTGTCCTGGGTGTCGCCGAGGCAGTTCATCCCGATTTCGGTGCAGGCGGGCCCCACAAGGTTGACAGGCGGGCGCTGCAAGTCGATGAAGGTGAAGGAACGGTCGGAACAGTCGCTTTCCGAGCAGGGCTGCCCCCAGGTCTTGTTGATTTCGACGACGAGGTCGGTGAGATCTTTTTCCAGTCCCGCTTCGGGTTCCGCCGTTCTCGCATCGATGACCACGGGCGGGTAGGGGACGATGGCCCGGTCGGTCCGGGTGTCTCTCACGCGGAGGGCGACAAGGGGCAGATTTCTTCTCCACGACTCGGCATCGCTGTCGTTTCCGGGCATGGCATAGCGCATGACGGTGAGGAAATCATCGGCGTGTTCATCGAGACCCGTCCGCATCGTTGAGGGAATGGGCTCCGTGAAAATGTTTTCACTGTCTGCGGATATCCTCTCCAGGCTGTTCCTGACCGCTTCATCCATCTCCTGGTCGGGAGTGACGATAAAGTAGCGCAACTGGCCGAAAGCCCCGCCGGACTGTCTTTCGATGACAACATTGTTGTTGCTGTTGCTCAGGCTTGAAAGGGAAAGAAGGCGATCGGGGTTTTCGGGAACGGTGGAGAAGAGGAAATCGAGAAAACCCGGAAAATGGCTTGCAATGAATTGATAGGTGGGACTCGTCTTGTCGAAGGTGCCTTCCCGGGTGAAAAGATAGGTCTGCATTCCCATGTAGGCCGCCGGCGGGGGAAGAAGACCGACGATGACGACGGCTTCCCTGGGATCGAATCGGTAGGTGGCTTCGTGTCCTTCCCGGGTCGGCCCGAAGACCCAGTGGGTTGCCGGATCAACGAATTCTTCCGGCCAGAGAGGGACTACGGGGATAACGTAAGGCGCCGCGGGATTGTTCCCGAAGCAGCTTTTCATCCTTTCGTAGGAATAGGCACAGTCATCCTCCGTGTAGAGTTTGAAATATCCTCTCAAGACTTCAAAACCCCGGGAAGTGAGGTCGTCGGTGAGACTTTGGACGTCCTCTTCGACGGCGGCGGGGAGGCCGCTTCCCGATGGGCTGTCATTGCAGGAACATCCCGGAAGGAAACATAAAATGGCGGAAAAGAGGAAAAGAAACGTCTTTCGAAGATTATTCACGGCATTCCCCTTTCTTTAAAAAGCTGTCTGGCCGGCATCCGTCCCGTTCCGACCCGTGCAGGTCCGTATTTTATTCCCTGAAAAAAAACTGCCCCGGGGCCTTGTCTCCCTTGCCCTTTGAAAGAATCTCGCTTATATAAAGATATTCATAATTAACCGGAAAGATCAACAATAATTTTGTGTTGAAATGTAATGAAAAATCCGCTGAATACCTTGAGGAAGGACGGCAAATGCATCTTCCTGTGAAGATCGGGAGACCGGTACGGCTCAGAACCGGAAGGGTATGGATGAAAAAGAGTTTCTGCATCCTGATCCTCTTCGGATGTCTCTTTTCGGCGGGATGCTGGGGAGACCCGGTGCGTTTGAAGCCCCTTCCGCGGGAGGGTGTTATCCTCGCCTTTGGCGACAGCCTGACTTTCGGGACCGGGGCCGAGACCGGGCGGAGTTATCCCGAGATCCTCGAGAGGATCACCGGCCGGCGGATTGTCCGGTCCGGGGTGCCCGGGGAGGAGACGGCGGCCGGTTTGAAGCGGCTTCCGCCGGTCCTCGGGGCTGTGAAACCCGACCTCGTCATCCTCTGCCACGGCGGGAACGACCTTCTCCGGAGGCGGGATCTCAAAGGGACGGCGGAAAACCTGAAGGCCATGATCGCGACGATCCGGAGCGGGGGGGCGCAGGTCGTCCTCCTGGGGGTGCCCGCCCCGGGGATCGGGCTTCGAACGGCGCCGCTTTATGAAACCGTTGCGGAAGAAACGAAAGTTCCTTATCTGGCGGATGTCCTGACGGATATTCTTGCATCGGGGGATCTCAAGGCGGACTACATTCACCCCAATGGGAAGGGCTACGCCCGGATGGCGTCGGCCATCGCCGATTTCCTCGTCAAGGGGGGTGCGCTTTTAAAGGAAGAACTCCGGAAAGCATTTTTGAAAAAGGAAAATAGAACCTACCGGGCGGCTCGTTCACGCTCCTTCCATATATAGTCGAAGAGACGCCTTCCGAAATCGGAAACGACGACGATTTTCTCCCGGTCCGTCTTCACGTTGTTGAGATACTCGAGACGGAGCACGTCCCCGCTGTCAAGTTCGGGGATGATCCCGGCGAAGAAGAACCCCAGCAGCTCGGCGGCGGCGCAGAATTTTGCCGTCGCCGGATCGCCGAGGGGCAGATCGAGGAACAGGCAGTCCATCTTCTGGTAACACATTTCCCGGAGATGGTATCGGATGCAGTCCTGAAAATCCTTTCCGTATCGTATCACCCGGAAGAAAGCCATACCCATGTCGCGGTTCGCCGTGATCTCCAGATGCGAAAGGGGATCCAGGCCGGCCGTTTTCCCCGGGACGGGGCCGAAGGTACGGTTGAAACCGCCGTGCTCATAGATTTCGCCGATAACGGTCCGGTGCTGAAAGGGGGGGTACACCGTCCGGTCCGGTTCCCCGTGGAGCCTGTTGTACATGAGGACGACGGCCTGCCGCTGCTCCTCCGATTCACGGATCTTCCTGAACGTGACGCCCGTCGGGAGGTATCCGATGATAAGGCCCGTCTCACGGGCGCCCAGGGCCCGGTTGGCCTTCTGCGAGTAAGGATGAACCGCGACGGATTCGATGTAGAGTCCCAGAAGTCCCTGCTGGCGGGCGTAATCGATGCTCATCTTCTTGATTCTTTCGAAAAGCCCCCGGCCTCTGTACCGCGGATCCACGATCCCGGTTCCCATTTCGGCCACGGAACTGCCGGAATTTGATCTTGTGTAAGCCTGGTGAGCGACCACTTCATTTTCCCGATTCAGGGCCACCATGGAAACCTGAAGGCCGCTATGTATCAGGTCCTTTATCTTTTCCGGGAAGTAGGCGAATTCCATGTATGAATATCTATAGACACGGTAAAGACACCGGGCGAGAGCGGCCCCTTCGTCCGGGCGCATCACCCTGATCTCGACGGGAGCGTCCTCGGCGGCCTTTTCAGAGAGAGCCTCAGTATCGTCGGGGACCTCTTCTTCCGCCTGCAGCCGTTTCTTCTTCGAAAAATCCCGGATGAATTCGATCCGTTTTCCCTGGTGGCCCAGATTGACGAAGCGCACCTCGTCAGTGAAAGCCTTGATGAGCCGCATACCGAAACCGACATGATCGTCCGCCTCGATTTTTGTCCAGTCCATCGGCAGTCCCCGGTCCTCGACGGCGACGACGAACTGGGCGGGACGGCTCTCGACGATGATATCGAAGGTTTCGTCAGGCCTGTTTTCGAAGGCGTGATGAATAACGTTCAGGCAGGCCTCCTCCGTGACGATTTCGAAATGCACGGCCTCTTCTTCGCTTAATCCTTCCCGGCCGGCGTAATCGCGGACAAGGCTGCAGACGGCGGGAAGGTATTTCGTCTGCGTGGCCAGGGTCACCCTGACAATTGGTCGGGACGGGGTTTTTTCAGGATTCATGGGGGATCTCCTTTTTCTTTCCGTTTGAACCGGCGCCGGCAAGATACGAAAAGACCATTCCGGCGACGCTCATCAGACCGAGGACAAGAAAGACGTAATGGAAGCCCGAATAGAGGGTTTGGGCGGCCGCGGGACCTTGGGCGGCCGTCATCGGCCCGCTGCCTGCCTCATGGGTGATCTGGGAGAAGATCGTTTCAAAGAGCACGACACCGATGGTGACACCCAGATAGGTCACGGTGTTCAAAAGGCCGGACAGGGTTCCTTCGTCTTTTTCGGATGACGCCTTCATGATCAGAAGGTTGTTGGGAGGGACGAAGAGGCCGTTGCCGACGGCTCTGATGACGAAGAAAGCCACGACGAACAGAAGTCCCTGTAACTGGAGGGTAAATGAAAAGAAAAAGAAAGAAAAGGCCGTGATGAGCATGGCCGCCGTGCTGATCATGACGGGATCGGTCCTGTCGGAATATTTCCCTGAAAGAACGGGGACGATGACGAAAACGACCGAGTAGATCATGAGAAACAGGCCGATGCGGGACGGGGTCAGGTGTTTCAGGAGATCAAGGTAGAAGGGCATCAAAAAATTATGGGCCGCCATGGTCATGTAGATGATGAAATTGGCAAGGAGGGGAAAATAAAATCCCGGGTTCCTGAAAAGGGACAAATCAACGAGAGGCGAAGGGAATCTTTTCTCTCCCATGATAAAAGCGACACCGCAGAAAAAGGAGAGCAGGAAGCCGGAGACGATGATCGGGGACGTCCAGCCGTATTCCCGGGCGTTGTTGAGGGCGAACAGGAGCAGGGATATGGCCAGGAGGCTCAGGAAAGCGCCCGGGAAATCGAACCGCTTGACAGGGACATTTCTTTCCGGGGACGTCTGGCGGGGAATGACTTTCCAGGCCATGACCGTCGCCGCGATTCCAATGGGGATGTTGATGAGAAAAATCCAGTGCCAGGAGAAAAATCCCGTGATGAATCCCCCGAGAGGCGCTCCCAGGGTGATTCCCAGGGCGCTGGCCGAGGTGAATATCCCGAAGGCCCGGCCTCTTTTTTCCCGGGGGATGTGACGGGATATGATGGCCAGGGACGTTGCGGCCAGCATGGAGCTTCCGAGCCCCTGGACGAAACGGGAAAGGGACAGCATGTGAATGCTTCCTGAAATCCCGCAAAGGAGGGACCCTCCGGTGAAAAGAAAGTAGCCCCAGAGGAAAAACCTTCTCAGACCGGTTCTGTCCGCCAGACTGCCGAAGAGGAGCAGGGTGCTGGAACCCGCCAGGACATAGATAAAGATGACCCTGGAGATCTCGCCCAGGCTCGCGTCGAAGTACCGGGCCATCGTGGGCAGAGACACATTGACAATATAACTGTCCAGCCTGGCCATGAAGGTTGCCAGGGCCACGCTGAGAATGATCAGGGCGTCCCGGGGATCCTTTGCAGGGCTGCTTTCCTTGTAATCGTTCATTTCATGCCCCATGGACCGGACGTTCGAAGCCCTTTTCTTTTTCCGGGAGCGGCCGTGACAGGACCGCGCGGGCGCCAAACCCGATATTCCCGTTCGCCCTGCCGGCGGTCACCGGGTGAATGTCAGAAGGGCGTCCCGTCCCTTTTCGGACAGGCCGGGAAGGTCGATTTCTTCCCCGGGCTGTGAATCCGGGCCGTTTCCCCCGGCATAACCGCTGATCCGGGCCACGGCGGCGGACCGGACGAAATTTCCCGGATCCCGGTAGATCGCCTCGTATTCCGCGGCAAGTGCCCCGGCCTTCCTCAGTTTGTATTTCCGAAGATAGTCTTATTTTTTTATACTCCTTCACTTTCCAGGGACTTTCTTCTGAGTCGGAGGGTCCACGAGGAGATCCGCTCCTTTTCCCGGAAGAGGGTTCCCCAGTTGTGGTAGGTGTCGCCGTCAATGCGGAGGAAGGTCTCGCAGCCTGAAAAAAGGCCGTTTTCCGAACGGCAGGAGGACAGGATGGCCTCATGGATGACGGTGAACCGCCCGGCCAGAATTCCGAGACCGGGATTGAGAGCGGTCCACGGCGTGGTCGGTTTTCCCTTTTCGAAGGGGACGATCTCCAGTCGGCTTTCAACAGCAACGGGCGGTCCGCCTGCGGGCGTGAGGGTCATTTTCCCCTCGTGAAACCACAGATCGTTTTCGTGAAAAGTTCTCGAAATGCCCGTGAAGGGAAGGATCTGTCCCGTATCGTCCATGTATTCCCCCCGGCTGTCCCAGGTCCATTCCTGAAAAAAAAGGGTGTGATCCATGCGCGTTTTCCTATCGCCGGGACGGCCCCGTCCGGCATTGATGCGTTTCATGGTGCGGGCTTTGTTACCCTTTTCCCTTCGTCATTGCGTCATACAGGCACGTACGCTCATCTCTCCGGGATTCCAAAGCCTCTTCCCCGGCGCTTTTTACACAGCTTCCCGTAAAGTTCCCTGCTGACCGTTACTT
>Ga0068713_1002522_pt1 | contig 18241 bp, 18 predicted proteins | sample MTBAKSrepl2MetaG_FD_62223 | JGI IMG/M metagenome (GOLD analysis project Ga0068713, IMG submission 62223) | Enrichment culture microbial communities om Arthur Kill intertidal strait, New Jersey, USA, that are MTBE-degrading - MTBE-AKS2 (Arthur... | ecosystem: Environmental > Aquatic > Marine >...
GATTGATGCCTTTTGCGCAGCCTACAACGAAACCGCGCATCCGTTCATCTGGACCAAAGCGAATGTCAAACCAACAAGCCCAAAACATACATACTCTGATTTATGCAAGTAGGTACTAGTGATAATAAACCTAAGTTTGTATACGTTGGGAAAGCGGTAGAAATAGGCTATGAGCTTGGGAAAAAGAAATATATGCCTAATGATAAGAATGATCTACTAATCATGAAGGAAAAGAGTGAAGTTCTATTTGAAGAGTTGTTTCAAACAGTGAATGGGGGTGAATGTGGATGGATATCTAGTAATATGATTGAGTATAAAAGGATAGATGCACCATATTTATTGAATATTATAGCAAGAGATAAGTTAAAAGAGGAACATAGTCAAACGGTATCATTAGGCGAATTATATAGTATTAGCGAGCAGTATGTGGCAGTAAGTGCCGAAAAAGAGTATAGATACCTTGAGATACCAGATTTATCTGACAATACAGCCATGATTAGCAATATAAGGACTTTGAAAGGTTCAGAAATATTGTCATCAAGAATGCAGTCTGTGCGAGGTGGCGATATCTTGTTCTCAAGAATTAATCCAAGGAAGAGTAGGGTTACTCTTGTTCCTAATGAAATGGGGCTAGTATTAACATCTGGTGAAATCTACGTGTTACAATACAAGGAGAATAATTATATAAGTTATGATAATAGGTATTGTGTGATCCCGTTGTTGCAGTCTAAGATGGTAAAAGATCAGTTGGTGCGGCTTTCAACGGGTTCCTCATCATCACGAGCAAGAATACCGCAAGATGAGCTACTTACTGATGTATATGTTCAGATACCAAGCAGAGAAGTACAATGTAAGCTTAGCAATAATGTGGTAAATATGACTGAAAAGTACTGGTTACAGGCGCAGGATGTATTGAGTAAATACATAGAGAACCAAATACTTCTTGGTGGAGAAGAAGAGACAAAACATATTCGATCCATATAAAAGTGACACTTTTTAGGAGTGATCGATGGCGAAACGCACCTTCAGGATTTTCCGCTTCAACCCGGAAACGGATGAGAAGCCGACATACAAAACCTACGAAGTCGAGTGCGAACCAGCCTGGACGATTCTCGACGCCTTGAACGAGATCAAGTGGTTCCAGGATGGCACTCTCAGCTACAGAAGGTCCTGCCGTCACGGCATCTGTGGCTCCTGTGCAATGATGGTAAACGGTCTGAACAACCTCGCCTGCGAATTGCAGATCGCAAGCCTGAAAAAGGACCCCATCATCATCGACCCCCTGCCGGGATTCGAGATTTACAAAGACCTGGCAGTCAACATGGACCCCTTCTACGAGGCACTGAAGCGGGTGAAACCCTGGCTGATCAACAACGATCCGGCACCGAGCCGTGAACGTATCCAGTCACCGGAAGAATTCGCCTTGATGGGCAATTCCATCGCCTGCATCCTCTGCGCCGCCTGCACCAGCTCCTGCCCGAGCTACTGGACCGACGGCGAGTACCTCGGCCCGGCGGCACTGCTGAAGGCATTCCGGTACACCTTTGATACACGAGATCACGGCCTCGACCAGCGAATCGACGCCCTCGACAACAAGCATGGGCTCTGGCGTTGCCACAAGATCACAAACTGCTTCACAGCCTGCCCGAAAAACCTCAACCCGACTGAAGCGATCTCGAAATTGCAGCGGCGGATTGTGGAGGAGAAGCTGTAGTCGGAAAGTTGTGAGATGTGCTTTAGTGGACGTCCGCCGGTCTTTGCGATTGGCGGACGTTCTGTATACTCCCTTCCTGGTCGAACTGCACCATGTCGCCGCGACGGAACCTCTGACCATCGAGCACGGCATCCCGTGCCAGCCAGGCGAGGGCCAGCCTGCCATCGGGATGAAAACGGGTTTCAGCTTTTTGTCGGACCGCACGCCAGAAAGTCGCTTTTCGGACCAGCAATCCCTGGATTTCCGTGTCCTCGAACAACCAGACGGTTTTTACTCCACCGTCGGGGTGAAAGGTGGTCATCCAGTTGTGGCCGAGCCCACGACAGGGGAGCGAGTCAAGCCAGGTGTTTTCGGCGAGGAATACATATTTCGGAGTTACCCCATCCTCGAGAAAATGGATCATCGAACGGGCCGGGATGATCCATTTCAACAGGGTATCCGGTTCGGCGAGGTCGACACGGTACAAAAGACCGTTCTCACGGTATCGAGCCTCCTGGCAGGTGTACCCGAGGATGTCAACAGGCGGGTCGAATGTCTCGATACGGACTTTTTCCCCGCTCAGGAGTTGCGCGGGTAGTAGAAGGAGCAGTCCGAAAAGGATAAACCCTGCATGTGGACGGTTCAATGTGCATTCCCTCCAGTCTTCCTGACCTTACTAAGCCCCCACTCCTTTAACTCCGACAGAGTGTAAGACACCATCTCCTGCCGACAAGTTTCTGTTCGTCTCCACTGAGCGACCTCTCGCTCTGAAGCAGTCTTCAACCAAGCCTGTGGTAAAAATACCACAGCTGCAAGGTACAGGTCTCAGTTTCAGAGCGTCCAGCACATCTGTTAAATTCACTCCCACCGGCACACGCTATCTGTAAGTAGTTGAATATCAATGACTAAACAGGCTTGAAATTAATGGGTCACAGATTGGCACGCCCTTCGCATAGGGAATTGCCGAACGGGGCATGTACCCCGGGAAGCCGGAACAACTTGTTGACCTGAGGAAGAAGATGTACAGCTTCGAACATACGATCACACTGAGCCGGACATCTGCTTACTCCATGGAGGGGAAAATGTACCGCATGCTGAGAACGTCCGCGATTTTATTTGTACTCATGGTCTCGATGGCCGCATCCGTCTTCGCGGCGCCGCGCACACTGATCGACACACGTACCACCCAGATCGGTGGATTCGGCGCACCAACCGTCCATTATTCGCAGTTCAACGGTGAAGATGCGGTTCTGGTTGGCGCACAGGGCGCGATGCTGATCGACCAGCGAATCTACATCGGCGGGGCCGGTTATGGGATGGGCTCCCGTCACCGGGCACCTGATGCCGGGCTGAATACCTCCGACTCACGTTTTGAACTGGGGTATGGCGGCCTGTTGCTCGGCTGGATGCATAATAGCGACGATGTGGTACACCTGGCGGCAGATGTCCTGGTTGGCGCAGGTGCAGTGGTCAACAGCTATCGGGATGATCTGCTGTACCAGAGTTCAAGCCGTTACCATGATTGGGACAATGGCCGCAGCTACACGGACGATCCCTTCTTCGTGGTCCAACCCATGCTTCATGTCGAAATGAACATCCTGCGATTCTGGAGGGTTGGGTTTAATGGCGGCTACCGTTATGTGAGTGGGGTCGACAGCTTTGGCCTGACAGATGCAGATCTGAGCGGTCCTGTGGCAGGTGTGACCTTCCGGTTCGGCAGGTTCTGAAAACCCTGAACTGATTGCGGAAGCACGGACTCAAACAGGCTTATTGCCAGGACTTAAAGGAAACAGACCGATGAAGAGAAGCATTGCAACCCTGAGCGTGATGCTACTGCTTGCCGCATCAGCATCCGCCGCCCCACAAACCATGATTCGCTCCGATGTCAGCCACGGCGGAATGGGTGCCTTCAGCACCGGCGGGATGCAAATCAACGGTAAATGGGCGGCTGTCAGCGGGGGACGCGGTCAGTGGATCATCAACCACCAGTTTGGCCTGGGTCTGGGTAGCTACAACATCTACCCATCTCCGGATGTACGGTGGCAAGGCAACGATTACGATCTGCGCATCGAGTTCGGTGGAGTGGATCTCGAGTACTTCATCCGACCGGATGATATGCTTCACTATACACTGTCCGCAATGATCGGCGGGGGCAAAGTGGAAGCCACGGCAGTTGGCATGGCGTCGCCGTCGGATGACTTCTTCAGTTTTCTCCCGCAGGCAGGCGCAGAAGTGAATGTGACCCGCTGGTTTCGGATCAGCGGTACAGCAGGATACCATATCGTCAGCGGCGTGAACCTTGTCGGTCTGCAGGACGATGACCTCGGCGGTTTCATTGCGAACCTGACATTCAAGTTTGGGAAGTTCTGAGGCTTCCCGGATCGAGTGTAGCGGGGTGAATGGCTCCCATCCCGTTGCTGGCAGCACCATTCCCAATCCCAGCACCCCTCTGTCTCCCGAAAGGCAGAGGGGTGCACCCTTTTACCAGGCTTCAGCCGGGCTACCGAGCCTCACCACTGGATTCACGCACAAACCGACAGCAGCGCTCGCACACCACTCGCCTCGAAATTTTGTATACTACTACACGATTTCACTGTGAGGCCCGGATGTTTCTCCCCACCACACGCGATGAAATGGCTCGTCTCGGCTGGTCCGAGCTGGATGTCATCCTCGTGACTGGAGATGCCTACATCGACTCCCCTTTGATCGGGGTTGCGGTCATCGGGAAGGTGCTTGTAGATGCCGGGTATCGTGTCGGTGTTATTTCGCAACCGACACTTGAGGGTGAAGAGATCACTCGCCTCGGCGAACCACGCCTTTTCTGGGGGGTGACCGCAGGGTCGATCGACTCGATGGTGGCGAACACGACCGCCCTGAAAAAACGGCGCCGTGACGATGACTACACACCCGGCGGGGTGAACAACCGCCGTCCTGATCGTGCTTGCATCGCTTACACCAACCTGATCAGACGCCACTTCAAGCGAACCAGGCCCATCGTACTTGGTGGGCTGGAAGCAAGCCTGCGCCGTATTGCGCACTATGATTACTGGTCTGACTCCATCCGACGCTCAATCCTCTTCGATGCAAAAGCCGACCTACTTGTTTACGGGATGGGTGAGCGCACGGTTCTCGAGCTGGCCGGCTGCCTGCGTGACAATCTGCCTCTCGATCAGCTCCGAGGCGTCTGCAGGATTGTCCGGGAGTTGCCTGACGACGTCCTCGAACTCACTGCTTACGAGGATGTCTGTGAGGACAAAGCCGCTTTCACCGAGATGTTCCGCACCTTCTACACCAACACGGATCCACTGACCGGCAAAGCGTTGGGCCAGCGTCACGGTGACCGTTACCTCCTTCAACACCCTCCCGCCATGCCTCTCACGGCTGCGGAACTGGATCATGTCTATGCACTTAACTATGAAAGGGAGGCTCATCCCACGCTGGCAGCACAGGGGGAGATTCGGGCTTTGGAAACGATCCGTTTCTCCATCGCGACCCATCGCGCGTGTTACGGTGAATGCAATTTTTGTGCGATCACGGTACACCAGGGACGGATTGTCCAGTCACGAAGTGAGGAGTCGATCTTGAACGAGGCACGGCGTTTGACCGGACATCCGCGCTTCACTGGTGTGCTTTACGACGGCGGTTCTCCCACAGGAAACATGTACGGCAGCGACTGCGCACGATGGTCGAAAAAGGGGGCGTGCAGCGACAAGTCCTGCCTGACACCGCACATCTGCAAAGCTCTGCGCGCCAGCCACAAACGGCAGCTCGAGCTGCTTGGCAAACTGCGCTCGATACCGGGCGTGAAACATGTTTTTGTCACGAGCGGGTTACGTCACGACATGATCCTCGCGGACGAGCATTTTGGCCAGTCCTACCTCGAGGAGCTGGTCGAATATCATGTCTCCGGGCAACTGAAAATCGCACCCGAGCATACCGAGCAGAAGGTGCTGAAAGCGATGCGTAAGCCCGGTCGTCAGGCCCTCGATGAGTTCCGTGAACGGTTCAAACGAGTCGCGGCGCGGGTCGAGACGAAAACCGGGCGTAAAGCGTTCCTCACCTACTACCTGATCGCCGCTCACCCCGGTTGCAGCGAGGAGGAGATAAAGGCACTACGCGACTACACACGCCGTGAACTGAAAATCGCCCCCGAACAGGTCCAGATCTTCACCCCTTTGCCGTCGACCTGGTCGGCGGTGATGTACTGGACAGGCATCGACCCCTTCACCGGAAAAGAGATCTTTGTCGAGCACAATCCCGACCGGAAGAAACGTCAGAAGGAACTGGTTACGGGGAAACGGTAGTGACTCGTAGTATAGACGGCGGTATTAGGAAAGGTAAATGTATGCGGATTCCTGAAACCCTTTTTGATCTGACCAACATTGATTCCTTGAATATCCAGGGAAAAGGTGGGCGAGAACGTGTTGTGAGTAAGCTTCTCCCATCATGGAGACGTGTCAATGCCACTCTCTATGATTTCGAAACAGATTACAATGGCGACAAAATACTCCTTGAGATAAAAAAACAACATAATATTCAGTGGTTTGATATTGGTAAGTACTATAATTTGGAATACTCGGACAGGAAAATTATCATGATGTTCATTCTCCATACAAATGGATCAATCAATAGGATATAGTCATTCTCACAAGTATGTCGTGATAGCACAGGCGGACTGCACCAGGTTCGGATGCTGTTCGTAGAACCCGATGGCGTTGGTCACGCGCTGTTCGAGGGGTTCGTTCACACAGGGAATCCATCCGTTAAAGAATCGTTTTTTCAGGACCAGCCACAGTGTTTCAATCGGATTCAAGTTGGGGCTGTAAGCCGGCAGATACAGTGGCTCGATGTTGCCCCATTTCAAGTCGTGCCGGTGATGGAACCGGACGTTGTCAAGCACCATAATCGTGCGTCGGCTCGGGTCGATCCGTTCCTGCATCTGGTCGAGGAAATGCTGGAACAAGGTCGCATTCCCATAGCTGGCGATGAAGGCATAGAAGCGTCCATCTTCCGGACGGACCGCACCAAAGACATTGACATGCTCATAAGTGACCAACCGCGGTACGCTGGGTTTGCTGCCCCGTAGCGCCCAGACCTTGTACGCGGCAGGATCGGCCCAGAAGGCCATTTCATCCTGGAACCACAGATCCGGCTTCTTCGGCAGCAACCGGTGTACGGTTCGCACAAACCCGGCCTGTTTCGCGGGATCCGCCTTGACCGCCTTGGGACGTGGCTGAATCTGGCTGGAGCCCCATTCATGTAGGTTGCGGCAGAGGGTGGAATAGCCGACGTTCACGGAGTATTTTAGATACCAGTGGATTGCGATGGCTGTCCAGGGCTTCCCGTCCGGATCGACACCACCGATTCGTTCAACAACCAGGTCTTTGAAGTCTGGCCGGCATCGTGCGCGGTTCGGATCGCGGCTTGAACAGCAACCGCATCCCCAAAACGCGGGTCGGGGCAAAGGGCACGTGGCATGACCTGAAAATACGATCAAAGATCTCTCCGTCCGAGAGCATCACGACGGACTTTCAAGAATGACTATAGATGGGACTTTATCTCAAAGGTTCCAGTTTTATAGATTCAGCTCTTTTCGAACAGCTTGATCGAAGCAGCAGTAAACTTGAAGGATAGTGAAGATGAAAAAAGCACTTATCACAGGGGTGACCGGTCAGGACGGTGCATACCTTGCAGATTATTTGCTGAACGAACAAGGCTATGAAGTCCATGGCATCAAGCGACGTAGCTCATCATTTAACACAGACAGGATAGACCATCTCTACCAAGATCCTCACATTCGAGATCCGCGTTTTATCCTGCATTATGGGGATATGACCGACAGTAGCACGCTTGTACATATCATCCAACAGGTGCAGCCGGACGAGATCTACAATTTGGCTGCCCAGAGTCACGTGATGGTCTCTTTCGAGGAACCTGAGTACACGGCAAATTCGGATGCACTCGGTGCGCTACGCACTCTGGAAGCGATCCGCATCCTTGGACTCGGGGATAAAACCAGGTTCTATCAAGCTTCCACGTCTGAACTTTACGGTAAAGTGCAGGAGACGCCGCAAAACGAGCAGACCCCCTTTTATCCACGTTCTCCCTACGGTGTCGCAAAGCTCTATGCTTACTGGATCACCGTGAATTACCGTGAATCCTACGGGATGTACGCCTGCAACGGTATTCTATTCAACCACGAATCCCCGGTGCGCGGGGAAACCTTTGTTACACGCAAGATCACTCGTGCACTTGCACGGATCAAATTGGGGCTACAGGATAAACTATACCTCGGCAATCTCAATTCCCTACGGGATTGGGGGCATGCGAAGGATTATGTGCGCATGCAGTGGATGATGTTGCAGCAGGATGAACCGGAAGATTTTGTTATCGCGACCGGAGAACAGCATTCCGTCCGTGATTTCGTCACGCTTGCCGGTCGCAAGATCGGTCTTGAGATCGCCTGGGAAGGAAAAGGCGTGGAGGAGTGCGGAATCGACTCAACCAACGGCAACACGATTGTGGAAGTTGACCCGCGCTATTTCCGTCCTGCCGAGGTTGAAACCTTGCTGGGGGATGCGAGCAAAGCGCACCGGAAACTGGGCTGGAAGCCGAAGATCAGCTTCGATGAGTTGGTTCGGGAGATGATTTTGTCAGATCTGAAAGCGGCCGAAAGGGATTCCCTGGTTCGGAAGCACGGTTTCCAGTCATTTGATCATCACGAGTAAAAGGGATAGCAGAGATGGAAAAAGATGCAAGTATTTACCTAGCCGGCCATCAGGGACTGGTTGGTTCCAACATCCTGAAAGCCTTGCACTACGCCGAATACACCAACGTTATCACCCAGGATCTGCAAGATCTGGACTTGACCGATGCCATTGCGACCGAGGCGCATTTCGCAGCGACGAACCCCGAGTATGTCATCCTCGCAGCGGCCCTCGTTGGCGGTATCCACGCCAACAACACCTATCCCGGTGATTTTATCCGTGTCAACCTTCAGATCGAGACTAACGTTATCACCGCGGCTCAGCGTCATGGTGTCAAACGATTGCTTTTTCTCGGTTCTTCCTGCATATACCCGAAATTCGCGCCGCAACCGATGAAGGAAGAACACCTGCTTACCGGGATCCTTGAACCGACCAACGAAGCCTACGCTATCGCCAAGATTGCCGGCGTGATCATGGTTCGTTCCTACCGCAAGCAGTATGGAATGGAAGCTGTGGCGCTGATGCCGACCAACCTTTATGGCCCTGGAGATAATTTTCACCCGGAGAACAGCCACGTCATGCCGGCCCTGATACGACGATTCCACGAAGCGAAACAACAAGGTACGCCGGAAGTTGTCGTGTGGGGAACAGGTTCGCCACGGCGAGAATTTCTCTTTGTGGAAGACCTAGCAGATGCTGTGGTCTACCTGATGAATCAGCCCTCAGACGCTCTGGACGAGCACACGGACAACATGCTGATAAATGTCGGGGTGGGGGAAGACATCACCATCCGTGAGCTTGCAGAGTTGGTCAAGGAAGTGGTTGGGTACGAGGGTGAATTAACCTTTGACACCAACAAGCCGGATGGCACTCCGCGCAAATTGCTCGATGTCAGCCGTCTGCACGCTCTTGGCTGGAGCGCAAAGACCAGCCTGACGGAAGGGATCGAGAAAACCTACGAATGGGCGAAAGAATACGGATTTGAACGCAAATTCTGATCGGTCCGCCCGTTTCAGGAACCGCTCTTACCGCCGCGCAGCAATTGCAGCAGGAAGAGGATGACGAAGCGAGGGTTGTGATAAAGGTACCTATACCACAAACGACGCGGTTCACTCAGAAGACGGAACAACCATTCCAGCCCTATCCTTTTCATCCAGGATGGGGCTGATTTCTTTTTTCCTGCAATGAAGTCGAAGGCAGCGCCAACTCCAAGCAAAGGCATGGGCAGCCGATCCGTATGCTCGGCCATCCAGTGTTCCTGTTTTGGACATCCAAGGCCGACAAACAGGATTTTAACGCCGGACTGACGGATGGTTTTCAGCACGTCCTCGTCTTCCTCGCTGATCAATTTTCGAAAAGGAGGGCTGTAGGCATAGGGGACCTGCAGCGAGGGGTATTTCAATTTTAATTTCGCCACCATGGCTTCGAGCACGGAAGCCGCTCCGCCGTAGAAACCGACCGGAATACCTTTCTCAGCCGCGTGGGCGCAGAGACGCTCGGTCAATTCGGGGCCGTATACACGAGTCGCATCTTTCAGCCCCAACAATTTCAATCCCCAGACGAGGGGAACCCCATCGGGGGTGACCAAGGCAGCGTTATTCACGATGGCCGCAAGCTTGGGGTTATCGGCGGCTTCCATTGTCATATGCACATTGGCGACACATATATAAAAGGCCATTTTTTGACGCGCCCAACTATCGATCCGTTCAATTGCGTCATCATAACTCGTAAAATCAACTCGTATGGAAACGATCTTACGAGAAACTGAGGGGCTGAACTCGGTCTGCCTGTTAATAATTGCTATCTCCCTTCTTTATCGCTTGACAACTTCACGGATCTACTTATCCGACGAGGTGGAAGCGCCCATTCGTAAGGTGCAAGTAAAGAAATGGCAGTTTGATGACAAACTCAGCACTAAATTAGCATAAAGATCAAAACGCGACTCTTGTGCTGGTTCAGCGGGATTCGAACATATTGGTCGATTTCGATAATGGGTTGACCCGCTGTTGACCGTGTTGTTTTGCAGCCGATTCAGGCTGCGCTCTGCCTATCGTATTTCTTCGTTTTGTTTTGCTTTGTCCGCACCAGCCTGGCATCCATCAGATTCCTGTCACGTTCGTCCTGGATTGCCCTGTCTCGTCCTTCCAGTCTGTCTGCCTGGGGTGACATAGTTATGAGCGCTGTGCAGACGTTCGTGATTGTAGTATTCAATATACGGTGCGATCACGGTTTTCGCATGCTCCAGGTCGGTCAGGGCGTTGCGATGGATGCACTCGCTCTTGATCGTTCCATGGAAACGTTCCAGTTTGCCATTGCTCTGGGGGTAGTAGGGCGACGTGGTCAAATGCGTTATCCCGCGTAGCGCGATGAACTTCTGGAACTCACGGCCCGTAAACTGTTTCCCATTGTCCGTGAAGTAGCGAGGGGTCGCCTCCGGATAGCGTTCATAGGCTACCTGCTGAACAATCGCCACATCCACTTCATCCATCCCTTTCCGCAAATCCCAGTGAAGTATCATCTGGCTGTAGCCATCCAGTACGCAGATTAGGAAGAAGAACCGCGAGGCGATCTTGACGTACGAGATGTCCGAATGCCACTGTTCATGCGGCGTGAGCGGCTGCACAAACCCGGTGCCCTTCTTCGTCCTGACCTCGCCACCATGGCGCATTACCCCGGCCCGTTTCAACACACGATAGACAGTCGCTGGACTGGCGTAGGCGATGTCACAGTCCAGCATCATGTAGCTGCAGCGACGGTAGCCATCTTCACGGAGTTGAACGTAGAAGTCAATGATCGCCTGACATCCCGCACTTGTCAGCCAATAGCAACGCGGGATCTGGCCGTTGTGGCAGTTCGGCTGACCACAACGGCTGCGCCAGTCAATCAGACGGCTGCGATGCAGCTTCAGTCGCGTTAGAAACCACGTCTCCGAAAATCCGCTGCGACGTTGCCAATGATCCAGAAAGCCAATGACCTCATCACGCAAATCGGGCTCGCCCCACCGCTGCTTCAGCTCTCCCCAAGACTTTTTTAGCTTGATGTACTCCGTCAGAAGCTCTGCAATCACCTCGCCCTTTTGCGACAACTTCACCTGAAGCTGTTTCATCTGTTGATGCTGACGCTTTTCGCCTGGAGCGCAGCCTTACTTGCAGATGCATCGGAAAGGGACTCCAAGGCCTGCTTCTTCTAATCATAGAACTGGTTCGGATGAATCGACAACTCCTCACAAATCTGAGACGCTGGGACTCCATCCTGAATGTGACGAATCACGCCTTGGCCTTCTGCTCGGGCGTGAAGTCCGTCGGAAACGACGACTGCTCATCTCGGCTCTCCCTGGTGCGATCAACCAAGGTAACCAATTATCTCAAACCACACGAATGACCGATTTCAAATGAACCGCAACACTGGACGTGGCACGAAATGAAGTCGAAACAATCCATACAACAACTACTAATAACTCGAGATCCTTTCAACAGCTTTTACTAGACGAAGAAGAAAAGAGCTGTTATTCCCATTGAAGTTCTCATACCATGCTTGCTTAGCATTGTGATCCAACGGTTGGGGATTATTTAGGTAATCCTTCACTTGGACTGCTGCAACGGCTGGGTCATTAGAAAGATGCAGCATAAGGTTTTCAGGTAATTCTGCACTCCACGACGTGTTTGTTTTGACTACTGCGACCCTACGTCCGTGAATGATCGATTTGACCAGTGCTCCTTCAATGGGGGCCGACCAAAGACTGGGATTGAGGACCAGGGCTGCATCTCGAACCAAATCGTTGAGACCGCTCTCCCAGTTCATCGGGCGAAAACTGACGTTTAACGGTAACGGCTTCCGAGACGGAAGTTCATTGGGCTGAAAAGTCGGAAAGATAAACTTAATATCTGGAATTTTAGACGCGAGTTCGATGGCCCAATAGAATCCCTTCGCGGAACTTGGATTGCCATGGAAAACGACATCGTATTCGCAGGTTCCAATTTTTCCAGTGGGGGTTATCGCTTCAACACGTGGAAAATCTTTGGTCCAGAGACCAATAACCTCGATCAGAACATCATTGCCGAATTGCTGCTGTAGCATCCAGCGCTGTCCCTCTGTCTGGGCAAGAAACCGCACCTTTCCTCGCTTGGCCCAAGCCGCAAGGTCCTGGATCTGGCCGCGGATTCCAAGGCTGGATCGTGGATATACACGACAACCGTTTAGCCTTGCTTGCTCATAGTGTTGCCCAAGACACTTGAGACATGGGCGGTCTTCATTCGTGATGTGGTTGTAAGAACGGATGCAGAAGAAGGCGTTGTCCATCATGTAAAGCACCACGGGGGCCTTGCGGCGGGCAAGGATCGACTTGACCCAGAACCGCCCCAGGGTCTGCTGGTGTATCAACACAAGGGGATTGGAAGGGTCGGAGAAGGCCGGGTCAACCAGGGCGGCACCCAGACGTCCATATCCGAGTGCGAGGTTCGCCGAACGTCGCAGGATACCGGTGTAGTCGCGTCCCCGAACCGCTTTTCCCAAGTGAGTGCCCGTGGCACCGAAGAGGAATCGTATGTCGTCGAGACCGCGTTCATCCCGTTCAGCGCGGAGCTGCTCGACGAGGCGCCCCACTCCGCTTGGTCCCGGCATCACTCCACTGGCGATGATCATCGTCTATCCATCCGGAAAGCCGCTTCAGCAGCGCGGCTTACTCCCACTTGTCAATGCGGATTTGTTCGTCGCGCACTCCACGTGCGGCAAGCTGATCGGAAAAAGCGTCGATCATCGGCTTCGGCCCCGACAGGAAGAAGGTGGCGCTGGAGACCGAGTCCACCTGTTCCAGCATGCAATCCATTCTGAGGCGGCCCGGCTGGATGTCTTCGGCGGCCTCCACGCCCTCTTCCGCAAACAGCAGGTAGCGACCATCCGGGGCATTGCCGGCCCACTCGCGCACGAGACCGGCGTACATCAACAGGTCCGGATTGGCGGCACCATAGAAGATGCGGAGCGGCTGGTACTCGCCCCGGGCGAGCTGGTCCTCGAGAAAGGCCCCGAAGGGGGTAAAGCCGGTTCCTCCGGCGATGAGCACGACCTCCCCCGGGAATTCTTCAGTGAAGGTGAAATCGCCATAGGGCATCTTCAGCGAAACCTGCCCGCCTTCGCTCAGTTCCTGCTCCATCCGTGCCGTGTAGTCGCCCTGGACGGTGTACGTCAGTTTAATAAGCGTGCGTTCAGCGGGGCTGCTGGCGATGCTGAACACACGAGATTCGGGCCAGTGCCCCGCCGGGTCAAACAGTTCCAGGCTCAGGTGCGTGAACTGGCCCGGGCGGAACCGCGGCAGTTTCCGTTCCGAGCGAAGCAGGAGCGTATAGGTCGACCGTCCATGCGGAATGATCTTCTCAACCGTTGCCAGCGATTTGATCACAGTGGCCATGCCGGTCATTTCCTCCCGGCGAAGAAGGCGTCGAAGCAATCGCCCATATAGGAGACCATCTCTTCGGTCATGCCCGGGTATACTCCGACAAAGAAGGTCTCGCGCGTGATCCGGTTGCTGTTGTCGAGATCGCCCACCACACGGTGCTGGACATCCTTGTAGGCCGGGTGCAGCAGGATATTTCCGCTGAACAGGTTGCGTGTTTCGACATTCTTTTCTTCGAGGAAGGATACGATGTCGCTGCGGTGGAACCCGGCATCGTCGCGTACCGTCAGCACATACCCGAACCAGGAGGGATCCGACTTCGCGGTCGCCTCGTGCAGCACCAGCTTGTCCTCGTAAGACTTTAGGCGTGCATGAAGCTGGGCGTGGTTGCGTTTTCTCGCTTCGACAAAGTCGGGCAGTTTCTGCAGCTGCGCCACCCCGATCGCCGCCTGCATGTCGGTCACTTTCAGGTTGTAGCCGATATGGGAGGCGACGTACTTGTGATCGAACCCATAGGGCAGATCGCCGAACTGCTGGCTGAAGCGAACCCCACAGGTGTTGTTTTCACCCGGTCCGCAGTAGCAGTCGCGTCCCCAGTCACGGAAGCTGCGCACGAGACGGTCGAGGATTTCGCTGGAGCTGACCACGGCTCCGCCCTCGCCCATCGTCATGTGGTGCGCCGGATAGAAGGAGATGGTGCCGAGGTCGCCGATCGAACCGGTCATCTTTCCATCGTATGTGCTGCCAACGGCGTCGCAGTTATCCTCGATCAGCCAGAGGTTGTGCTCTTTCGCCACGGCCTTCGCCACATCGAGATCGTAAGGCACACCCATGGTGTGTGCCATGATGATCGCCTTGGTCCGCGGACCGACCGCATCCGCGATCCGTTCGGGGATCGCCGTGTAAGTCCCCAGGTTGACATCGATGAACACCGGCACCGCGCCATTCTGTACGATCGGGTTGATCGTTGTCGGAAAACCCGCGGCAACGGTGATGACTTCATCGCCCGGGGCGATCCGGCGGTCTTCCAGCTTGGGAGAGGTCAGCGCCGAAATCGCCAGCAGGTTGGCCGAGCTGCCCGAGTTGACCAGCAGGCAGTTCTCCACGTCGAGGTACTCGGCGAAGTCCATTTCGAACTCCTCCGCATACCGTCCGGCAGTCAGCCAGAAGTCGAGGGAGGAATCGACCAGCTTCACCAGCTCGTCGTCATCAAAGAACCGGCCGGCATACCGTACCGGGGTTACGCCCGGTTTAAAGGCCGGCCTGGGGGCATGCTTCACCTGGTAGAATTCGCGCACCTTGGCAAAAATCTCTTCGCGCAACTGACGTTCACGATCATTCATTTCAAGAGCATCCTGTCGTAGGGTGTTCCGTACGTTCACTGGCTGGGCGTGTCAGCCTCAAAGCATCTCCGCGGCTCGCGCGGATGCGATGTATGCCTCAATTTCCTCGGCGAGGTAGCCTGATGCTGCATCGGCGTCCTTCCCCGCCTCGAGCAGGCGCTTGTACCCTTCCACGGTTCGCTGAATCGTGGTTTCAAACCTCCATACCGGCGTCCACCCCAGCTCGAACACGGCCCTGTCGATGTTCAGCCAGAGGAGGCGTGCCTCGTGCACGGCATCGGGGTCGCTCTGGTCGGACCAGTTTCCACGTCCCCACGCTTTCACAATCCGTTCCACCAGGGCCTGCACAGGTTTCAGGGCATCGTAGGAAGGTCCGAAATTCCATCCCGAGCACACCTTGGCCGCATCGTCCGAGAGCAGCCTCTGCCCGAGAAGGAGGTAGCCGGACAGCGGTTCGAGGACATGCTGCCAGGGACGCTGTGAATGTGGGTTACGAACCGGAATCGCCTGGTCCGCTGCCAGGGCCCGAATCGCATCGGGCACAATCCTGTCCTCGGCCCAGTCGCCGGGGCCGATCACGTTGCCGGCTCGTGCCGATGCGACCGGGCAGCCATGTTCTTCCAGCCGGTCGAGGGGGAAGAAGGAATCGCGGTAGGACGCGGTGACCAGCTCCGCTCCCGCCTTAGACGCACTGTAGGGATCATGCCCCCCGAGGGGGTCGACATCACGGTAACCGTACGCCCACTCACGGTTCTGGTACACCTTGTCCGTGGTGATGATCAGCACCGTGCAGGGCCGTTGCAGCGTACGCACCGCATCCAGCAGGTTGGCGGTACCGAGGACATTGGTCTGCCATGTGGTCAGGGGATCGCGGTAGGATTCGCGCACGAGCGGTTGGGCGGCGAGGTGGAGAATCAGCTCCGGTTTCACGCGTTCGACCTGGGCCCGCAAGCCATCCGCGTCGCGAATATCCTGGTCCACATGATCGATTTTCCCGGCGAGACCGGTCTGAACGTAGAGCGTGCTGTCATTTTCCGGCGGTAGCGCGAGACCGTGTACCTCGGCCCCAAGCTGCATCAGCCAGTGGGCCAGCCACGCTCCCTTGAAGCCCGTGTCGCCGGTCAGCAGGATCCGCCGGCCTTTGTAGACGTCTCCAAACGCGTTCATCGTTTCTCTCAGTTGGTCCCCCGCGCGCGGAGCATGTCAGGGGAGCTCGTGGACCTGGTCCAGGTGGCTGCGATACCAGGCGATGGTCCGTTCAATGCCGGCCTGCAAGGTGTAGGAAGGACTCCATCCCAACCGTTGCAGGCGAGTCGCATCGGCAACAAACCGTTTGGGTTCCGGGCGCGCCATCGGACGTGCGCCAACGTGAACCGGGACAGGATCGCCCATGCGGTACACGATGGTACGGACGAGATCGCGAACCGTCAAGGGTTCGCCGGACCCCGCGTTGAACACTCCCCCTGCAGCATCCGGATTGGTCGCGACGGTCATCAGCGCCTGCGCCACATCTTCCACCATCAGGTAGTCGCGTTCCTGGTCCCCCTGCGTCATTTCAATGTCCTGCCCACGCAGGGCAGAAAGGATGACATAGGGAATCAGGCGGCTGGGATGCTCGGCTGGCCCGAAGGTACTGAACAGGCGCAGCACGGACAGCTCGAGCGCAGTAGTTCGCGCGATAAAACGCGCCAGCTCCAGGCCGGCTAGCTTGCTCGCCCCGTACAGGTTCTCGGGCGCGGTCGACGTTGTTTCGTCCATCGCTTCGGGCTGGTTCGGAGTGTATTCAAATCCGCTGCCCATCCAGACCAGCCGCTGAACTCCATGCTCCGCGGCGGCTCGCGCCACCTCGAAACCCGCCACGGTATTCACGGACGCCATCAGCTGCGGATTGCTCTGCTGGGCTCGCACGCCGTATGCCGCAAGGTGGAAGATGACATCCGGCTTCCACTCTTTAACCGCATCTAGAAAGGCACCCGGGCTGGTCAGGTCGGCTTCGAGACGTTGGACGCTATCCGTATACTCAAGCATCTCGAGGCGCCGCCAAGAAGCCCCCGGCTTTTCAAGCCCGGCGACCTCAGCGCCTGCGCACGCCAGAGCTGCAAGCAGATGACTGCCGACAAATCCTGCCGCCCCCGTCACCAGGGCGCGACGGCCGCGCACATCTGTGCCTTCCCCGATCACCAGACCTTCCACGGCGCTTCGCCGCTGCGCCACAACTGGTCGCAATGCTGCACATCCCGCAGCGTGTCCATGCACTGCCAGTAGTCTTCATGACGGTATGCGACCAGCTCCCCGGCTTCCACCAGCTTCTCCATCGGATCCCGTTCAAATGCGATCTCATCACCGCTGAGAAACTCTTCCACACCTGGTTCGAGTACAAAGAAACCGCCATTAATCCAGCCTTCACCGATCTGGGGTTTCTCCACAAAATGACTCACCAGGCCGTCATCGGTAATGCCGAGACCGCCAAAACGCGACGGTGGACGCACCGCGGTGACTGTGGCCAGTTTTCCGTGGCTGCGGTGAAACTCGACCAGTTTTTCAATGTTCACGTTTGCCACGCCGTCGCCGTAGGTCAGCATGAAGCTTTCGTTGCCGAGAAACGGCATCAGACGCTTGATGCGTCCGGAGGTCATCGTGTTCAACCCGGTGTCGATCAAGTGAACTTTCCAGTCTTCGAGGGCCTTTGTATCGTGAAGGTCAATGTTTCCTGTGGCGAGATCAACAGTGAGATCATTTCGAATGGTACTAAACCGATAGAAATAGTCTTTGATTACATCAGCCTTGTAGCCGAGAGCAATCACAAATTCTTTGAACCCGTATTTCGCATAGATATTCATGATATGCCACAGCATCGGTTTCCCACCGACTTCCACCATCGGCTTGGGAATTGATGCCGTGAATTCAGATAGTCTCGTACCAAAACCACCAGCTAGGATAACCGTCTTCATCAATTAAACTTCCTTCTTTTTACTTTTAGGGTCAAGACTAGAACAGCGTAAGCTGAGGGGCTTAGATTCTAGTCATGGCGCCAAAAAACAAGTACGCGAATCGTTCAAGAATTTCTGAGGCCAAATTTCGGTAGCTGATCCGGTTGTTATCGCTCGAT
>Ga0068713_1002534_pt1 | contig 18150 bp, 15 predicted proteins | sample MTBAKSrepl2MetaG_FD_62223 | JGI IMG/M metagenome (GOLD analysis project Ga0068713, IMG submission 62223) | Enrichment culture microbial communities om Arthur Kill intertidal strait, New Jersey, USA, that are MTBE-degrading - MTBE-AKS2 (Arthur... | ecosystem: Environmental > Aquatic > Marine >...
TAATCTTGCTCGATCTCAAAATGCCGGACATCGACGGCGTTGAGGTGCTAAAGATTATCAGGGAGCGTGATCCCAACGCCATGGTGGTGGTGGAAACGGGTCATGGGACTATAAAAAACGCCGTGGAAGTAATGAAGCTGGGGGCCTATGACTTTCTGTCGAAACCCTACGAGCCCGAGGAACTACGGGCTACGGTCCAGCGGGCCGTAGCGCAGAAACGCCTTTCTCTGGAAAATATCTATCTCAAGCAGGAGCTTGAAAGCAAACGCGTGGACGCCGAAATAGTGAGCTCCAGCCCGGCCATGGATCGGGTAAAAGAAATTATCAAGCGAGCCGCTCCATCGGAATCCACAGTACTCATTACCGGTCCCAGCGGCACAGGCAAGGGGCTGGTGGCCAGTAAAATACATGAGTTGAGCCTGCGCAGGGCCGCGCCATTCGTTTCCGTGGACTGCGGGACTCTCGTGCCTACGCTGTTTGAGAGTGAACTGTTTGGCCACGTGAAAGGATCGTTCACCGGGGCGGAGAACGATAAAATCGGCAAGTTCGAGCTCGCGGCAGGCGGCACGATTTTCTTTGACGAAATCTGTAATATCCATCTGGACATTCAAGCAAAACTCCTGAAGGCGGTGGAAGAGCGCACCATTTCCCGTGTGGGCAGCCATCGCGAACGATGTGTGGATGTGCGTATCATCGCCGCCACCAACAAGGACCTTCAGGCCGAGATACGTGAAGGTCGCTTTAGAGAAGACCTTTATTATCGCTTGAACGTGGTTTCGATTGTTCTTCCCTCACTGGCCGAACGCAAGGAAGATATACCGATGTTGGCCCTCTATTTCCTTAAGCGTGTCGCGTTGCGAGAAGAACGGGGCGAGATGATGATTTCCCCCAAAGCCATGGAGGCCCTCATAAGATACGATTGGCCGGGCAATGTGCGAGAGTTGAAAAACACCCTGGAACGCGTAGCGGTGCTCTGCCAGTGTCAAATCATTGAACCGGACGACATCTACTTTGCCGGCGCGTTGGCGAATCCTGTTGATAGCGAAGCGGGATTCAAACTGGAAGACATGGAGCGCATGCACATATTGAAAGTGTTCAATCAATTCGAGGGACACCGGAGTAGAACAGCGGATGCGCTGGGTATAGACCGCAAGACTCTACGAGACAAATTGAAACGGTACGACATCGAATAAGAGAGTATCCTATCAGCGGAGGCGAAGCGCAAAAAGACCGCTCTCTTTCAGCGATGCGGACAAGGTGGAAACTTTCAGGCCTCCTGCTGATCGTTTTCACCTGCGTTATCGCTCTGCTCTCCCACAATTTCAACGGCGGTCTCGGTAACAGGGAACTATCGAGCGTTCTTTTGACCGTGGCGCTTATGGCCGCGGGCTCGATTTTTCTTCTAAGCGTTCCCCGGATGCGGCGCAATACAGCCACAGATGGCGCGATCTTGTTTCTTCTGGCTGTGGGGCTAGCCATGCGACTCAGCATGTTCGGCTCCCCGGCGTTCTTCGAAAATGACCAATACCGCTATCTGTGGGACGGCGCAGTCCTTGCCCACGGTTACAACCCCTATGCTTACGCTCCCCAGGACATCATCCAAGGAGCGCCCGGTAACGTTCCGCCCGCGCTTCACGATCTTGCCGTTGAAGCGGAATCCATTGTCAAAAAAATCAACTTCCCCTGGCTGAAAACGATTTATCCCCCGGTCGCGCAATTCGCCTTTGCCTTCGCCTATCTGCTTCATCCCTGGAGCATGGACTCCTGGCGGTTGGTGTTGTTATTGTTCGACATGGCCACGCTGTTCATTTTATATCGCACACTGAAAAGGCTTACCATATCCCCGCTGGCGTTGGCCATCTACTGGTGGAATCCCCTGCTCATAAAAGAGGCTTATAACTCGGGCCACATGGAGTTGGTGATTCTTCCTTTTGTTACCGGAGCGCTTCTGCTGGCCATTCAAAAACAGCCTTTCCGGTCCGTGGGAGTATTGGGGATCGCTTTTGGCGCCAAGCTTTGGCCCCTCATCCTGCTGCCGGTCGTTTTGCGGCCTCTTCTTAAAAGGCCTGCGAAACTGTTCGGAGCTCTCGCGCTGTTTTTGACGATCGCGCTGATCATGTTGTTTCCATTCATACGGGGGGGCTCTGACGTCCAGTCCGGCCTTCTGGCGTATGGGACCTCCTGGGAAATGAATGACGCTCTGTTCATGGCCATTTTATGGTTTTCGCGACTGGTCATCGATTTGTCCGGCCTCGCGCCACTTTATGCGCCGCTGATCGCGCGCATGTCGGTCGTCCTGGCGCTGGGAGCATGGACATTGTGGCTCGTCAGGCGCGATTCCGAGGACCCCTTTGAAATCAGCCGAAGATTTCTATTCATCATCGCCGCGCTTTTTCTGCTCAGCCCCACTCAGTTTCCCTGGTACTATCTTTGGATGGTTCCCTTTCTGGCAATACAACCGCGAACTTCATTGTTGCTTTTAACCGCCCTGCTTCCGATGTACTACCTGCGCGAATGGTTGCGGTCGAGGGGAATGATACACGTATTCGATCATGGTATCGTCTGGTTGGAATTTGCCCCTGTATGGTTAACGCTTCTGTTGGAATGCGCGCGAGCGAGCAGGAAATCAACTCTTTTAGGCCCGACGGCCAGTGTCTGAAATGAGAAAGAATACGAGTATTGCGGTAATAATACCCGCGCTGGACGAAGAGAAAGCCATCGGCCTAGTCATTAGGGAAATCCCGGATTGGGTCGATGACATCGTGGTGGTCGACAATGGATCGACCGACAGCACATCCCGCACGGCGCGATCTTGCGGCGCCAGAGTATTCCTGCAGCCCAGAAAAGGCTACGGCGCCGCGTGCCTCACCGGCATGGCCGAGCTTGGAGCCCCCGATATAGTCGTCTTTTTGGATGGAGATTACAGCGATTATCCCCAGCAAATGGATCGTCTGGTTGATCCCATTATCGAACGTCGCGCCGATCTGGTGATCGGTTCGCGCACGCGAGGACGCAGGGAACCCGGCGCGCTCACGCCTCAGGCTCGATTCGGCAACTGGCTCTCCTGCTTTCTGATCCGGTCGATCTGGCGGGAGCGTTTTACCGATTTGGGGCCATTCCGGGCTATTTCCTTAACAGCGCTACGTAAACTGCGTATGCGGGATAAGAACTATGGCTGGACAGTCGAGATGCAAATTAAAGCGGCGGTCGAAGGATTACGGTGTCTGGAAGTTCCGGTGGATTATCGGCTGCGGATTGGGGAGTCCATAGTCTCGGGAACGTTCAAGGGCGTCGTTATGGCGGGTTTTAAGATCCTGTTCACCATTTTTCGCCACGCGCTGGAAACGCGCGGTTACCCTGAACCGCCAAAGCGGTAGGCGTTGACCGGTTTCAGAGCGTTGGCGCCGGTTTCTTCAGTTTCTTCCTGACTATATAGCCCGCGAGATCGAAGACCTTTTGTGATTTTTCCATAATCGCGGAGTTGGCGGTGGCTACGATTTCCGCGATCAGGGGAAGCTTCCGTTCCACCGCGCTTTCAACCCTGCAGGAACCCCTGACGCCGCTCTTCTCAAGAACCTTCCTTAGGTCGGCCGCCAATTCGCTGCTCTTGCTCATGGATGAGAGAAACACAACGGTTATCTCCCCGGCCTTTGCTTCGGCAAGGGTTTCCGTCATGAGCTTTATGGCCTTTGAGGTAGCCTCTGAGGCGCGGTAACCGGATGAAATCTCGGCGATATCCCTTACCGCGCCGTCGTCTCCCATCACCAGGCGCCGGTCCAGAAGGCCGCTTTCGATGGTGATCAGCGTGTTGTACGCGTCGACTGCGATATCCTCTCCGGCAAGTTGGTGGAAGGAAACCAATTTACCTTTTCTTCTCCGGGCTTCTTCGGCCCCAAAGATCGCTCTCTTTAACAGGCTCCGCTGCCCGCGTTCCAGATTGTAACGGTTTCCCACCAACTCCAGGCTTGCGTCCCGCGGATAGTTCCTATCGAGTAAAAAGCGTAAGTCTTCCGCCGCTTTTTGAATAGCGGAGCAGTCTAAATCCGCCTGTTCGATCAGGGGAGTCATATTAGGAATGTCATTGGACTGACGTGACGGCGTTTATGGCCGCATTTCATGCTTCATTTCGCGGTTTCCCGTCATTGGGCGCCACCGCGCCTGGGGTTTTCAATAAAACCGGCCGGTTTGAATCCCATTATGGGGGCGATATAACAGTTGGGATTTTTCATGAGGACTTCGTTGTATTCCTGCACGCAATGGTTGTATTGGATTTTTTCCGCCGACAGCCGGCTTTTTACGCCTTCAAGACCTTCTTGAATGGTAATGATATTCTGTTTGGTTTTTATTTCGGGCGCCAGTTCCGGCGCTGGAACAAGCCGCGGAAGGACCGCGTCGATAGCGTGAAGAGCCTTTAGTTTCTCTTCATTGGTTACGGCGTCTTCCATCGTGGAGATGATGCCGGACAGCCGGGTTAAGTCATCCGCTTTTTGCGGACTGTAATTTTCCAATTCGCGAACCAAAGCCGCAACCAGGTCGAACCTTCTCATTGTGGTCGCTTCCACCTGGCGCCACGCTTCGTCCAGTCGTTGCTTTGGGATTTCCATAGAAGAGTACACTCCTCTCAACGTGAGGAGGAATGCGGATAAGAGCACAATCACAGCTATGACAATTTTAACTTTTCCGCTCATAAATCGTCCGATGTCTCTGGACTCGTGAAAATAGGTCTATGAACGCGGTAATGGAAGCCTGGCGCCGCTCCGGGGTCGGAAACGGCGCAACATATGGGGAAGGCCCCCTTATTTAAATTATCTACAGACCTTCCGCCGCCAATTGCTCCAAAAGAGCCCGCTGGCGGTCGTTTAGTTCTTTGGGCACTCGCAATGAAATCCTGACGAATAAATCGCCTCTGCCATGCCCCCGAAAAGCGGGAAGTCCTCTACCTTTTAAGCGAAGCCTGGTTTGCCCCTTGGTGCCGGGAGGAACTTTTAGATTAAAAGTCTTAGCCTCAAGATCCGTTACCTGGACAGAAGTCCCAAGAGCGGCCTCCGCAAAGGATATTTCCTTTTCGGTAATAAGATCGGTTCCGCTGCGTTCGAAACGGGGGTGCGGCGCGACAGTAATCTTAATCAGCAGATCGCCCGTCGGTCCACCCATTGCGCTCTGCGCTCCTTTACCCCCGATGCGCAGTTGCTGTCCGGACTGAATTCCCTTGGGTATCTTCACCGAAATCTTTTCATAGTCGCCACTGGCGCCGTGAACCGCTATGGTTTTCTCGCCGCCGGTGACCACCTCTTCAAGCGAAATGGTCAACTCGTAACTAAGATTCTGACCTTTGATTTCAGCTGCCCGACCCTTGCCGAATCCCCCAAAATCCTCCCCGAAATCAAACCCGGCGGCGCCTCTTCCGGCGTTAAAGCTATACGACCTCGCGCCGCCGTAAGCGCCTCCACCGAATCTCCTATTGAACATATCGCCGCCGATTCCGAATTCCTTAAATATGTCACCGAAATCGAACCCGCGGAAAATATCCTCCGAGCTATATTTTTGCTCGAAACCCTCCGCCCCGAAGGAGTCATACTGTTTACGCTTGTTCTCGTCGCTCAGGACCGCGTAAGCCTCGCTTATCGTCTTGAACTTCTCCTCCGCCTCTTTGTTGTCTTTGTTCTGGTCGGGATGATATTTTTTGGCCAGTTTACGGTAGGCTTTTTTAATCGTCTGTAAATCAGCGTCTCGCGACACGCCTAAAGTCTTGTAGTAATCCTTTGCCATGAGCTATATCACTTACTTGGTTCCAGATGCTTAAAACTGTTAAGGTGAATCAGAACTTACCTGCTATCTTTTAACCACGCGCCAGCGCCTAGTCAATATTTTGACCTGACGCCTGTTCAGGAAAAATCCCAGTAACTTTTATGAACCTCGCGTACCCGTTCCACTTCTTGAATGGTCGCGCCCAAGCCCCTGTCAACTAGCTCCAAGTCCGGATTCGCTTCCCCCTTGAGGAGTTCAAGGAGAACCTCTCTAATCGAGGACTCTAAAGCGTCCAGGCTGTATCCTCCCTCGAGAGCGAACACCAGCTTTCCGCCGCAACACGTATGGGCGATATTCTTGAGGATTTTGGTCATTTGACGGTAGCCGTTTTCCGTCAACTTGATTCCGCCGAGAGGATCGGCGTGATGAGCGTCAAATCCGGCTGACACCAGCACGAAATCGGGCTTGTACTGCAAGGCGATCGGCGCAAGCACACGAGTAAAGGCCTGCGCGTAGACTTTATCGTCGGCGCCGTAACTAACCGGCACATTCACCGTATAGCCCTCGCCATCCCCCTTACCAACCTCATCGTGGCGGCCCGTTCCCGGATAATGAGGAAATTGATGGATGGAAAAATACAGGACATCCTTACTCCTCCAAAACGAATGTTGGGTCCCGTTTCCATGATGAAGATCCCAGTCCACGATCAAAACTCTCCGGCCTTCCAGCTTATCAGTTATATAACGAGCGGCCACGGCGACGTTGTTAAAAATGCAGAACCCCATGGCGCGGTCGGCCTCGGCGTGGTGGCCGGGAGGACGAACAAACGCAAGCCCTTGCGCTTGTGATCCGTTCCAGGCGCGATCGACCAGTTCTATGACGCCGCCGGCGGCGAGAAGCGCCGTTTCGTATGACTGCGCCGATGTTTGAGTGTCAGGATCGAGATACGTGTATTCCCGCCCCGCCGTGGCGGCTACTTGCCGGACATAACTTGACGTATGCACACGTTGAAGCTCCTCATCAGTCGCCGGGCGCGGTTCTACCCGCACTATGAGGTCTTCAAATTCCGGCTCCCGCAGGACTTTATACAGAGCGTCGAGACGTTCGGGCCTTTCAGGATGGCCGGCTCCCATGAAGTGATTTTTAAAACGCTCATCCGCCACCACCGCGCATACTCGGTTCCCTGCCATGAGGAAGCCCCCTTATGGTATGAGCATTAGGTCGATCCGCGGCGCCGCTCTGCATAACGGCGTATGAGGCCGATGTGACTGGTCGCGCATGAAGGAAATAGATACAGGCCGCTCACCCGCGCAGAGACGCGGCGGAACCGGCGCGGCCGTATGCATGGCCGCGCCCTCTATGCGCTGTTTTTTTAAAACGTCCGCGGACTATATTTTTTCGAAAACTTGTATGTTTGCTTTTTCTTTTACGGATTCCAGCCACTTGGAGAAAACAACCGCTTGCTTCTGAGAGAGCAGCCGTTCCATATAGGAATCTTTCTCTTTTTCGAACTCTTCCTTCGAGGCCGGAATAATCTCATTGAGGCGGATTATATAATAGGTGTCCTGATACAGGATCGGTTCATCGGCGTATGGCTTTTCCTCGGTCAGCTTAAACGCCGCTTCGGTTATCATGGGCGCGTAGCCGATTTCGGGGATCGGAGCGTTCCGCATGAAGGCTTTGCTCTGTTTGATTTCGTATTTTTGCTGCTGGGCTTCTTCCGGCAGCTTCTTCCAGTTCTTCAATATTTCCAAGAACTTGCTCGCCTCATCACGAGCCAGTTCCTCAGCCTTATGCAGTTTTGCCCCTTCTTCGACTTTGGCTTTGACCTCGTCCAACTCCGCGGCCCGCGGTTCCTGTTTGTCAACCGCCTTGATGATAACATAGCCTCTGCCGTTTTCCTGAACAGGCGCTACTTCTTCAACCCCCAATGAAAAGGCGACTCCGGCCAACTGGGGATTGGCTTCCAGCCCTTTGATTTGCTCGTTCTTTGCGAAGTATTCGGATTCATTGACTTTTATACCCAGCGTATTAGCGACGGACTCGAGTTTTTCACCGCTCATGATCTGATCGTACGCGTCCTCGGCGGCCGCGACTGCCAAATCGCCCGCCTGGGTTTCCTTGAGCTGTTTTTCGATATCCGCTTTCACTTCCTCGAAGGGCTTGGTGCGCGCTTCCTTGATTTCTTCAACCTTTATAATATGATAGCCGAACTGAGTTTCAACGATATCGCTGATCTCGCCGGGCTGCATGCTGAAGGCCACTTCTTCAAAAGGCTGAACCATTCTTCCCTTGCCAAAGAATCCCAGGTCCCCGCCATTGGGGCCCGTGGGGCCTTCGGAGTACTTTTTGGCCAGTTCCGCGAAGTCTTCCCCACCCTTGGCCAACTGCAAAACTTCTTCCGCTTTTTTCCGCTTTTCTTCCCGAACCTGCTGGCTATCATCCGGATTTGTCTTGAACAGGATATGGCGGGCGTGAACCTCTTTTTGCTGTTTGTATTTTTCTATATTGTTCTGGTACTCATCCTTGATCTCTTCTTCTGAAATCGTGACTTTGCCGGTAAAGTCCGAAATGGGGAAGGAAAGGTACGCTATCTTGACTTTGGCGGGTATTTCAAAGTTCTTAATATTATCTTCAAAATACTTTTTTATGTCCTCCTCAGTAAGGGTCACTTTGGGAAGCTGTTCCTGGGCCGAAAATGTCAGAAAGTCGACTTTTACCTTGTCGCGTTCATACAGGAACTGTTCAAACGCTTCCTGTTCGCTGACGACCACGTTGGACGTTACAAACTCCTGCACCTTGCCCGACAGGAGGGACCGTTTCTGGCTGTCTTCGAATTCCGCGGGTTCCAGCCGGTTCGCTCTCAACATACGGAAATAGAGATCCCGGTTGAATTGTCCGTTCTCCTGGAAATACGGCATGGAGCCGATATTTTCGGCGAGTTCTTCGGGCGTCACGGTGAAATGCAGCCGTTGCGCCTCCTGCAACAGCAGCCGCTCGTTGATGATCTGATCCAGCGCACGCTGTTTCAAGTTCAGCGCTTCAAGGATCTGATTGTTGAGCATGTCGCCGTATTGCGCCTGCACACGCCTCAGCAGATTGGTATAGACGCTCCGGAACGCTTCAGCGCTTATGGGTTCGCCGTTGACCTCGGCCATTTTGGCCGATTGCTGCCCCATTCTGCCCGCTCCAAAATAAAACACAAAAACAATCACGATAATTGCCAGAGCGACTTTAATTAGCCACGACTGGGCGTGTTTTCGCATAATATTCAGCATGAATTGACATCCTCCCAAAAGTATGCGGTATTACGCGCTCGAAAAGGTTTAAGTCATAGCACGAGGCCGCGACACAGTCAAACCACACGCGCTCTTATTCACGATGAAAAACGGCTTTTTCCGGCCCGCGCTTTTCATCCGCGCAAACGTTATTATGTTTAATTCCGGGACCGGGCGCCGCTGGATACCTGTTCGAAAGACCATCACGCCGCCTTCCGGGTTTAAGAGGAGTCAGCGCCATGAAGGTTATTGCCGTCGCCACCAGTAAGAAAAAAGGCACGCGAAAAACCGTGATTGACCGGGTGCGGGTCAAGACCAATTGGGGTCTGGAGAATGACGCCCACGCCGGCGACTGGCACCGCCAGGTGAGTCTTCTGGCCCTGGAAAGCATTCAGAAGGCGCGGTCCATGGGAGCCAAGGTGGATTTCGGCGATTACGGGGAAAATATCGTCACCGAAGGGGTCGATCTGCCCCGGCTGCCCATCGGCGCGCGGTTGAAAATCGGCGAGACCGAAATGGAGATAACCCAGATCGGCAAGGAATGCCACACCAAGTGCGCGATTTTCTATCAGGTGGGCGACTGCATCATGCCGCGGGAAGGCGTTTTCGCCAAGGTCCTCAAGGGCGGAGAACTGGAACCCGGCGACCCCATAGAAATTATCTCTCCCAGCTGACTGCTCAGGAAAACCGGCTGAGCGGTCCAATGCATGCCCGCTCGGCACGCTCGCCTCCCTACGCGTTAAAAATAAAGGGAAATGATTTCTGAAATCTGAGGTTTAAAAAAGATTATTTTTATGGAAATAGTTATTATTTTTATATTTAAATAACTTTGATTGACATTATTTAGTTATATTATTATAATTTTATTGTTTATCTCTATATATTTTTTTCAAACCTGTTCTTCATGGAATACACCCTGTATTTTGAATTAGGACTCTTTAACCACTTCCATTACTTTCGCGCCGCCCGTTACCTTCTACTCCAGTCCTCACAAGCTCCCGGTTCACGAAAGCCCTCGTCCGCATGGTTTGATTTTTCAGACTACTGATTCCCGAGCTTCACCTGGAGCGAGCAATCCGCGGCGATTCGGCGGGCGCCTGAGGTGAACTCCTTAATTGGCTGAGAAAGGAGGGATGCGTATACTCACAGTCACAGGAGTTCATGTCCCGAGAATAACCAGTATAAAACGGGAGGAATCCATGAGATCGATGGCATGTCAAAAGAGGTATGTTGTCGGTTCCGCAGCGCTGGTACTCTTCTTCTTTTTACTGAACACGACTTTGCAGGCAAGTAAGAAACCCGGCGAGGACACCGCCGGAAACAACCTTTCATACCCGGTTATCTGGGCCGAGGGGGTCGCCAAAGCACTTCCCGGCGCGCCGGAAGCTTGTACTCTCGACGGTGAGTATTGGTATCAATGGGGCTTTTATGGCGTGGATCCGGATCTTATTCCGGCCAGTTGTCCGGTCGATCCTGACGAAAACGATTCGGAACTTAACCCTTTTGGAAAGCATTATTGCGATGACGGAGTACCGGTATCCTTGCAGCGCGAAGCGGGCGATCCACCGGCTGACAATCCCTTGCCGCTGGCAAAAGCGTACCTTCAGAAGGATCCTTATAATATTTGGCAGGCCGGCAGCGCGGACTGGAGCGGCGCGCTGGACGTGCACTGGATCGACTGGGGCGACAACCTCGAATCCGTGGACTGGTATACCCGCTCTCAAGTGCGTACCGAAGTGGTGTTGTTTCAGGATCTGAGCGCTCCCATGGTAGAATATGAAATGCGGCATGTGTACGGTTGGGGTATCAATGAAGTACACGGCATCGCTGTGGACGCTCAAAACGGCGTTGTGAACTTAGGTCCGGGAGACAGAGCCACCGTCTATTCGCACTGCGCCCGCCTGACCATCCAGAGGCTGCTGAAGGAGCGAGACAATCAACTGCTTGGCGACCTCATCTGGGTCCCGGGAGAAGGATGGACGGAGCCTGATGAAGACCCTGAGAATCCCGGCAATCCCTATCCCGACGACCTCGTTAACGAGCCCATCTTCAATATGGCCGTCCATGAGGCCGGCGATGGTCCCAATTCCTACAGCGCCGAGATAAACGTCAAGGGACGGATTATCTACGGTTACACCTGGAACGTGCGGCAAAACAACGAAGGGCCGGGAGATTATCGGATAACCTTCAGTTTCGACGAAATTTGTGGAACGGTCGTCCTCAACACAAACTTTGTGGACGGCGTAACTGAAATCCTGCTGCCCAGCGTAGAAGATCTGCTTGCCGCGCTCATGGCTGCGGAATCGGAAAGCACGGAGGGCGGGGGGACCGCTGTATTGGATTACGCCAATAACCTGACCTATATCGATGTGCGAATCCTTGAGCGTAACGGCGGCGGCGGTGGCAAAAGAGAAAGATAACCTATACGCCTAACGCGGAAGCTTAAGCCGGCACAACTCAACCCAATAATGATATGGCGCGCCCGGTTTTCCGGGCGCGTGAGCGCCGCGCACCCGATCCTTATCAATGGATATCTGATACCTGGCGCCGCGCGGGAACGCGCGTACGGTCGAGACTGCTCGGGCTGGCGGACGCGGTAGTGGCGAGTGGCCCGCTTCAAACCGGGAAGATCGAAGATTGCGCTTAATGGGTCGGACCCCGGCCCCGTGCGCGGAAACCTCCGGGGCCGAGGCGCCGGGTTTTGCTTTACCAATTGCCGAGGCCGGCGTGATCGGGACTCAGATATAGTAGGCCGTGCTCGCCTGCGCACGAATCGTTTGATACCTCTTGTATGACGGCGAACTCGCCCCAGATCTCCGGACCTATTTCAACGCCGTCCGCGGCGTACCAGACCCCGTTGTCCAAGGTGGCGTCGGCGGGAGCGGCTACGATTTTCACGAAATAATTCCATCCGCTATGCTGTTTCACCAGTGACGGAGACGATCTCGCGGCAAAACTGAGACCCGGCAATGTCCATTCAGCCAACGGAACGCTTGATCTCATCAAATCTATCGTCTCGAGGTACAGGAAGAAGTTCAAACTGTTCTGGCTCCGTGGGGATTCGGCTTTTGCGGACCCGGACATGTACGCTTTCTGCGAAGGCAAGTGGGTTACCTATTTCATTCGGTTGCGAGAAAACGCGGCGCTCACGAAGTTGATCGGGCCCTGCCTAAAAAGACCGGTCGGCCGCCCACCGCAAAACGGAGTGCAGGTCAAGTATATGGACCTGGAGTACCAGGCAAAAAGTTGGGACAAGTCCCGGCGGGTGGTCGCCAAAATCGAATGGCATTTGGGTGAACTGTTCCCCCGGTACTATTTCATCGTGACCAATTCCAGGCTTGCCGCTGGAAAAGTGGTCAAGGTGTATAATGGGCGAGGTGACGTTGAAAACCGGATCAAGGAAGGCAAGAACACGCTCCGCTGGGACAAAACGAGTTGCAATCGGTTTGCGGCGAACGAAGCCAGGCTGAAAATGGGTTTCTTGCCTGCAATCTGCCCCATCCGATCCGCCGTTTCTATTTGTGGGGCGAAGACAGGCGCCGGTCCATCGAATGGATCATCATGCGATTGATCAAAGCCGGAGCACGGATTGCCTACCATGCTAGGTATTGGCCAGGCGCACATTGCCTCAGCTTTTCCTTTGCGGCGCCACTATCGGGCGGTAATTGGTTTGCGGCATTGAGGGCGCATGACCTGAAAAATGGATTGCGAAGTTCGGATAGGAGGGGTATTTCTGAAATACACGGGAAACGGGCTCCAAACAGGTTTGGAGAATGCATCAGCGGTGTCTTGAGCGGCTTCACACCCTTTTCATGCTTTCGAACCATGAGAAGGACTTCAAAACAGGGAAAAAGCCGTGCGGAATCTCTTTCCTAAGGAGATTCCGTATGGCCTGGGATTAATTCACCTCAGCTCCCATACTTTCAGTGACTTCATGTTTACACGAAGGTCACACAAACCATTTATTCGGCGCACATTAAGACGCGATATTTAACATCGGTGCTCTATAATTAGCTTGATTGCTTCCTTCGAACAACCCTTCTTCCCTCGAATAGCACTAATCCAACCAGCCCACAGCCAAGAAGGAGCACGGTTGCGGGTTCCGGTACGGGCGCGGCCTCATTACCACCGTTATCATCACCGGGGATAATGACGACTGGCGGATTGCTGGCGTTCTCATCGTCGCCACCGCCGCTGAAGCCGAAGCTGCCGAAGTCGGAGCGTCCGCTATCGAAGTCTTCCTCGGTGTTATTGTTGGAGATAGTGTTGGTATCCATCGTCACCGCACCATTGAGGGCGATGGCTCTACCGCATACAATCCCTGCGCTATTATTCAGGGTGATGCTTTGGTCCGCGATAATATTTCCTGCGAACACCGTGGAGGTACCAAGGGTCGCGGAACTGCCGACCTGCCAATACACGCCGCTAAGTGAACTCCCATTGATCACCTCAACAGTAGAGTTACTTGCGGTCGTGAGCGCACTCCCTATCTGGAAAACGAATATTGAATCGGGGTTTGACGTGAAATCGAGAGTGAGCGCTCCTGTCAACTGAGCCGCCGAGGTAAACTCATAGACCCCTGGTGTAAGTGTGAGTCCACCCAGATCCTGTCCAGACAAGTCCATGTCGGCAGCAAGGGCCGCCAGAGTATCGTACGCAATGAGCGCATCACTCTGGGCCTGGGAGGCGACCCCATCAGTCTCATGCACAGTCCCGGTGATCGTGATGCTCCCAGAGCCCGTGATCGACGTGCCTGGATCGACACCCAGATTTCCGTACAAGGTGGTCGAGCCGGTATTGGTCACCGTCGAGGCGCCCAGAACCGAAAAGCTCTGAGCCGAACCGATTAGGGTCGCCGATACCAAGGCGGGGCAAAAAAGCGAAACCGCTACTGCAAGTAAAATCAAAACCTTGCACGTTCCAATAGAAAACCTTTTCATTGATGTCTCCCTTTTTGGAATGGTTTGGTTTTGGCCGCTAACTTCTATGAACCTGCTGCGCTGCCAAAACGATTACCTGCAACATCTCATGCCGTCCTGGGACGGAGAGCCCACTTGATTTTAAACTAACATCAAGATTATATCGCTAAACCAAAATGATAAATAAGGTAAATACACTATTTTAATCTAAATAAAGCATTATAAACTGTTTTCGAGTTATTAATATCCCTAAACAAATTCAAAAGGGCTGCTTGAGGATGGCCCAGATCCTGATTGCATCGGGACTGTCTGTGTCTGAAGGGCAAGAGGGCTCCGGGGAAATCATGGAGAAGCAGGCGATAGTACCAACGGCCTCCTGCGCGATGAGGTGAAGCCGACTTCGCCTACGTTGTCTGCGCTCTCATCCATTTGGCCTCAGAAGCCCCCTTGTCATTTCGAGCACAGCGGGAAATTGCTCATGGGGGCACGGGGGAAGCGATTCCCCCACACTATCTATTACTCTTTTTCGGAGCCAGCGACGTAACCACGCCCGCAAAAAAAGTTGCCATGCCGCTTATTTGCGTGTAAGATCGTCTACACTTTATTTATTGCAGGGTTACACGGTGAATCGATCCAGCCAGCCACATAGCCTGACCTCCGCTCCTAAAGAGGGATGGGAACGCTTATGGATAATGCCAGGGCTCCTTCGGGAGCCGTATCCGTACGTTCACGGAACGTGTGTTCCATCATCCTTTTTTACGCAGGAGGTTATGCCGTGCCAAAAACCATTGAAGAGATAAACGCCAAGATCAAATCCGGCAAAGTCGTCGTCTTTACCGCAGAAGAAATCATAGACATAGTCAAGGAAGAAGGGATTAAGAAAGCCGCGGAGCGCGTGGACGTGGTCACCACCGGCACGTTCAGCCCCATGTGTTCGTCCGGTCTGTTCATTAATATAAAGCAGCCCAGGATCAAGATGAAACTGGGCGGAGGAACGGCCAAGCTGAACGGGGTCCCGGCCTACGCGGGACTGGCCGCCGCCGATCTCTACCTGGGGGCCAACGCGCTTCCGGACGGCGATCCCCGTAACAACCATCATCCGGGAGCGTTCCGCTATGGCGGCGCTCACGTCATCGAGGAACTGGTTGCGGGCAAAAAGGCGCTGCTCACCGCCACCGCCTATGGCACCGACTGTTACCCGGCCAAGAAACGGGAGCAGAAAATCGGCCTGGACGATCTCAACAACGCCTTTCTGTTCAACCCGCGTAACTGCTACCAGAACTACAACGTGGCGGTAAATCTGTCCGATAAACCGATCTACACCTACATGGGCAAGCTCCAGGCCAACCTGGGGAACGCCAATTACTGCAGCGCCGGGCAATTGTCGCCGTTGTTCAACGATCCCTATTACCGCACCATCGGCATGGGAACGCGCGTTTTCGTGGGAGGCGCGCAAGGATACGTGGCCTGGAACGGGACCCAGCACAATCCCGACGCCCCCCGTCTGGAGAACGGGACGCCGTGCGCGGGCGCGGGCACGCTGGCCATTGTGGGGGACTTGAAGCAGATGAGCCCCCGATGGCTCCGGGCCGTTTCCTTTACCGGCTACGGGGTGAGTCTATCCCTGGCCGTGGGCGTGCCCATCCCCATACTCGATGAGGAGATGATGAAATTCGTGTCCGTTACGGACGCGGACCTGAAAGCGCCCATCGTCGATTACAGCGTGTTCTACCCCACCGGGGAAGGACAAGCCAAACTGGGAGACGTCACCTACGCCGAGCTGAAGAGCGGCGCCATCCGGATCAATGGAAAATCAGTGCCCACGGGCTGTTTTTCCAGCTACGCCAAGGCGCGTGAGGTGGCGACGTTTCTCAAGAACTGGATTGAAGACGGCGATTTTCAGCTTACCCAGCCGGTGGCGCCGTTACCGGGCCCCTCAGCCGGAAAGGAGGCGCAGGCATGAAAATGAAGGTAGTGTTTACGTTCCCGGCGACCAATGTCGAAGAACCGATTACCTATCATTTGATCAAGGATTACGATCTTATGGTCAACATTCTCCGCGCCACCATAGACCCGCGGAAACAGGGGCGCATGGTGGTGGAATTGAGCGGGGAGGACAGCCAGATTTCCCGTGGGCTCAACTACCTGGAACGGGTGGGCGTCACCATGGAGCCGCTCGCCGAGGAAGTGCGGCACCTGCAGGAACGGTGCGTCAGTTGCACCGCCTGCGTGCCCATCTGCCCCACCAACGCGCTCGACGTGGACCGGGAAACCTGGACCGTGTCGTATGACGCCGAAAAGTGCGTGGTGTGTCTTTCCTGCGTGGAAGTGTGTCCGTACAAAGCGGTGGAGATATTCCTGGAATAGGTTTTCCGGGCGCCGTTTATCAAGGGGTATCCCGGATTCGGGACGCCCCTTTTTTACTTGCAATCAGGGGCCCCGTTTCAGGCGCGGCCCCGCGCAGGAGAGATTTCCCGCCGCGCCCGCGGTCCCGCCCGAACGATTTCGGCCCTTCAGTCGTTCCACACGTCGATGGGCCTCCCCTTGTCCATCAACCCGACCATCCCGCCGGTACGCGATGTTGACCCCACAAAAAGGCGTCCTCCCGAAAATCCGCTTTAAAAAGGCGGCTATAAGTGAATAAGGAGCATGGTGGACAGCGATCGCCTGTCGCGAATCGAAATCGCCTTATTTCATCGCATTGTTATATATATTTTAATTTATTGTATTTTTCTTTATTTTAGGTTATTTTTGTTAATTTATTTCTTTTTTATTACGCTATAAACAATTATATCTATATCTATAGTCTATCTTCTCTTTTTTTCCACGGGTGTTTCGTCAGTCATAGCCATTTAACACAACAACAGTGGAGGGTGTGATGAAGAGAGCTATTTGGATCAGACTTGTCGTCTTGGCGTTGGGACTGTCGCTTTTCGCTTTCCCGGCGGCGGCGCAGCAGATGGTGCACGTCAAAGCCGCGCCCAGCGGGCCGGACGTAACCACCACCAGCTCGGCGTTTGAGGATATTCCCGGCCTGCGCGCGTTTTTCGTGGCGGGCCAGGATGGGAACGCGTGTATCAGCGTCTCCGGCGAGTTCTCGGTGACTTCCGGCCAGCGCATGTTTCTGCGGGCGCTCATCGATGGCGTCGCGACGTCGCCTTCGGATGTCACCCTGTCAAGCGACGCGTATGGAACAACCACGTTTCATTTTGCCGCAAATGTGACCGCCGGCCTGCACGCCGTGCGGATTCAATGGCTTGTCGACCCCGGCGGAACCGCTTCGGTCGGCGATCGAACGGTATGGCTTACCACGGCGCCCAATGTGGTCAATACCATCGCGGCGCCCAGTGGGCCGGATGTGACCACCACCAGCTCATCATTCGCGGACATCCCCAATTTGCCGACTAACATAACCTTGCCGGGGCCCGGCGACGCCATTATCACTCTCACCGCCGAGACAGGAATCACGGGTGGCGGGCGCCTGTTCGTACGAGCGTTGATAGACGGGGCGCCCGCCAATCCTTCCGATGTGGTGTTCACGGTTGAAAACAACCTGCCCATAAACGCGTTTACCTTTGTCGCGCCGGGATTATCGGCGGGCAGCCATACGTTGAACGTGCAGTGGCTTGTTGACGCCGGAAGCACCGGGTTTATGGGTGACCGCACGGTAACCATAGCGTACAGCAATCCGGCCGATCTCGCGGCGGGAAATGGAGGGATTATTGGAGTAGCGGCCCCCAGCGGCGCCGCATTGACCACCACGTCATCATCGTTTGTCGATGTTCCCGATATGAGCGCCACCATTACAACTCCTGAAAACGCCAGTATCGTCATCGGCATGCAAGCCGAAATTTACAGCACCGCCACGCACCGTATATTCCTTCAAGCCACCGTGGACGGTCAACCGGCAAGTCCCAGCGACGTTTTATATCACTATGAGGGTTTTATCGGAACGCGGAGTTTCTATTTCGTGGCCAAGAACCTGCGCGCGGGAACACACTCCGTGAAAATGAGGTGGCTCGTGGACAGTGGCGGCACGGCGAGCGTCGGCGACCGGACCATGACGGTGTTGGCGCTGCCCACCCAGAACCACACGGCGAACTGCTGGTGGTTCAACAGCGCGGAACAGGGAACCGGCGTCTCGATCGAGGTACAGGCCGATCGCCTCTTCCTGGCCTGGTACAGCTACGATCAAACGACCGGTC
>Ga0068713_1002535_pt1 | contig 18149 bp, 13 predicted proteins | sample MTBAKSrepl2MetaG_FD_62223 | JGI IMG/M metagenome (GOLD analysis project Ga0068713, IMG submission 62223) | Enrichment culture microbial communities om Arthur Kill intertidal strait, New Jersey, USA, that are MTBE-degrading - MTBE-AKS2 (Arthur... | ecosystem: Environmental > Aquatic > Marine >...
TCGAGACCTTGGATCACGTGGGGATGATGCCCGAGTATGAGATCGGCCCCGGCGTCCACCGCCCGGTGGGCCAGGACCCTCTGGGCGTGAGACGCGTCGGGCGAGTACTCCACGCCCCAGTGAAAACTCACCACAACGAAGTCAACACGCTTGTTTGCCTCAGCAATCGCCTCAATCACGTCATCCAGCGGCATGGCCGGTTGCACCCCTGGGCTCTTGCCGGTCGCGGCGAAGCCGCCGGGCACAATCTCGGTAAAGGCGAGCACGGCCACGATACCCGCGGGCGCGGCAAGGAGGGCGGGAGTGGCGGCCGCCGCCTTGTTTGCGCCCGCCCCGGCATGGGCGATGCCGGCCCGATCGAGACGCTCGATGGTGTCGGCGAGGGCCTTGGGGCCGTAGTCGAGAACGTGGTTGTTCGCCATCCCCACGACATCGATACCGGCGGCGACCATGCCGTCGATGAGCGCCGGACGGCTCCGGAAGGTGTACTCCTTGGCACTATTCCGCGTCCCCATGTCGGACACGGGCGACTCCAAATTGACAAACGCGATGTCGGCCGACTGCAGGGCAGGCGCAACATCCGCGAACACAGCCTCGCTGCCCTCCTGGTCGATGAATCGCCCAACGCCTCGATCGCCGAGGACATCTCCTCCGGCGGCGACGGTGAGCGCCGGAGGCCGGGTTGTATCCGTTGTGCTTGGGGCGATAGTGATGGACGTCGAAGAGGACGTGCTCGAGCGCGCGGTCGAGGTGGACGATGCTGCCGCCCGGGAAGACTCGGCAGTGGCTGAGGACGTGGTTTGGGAGGGGTCGGCCACCACGACCGTTGGTCCCGGAGCCGGTCCGCGGTCCCAGCCGCCCGCGAAGTAGACGACGGCCAGGATGATAGCGGCCAGCGAGAGCGCGGCTGCGAGAGCCGCGAGCGCAGTCGTGGGAATCCGACCTTCTCTTGGGGTTTCGTTCGTGCCCATGGGTGTGAGTATAATAGCCGGACGTCCGGCGCGGCTCACGATTTGTGGGAACAGCGCGGGCGATTGAGGAGAAAAAGGCTGTGATTGGAGGCTATTTAGGGGATGCGTCCAGTTCGCAGAGGACATCGGGGCAAGCAGGTCGTCGACATCCAGACTCGGTTGGCGGCCTTGGGATATTTCTTGGGACGCGAAGGAGCCGACGGGGTCTTTGGACCCGATACTGAGCGGGCGGTGAGGGCCTTCCAGCAGAAGCGACTCTTACACAGCGACGGCTTGGTCGACGACAACACTTGGACCGAGCTGGTCGAAGCGGGCTACGACCCCGGGGAGAGACTCCTTTATCTGCGCGTTCCGCCGATGAGGGGCGACGACGTGCTCTACCTGCAGCGCCGCCTGGATGAGCTCGGCTTCGACTGCGGACCGGTCGACGGGATATTCTCGCCGGCGCTGGAAGTGGCCGTCACCGAGTTTCAGCGGAACGCGGGTCTCAACGTCGACGGGATCGTCGGCGAGACGACTCTTGACAGGCTGCGGAGGCTGAACAAACTGGGGCCGGAAGGTAACTGCGTGTGCATCCCCGATCGCATGGATGGGTACGTCCCTCGGGGCTCATTGGCCGGTTCTCGGATCACGATCGATCCGGCGCACGGCGGAGCGGAATGGGGATCCCCGCGCGTTGACGGGCGGGTGGAGAAAGACATCAACCTCACCCTGGGACTGGAGCTTGCCCGGATGCTGCGGGAGGGCGGAGCGACGGCGTACCTGCTGCGGGAGAGGGACGAGGCGATTTGTCTCTACGACCGCATCGAAGCGGCCAATGCTCTGCAGCCGGATATCCACGTGTGTTTGCACCATGCTTACTGCTCGAGTCCTCTTGCTGAGGGGGCGACGACGTACTACTTCGCCAACTCGTTCTACTACTCTCGGGCCGGCCGCCGGTTGACCGGGTACATAGTGGACGCCCTCACCCGCGGGCTCGGACGCACAGACCTGGGAAAACACGGGCGAAATCTTGCCTGTCTGCGGGAGATCAGGCCGCTGTCGGTAGTTGTCGAACCGGGATTTCTGAGCAATCCTGAGGAGGGTTCGCAGCTCGTGGACCCCGTCGTGATAGAGCGGGAAGCGCGTGCGATTGTGCAGGGAATCGAGGCGTACCTCTCCCGCCTGTAGGCGACATTGTTGGCTCCGGTCCCAGGAAAGTGCTAGAGTGCGTGGAACTTCGAGACGAGCGGTCTTCTTTTGTGCTCGGGTCCCGAAAACGAACAGGGAGGCTCCGATAATTACCGGCAAGTCAGGCGGAATCGGGCGGCGTCTCATCTCCATCCTTCTCATAGTGGCGGTCGCCGTCTTGGTGGCGCCCGAGTTCACGCGGGCGGAACCCGCCGCCATCACCAAAGCCAAGAATGAGGCGGCCGCTCTTCAGGAGCGTATCGATGAGCTGAACGATCAGCTCGAAGCCGCGGTGGAGGACTACAACTACGCCAAAGCCAAGCTGAGCGACACGCAGGCGGCTGCCCAGAAAACCCAGAAGACCCTGAAGCAGACCGAGAAGGATCTCCAGTCTGCAACCGATCGCCTATCCGCCCGCCTGGTGGAGATCTACAAGCAGGGAAAACTGGGCATGCTGGACACGCTCGTGGGTGCGGCTTCGTTTTCGGATCTGGTCAACCGATTCCAGTTGGTGGAGCGACTCAGCGAGCAGGACAGCGAAGTCATCGATCAGGTGGAGAGCTACAAAGGTGACGTGTCCGGCCAGAAAGACCAACTGGCCGCTCAGCTCGAAGAAGAGAAGGTGCTCATCGCCGAGGCCGACGCGGCCAAGGAGAAGGTGGAAGAGCGCCTGGCGGCCAATGAGCAGGCTCTCAAGGGCAAAGAAACCGAGATTGCCCAACTCGAGAAAGAAGAAGCGGCGCGGCAGGCACGACTGGCCGCCGCGGCCAAGAAGGCAGCCGAAGAGGCGGCTCGAAAGGCGAAGCTCGCGGCGCAGGAAAAGGCCAAGCAGGCCAAGGCGAAATCCAGTAGCCCTTCCTCCGGCTCCGTTCCCTCCTCCGCCTACTCGAGCGACGTGGTCTCCATAGCCATGCAGTATTTGGGCGCCCGTTACATCTGGGCCGGTGATGATCCGAGCGGCTTCGACTGCTCCGGGTTTGTCATGTATGTCTTCCGCAAAGTGGGCGTGAGCCTGCCGCACTCGAGCCGGCTGCAGATCAATCACGGAACGCGGGTGTCAAAAAACGCTCTCCAGCCCGGGGACTTGGTCTTCTTCGGCAATCCGATTCATCACGTGGGCATCTACATCGGCAACGGCAACATGATCCACGCGGCGGGCACGGGCAAAGACGTGAGAATTGGCAGCGTCTGGCGGAGTAACTACTACGGGGCCTGTCGTATAGGCTCGTAGTCCCGGCGAGGGTGCACATGCCTCCTTCTTCGGCAGTCTACTACCACCCCCTGTTCCTCAAGCACGAAACCGGCGACCATCCGGAGCGCAAAGAGCGGCTGACAGCTGCACGCGAGGCGCTGCTCGAGAGTGACCTGGATTTGGAGTGGCCGACTCCGGAACCTGCCTCCGTGGCGGCCGTGACGCTGATCCACGACCCGGTCTACGTCGACTTGGTTCGCACGACCGCGCGGGGAGGGGGAGGCTGGCTCGATTGGGACACGGCAGTGTCGCCGGATTCATACGAGGCCGCCCTCTTGGCGGCGGGCTCGGGTGTGACCTCGGTCTCACGCTGCGCGACAGACGGTCAGCGCGCATTCTTGCTCGTTAGGCCTCCAGGGCATCATGCTCTTCATTCGCGTGGAATGGGTTTCTGCCTTTTCAACAACATTGCGATCGCGGCGGCGCACGCCCGCGACGAGCTGGGGCTGGAGCGAATCCTGATAGTCGACTGGGATGTTCATCACGGCAACGGCACGCAAGAAGCCTTCTACGAAGATCCCCGGGTGCTGTTTTTCAGTACCCACCAGGCCGCCCACTTTCCCGGAACCGGATTGGCGCGGGAAGTCGGCGCCGGGCTGGGGGCGGGTTTCACCGTGAATGTTCCCCTTCGGAGCGGTGAAGGCGATGGTGCCATTCTCGCGGCGTTCGAACTGCTGCTTGCTCCGCTGTTCCACTCCTTTCGGCCACAACTGGTCCTTGTCTCGGCCGGATACGATCCGCAACTGGGAGACCCCTTAGGAGGCCTGCGCTTCTCGGAGAAGTCGTTTCGGTGGATGTCGGCGCGACTCGTGACGCTCTCCGCCGAGGTCGGCGCGCGGGGGCCTATCTTCTTTCTCGAGGGGGGGTACGTGCCCCACCTCATGGCCGCTTCGATCGTTGCCACCATGCGCGGTCTCGATGGCAGAGTTCCTGAGTTCGACCGCACCATCTCCGACGACGAAAGAGCCGACGTGCTCGAGACGGTTAGGGCGCTCAAACCCTACTGGAAGGACGTCCTCTAGAGGATTCGACTCTCAAGCTTTTACCCTTTCTCACCGAAAAGAGAACTGGGCGTCAGGATGCCCGGTGGAACAAGCCTGGAGAGGTCGATGAAGACGATAGACGAGCTACTCGAGAAGGTCCGGCAGGCCGGAGCTTCGGACCTCCATCTCAAAGTCGGAAGCCCTCCCGTCATACGCATTGACGGAGATCTCACGGAACTCGATGAGCCCGTTTGCTCGGCCGAGGACACAAAGGACTTCGCTGCCTCGCTCATGAGCGAGAGGCAGATCCGGCGTTTCAGCGAGACCAATGAGATCGACTTCGCCTACAGTGGGCCCAACGTTGGTCGTTTCCGCGTGAACGTCTACCGCCAGAGGGGGACCATCTCACTCGCTCTGCGGCAGGTGGTCTCCCGCGTTCCTGACTTCGTCACTCTCAACCTCCCAGGAGTGGTCCAGAAGCTCGCGCTTGAACCTCGCGGCATGGTGCTCGTAACGGGGACAACTGGTTCGGGTAAGACCACCACGCTGGCGTCGATGATCGACCACATCAATCACAATTTACGCAGGCACATCGTCACGATTGAGGACCCGATCGAGATCCTCCATCGGGACGAGAGGTGCGTCGTGAACCAACGTGAGGTAGGTCTCGACACAGAGAGCTACGGATCGGCGCTGAAGTACGTGCTGCGGCAAGACCCGGACATCATTCTCATCGGCGAGATGCGGGACCAGGAAACCGTGCGCACCGCCCTCACGGCCGCTCAGACGGGTCATTTCGTACTGAGCACGCTCCATACCATCGACGTGGCCGAAACGGTGAACCGGATCATCGACTTCTTTCCGCTCTATCAACAGAAGCAGGTCCGGATCATGTTGGCCGGTTCACTGCGCGGGATTATCTCGCAGCGGCTCCTGACGCGGGCGGACGGGGTCGGTCGTGTTCCGGCGGTGGAGGTGATGGTGATGACAGGGCGCATCCGGGATCTCATTCTCGACCCGTCTCAGACGCACAATATCCGGACGGCTGTGCAAGAAGGTGACTTCTACGGCATGCAGACCTTCGATCAGAGTCTTCTGGGTCTCTACGAACGAGGTTTTGTCACCCTCGAGGACGCTGAGCTCATGGCTACAAGCCCGCACGATTTCCGTCTGATGGTGCAATCACATGGGCACGAGGTGCCCATTCTGGCGTGAGAACCGGTCGTCTTAGGATCGTCGCCGGTTTTTCCCCGGTCGGCGCGGTTGCTCTCTTGATCCACCCGCGCGCGGGCCCGCGGATATGCGGGCCCGGCTCTTGTCCTGAGGGTTGAACCCGATCAACCAACTTATCGCTCCGCTAACAAGCGTGACGAGGGAGGCCGCGACCAACACCCAGAGGAACCCCGTGGTCGTAAGGCCCACACCTGTCCACACGAATATCTGAATCAAGAGGGCGTTCGCAAGTATGACCCCGGCCGTGGTCAGAGCTGCTAGATGAGGCTTGCTGCGGGCGCGCTGCAGCGGGCGGATGAGGCTGTCGAACACTCCGAGCACTACGGCAATGATCAGCGCGACGGCTGAGGACCGCACGTTAAATCGTGGACCGGCCAGGGAATCGATGAGATAAAGCGCCAGGAAGATGCTGACGCCGTTGGACAGCCAGCGAAACCAGAACCTCACGGCGTCACCTCGGTCTCTGAACCTCCGTGCCGTCTTGCCTCGAGGGCAGCGACCTGGGCAACCGCGCTTCTCGCGGAGAACGGCTCTTCGAGCACAGCCTCGCCGAGAAAGCGGACGACTGTGCTCGCGAGCCAGTTCTCATCTCCGTAGGGGATCAGAGCCCGCAACGTTCCGTCGTCCAGTCGGATGTAGGTCATATTTCGATCATCTAAGTAGCTCCTTAGCAGCGAGGAAAACCGTACAACCGCGGAGTTCTCGGCCCGCCCCGGAGGGAATGCTTCACCCATTTCGCGGTCGGTCAGGTCCACCGACGGACGCTCGTGGAAATGCTCGTCCGTCACCACGACGTGTTTGATCCGCTCCACCTTGAAGGTTCTCTGAGCCTCAGCCTCCAGGCAGTACGCTTCGAGGTACCAGCCATCGCGGGATCTGAAAAGAAGATAAGGTTCGACTCGGCGGTCACGCAGCTCGTCTCTCACCGGGTTGAAGTAGGAGATTTCGAGAATTCGCCGGTCCACAGCGCCACTCTCAATCGCCTGCAGGACCCCACTCTCGTTCGGGAGCACGTCTTCCACGATGATAGCGTCCCTTCGAGCTTCTCTGCCTACCAAAAGACAGACCTTCTCCCTCACCTCCCTCAGTGACCCTGCGCCATCCCAGGCAATGGTCTCTCCCAAAAGGTCGAGCGCCAACAAGAGAGCGCGTGCCATCAAAGGGGAGAGCCTTGCCGGTCTCACGAAATTGTCGGCCATGAGGTCTGGAGTCACGGTGACGCCGTAGTCATCGGGTTCGGCCATCAGGGCGTAGGTGCCTCCGCCAAAGTTCGCCAGGTTGATGAAAGACAGATCCTGCTCGACCTCGGACCGCTTCAGGCCGAGATCCCGCTCGATTGCCTTCCAGGAAACTCGATTGGATGTCAGGTTGACCAGGTAGCTGAGCAGTGATAGTGTTCGGGGCAGCCGCTCAGGGGAGATGGGGGCCGAAGTGCGCATCCGGTCAACGGGCGCGCGGGAAGTGGCCTCCGGGGACTCGAGACCCCGCGACAACGGAACCTCGGGTTGCCCATCTGGTTGGCGTTCACCTTCGTGAAGCGACCGGACTCTTTCGAGACTTTGGCGGAGCGTATTCCGCAGCTCTTCCGGGCCCACCAGCTCTGCCGCGGTTCCCATTCCGACAACCCAGGAGAGCAGGGGATACTCCTCGGCGTAACGGGCCGCGAAGACAGCCCGTCCCCACTCGTCCTCGTCCAGCATCTGAACGTGCGGCTCCAGCCGTGTTACCCACCAGACGAGCCGGGGAGCCACGGCAACCAGTGCCGTGCCCCGGACCGCTCCGAGCAGCCAAGGCGGACGGGCTCTGTAGAGTCCGGCGTCGTAGGTCTCCGGAATCACAAAATCCATGGGTCTCTCGGTGACAAAGCGGACGGGGCCGTCGATCCTGCTCAGCCGGAAGGTCCGAATTGCGTTGCGCGCGTGATCTAGGCCCACGATGTACCAGCGGCCCTGAATGAAGAATAGGTTGTACGGATCCAGGGTCCGCTGTTCGGCCGTATCACCCGCCGAGAGGTAATCAAAAGAGACGGTCTTATGCCGGGTAACGGCATCCTCGAGACGGGCAAGCTGCTTTCCGGCCTTCAACCCTTCGTCGTCGGGCGCCATGATCACGGGTGACCTTGCGAGTTCGCTGTGCAATGAACAGTGGCGTCCGTGCGAGATTGCCGTGAGCGCGAGCCGCAGCGGCCGGGAATATGCGCATCGACTTTCAAGAGCCGCGAGCGCCATGGCCAAGGCCCTGAGTTCTTGGTCGGAGAAGGAGATACCGGGGAGTTGGTAATCCTCGGGTGCCAGGGAATAGAGTTGAGGCCCGGCCGCGTCTTCGCCCTCGGCACTGATCACAATTCCCGTCCTGGCAAGATCCGCACGATCACCGTGAAAGCGCCGAGTAAATGTCTCGTCGCTCATCTCGGCATATCCCTCGACAGACTCCTGAATTTCGCGCGCGGCGAAAGCTCGATTCTCACTGAGGAGAAAGGAGAGGAGCGAGAGCTGTCGGATGAGCTTGTTTTCGTCGCGGCCCATGACGCTAAGACTAACGCACAAAGCATCTGATGTGAGCGTCCGTCCGATCAGAGCCTTACAATACTGCTGTGATGACAACCTCCCGTACGAACACTCCGGATGCTGCTCTTGACCCCTCGCTGACCCTTCTGCTGGGACCCTGCAACTCGGGCAAGATGGGGCACCTTCTCGATTGGTGGAGCCGCCACGCCGGATTGAAACCTGTGGTCGTCACTCCGACCAGAGCAGTGTCAGACGCCTTCACGGATGAGATGGCGCGTCGAGTCGGCGCCGTATTCGGTCAGTCGCAGGCCATGACCTTTGACCGGTTTGCCCGAACTGTGTTGGGTGAGCCATCGCTGCGTGTTGTGACCGACTTGGATCGCACCCTGCTGGTGTCGCGGCTTCTGGGGGACCTTGAGCTTTCGGCGCTCGAGCCCGTGGCCTCTCTACCTGGATCAGTTGGTGCCGTCAAGGCCCTATTGCAGGAGTTGGGGGAGAGCGGTCACTCGTGGCAGAACCTGGCCCGGATCCTCAAGCGGTGGGGCGAGATTGACGCCTCGGCCAAGGACCTCGCGGCCGATATCAGGCGCTTGGTGGTGGCTTATTCTGCCGCCTGCGCAGGCGGCAGATGGCTCGATGCCCCAAGCGCCGTCCAAAGAGCCGAGGAACGGGCCGCTCAATGGGAGAGACCGGTTGCCGTTTACGGTTTCACTTCCTTCACGCTTGGGCAACGTCGGCTTCTCAGAGCGCTCTCCAGCCGCGTGCCGGTGATCCTCGCCTTCAACCACGAGGAGGGTAGAACGATCGAGCTGACACCGGCGAGTGAAGTGCACTCGTGGCGCCATATAGCCACGCAGATCGTGCAACTGGATCGCCAGGATCGGGCGTACTCGTCGCCATCCATCGCGCATCTCGAGCGTCACTTCTTGGCTCCCCCGATAGACCCCGTTCCTCCGGAGAGCGGGGGTCCCGAAGGTGTTCGCCTGCTTCTTGCTTCCGGTCAGCGCAACGAGGCCGAACTGGCGGCTGAACACATCGCCGGCCTGCTTCGCGACGGATTCAGGCCCGGGGACATCGCGGTGATTGTGAGGAATGTCGGCTCGTGGAAACGACTTCTTGGTCATGTCTTCGACTCTTGCTCTATCCCCTACTGCCTGGACGAAATCGAGATGCTGGGGGAGACCGGGCTTGGGGCGGCGTTCCTGAGCATCTTTGATATCGTCTTCGACGATGACGGCCGCGCCCTTCTCACGTTCGCGAGGAGCCCCTACAGCGGCCTGACACCGGATGACGCCGCCGACCTCGAACTGCGGTGCAGGCTGGACGGCATCGTCAATGCGCGGACGATGGCTGAACTCGACGGTCTATCTTGTCGGTTGCGCTGGCTTTGGGGACCTTTCAAGAGCACGGATGGCACTGCTCAGCTGGACTGCGGTAAGGCTGTTCATCTCGCCCAGAGGATGCTTCTGCATGGGGTGCAGAGGGGTGGCGACTGTGAGGCAGATGCCGTTGCTCATGCCGCGCTTGCCCGTTCGCTGGACCTCATCGCGGGTGACCAGCAGCGAAGCTCTCAGTCGCGAACTGAGGCACGAGTCATCAAACAGATCCTCACACGGGTCCCCGTTTCTCCGAAAGAGAATTGCAGCGATGCCGTGCAGGTACTCAGCGCCCACCGAGCCAGGGCGCGACGTTTCGCCGCGGTGTTCGTCTTGGGACTCGTCGAGGGTGAGTTTCCTGGAGCGCCTCGGTCCACATCGCTACTGAATCGTGCGCAAAGAGCCTCGCTCGAGTCCGCGGCCGGTGGCCGGCTATTTGACCAAGAGGAGTCACATGAGGAGGGACTCTTTCTGACTGCCGTATCGCGCGCGTGGCAGGTCCTCTACCTGAGCGCCCGCGACGCCGATGACGGAGGCACCGAGGCAACACCGTCGCGGTTCTGGGAGGCCTCGGCCGCGGCGCTCGGGCGATTGCCCGCCGGCTCCCAAAGGCGCACTCTGCGCGAGGTCACCTTCGCCCCTTCCGCTGCGCCTTCGCTCCGCCACTATCTCAGAGCGTGCGCGCTCAATCGAGAGGAGCCCGCGGTGGGAGTGGGTGCTCTCTCATCCCCGCGTGGCTGGCACCGTCCGGCTCCTCAGTTGAACAACCCGCAGGTCCTCGCAGACTTCCTGGCCATCGAAGTATTCAGCCCTTCGGGTTTGGAGTCGTACATCGAGTGTCCCTATGCTTGGTTCCTGGGTCGGGTCATGCACTTGAACGATTTCGGAGCCGTGTTCGATAACAGGATCATCGGCCGGCTTCTGCACCGCGTTCTCAGCGTCACCTACCAGGAGCTGTCGTTGCGCGGTCTGTTGCCCCTGCGGCCGGCCGGCGTTGCGCAGGCGGAGGAACTGGCGTGCGAGGCGATTAGCCGTCTGCTTATCGACGGGACTACTCCGGGGTCTGTAGCCGACAAACGTCTCGCGGAGCGGCAGATGAAGAGGCTCGTGCTGAACCTATTCGCGCTCGAGAGTGCCTCTGCGGGCCGGTTGGCCACCCAATCCACCGAGACGTGGGTCGGAGGATCTGAGGGCATCGACGTGGGCGGTTTGCGGGTCCGCGGAAGGGTGGATCGCATCGACGCAGACGCCGAAGGCGGATGTCTCTTTGTACTCGACTACAAGGTCGGAAAAACTCCGCGGCCTTCTTCTGTCGGCCAGAAAGCCATCCAGGTACCCCTCTATCTCATGGCTCTCGACCGGAGCCGGCCGGATCTGGAGGTTGCGGGAGGAGCGTATCTGTCGCTCACCGAGTCAGGCGTTGTGGGTTTCGCACGCAAGGAGATGGCGGGCAACCTGGGTGGACACGTGGACCGTTGTCGCAAACTGGACGAAGAGGAGTTCGAGGAGCTCCTTAAGAAGACTCGTGAGGCCGCTTGTGCCGCCGCGTCCGACATCAGATCCGGGATGATTGCCCCTTCCAAAGAGAAGGAGTGTCCGCACTGGTGCTCGTACGGATCGGTCTGTCGAAGCAAAAGGGATGGTTACCGTCTATGAGTGCGCTCGAAGGAATGCCGCTCTCGGCCTGTCAGCGCGCCGCGGTTCTTGATCCTCACGAGCACATTCTGGTGGGTGCGGGAGCGGGGAGCGGGAAGACCCGCCTCCTGGTGGCCTTCATTGTTCGAGCCCTCGTGGATGAGCAGCTTCCCGCGGAGCGACTGATCGCCGTCACGTTCACCCGCAAGGCCGCGGCCGAGCTCGCGTCTCGAGTACGCAATGAGTTGGTCAACAGCGGTCGTCCAGACCTCGCCGCGGCCCTCGACGCCGCGACCCTGGGGACTATTCACAGCCTGTGTCGCCGGTTGCTCCAGGAACATGCACTACCGGCGGGAATTGATCCTGATTTCCGAGTCCTCGAAGCTGAGGCGGCCCTTCTGGCGAAGGCCGAGGTATCGGCCAAGTCCTGGGTTCACGTCGTGGAAGAAGCTCCGCCATCGCTTCTGGATGTACTGGCGTTGAGGGGCGCATCGCTGCGGCAGCAGGTGGTGCCTATCTACGACCGCCTGAGACAACTGGGGCAGATCGCGCCCACAATAGTGGTTGATGATGACGGGCTCTCTGCCGAGGAATGCGCAGAAGCGCTGAGATGCGTCGTGGAGACGGCTCTGGCGGCCGGACGAGCCGTGGGGGCGCCTTCGCGCAGCCTACAGTCTGATCTCACGACACTCGATGATTGCTTGGCTTGTCTCGCAGCTGCCTCGGGCGGTCTTGGAAGGCCGAACCTCTGCCTGACAGACTCTCTCTTTCCGACAAGGCGGACTCCATCCTTCGAGGATCACTTCGCTCCTGTAAGGCGCGCACTCACCGTTTACCGGCGCAGCCTTGCGGAACCTGCGCTGCGGGAGATGGTTACAGCAATCAATCTTCTGCTCGAACGATTCCATCTCGAGTACTCCCGCTATAAATTCGACCGCGGGTTCCTGGATTTCGCGGACCTCGAACTAAGAGCTCGGGCCCTGATCAAGGAGAGTTCACTAGACGGTCACCGGGTTCTTCTCCCAGGTTCCTACGTGCTTGTTGATGAGTTTCAAGACACGAATGAGATTCAGTGCGAGATTCTCGAGAGTCTGGGCGCGGCCAAGCTGCTGATGGTGGGAGACGAGAGACAAAGCATCTACCGCTTCCGAGGAGCGGATGTGGAGGTCTTCAGACGGAGGGCGGACTTGCTGAGCGCCGGCGGAAAGGGCCGCGGCGGGACCCATCGTCTCGACGTGAACTATCGAAGCCGTCCGGAGATCCTTGCCTTTGTCAACCACGTCTTCGGCCATTCGCTCTTCTTCGGCGAGAGGTTCGCGACCCTTCGGGCTCCGGAAGGCGCCGGGGACGGCCGATCGGATTCTGCCGATCCCGCTGTTGAGATCCTCATCGCCGACCGGTCGGCGCAGACGGGTGTTGGGACGAGGTCCCTCGCACAGCGGGCGGAAGCAGAGGCCATCGCCGATCGCGTCAGCGCCCTTGTTTCCGAGAGCCGGTGGCAGGCGCGGGACGTTGTCATCCTTCTTCCCTCACAGACGCACGTCGCGCTTTACGAGGAGGCGCTCGCCGCCCGAGAAGTTGCCGTCTACGTCGTCAGAGGCAAGGGTTACTACTCCCGAAATGAAGTCACCGATACCTGCGCTCTCCTGCGTGTCATTCTGAACCCCCATGACGACCTGGCCTTGCTTACGGTCCTCAGGTCCCCGCTCGTCGGTCTGTCGGATGATGCGATCTATCTCATCGGCCGGGAGGCTCGTCGAAGGGAGACCCGCTCGCTCTGGGAGGTCATCAGTCACGATTGGCCGACGATGTCCACGGCCGACGAGGCGGCGCTCAACGCTTTCGTTGAGTGGCTCCCAGGTCTTCGCGGGCGGATCGGTAGACCGGGTCTATCGCGGCTTATCGACGACGCGCTGTCTGCCGGCGCGTACGACAGATGTCTTCTGTCCTCGCCCGGTGGGATCGGCCGCTTTGCCAATATCCGCAAGTTGATGCGGCTGGCCGATGAATTCGAGGCGCTTGACGGACCGGATCTCTCCCGCTTCGTTTCGGTGGTAGAGAGCATGGGCGAACTCAGCGAGGCCGAAGGCAACGCCCCGACTCTGGCCGAGGAGGAAGATGTGGTCCGGGTCATGACCGTGCATCAGGCGAAGGGATTGGAATTCCCCGTCGTCGTACTCGCCGGCCTGGGGGGCAACCCGTATACAGCACCCCCCGGAGACTTCGTCATCGATCAAAAGGGCGGGGCCGCCGTGTTTCTCAAGGGATCCCGGCGGGATAGCTATGAGGCAATCGACCTCTGCTGGGGCCCGGGCGAACAGATCATTGCCGATGAGGAGGCCCGGGACGAAGAAGAGGACCAACGCCTGCTCTATGTTGCCATGACCAGGGCGGAGGAACTCCTCGTGCTGGCTGGGGCACGGTCCAGAGACGGAGACCTGGAGAGCTGCAGGCTGGGTCGTGTGCTGAAGGCTCTCGGGCTGCCGTCGTTTCCCGATGGCGATGCGGCTGTGAGTATTCCGGGGGCACGGGTGAGCGTGAATCTCCACGTTCCAGCGGGAGAACCCTCGAATGCGCAACTCGGGCCCATTCCCTCGCCCGGGTCGCAACCGCCCATGAGTCCATATTCGGCTCCGACATTCGTCAGCATCGGCGGACCGCAGACTCCCCCGAGACGGGCCAGTTTCAGCGCGCTTGCCGCCTGGCTGCGTTGTCCCAGGCAGTTCTATCTCGAAAGGATCCTCAGAGCCGGTCGGATTGAGAAACCAAATCCGGTGGCGAGAGGCGACGCCGGTCCTGATGAGTGGAATCCCCTCGCCGACCAGGATCCGTTTGACCAAGAACTCGAAACCGCTCTAGACCGAGACGAGAGGGCGGACGGTCGTGAAGTGGGTCTGCTGGTGCACGCTCTGCTCGAGCAACTATACCTGTTGCCTGAAGCACCGCCGCGGTTCGAGTTGACGTCCCTCGCTCGGAAGACAGCCGGGGAGAGGGCGATCGAGATCGATTCGGCTGGCCTCGAGCGCAGTCTCGCTTTGGTCGGGGCCTATTGGCGATCCCCCCTCGCCCTCAAGGCGAGGGACGAGAATGGCTTGTCCGAGGTGCCATTCTTCTTTATGCACGACGACACGTTGGTGAGCGGTTACATGGATTTGGTAACGCGAGATCGAGACGCGTGGACCATTGTCGACTATAAGACAAACGGGCTGAAAGGGCGCTCTACTGCCGAAGTAGCAAAGGGATACGAGATTCAAGCTGCTGTATACGCTTTGGCGGCTCTCCGAGCGGGAGCCATGCGGGTCAACATGAGCTTCCTGTTCCTCGAAGAACCGAGACAGCCCGTATCGAGTCAATATGGTCCGGCCGACCGTCCCCTGCTGGAAGCCAAGCTCAGCGGTATTCTAACGGCTTGGGCCGCGGGGAACCACCCGCCAGAGAGGGGTGAGCACTGCGCCGGCTGCGCGGTTTGGGCCTTGTGCGAATCGTGGCCCGCAGTCAGGTGATGGTATACAATAGGCGACCGTTGCCACCGGTCATGAGGCGGGGTGTAGCGCAGCCTGGTAGCGCGCATCGTTCGGGACGATGAGGTCCCGGGTTCAAATCCCGGCACCCCGACCATTCTTCTTGTTCTACGGGCCTGCCGCCCGTACGCTCTAGCGTCTCACCAAGAAGACGACGAGAACGTGGGTACCAGCGTCGTCCGGAAGAGGCACTGCCCCAGTCTTCACCGCGTTTGGATCGAGAGTAGATGTCGTGAATACGCGGTTGGGCTCTGTACGCTGCTCGCCCTTGCCCTTGAGAACCGGTAGCCTCACCTTGTTCTGCTGAATGCCGTCCGCCAAGTCTGCAGTTCCGGCGGGTGGGAAGTTGGCCAAGCTCACCTCTATGCCTGCCGATTCACCGATTGACTTGACCAAGTCGACCAGATCGGGCACATCGGTAAGGGACACGTAGGCTGCGAAGGTGACGCCCTCGACCGCCGCGAATCCCTCGAGAGGCTCCATCTGCGTGAGTTCGCTGATGCTCGACATCACGGCTGCCGCCTCATCGACGGACAGGGTGTCCGCGGTCACGGACGAATCGTTCGTCCCCTCCGTCGAGGCACCTGATGCCGCTCTCTCGAACGCGATGAAGACGGGTGAGTCGGCAACCCTCAGCTCCTCTATCATTGCCTCCCGGTCCACGGCCGTGGATGCTACAGCGGCTCCGAGCGTCGTTGTCGTTGCGGCTGCGGCGGCCGTTGTGGTGGCACCGGCGGTTGTCGAGGGGGTTTCCGTCGCAAGCGTCGGCGCGGCCGTTGACCCAGGATCGCCACTCTGCCCGGCCGACTTCGTCGAGGCGGCCGATTCGGTCGCGGCGACGCCGTCAGTGGTTGTCCCTGATTCCCGCGGTAGCAGGCTGTACGTGGTCACAGCCGCGATGAGAGCGACAATAGCCACGGCGGCCGGAACCCAGGTCCTCGATCTCTGCCAGAAGATGGTAGTCCATGTAGAACGCCGGGCCGTGCGCGTCGTGCCGGGGGAGATCACGGGGATGGCGGCAAAAACCGCCGCCTCGAGTCCCTGAGGTGGATCGACCAAGACGGAATCGCGCAGCATCTCAGCCACCGCGAGTTGGCCCTGCAGGGTCCGTGCGCAAATCGGGCAGTCGTGTATGTGGGCCTCGACAAAGCGCACGGTCTCGGGACTCGCGGTGCCGTCGACGTACTCGGTTGCGGCGTCGGCCCATTGATCTATGTGGCTTTGATCAGTCATCGTGCTCCATCATGGCTTCTTCTGTGACGGCCCGTGCACCATCACGGTTCCGGCTCGAGGGGATATCGTAGCCCGCCTCGGTAAGGGCCGCCGCGAGTGCTTCGCGGGCGCGGAATATGCGCGATTTGATGGTGCCTTCTTGCACCCCCAAGATGCCCGCCGCTTCGCTGTATGGGAAGCCGAGGAGGTCGCACAGCACGATGGCGAAACGGAAGCCCTCGTTGAGACTCAGGAGCGCTTCGCGCAAGGGATCGGATAGACCATCAACCGCGGGATCGATTCCGGCTCGTCCCGAACCGAGAATCGTTCCGGTTCCGGCGGGGCCTGTCACCTCGTCAATGATCTCTGAGTCGAGCGGCTCAGCGCGGTGGCGCCGGAGTGAATCATAAGCAGCATTCACAACTATGCGGTAGAGCCAGGTGGAGAAGCGCGCTTCGCCCTTGAAGCTCTCGAGGTTACGAAAGGCCTTGATGAACGCCTCTTGCGCGACATCCGCCGCATCCCACTGATTGCCGAGCACACGCAGCGCCAGGTTGTAGGCACGGCGTTCGTGCCGACGGTAGAGTTCCGAGAGCGCATTGCGGTCCCCGGCAACTGCCAGCTTGACGAGCTGGGCATCCTCATCGTAGACGCGTTCTATGTGGCTCGACCTCCGCGCAACATGCCACGTGACTGTATCAGTCTCCCCATTCTAACAGCGGCGCCGTTGGCGCTTGGAAGCACTGAACGGTATCGTAGACTCGTGCGGATCGACCCGAGGTGGCAGGAGGCCGGCAAGAGGTGAACAACGACAAGGATTATCCTTCGGCGGAGGACCTGGCAGCGATGGAGCGCCTGCAGGAGGAGTTCTCGCGACTCGAAGTCAAGGACCATCTCGGCTACATGATGCAGTCTTTGGCCGCTCTTGCCGCGCGGCGCATTCATGTGGCGGAGACCTCAGAAGAAGGCGGGGACGAGGCGCGCCTTGAGCAGGCCAGGCTCGCCATCGACGCTTTCAGGGCGCTTCTCCAGGTTTTAGAGCGCTTCCTGTTGCGCCACGAAATTTCGATGCACCGGGCCACGCTGTCGCAGTTGCAGATAGAGTATGTGGGTGCGACTTCAGCACGCGTTGCCGCGCAATCCGCGACAGGCGAAGAGCCGGCCGAAGAAGCCCGTGCGAACGAGGGGCTTGATTCCGACACGGAGGGTGACACGTCGCCAGACGTCACGCCGCGTCTCGACGAGGACAAGAACAGGAAGGATCAATGATGCAGTCTAGGGCGAGGGTCGGTGTCTTTGGCGGGTCGGGTTTCTACTCTCTGGTGAAGGATGTCGAAGAAGTCGTGCTCGATACTCCGTACGGGCATCCCAGCGACAGCTTCTTCATCGGGGACGTGGGCGGAGTAAGGGTTGCCTTTCTCCCGCGCCACGGCCGTCGCCATCACCTCCCGCCTCACATGATCAATTATCGCGCCAATGTATGGGGCATGAAGGAGTTGGGAGTCACCCAGATAATCGGGCCCTGTGCCTCAGGCAGCCTCAAGAAGGAAGTTGGACTGGGTCATTTCGTGGTTTGTGACCAGTTTGTCGATCGTACAAGCGGAAGGCGCGACACCTTCTACGACGGTCCCATCACGACTCACGTGTCCGCCGCGGACCCGTATTGCCCTTCATTGGGAAGGCAGCTGGTGCAGAGTGGCCGCGAGCTCGGGATCACCGTCCACGATAGAGGTACGGTTGTTGTCATCCAAGGGCCGCGCTTCTCGACCCGGGCGGAGAGCAAATGGTTTAGCGCCATGGGCTGGGACGTCATCAATATGACCAGCTATCCCGAAGCCTATCTGGCGCGTGAGTTGGAGATGTGCTACGCGAACATCTCGCTTGTTACCGACTACGACGCGGGCCTGTCTGATGATCCCACTATGCCGCCGGTGAGCCACCACGATGTGATCACGGCTTTCAACGCGAACAACGAGCGTCTCCGGGAACTGCTCTTCAAGGTCATCCCACTGCTTCCCGAAGATCCGGGTTGTGAATGCCGGTGTGCCCTGAGAGGCGCACGCGGCTAGGAAGGGTACTCGACGACCAGCTGTTCTCCCTCCCGGCGCACGTCTGTGTTCTGGATGTGGGCAAGGATGGATGTCTTGCGGGTCTCGTCGGATTCCCCGGCAAGCTTGACGTCCATCTCGAGGACGCTGCCATAGAGCTGTTCGACAAGGTGGATGGCCTCATCCGGGCCCAATTGAAGAGGCTTGAGCAGGGATGCGACCTTGGTGAGTATCCCCTTGA
>Ga0068713_1002546_pt1 | contig 18025 bp, 11 predicted proteins | sample MTBAKSrepl2MetaG_FD_62223 | JGI IMG/M metagenome (GOLD analysis project Ga0068713, IMG submission 62223) | Enrichment culture microbial communities om Arthur Kill intertidal strait, New Jersey, USA, that are MTBE-degrading - MTBE-AKS2 (Arthur... | ecosystem: Environmental > Aquatic > Marine >...
GAGGCATTTCGTTCAATTCCTTTTCCCGGTTTTCTTTCCTGGCTCCGGGAATGTAAATTCAAGCAAAACACTTAAGTGTAGTTTTAATTGATTGTATCCAATTTTTTGAAATCATCGGAAAAAGCTCCCAGTTATGTGATGCCGAGTTATTTTCTGGTCCCACATTCATACAAAATATACGTGAGCAATGTTATCCGAAGTAACAGGTAATTATCAATGAACGAAGAACTTGTTGATCAATACATTTCCCTCCGCGCATTGGTCGGTTTTCTCGGTGAAAAGACCCAGTACAACTGGTGGGACACCAATTTTTTAAACCGAACTGGTTTGCAGTTTTTATCAATAAATTTTCCGCGTACCTCTTTTGTCGCCGGAGTCACTTCCGTTACCGAGGCTGCCCGTCGTCTCCATGACAGCAGAATAGGCAAAGGAGGAGTATTTCATCTTTTCCGTTTTCCGATCTCGATCGAAGAAACAATACACCGTCGACTGTTGGAAATTGACGGGGGTTCCGTTATCAATGTTTTGGTGGACAGAGAAGCCGCCATGGAAGAATTGAAAAGTATGTCCGACAGTACCGTTGACGCACCCGAAGGACCGGTTCAGATAGGTATTGAAAAGCATATTTTACAAAACTCTTCCATAGATGAATTGGCAAAACATTATTTTGATGCATTCTCAACAGGCAAGCAGGTATTGCCGTATTTCAGCGTAATATGACTAAACAAAAAAAATATACAGCGGAACTTTCAAAGGGACAGGGGCTTATACCTGAAATGGTTGCCCTGTTGCATGTATGGCAGTCCGGCATGACGGTACGGGAGTTAAAAAAGATTGTACTCGAAGAGGGTGTTATCTCAAGAGCAACGGCTTTACGGGTCAATGATATTGTGGGCAGGCTGTTTTCCATCCGATTTCTAAGTGATGATGCCCGGCCGGCTTTATATATGAAAAGGTTGGTAGAAGCGGGAATTCCGCCAGGGAAACTCTCGCAGCTTTTCCTCATTTACGCGGCCAGGGCACATAATGTGCTTTTTGATTTTATTTGTGATGTATATTGGCCCAAATACGCTTCGGGTTCTTCCCAAATCACCAAACAGGACGCGTTGCTTTTTTTAGAACTCGCAGAAATGTCAGGTAAAATAGCCCCTCGCTGGTCGCAGTCCACAATGGAAAGAATCGGACGTTACCTTCCAAAGTGTCTTGAAGATTTTGGTATGGCCGGTTCAGAGAAATCAGGCAGCAGGGAGATTCTACCATTTACAGTCAGTTCTTTGACAACATTATATTATACCCATGAAATTCATTTTACAGGCGTGAATGATAATTCCATTTTGGAGCAGCCTGACTGGAGGCTGTTCGGTCTTGAACCGAGAGATGTCGTGAATGAACTGCAACGGGTCGCCAACCCCCATTTTATACCTCAATACTCCGGCGATTTGCTTAGGATCTCTTGGAAATACAAAACAATGGAGGAAGCTTTAGATGCAATCATTGCAGCAGAGCTTTGATGAACTGCGTCAGCGTATCAGACAGGGCCGCAGATTGAGCCACACCGGCGACGACCCGGTATTTTACCTGGTGTTCCAGCCGGAACAGATGCTTGAGGTCAAAAAAAAGCTTAAGACCTGGGCTGCCAAGCTGAAGCACGACGGATGGGATGTTCACACTTTCTCAATGGCGGACGCCGTCCATGATATTTTTCAGAATCATGATCTCCGGGATATCTGGCTTGAAGCCGAAACGGACGATCCCCTTGATTTTGAGTCAATCAATACGACCCTTGCCGATGCCTTAACTGCGGATGACAGCCTCAAGAACAAACTCCAGGAAAAACTGGAATCCCTCCAGGGTAACAATGAAGGGCTTCTTTTTATAACCGACCTTGAAGCACTTCACCCCTACCTTCGCGTCGGCTCTCTGGAGCAGAGGTTGCAGGGGAAATTCACAGTGCCGACCGTAATTCTTTACCCCGGGAAACGTGCCGGCAGGACCTCATTGCGGTTTTTGGGGATATACCCGGAAGATGGGAATTACAGATCCGTCCACATAGGAGGATAAGGAAGAAAATGAAGACCATCCGTGAACTCTTTGATCCGTCAAAACCCATAGACCGCCGTATCGAGAAGGTAATCACCTACGAGTCAACCAACGAAGACCTACTCAAGCAAGAAATTCTTGAATACGTCGCAACCGATAGCATCGAACAACACATGGAACGGCTGCTGGACCTTCTCGAAGAGGGTATGTCAGGCGGCAATTCCGAGATCGGTGTCTGGGTCTCGGGTTTTTATGGCTCGGGAAAAAGTTCTTTCACCAAATACCTCGGTTTCGCCCTTGATCCGGAAAGAAAACTGGATGGCAAACCCTTTCTGAATTGGCTGCAGGATCAATGTAAGTCCGGAACGCTTCGTACCCGGATAGCAACGGTTGCGAAAAAATTCCCGGCGGCCGTGGTCATGCTCGACCTCGCCAGTGAGCAATTGGCAGGCGCCACTCTGGCGGAAATCTCCAGCGTTCTCTACGCCAAAGTCATGCAATGGGCAGGCTACTCAAGAGACCGCAAAGTTGCCTATCTGGAATTGATGCTTGAGCGCGACAACAGGATGGATGAATTCGAAAAACGAATCACTGAAATCACCAAAGGAAAAACCTGGGAATCCATAAAAAATCAGCCTTTGGCGGTGAAATCCATCGCTTCAAAGATCGCAGCGGAATTCTATCCCGAACTCTGGGAAGACAGTAAATCATTCAATGAAATCAAAATAGAAGATGCCATCAAAGAAGATGATCGGGTCAGGGAAATGCTCGATCTGGTTCGGCGAAGAAGCGGCAAAGAAAACATTATCTTCATTCTTGATGAGGTCGGCCAATATGTCGCCGCTAGAGATGACCTCATTTTAAACCTCCAGGGTCTTGCTGAAAATTTAAGAAAAATCGGCAGAGGAAAGGCCTGGATTCTAGCGACAGCCCAGCAGACCCTTACCGAAGACGACCCTCGTGCGGCAATGAACACCGCCAAGTTATTCAAGCTTAAAGACCGTTTTCCTATTTCTATTGATCTTGAAGCCAGCGATATACAGGAGATCACCCATTCACGTCTTTTGGGTAAATCAAAAGCCGGCGAGGAAAAACTCGAAACCCTGTTTGACAATCACGGCCCGCAATTTCGTTATTCAACAGAGCTGAAGAACACAAAATATTATCGTTCCGATATCGACAAAAATACCTTTGTCAAGCTTTACCCCTTTCTCCCGCAGCATTTCGATATTCTCCTCCAGTTACTTGCCCGGCTTGCCAAGACACGCGGTGGGGTCGGTCTGAGATCAGCGATCAAAGTCGTCCAGGATGTCCTGGTCGATCAAGGCAAAGTGCGGCGGGGGGCAACCCTTTTGGCCGATGAGCAGGTAGGTGCTCTTACCACAACAGTCATCTTGTTTGACACCCTGGTTTCTGATATTGAACGACCGTTTCCCCACATTGTAAACGGAGTCCGCAAGGTGGAAACGATTTTCGGCCGAGATTCAGTCGAACTGCAGGCGGCGAAATCCGTGGCGGTTCTTCAGATATTGGAAGATTTTCCGGTCAGCAGGGAAAATGTATCAGCTCTCATGCATCCAAACGTCAGTTCACCATCGATGTTGGATAAGGTCAACGCTTCGGTTGACACTATGTTGGCCGAGGAATCGATTCCCTTGAATGAAGTCGACGGCAGTCTCCGGTTTATGAGTGAAGCGGTCCTCGATCTTGACAAGGAACGTCAAAAAATTATGCCGCGAACGGTGGATACACGTCAGATTCTGAGTACGGCCCTAAAAGAACTGTTCTCCCCCCCACCGTCAACTCGTCTGGAAGGGGGCAAAAACGTCGCCACCGGCCTCAAGCTCCAAGTCGGCTCGATTCAACCCTCTCTCCTGGGGGAGAAAGAAGAGATTCAAACCGTCATCGAATTTATAAGCCCGGCGGAGTATGAGAGGATCAAAAAAGAGCGCATCATCGAAACCCAACAACGCAGCAACCGCAACAATATCTTCTTTCTTGGACAGGAAGATCCGGAAATAGACGACCTGCTTGTCGAAGTCTACCGTTGCAAAGGCATTTACATTCAGTACCGCAATAAAACAGTAGATAAAGAAGTCGAAGAATATCTGCGCGCCCAAAAACAGCGTGCGGACGGTCTTTCCGGGGAGATATCCCGTCGCCTTTCCAAGTCGCTTTTAAACGGCTCTTTTTTATTCCGGGGAAGACCGAATGCGGTCAGTGAATTCGGCGGTAAACTACTCGAAGCAACCAAGAAGTTCTTGGATACTGTCGCGGAAGATGTTTTTGAAAAATATAAAGAAGCCTCCGTCCAGGCGGACTCCGGCGTCGCTGAAAGGTTTCTCAAAATAGAACGGCTTGACCTTATCCCCACCAAGGATGATCCGTTGTCTTTCGTCCAGAAGAGCGGCGGAGGCTCGGTCATCGACACAAATCACAAAGCCGTCATTTCGGTCAAAGATTATCTCGAAAAGCAAGGACAGGTCGACGGCCGCCGGCTCATGGATGATTTTTACCGTGCTCCATACGGTTGGTCAAAAGATACTACCCGTTACATCATTTCCGCAATGCTGGTCGGGTCGGTTATCAAACTCCGGGTAAGCGGTGAGGATATCACCGTTAGGGGAGAGGTGGCGGTCAATAGTCTCAAGAATACCAACAGCTTTAACAAAATAGGTGTTTCGTTACGTGACAGCGCCCCCCCACTGGAAGCTCTCGGCCGGGCCCGGGAACGGTTGCTTGAGTTGACCGCGGAAGATGTTCTACCGTTGGAGGAAGAAATCAGCAAGTGTGTCATAAAGCATTTCCCTGACTTTCAACAGAACTATGCACCGCTTGCCACCCAACTCCAGAATCTCGAATTGAAAGGAGTTGACCGGGCTCAGAGTGTACAGGACAACCTTGCGGAAATTCTGAAAGGTGACGCTTCGGATGCCGCCAACCGACTTGGAGGAGAAGAGTGTCCGTTGTTTGACGATCTTTGTTGGGCGAAGGATGTCAGAAAAGCCTTTGATAACGGTATTGGTGAGAAGCTGAAAAAGGCGAAAATTCTGCTCACCGAAATCCCGGAGCTACCCAATATAGATGTACCGGGAGAGCTTATCGCCGACACCGCAGGTATACGGGATGAGCTTTCCGGGAATATTGATCGAGACGATTTTTATAAATCCCAGACGCAGATCCAGCAAAAAATCAGCGAAATAGAATCAAAAATTTCGGCAAAAGCCGCCATCTTCAAAGACCGGCAACAAAAAGAGCTGGAATCGGAGAAGAAGCGTCTCATGAGCCTCCATGAATGGAACTTGCTCGGCGAGGAGGACAAAAACAGACTCGGTGCGGAGTTGGAGAAACTGGAAGTTGCAGCTTCCAATGATCTGGGCGGTATTAAAAAACTAATCAAGGATCAATATGTCATTAGTGCTGAATTGAAGCGGATTGAGCAGGAGATATATGACCTTGCGGAACCACCGCCCCCGCCTCCGCCTGAACCGGATGAGGAAGAGAAGATTCTTGTCCTCCCGTCTCAGAGGCCTTCCCCGGAAGAATTGATGTCTTTTATAAAGCAGTTGGAAGAGGCCCGGAGTGAGTTGGAAAAAGGCCAAAAAATTAAAATCATCTGGCAGCGATAACCATGGCTTTCGATTCCGCTACCCGAAATACGCTGGCCAAAATGGTCGCCGGGGCAAGGAACCTGCTTGCCAAAGAATTCACCGAGCAGCTGCAGGAAATTTACGGCATTCAACCGGACGGCACCATCATTGAAATGGAAAAACTCGCCCATCTCAATGATGAAGAACTCGCCGTTGCTTCCATGCTCAGGGATAGGGTCGCTCACCTTGAAAACAATATGGCGACTGAAAAGAAGCCTGTTGTCTCGGCCATTAAAAGGATGACCAGGGAACAGGCCTTTACTCTGCTCAATCGTTTCGCGGCCTTGCGGATGTGTGAGGAGAGGAATTTGATTCAGGAGTCGATCGCTAATGGCATCCACTCCAAGGGGTTCAAGGTTTACCTCCAGATTGCCGGCAGCGGCATAGGCGATACTTTTGCTCGATATAAAACCTATCTTCTTTGCCTATTTGACGAAATCGCAATTGATTTGGGGGCTGTTTTTGACAGGTTCTCTCCCTACGGTTTGCTTTTCCCAAGAGAAGACTCCCTTCTGGAATTGCTTGGTATCGTGAACGATAAGGCATTGAAACATTTCTGGGTTGAAGACGAGACAATCGGCTGGATTTACCAGTATTACAACGACCCTGAGGAGCGGAAACAGATGCGCAAGGAGTCCGCCGCCCCGCGCAATTCCCGCGAACTCGCGGTCCGCAATCAGTTTTTCACCCCCCGCTTCGTCGTTGAATTCCTCACCGACAATACCCTCGGCCGCATCTGGTACGAGATGACGGAAGGCGAAACCCGCCTCGCTGACCAGTGCCGTTACCTGGTCCGCCGGCCTACGGAGATTTTCCTCCCCGAAGGAGAAGTGGCCCCCAAAACACCGGATCAGGAAGGTCTCAGCCAGGAGGAACTCCTTAAGCAGCCCGTTTACATCCCGCACCGGCAGCTCAAGGACCCGCGCGAAATCCGCCTGCTCGATCCCGCCTGCGGGTCCATGCACTTCGGTCTCTATGCCTTCGACCTTTTCGAGACCATCTACGAGGAAGCCTGGGATAACGGCTTTTGCCCGGCCCTGCAGGAAGCCTATACATCCAAAGACGAGTTCCTCAAAGACGTGCCCCGGCTCATCATCGAGCACAACATCCATGGCATCGACATCGATCCGCGCGCAGTCCAGATCGCCGGGCTTTCTCTCTGGCTGCGTGCCCAGAAAGCATGGCAGGCCCAAAGAATCAAACCTGTTGACCGCCCCCGTGTCCGCCGCTCAAACATCGTCTGCGCCGAGCCTATGCCAGGCAGCTCCGAAATGCTGGTGGACTTCGTCGCCACCCTGGAACCGCCCCAGCTCGGTGAGTTGGTGAAGACAGTTTTTGACAAAATGCAGCTCGCCGGAGAAGCAGGTTCCCTTCTAAAAATCGAGGAGGAAATCCGTGCCGCCATCGATACAGCTCGACAGGCTTGGGAAAAAATAGAATCTACACCTCTCCAGCTCTCTTTGACTGAGGAATTCAACCAGGCCTCCAAGGCCCCCGTGCTTGCCGACTTGGAAAAAGCCCTCGCTGTTAGCCGACGGACCCTCTCCTCCGACTTCTGGGACACTGCCGAGCAACAGGTTATCGATTCTCTCCGTGTCTATGCCGAGCAGGCAGACGCCGATTCATACCAGCGTCGTCTCTTTGCCGGTGATGCCGCCCGCGGATTTGCCTTCATCGACCTCTGCCGCAAAAGATATGATGCTGTGGTGATGAATCCACCGTATGGGGATATTTCCGCAGCAACTCTCGCTTATACAAAACAAACCTATTCAGAGTTCTCGCATAACATTTATTCGTGTTTCTGGAAGCGTTCAGACGAGCTAGTCTATCACGGAAAAATCGGGGCACTAACATCTAGGACCTTCTTAACACTATCTCAGTTCGAACATGTCAGGAGTTTTCTACTGCAGAGCAATGTTCAATTAGATTTGGTCGCGGATTTAGGAGCAGGAATTCTTGACGGCGCCGCAGTAGACACGTCTGCCTCTATAGTCACTCAAAGCAGGGTTCCGCTATCACTTAACACCTTATTTTTCAGACTCGATAGCCTTGGCGAAGGACGAGAAGCGGCTTTACTAAGGGAAATTGAATCGCTTGAAAACCTACAGGGCACGGATACTTACGCGCTCAATGTTCATACAATTTGTGCACTTCCTCAGAAGAGAGTATTCTACTGGGCTCCTCGAAGAATATTGAATCTATTTAAGGAATTGCGGTGTTTCGATCCAACGATTGCTGATGTCCGCCCAGGACTCTTGACAGGGGCAGATTTTCGATTCTTGCGACTCTGGTGGGAACTCCCTGGCAGGATTACCGCTTGGCACACGTTAGCAAAGGGCGGTGATTATGAACGATTCTTTGGTGATTTGCCGTTCTTGCTAAACTGGGTGGATGGCGGAGCTGAGGTTAGGCAGTATGCTCTTGAAACTGTAGGTTCTGTTTCAAAATGGATATTCAACGAAGATTTCTATTTCCGACCAGGTTCGACCTTTCCAAACTCCTCGGCTTTGGGATTCAGCGCCCGAGTTCTGCCTGCCAACTCCATAATCTCTGTGAAAGGACAAGGCGTGTTTCCAAAACATAGCGGAACCAAATTATATATTCTTGGACTTCTCAACACTCCGCTTGCACACGCATTATTGTTCCTTTTTAACCCTGGGAAAGACGTCCAAGCAGGTGATGTTAAACGCCTCCCATTCGCGAATTTGAAATCGAAAAGTGGGGATGTCGATAGCCACGTGCTCCAGATTATATCGGACCTCCGGTTTTTACATTCTTTTGATGAAACAAGCAGTTGTTTTCTTGCAGGTTCGTCACTATTCGGGAATTCAGACAAAATTCGCTGCGGACGATCTCAGAGCATTACTGAAAACGAAAATTTAGTTGCCGAGAAAATCTATACTGATTTAGCCGTAACCTCCAACGACGTTGCCGTTCTTTGTTCTAGAGTTCGACCTCGCCCCTCTGTTGATGAACAAATCGAGCATTCTCTTGGCCATATTTGTGGCGCTTTTGCAGAATCGAATATACTCCTTTTATATGTTCTCGGCACCGCCTTTGGCCGCTGGGACATTCGTTACGCTACCGGCGAGAGTCAGCCGCCCGAATTGCCCGATCCCTTCGACCCGCTGCCGGCCTGCCCGCCCGGGATGCTCCAGGATGCCGCTGGCTTGCCTGCCGATCCGGAGGACGTGCCCGCCGATTATCCGCTGCGTATTTCCTGGCCAGGCATCTTGGTGGACGATGAGAACCATCCCGAGGACATCGTCGCCCGTGTCCGTGAAGCAATCGAGGTCATTTGGAAGGACCGAGCTGAAGCCATCGAGCAGGAAGCCTGCGAAATCCTCGGCGTGAAGACCCTGCGCGACTACTTCCGTCGCCCTGCCGCATTCTTTGCCGACCACCTCAAGCGGTACAGCAAGAGCCGCCGACAGGCCCCCATCTACTGGCCGCTCTCAACGAAATCCGGCGGCTATACCCTTTGGCTCTATTACCATCGCCTCACCGACCAAACTCTCTTCAGCTGTGTGACAGATTTCGTTAAACCAAGGATTCAGGAAGTTGAGAAAGATATTGAAAGAGTCAGGGTTGAAGTGAATGCACAAGGATCTACTCAAAATAGACAAAATCTGGAAAATCTTTTGGATTTCGAGCAGGAGCTGAAAAACTTCCATGATGAACTTCTTCGAGCTGCTGATCTACCTTATAAGCCGAATCTTAATGATGGTGTAATGATAAACGCAGCGCCGTTATCGATTTTTTTCCTTCATCGAAAGTGGAACAAAGATCTCCAAGGCTGTTGGAAAAAGCTTGAAAAAGGTGAATATGACTGGGCTCATATGGCTTACAATATTTGGCCGGAACGGGTGATTCCCAAATGTCATAAGGACCGAAGTCTTGCCATCGCACACGAATTAGAGAATGAATTCTGGGAAAAAAGTGAAAATGGAACAGACCGACAAGGCAATCAAAAATTCAAATGGGTACCAAAGAAACTGTCTAGAGAAGATGTGCAGCGTATCATCAGAGAGAAGACCGGCAGATAAAACCGTAAAGGACTTTATTTTTTAATGGCAACTATACAGGAATATATATCGAATTACCTGGCTCAACGAGTAGCGGAGGGCCTCTCTTTGGTCGTTTATGACCGGGAGCAACGATATCGCGATATCGTGTCAGGCCTTGCTGGCGATGATTGTGTGGTCATCGATGCTTCTTTATCCACCATCCTAGGCCGCGAGCAGGCGATTGACACCTGGAAAAGAATGGCCGCCGGCAATGATGAAAAGCATCTCATTATCTATTTGCCTAATAAGAGACCGGTTCGAGACGAGGAAAAGCAACGGAATCCCTATCAGATCTTCGAGATCGGCGGCGGTCGGTTCCCGGAAAGTGACGGAGAGTCTTATCAGGCACTTTGCCATAAAGCCGCCCCCGAGCAAGTTCTCAAAATAGATCAGCTTTTTGCCGCCGGAACACCCGATTTCGCCACAATCAACAACCTTATTCAGGGAGGAAGCAACTGGCCTAAACTTCGGACAATCCTCAAAGCTGAATCCGCCACGGAAATTGTTGTTTCGTTGCTCTCTCCCAGTGAGTCTGCCAAAACATCATTGAACCGGGATGAAACCTGGGTGCCTGAGGTAAAGGAGTTTCTCCAATCAACCTTGCAGCTGCAACTGAAGACAAAGGGAAAAAAATGGCAGAGCATCAGTGACGAGTTATGGCGGTATATACTCTACAGCGAATTTGTCTTTGACCTGCCCGGTGAGCTTCCGGAGGAATTAAAAGACGTCCCCAGAGGACCTGATTTCTGTAAGGATGTCGTTTACACCATCTGTGACACCTTGAGAGGGACGGATCGTCACCAAGAGTCATATATGGAAGCCGCCCGCAGGACCGTCGAAGAATTGCAGCTACTGGAACGGGTCAAAGAAATAGAGGATCTTGGCGAAAGAGACACATTTGAGTTTGAAGAACGGACCTTTGTAAAACGATTCTCCGATGCAGTATTGCCGGAACAGTATGCCGTCGCGTCCGATATCCTTAAAGCCCGCCAACGGTCCATTTGGGTACGCCAAACCACTGAACGTCAGGCCATCTGGACTGTGGCCGACTGGGCTTCTCAGCTTATTATCCAGACGGCTGATATTCGGGATGTCTTAAACAAAGTCGGTAAAAATATTGCGGAATTGTTCAATTTTTACACTGATCGCTTCCGACAAATAGACCGCCTGCACCGAAACTTGGAAAGAGCTGTTTCCGATACCCTGGGGGAATTGGAAAATCTCGAAAGGTTGATCGAGGAGGCAAGAGAGCAGTACCTCAAGGTTGCCGAAACACTCCAGGCAAAATTCATTGCCGGAGTGAATGGCGAAGGATGGCCGGTCAGTGGTCCGCTCCGCAATAATGATGTTTTTGAGAAATTCGTCGCTCCTTGGCTGAAAGACAGAAAGATGACGGCTCTGTTCATGGTTGACGCGTTGCGCTATGAATTAGCCGCTGAACTTGAAGCAGACATCTCTGAAAAATATAAGACACAGTTTCACGCCGTCTGTGCCCAATTGCCGACTGTTACCTCAGTGGGGATGGCGTCCTTGTTGCCGGCGGTCAACGGATACATGGAGCTGCAGTGTGAAAGCGGACAGATTGTCCCTGTAATCAAGGATACCAAGGTCTGTACGCCCCAGGAACGCCTGGCCTATGTGCAGAGTATTTATGGCGAGCGTGTGGAGATGATCGATCTCGACAAACTGGTCAAGCAGAGAAAGATAAAACTTTCCGACAAAACGAACCTGCTCCTGGTCAAAACAACGGACATCGACGCTTTCGGCGAAACCAAACCCTATGATGCGCTCATGCTCCTGCCGCGGATAATGGGCAAAGTCATTGTCGGGATCAGCAGACTTGAAAAGATGGGTTTTGAAAGGGTTGTTATCGGCACGGACCATGGATTTATACTTATCCACGACCAGAAGGCCGGCGATCAAGTTCCTAAACCCCCCGGCGAATGGCAGGTGAGTAAAGAAAGATGCCTTCTGGGGACCGGGTCACCGTCACCGGGTATCGCCGTATTTAAAACAGATGACGTCTCAATATCAAGCACTTGCTCACACTACGCCGTGCCGAAAACCTTTGGTACTTTTTCAAAGACAAAGCCATATTTCCATCAAGGGCTATCGTTGCAGGAATGCGTTTTGCCGGTCATTTGCGTGGAATTGACAGGTGTGAGGAAACCGGGTGCTGCAAAGGTTGAAGTACAGCTTTCATATAAGGGAGGGAAAACCGATAAGATAACAAGCAGAAGACCAATGATAGAGGTTAGTGCATTTTCTCAGACTGATCTATTCGGTTCTGCTGAAGAGATTGAATTTCAGCTTGAAGCTTACAGCAATAAAGATGTTGTTGGAGAAGCAGCATCATGCCCACATTTAAATCCTTCCAATAATCTGGTTCGGATCAAACCCGGTCAGGCAATAAAAATACCCTTGCGGATGCAAGAAGACTTTACAGGTACTTTCGAAGTTCGGGCAATTAATCCAGAAACAATGGTCAATTACAATACAATCAAACTGAAAACCGATTATATGGAATAGCAATGGATGATCTCGATAAAAAACTAAACGATGTATATCCCGGCAGAGTCGTTCGAAAAGATCTTCTTCACAGAATAAAGAAAGGAACAAATGTTCCATCATTTGTGTTGGAGTTCCTGCTGGCGAAATATTGTGCGAGCGATGATCCGGACGAGATCGAGGCGGGTATCCAGGCTGTATTTGAGACCCTTGAAAAAAACTATGTACGACCAGATGAGGCGAATAGAGCCCAGTCTACAGTTCAACAAAAAGGTAAACATAAATTCATCGATAAAGTTCATGTTACCTACAAGGAGAAGGAAAAGAGACATTGGGCCGAAATGGAGAATTTCGGGTCAAGACGCATTGCGATTCCTGAAAAATTCTACCGTGATAACGATCGGTTGCTGGAAGGCGGTATCTGGGCCGAGGTAACGGTCGGACATAACGACATCGACGATGACGATTATGCTTTTTACATAGAAGACCTTCGGCCGATACAGCTTTCAAAGTTTGATTCCGATGCTTTTTATGCCGGCAGAGAGGAATTTACCCGTGACGAGTGGATGGATGCTTTGATGCGTTCGATAGGGCTTGAGCCAGCCAGAATGACATCGCGGCTTAAATTCCATTATCTTGCGCGATTGTTTTCTTTTGTGGAGGCCAACTATAACTTTATTGAACTCGGTCCCCGAGGTACCGGAAAATCATTTGTATTCAGTGAATTTTCTCCCTATGCAACGTTGGTCAGCCAGGCCAGTACTCCCACTCTTTTTTACAACAACGCCAGGCACAAGGTCGGTCTTGTTGGATTTTGGGATATCGTAGCGTTCGACGAGGTCGCCAGGGTCAAAGTCAAAGACAAAGAGACGGTTGATATACTCAAAAATTATATGGCCAACGGTCGTTTCTCCCGAGGGGTGGAGGTGATCGCCAATGCCAGCTTGGCCTTTGTCGGAAACATCGATTATTCTATTCAGCAGCTTGTCAATTCGACTCAGTATGATCTGTTTATCCCGCTGCCGAAGGAATTCGACCTGGCGATAATGGATCGGTTTTTCACTTATATGCCGGGTTGGGAAATTCCCAAGAACAGCAGTGAGTATTTGACCGGCAATTACGGATTTATTACCGATTATCTCGCCGAGGCTTTTCACCTATTGGCCAAGCAGTCCCGCTTCGATTACGTGACCAAGAACTGTAAATTTGGATCTTCCATCGAAGGTCGTGACGAACTTGCCGTGAAGAAGACTCTCGCGGCACTTTTGAAACTGCTTCATCCCGCAGGCGAACCGACAAGAAAAGAACTGGAAGAGTACATGGCTTATGCACTGGAAGGGCGCAGGCGTGTTAAGGAGCAACTGAATAAACGTAAACATGACGATGAATATGCCAGGGTGAATCTTTCCTATTTTAACGACGAAGGTAAAGAGGTTATTGTCTGGTGCCCCGAATCGAAGGGAGTAGAGGCTACACAGAAACCGACGCGGCAAAAATTACCAGGGACTCCCGATATCCAACCCGTAGAAAACATGCGAGAAGAGGTGCTGGTAGATGACATTAAACCGGAGATATCGGCTGAAATCGTGTCCGATAAGAAGCCGGCACAACCGGAGTTGAAAGAAGAGCATTACACAATTTTTTACGGTGATACCGGCCATTCTTATCAATCCATTTTTGGCAAGTATCTCAAAGGATGTAAGTCCATTTATATAGAAGATCCATATATTCGTTCTCAGCACCAGATTCAAAACCTGGTCAGGTTTAGTGAGATGGCGGCAAAGGTAGGGTCCGTAAAGTCTATTAAACTGCTCACCGGATCGGACAGTCAGTACCAACAGGTTGAAGCGGAAGAAAAATTTACCATGCTTCAGGAAAGTCTCCAGGAATATGGCATTGAATTCACCTGGCAATTCAGCGATACCGTTCATGACCGGGAAGTGAAACTGGATAACGGCTGGCTTATAAAAGTCGGTCGCGGTTTTGATATATATCAGAAACCGGACAACTGGTTCACTATCGGTAGCAGTGATTACAATATAAGACCATGTATGGAGACCAAGGTGGATGTTTTCCGGGTGGAATCATAGATATTATCGGATGGAAATAAGGAATAATTAATCACATGCCATATGGAATCATCAAAAATAAATTTCCTTTAAATAAATATATAACTATTGATGGCATCAGTTCCAAGGCAAGTAGAATAGATGTAGTTCGTCAAGCCAAAGGAATTAGGATTAATACAAAGGTATTTAAGCACTTATTTACGTTCAAACAAATAGGTTGTTCGTTGGGTGAATTAAAATCGTTTTTTAACAAAAAGAATGTAGAAGGAATAAGAATAGGACATGTCGCGGAAAGTTTTCGGTATATAAAAAATCCGAAAGAGAAGGTGGACGGTATTGTAAGATTATGCGGATCGGAAAAATACATCAATACAATGCAGGGTAATTTTTTTGCAGCCATTCTTGTTCATGCCGGTCTTGGAGAAGTCAAAGATCGTCCGATGAAATTTTATCCCAACAAGAAATTTTTTGAAGTCAATATAGATGAAAAAATAATTTTGCCGGAATCAAAAATTAAGCGAATTTGGAATGCAATAAATAACAGAGTCGAGAAAAAAAAATTTAAAGGTAAGTTCTTTATATCATATGAACAATTTCGAACATGGTATCTATCACAATATAAAAAAATCCCGGTTTGTTATTATTGCGGTATTCCTGAACCGTTGATTGAGACTGTTTTCTGGGAGGGCAGGAAAACCAAAAGACCAAAAACACGAACCAAACTGGAGATTGACAGAATTGATTCATCCCTAACGTACAATGCCAAAAACTGTGTTCTCGCATGTATGGTTTGCAACAACGCAAAAAGTGATGTGTTTACGGCCGATGAGTTTAAACCGATAGGGAGAATTATTGAATCAATCTGGAAAAAAGATGTAAAAAGATAAGCTCGCTCAAAAAATACTTTTACAAAGATATTGTTGTCCTGACCGAAATTTTGGCAATGAATTAATTATCATTACAAGAGATTAGTGCTTCAAAGAGTAACATAAGCAGGACGAGGGAATGGATGGACGAGAGAGAAGAGCTTGTTCAACAAAGTTATATATTCTCGCCGGAAGATGAACTGATAGTTACTTCTACAAAAGAGCTGCTTTGGAAAACCGTTCGCTACGAATTGTCAACCGCCAAGCAGGTAGAAGTTATTTCCCGAGCTTTACAAGTATTTGAAGTCATGCCGGCGGTATTTCCTGACTTTGATATCCAAATCCAAATAACAGGCCCACGGCGAATGATTGGTTCGCATGAGATTTTTCATTGGTGGCATATTGAAATTGAAAATGAGTGTGTTTCGGTTACTTCGGGAGGCCATTTTTATCGACCCTCAACCGGTGGAGATACATTTACCTCTATGTTATGGAGGGCGGCACCCGGATATGCAACAGAATATTATGATTTTTTGGAAAGTTTGACAATTGTCGATGATGCAAAACCTTTTAATTTAGAAGTCCAATCCATTGATTTTTCTCAAGGAGATTACACCATAGAAGTTGTAGAGGATGGCGAAGAGATTCCGGGGTGTGGGGAGATTGAAGAATATGAAGCAGATGATAGTGATGCAAATGACGGGGATATGGATGAAGAACTTTTCCAAGAAACGGTAAGAAAATTTGAGTCGATGGGTGTTGAGTGCGTATGGGAAAATCAGCAGTTGACTTCTTTATACTCGGTGGATTTCAACGGTATTTTTGCATCAGACTCCCTGTTTAAACTTTTTGAAAATATTCCGGCTATTCGAACAATTGATGTAAGAAACACCGGAATTTCCGACAGAACTCTCGTTTTTATAAAGCATCTTGAGTCCCTGGAATGGCTATGTTTGCGCGGTACAAATGTCAGTGATGAGGGATTAAAGAATCTCCAATCATTTTCAGAACTTCGGCACCTTGATTTGGTTGGTACGCCTATAATTGGACCCGGGTTATCGTATCTTCGGAATCTGCAAAAACTCAGAGAATTGTATGTTTCCGGATTTCAACACCGTGACAAATGGCTTGAAATGCTTCGCCATGAATTACCTCAATGTTCAATAAACTTATTTTGATTGGTATCTTAATAAGCCACAGTCGCTTTTAAACCTGAATTCTGGATTATAGTCTGGCGGTCCTGGGAGGTATCGATCCGGGAAGCTAATAGAGCTGGGTTGAAGCTGATTGTTTGGTTGACGAATATGGATTCGATGTATGGGGAAAGAAACAATTCTTCAAAGGGATGAATTATATAAGCAGGTTTGGGCAACCCCTATGTGCCGACTGGCAAAAGAGTATGGGATTTCCGATAAAGGGTTGGCAAAGATCTGCAAGAAACTCAATGTGCCAGTCCCACCCCGAGGATACTGGGCGACTATCCAAAGTGGTATTAAACTGAAGCGACCGCCTTTACCTAAACTCAGGAAGGGAGTTCCCGAATCACATTACTTGAATCCCGGTTTGTATAACAACCGCCGAAGTGATGACCTGGAAGGTTTTAGTGAAGACGCTGTCAAGCTGATTACATCGGTTCTTGAATCTCCACCCATAAGAGTCTCTGCTCAGTTGGATTCTCCTCATCCTTTGGTCCTGAAGACCCATAAAAATCTGGAAAAAAAGAAATCTAAAGGCCATCCTTTAATCAGGCCCTCTAGAAAAGGTTGTCTCAATATAAGTGTTACCCCGGAAAATTTTCAAAGAGCGTTGTGCATTGCTGATGCGGTTATCAAAGGATTTGTGGAAAACGGATTCAAGGTTACCAGAGAACCGGAACAATATTCCGGGATCTACGCTCCCATACTCGGCGAGAAAATCTTTTTTTCAATCATCGAAAAGGTTAATCGCATTGACCATGTACCAACAGAAAAGGAGAAAAAAGAGCAAAAGCGTGATTACTGGTACAGATGGGAGCGATATGACTATATCGCTACAGGAAAATTAAACCTATTGATCGATAATTCAAGTGCCTACAAGCTTCGCAAGAAATGGACTGATGGTGAAACCAAAAAAGTTGAGGACAAGTTGAGGGATTTTCTGATCGGGGCGATCAAAGTGGCTGACAGGACAATCAGGGAGCGGATTGAAGCGGAAGAAAGAGAGCGTCGCTGGGAAGAAGAAAGGAGGCTGTGGGAGGAAGAGAGAAGACGCCGCCAGTTAGAAGAAGATCGACTACGAGAGTTATTGAACCAAGCTGAATCGTGGACAAAAAGTCAACAGCTCCGTAGTTATATTCGTGCAGTGCAGGAGGCAGCTAATAAACTTCCCAGCTTAGAAGATTTTCAAGTTAAGCTGGAGGAATGGGTCTCTTGGGCTGAGCAGCATGCTGACCGACTTGATCCTATTGCTCACAATTTACCGTTCGAATTTGACAATAGATCTGAGAATAGTTAGACAATATGTTAAAGGAACTTTAACTCTTTTCTGTAATAATAAAAGGGTAAGGATACTTGATCGTAACTACCGGTTGTCGATATGATAGGAGAAAATTTGGCAGTAGGGCAAGTAAGATGGGTGAGACTATGACTACCGGAACCATCATAATGATCGTGTGCGCTGTACTCTATGGTTTGATTGTAATCTTCTTCAAATTCAATAAAGAGGACGGAGTTTCCAAGCCTGATATAGACGATAAGGATGACCCCTTTGTTGGAATCGACGGAACACCTGGTGCCTGCGGTGTGTGCAGTGATGATTTAGGAGTATTTAAAAAATCTCGCTAAATT
>Ga0068713_1002558_pt1 | contig 17972 bp, 13 predicted proteins | sample MTBAKSrepl2MetaG_FD_62223 | JGI IMG/M metagenome (GOLD analysis project Ga0068713, IMG submission 62223) | Enrichment culture microbial communities om Arthur Kill intertidal strait, New Jersey, USA, that are MTBE-degrading - MTBE-AKS2 (Arthur... | ecosystem: Environmental > Aquatic > Marine >...
TCTTCATCCCCTCTTTCAGTCCCACCGCCTGAAGAGCCGCCCTAAGGACATCTCCGGTGGTGTGTTCAGCCCCTGCCACAGCCGCATCTACATCCCCTTCACTCAAAAGCATGGCGGCATAATAGAGGGGGTCTTTCAGGACTTCAGCCGCGCCTTTCTCAGTCAATCCCTTTTTTTTCCGTTTCTCGTAAAATTTACGGACAAAGTCGTCCCGTTTTTCATGAGTCAGGGGATCAGCGATAGTGACTTTGTCACGGGAGATCCCTCTTTTTTCCAGCTGGGGAACGATCTTCTCTTCGGCTCCGATGAGGACCACTTTTTTCACAAGGCCCTCTCCGGCCAGAATAGCCGTGGCATCCATGGTTCTCGGGTCCCCGCTTTCCGGAAGACAGATGACCCCTTGCTTTAAAGCTCCCTCATGTCTGATTTTTGCTATAAAATCCATAGTCATACCTTTTAATCAAGAAGATGCAGGCATAAGCCGCTGCGGAGTTTTGGTTCAAACCATGTGGATTTGGGAGGCATGACTTTTCCAGCGTCTGCCACAGACATCAGTTGGATGATGGATGTGGGGTAAAGGGCAAATGCTACAGTATATTCACCGCTGTCCACAAGAGTCTCCAGTTCTTTCATTCCTCTGATCCCTCCCACAAAGTCGATTCGTTTATCCTTCCTCGGATCTCCTATTCCCAGGACAGGGGAGAGAAAATTATTCTGCAGGATGGATACGTCCAGAGACTCAATGGGGTCATCCGCCCTGAAACTGCCCTCTCTGGCGGTGAGTGAATACCATTGGCCGCTGATGTACATGGAAAATGAGTGGGCACTGCAAGGCCTGGCTTCTTCTCCTCTTTTTGAGTTCTTTGCAACGATAAAATCCTTCTCCAGTGCCTGGAAAAAAGATTCCGGAGAGAGGCCGTTGAGGTCTTTGACCACCCGGTTATAATCCATGATGTTCATCTGGTTGTGGGGAAAGATCACTGAAAGAAAATAGTTGTACTCCTCTTCACCTGAATGTCCGTCGTTCTCCTCTTTCTTCATCATCCGCACACGCGTGGCTGCTGCAGAACGGTGATGTCCGTCTGCAACGTAAAGGACCGGGATCTCTTTGAATTCCTGCCTTATTTTGTTTATGGAGCCCTCATCGCTCACAACCCAGAAGGTGTGGCGGACTTGAGCCATGTCGCTGGATGTAAAATCATATACAGGTGTATGCTCCCGGGTATAACGGCTGACGAAGGAATCCAGCGATTCCTTCGCTGTATAAGTAAGAAAGACTGGCCCTGTATTGGCATTCAGGGCATAGACATGACGTGTTCTGTCATCTTCTTTGTCCTGCCGTGTGAATTCGTGTTTTTTGATGATATCCTTCTCATAATCATCCACTGAGGCAGCGGTGACCAAGCCGGTCTGCACATGTTCACCCATCTGCTGCCTGTAGATGTAGTAACAGGGAGAGGCGTCTTTTTTAAGCCACCCTTTCTCCATAAACCTCCGGAGGTTCTCAGCCGCCGTCTCATAGACAACATCATCATAAAGATCGGTATCAACGGGGAGGTCCACTTCAGGTTTGGTTATGTGAAGAAAGGAATACTCATTCCCGCTGACCATTCGCCGCGCTTCCACAGAATTAATGACATCATAAGGAGGAGAAGCGATCTTTTCAACCAGTTTTTCGAGGGGCCTGACTCCCCGGAAAGGCCTGACATCTGCCATAAAAAGCTCCTTTCGTCTCTTTATATATCAATACCATACATCTCCTTAAACCGATGATATCCATAAGAGGGTTTCTGTCAATGGAATTGTATTTTTGAAGGGTAAAATCAGCGTTTTCCCTTATCCCTGACCTTCATTTTATGCTGGATGAAGCGCAGCACGATAAAAATGATAAGAGAGACGTAGATCATGATCACAGAGATGGGTTTTGAGTACTTGAGGCCGAATGATGTGAAGCGTTCATAGATCATCACTGGAGCAGTCATGGGATGATAGGCCAGGATCACAACGGCACCGAATTCGCTCAGCCCCCTTGCCCACATCATGATCATCCCCGAGAGGATATCCGAAAAAGAGCAGGGAAGGACAACACGTCTGAACGCCTGAAAGCGCGTAGCTCCCAGATTCTGTGCGACATATTCCAGATGAACATCGACCTTTTTAAACCCCTCTTTGGCGCTGTTGACAAGATATGAAAAACTGACAAAAAACATGCCCAGAATAACACCCAGCGAGGTATCTACAAATTCGATCCCGAAAAGAGCAAAAAACTTTCCGAAGATAAAACGGCTTCCGTATATGCTCAGTAGCGCAATACCCGCGGCAGAATGGGGAAACATGACCGGGATATCCACGATAGCTTCGATGATCCCCTTCCCCCAGAAATCGTTTCTTGCCAAAAGATAGGCTGCCGGGATCCCCAGGAGAAGGCCGAAGAGAGTGGCATAGAATGAGGCCTCCAGGGTAAAGAAGATAGACCTTACGATCTCCTTGTCCTGAAAGACATACTTGACCAGCCCCGGTGAGAGGGAGATCAGCATATTGACGATGGGAGCCGCCACAAGGATCAGGAGAATAAGGAAAAGGCCTTTTAGAAAGAGGGTGAACAGCTTATTTTTCATACTCCGTAGACTCCCACAGCATTGGATTTAAAGATCAGATAGATCTCTTTTCCCGTTTCCAGCTTAAGCTCATGAAAGGAGCGTTGCGTCAAGAGTGAGACGAGCCTGATACCCGCTTCGATCCCGATCTTCACTCCCAGGTTATGGTAGATGATGGAGCTTATTTGTCCTTTATAACAATTCCGCGCACTGGACGTCGTCAGAGCTTCATGGCTGAGGATGATGTCTTCGGGAGGTATATGAACCAGATACTCTTTTTTGTCTTCAAGCCCTTCTTTGTAAAGCGTAAAGCCTCCCTTGCATAAGAGAGAGCGTCCGGCATCGTAGGTCATTTTAAAGAGATTGTCCTTGCGTATCAGGCGCCCTATCTCTTCGCTTGACGGACGGTTCATGACCTCTTCCACAGGGCCCATCTGCTTGAGCTCTCCCTGGATCATCACCCCGATCTTATCAGAGAGGAACAGAGCCTCTTCTATATCATGCGTCACATGGAGTACTGTAAGGTTTTTCTCCCTGTGGATACGTCGAAGTTCCTGCATGATCTCCCATTTAGTGATGGCATCAAGCGCTGACAAGGGCTCGTCCAGAAGAAGGACAGGACGTTCCGGGACCAGGGCGCGGGCCAGGGCTACCCGCTGTTTCTCCCCGCCGGAAAGATTCTGGATGCTCCGTCCCAGAAGGTCGTTGATCTTGAGGAAAGCAGCTGTCTCCTCTACTTTTTTGCTTATTGTCTTTTTCGGCATCTTCTTGATGGAGAGGGGGAATGCAATATTGTCAAAGACATTTTTATGCGGAAAGAGATAAAGGTTCTGATAGACGATCCCCACAGGGCGGTTTTGGAGCGGGACACGGCTCATGGATTTCCCTTTTACCCTGATCTCCCCTGATTGAGGACGATTGATCCCGATGACAGTATCTAGCATCATGGTCTTGCCGGATCCTGTGGGCCCAACCATGGTCAGATACTCTCCCTCAGCCAGGCTGAACGAGATGTCCTTTAAACGGAAAAGCCCCTTCTTTAATGAGACGTTTTTGAGAATCAGCATAACTCCCCTATATGTTCATCTGTATATATCGATAGTAGCGGGGAAATTCATCTCTATCAAGCGGAATCAGAGGGCATAGCCCGGGAAAAGAGACTTTTCCCGGGCTTTAAGGTCAGTATTGGGTGCGGACAGTAAAAGTAAAGGCACGCTCTTCATCGGGGTTCAGGGGAACAGCGAAAATGATCTCGCGAGCCTCCTCACTCCTGGGTTTTATCTCATACTGGATGAGTTTTTCCCGGGGAGACCGGTAATAGAAGGCATAGACAGTCTCACGGCTCTCTTTTCTGTTTTTCAGCGTGACCTGATACTGGATATCATAGGTGTCTTTACGGATCTTTTCACGCTTAAGGACCACAGACTCGCCCAGAATATCAAAGGAGTCTCCGATCCGGACAGAGATCCTCTCATTTTTCGGGGTATGTTCTATCCGGTCGTTTCCCACAAACTGAAGGTTGCCGGCGGAATCATTCTTATAGACCGAGAGGATCCCCGCGGGAAGAGCCATTCCCATGGCATTCTCCTTGGTATTCATGAATTCCACGGTCACATTCACCTTTTTATTGTATTCAGCGATGGTATATTTCAATCGTTTTTCCGTTTTTATGGAGAGAGGGGCAAAAAACGGGATCTCCTTTTTCTGACGGGGTGCAATAGAGACGTCACGGGCAATGGAGTAGAGATGATATTCCATCATCCCCTCTTCGCTGACATCCTGATCGCTCATAGCCATCTCTTCATACATTCCCATCCCCTTGGCGCGTGAAAGAGTCCTGTTCTCTGTGAGACGCTGTACATCCCCAGCCATGAGCTGAAGCCGGACATCATTGAACTCCTTTCCCGATTCATTGGTCATGGTGATCCATGAATTGAGAATGCCTTCTGTCTCATCATCGTTCAGGATAAGATTATATTTTGCTGCCCAGCGCATTCCGTTGAGGAGATAACTCAGCTGGAATCTTTCGTTTCCCTGGACAGGGCTTTTCATCATCCAGGAAAGCGTGGGACGCACCATGATCTCACCGCTTTTCTCAAAGGAAAACCGGAAGATCTGATCCCCCCTTATGGACTGGATCTCCCCCTGGACGTCCAAAAGAATTGAAGATCCGTCATAATTGAGGAGGGTTCCGCGAATTTCGTCTCCCTTGAGTGTGGTCACGGTGATTTTTCTTCCCAGCTGCTTTTTGAACAGCTGAGAGGTGTTGACCAGGTCGTAGTCGTAATTCTGTTCATAGATGACGATCCCCCTGTTGTCCACTGGATAGATGGTGATGGATCCTGTATCCAGTGTTTCGGGGACTTCAGGAAGAAAATAGGTGTGAACCCCTTTTTTCATCTCAAAACGGATTTCTTCTCCGTAAAGAGCATATCCGCTGTTATAGACAGTGAGATTACGAGCGGCAAGGGGTACGAGAAGAGTTATTACCAAAAGAAAGATGAGCAAGCACTTTTTCTGCATAACGGCCTCCTTTGCATGATGTTTGATTATACCGCCTCAGGAGAATTCTTCAACAGTTAAAAAAAAGCCCGGGGATTTCCCCGGGCTTCGAAGCTGGTGAGCGGATTTGAACCGCTGACCGACGGTTTACGAAACCGTTGCTCTACCACTGAGCCACACCAGCTTATAAGCGCTCCAGTTCCACAGTAAAATGACGCAGAATGGGAGCCTGATTCACGATCTTCAACCCTTTTTTGATGGACTCACGCCGTTCAAAAACATTTCCCAGGGCGGTGGCAGTGTAATCCATATGATTATTGGTATAGACACGCCTGGGAATGGCTAAACGCAGAAGTTCCAGCTTGGGATAGCGGTCTTTCCCGGTCTCGGGATCCCGGTCGGCAAGCAGAGTCCCGATCTCCACCCCGCGCACCCCGCCTTCGATGTAAAGCTCCACAGCCAGGAGCTGGGCGATGTATTCTGTTTGAGGAATATGAGGGAAAAATCGTTTTGCATCAACAAAAATCGCATGGCCTCCGAATGGTTCCTGAACGGGGACTCCCCTCTTTTTGCACTGTTCACCCAGATAGGCCACCTGGCCAATACGGCTTTCGAGATAATCAAATTCCGTGCTCTCATCCAGCCCCTGTGCAAGAGCTCCGAGATCACGGCCGGCAAGGCCTCCGTAAGTAAGGTACCCTTCAAACATAATGCTGAAGACAGAGACTTTCTTCTTCAGTTCCTCATCACGGAATCCCACCATTCCCCCGATATTGGCTATGGCATCTTTTTTCGCGCTCATGGTAAACCCGTCTACATGGGAAAACATCTCCCTGACGATCTCTTTGATGGTCTTTTTATTATATCCCTCTTCTCGCACTTTTATGAAATAAGCATTTTCTGCGAACCGGGCTGCATCGAAAAAGAGGGGAATATTATAACGCCGGCAGAGCGCGGCCGTATCCCTGATGTTTTTCATGGAGACAGGCTGCCCGCCTGCAGAGTTACAGGTCACTGTAAGGATGACCAGGGGGATCTGTTCCCGGTCATAGGATTTCAGCACTTTTTCCAGTTTATCAAGATCGATGTTCCCTTTAAAGGGATGACTGACCGTGGTATCAAAGGCTTCATCAATGGTACAGTCCACAGCTTTGGCTTTACGAAATTCGATGTGCCCCTTTGTGGTGTCAAAATGAGCATTCCCCGGGACGATGTCCCCTTCTTTGAGAAGAGCTGAAAAGAGGACGTTTTCGGCAGCGCGGCCCTGGTGAGTGGGGAGAAAATAAGGGATCCCGAGGATCTCTTCCACCCGTTCTTTCAGTTTGAAATATGAACGGGCTCCGGCGTAACTTTCATCCCCTGTCATGATTTCAGCCCATTGCTTGTCGCTCATGGCGTTTGTCCCCGAATCTGTAAGCAGATCAATAAAAACGGCATCGCTTTTCAGGTTAAACAGATTATATTTTGCCTCGCGGATCCACGTTTTTCTCTCCTCAGGAGTCGATCTCCGGATCATTTCCACCGTCTTTATCCGATAGGGTTCAGCATAGGGTAGTTTCATGCAGCCTCCTTTGCAGGGACATTATATAAAAAAGGCGTGTAAAAAGCAACCTGTTTTTTTTAATATTTGAATTTGATCTTGAAATCGATATTATAGGTGAAGTCCCCTTCTTCTTCAGCTGCTCCAGTCTGAAGAGAGAGGTTTTTATTGAAATAATAGATAAAGTCAAAACGCCTGGAATCTCCTCTGAGGATCTCATCCTGGTAGCTTAAATAGAGATTGCTTCTGATATATTTGCCCACCTGCAAGTCGAGATAAGGGTCTTCTGCGGTAAGAATATTCCCCCTGACGGAAAAAGAATCCACCCATTGGCTTTCACGCAACGGAGAAAAGAGTTTATTCTGAATATAGTCAGTGGCCAGTTCTCCGATCTTTTGAGCCACGGCATCCTCGCCGGCCATATCATAAGCCGGGCGGTTGAATGTCAACAGGGAGATGATATCTTCCCTGGTGAGTGTAGGGTCATCAGCTGTGAGAAGGACCACAGGATTCAGGATATCACCGGTGACATCCAATTCGATCCCTATTCTTTCTTTATAAACCACCGATGTCTCTGCAGTGACATCAATGGCGGGAAGGACTTCAGGTGAATTTGAAAAAGTCAGGACGGCTTCGCGGACTTGAAACGGGACGTTGAGGAATCGGACGGTTCCTTTTATTGTCTGTATAGACCCGGAAAAAAAGACGCGGTCGGTCTTTCTTTCTCTCTTGTAGTAAAAATCAGTGGAAAGTTCCAGGTTAGCCAGGCTGTTCTTCAACCAGACATTATTATCGGCAAGGATATGGACATTCATGTCCATTCCCTTGATCTCAAGAAAATCTTTGGCAGCAAACATCTCTCCGAACTCACCGTCGACCAGCCCGTTTTCCACCCGGACCTCCCCAGCCATGGCTGTATGGCCATCCACTGTCTTCAGTGTGATCTCTCCGCTTCCCATCCCGCTGAAATACCAGAGGTGGTTGATGACAGCATCTTCAAAGGATATTTTAAAATCAAAACTCAGATCATAGATAAAATCTTTGATCTTCCCTGAAAAGAAGAACTTGCCCCCTTCACCTACATCGCCCCTGAACATATTAATGGTGATGCGGTTATTACGGATGAGAGCATCCCCCCGGAGATTATGGATGAAGACATCACCAAGGCCAAAGATGATAAGCTGTGTCTCTTCAAGAAAGACATTGGCATCCAGATGAAATTTCCCGTCATAGAGAAGATGAACGGGGCCTGAAAAAAAGCCCGAAGTCACAGACGCATCCGGCGTGGCAAGGTTGACCAGATAAGCTGAATGGACTTTTTTCAAGACGCCCTCCAGTTCAAAGGAACGCAGGGTAAAAGGATTTCCTTCCTGTCCGAGGAGAGCATTTCCTTTCAGATGATTAGTCTCCCCGGAGACATCAAAACGAAGATCTGTGATCTTCACTGCATCTTTTTCCATGTTCCAGACAAGAGCGATATTCTCATACGACATAGTCTCAAAATCGGATAACTGCAGTTCCAAAGACGGCGATTCCATTCGGATCTCGGGCTTGCGCACGTCCGTTTTTACAGTCTCAATTGAAACAGTCCCTTTGATGTCAGGAACCAATCGAAAAATATCATTGAGTTCTTTCAAGTCAAGGGACCCCGTGATATCAAGAGATGATTTTTCCCATGATCCGTCAAAAGAGAGGGATACTTTCATCCGGGAAAGACCATGTTCCATGTAAAATCCGTGAATATCCACCATCTGTCCGTTGAGGATCATCTCATCTGCACCGAACAGGAGGGATTCTTCGCCGATCTCGGCCCTGTTTTCCATGTTGTCTACCCGCCATCTTCCCTGATCACGTACCGCCGAGATGTCCAGGGTGAGAGACGCGGAATCGGTGACCATAAAGCGGGAGTTTTTGATCTTGAACACCGTTCCTTCTTCTTCCAGAGAAAGGTCCATCTTCCCTGAAGGAGAGAGAGTCTTTTCTTTCATAGAAAGGCCGCTGTAAAAAAGATTTGCTGTCATCTTTTCTCCAGCAGCAAGAAAAATATTGACACTCTCCACGATAAGGGCATCTTTATAGGAAAAATCCCCAACAGAGGCATACCCCATGACAGAGAAGCCCTTCTCATCTTTGTTCACCACTCCTTTGAAGTCCACAGTCCCTTCCACTTGACTGCGCGGAAAGATCCTGTCCAGAGTTATGGTGCTGATCTCCATGTCAAAATTGTAATACCTTCTGAAATAATCACCCTGGAGAGAGATCCTCCCATCGCCGATATCCGCCTGTGCTTTTTCCACCCTGAAAAGATCCCCTTTTTTGATAAAGTCGATCTCCCCCATGGAGACATCCTCATCCTCAATGGTCCCCGAGAGTCCTTTTAGTGTTACTGTCCCGTCGAAGTCCTGGATGATCCCGCTTTCCCCCTGAAGATGAATCGTTCCGTTGAGCTTTGTCTTCAACGGAAAATTTTCAATGATCTCATGGAAATCGATCTTTTTAAAGGCGAATTCGCCCTCAATGCCTGTCCTCGGCCTCATGTTGATAGAGAGATTCCCCGTCAGGGTCCCCTCTCCTGTGGAAGCAAAGATACGGGTGAAAGAGAGTCGGTCAGGCGAAAAGTGTACGCCGTATTGCCCGTTCTGGATGACAAACTGACGGTAATGGACATCGTCAAAAGAGATATTTCCGGTGAGAACCGGTTTTCGGAATGTCCCCTGAAGAGTCCCTTTTATTCCGGCATACCCTGACAACCCCTCTGTGAGGTGATCCAGGTTAAGGCGCTCCAGTGAAAGCTGTGCGGAAAGCTGTCCTGATTTCAGCCTTCCCTCAAAGAGAAAATCACCCTCGTTAAGCGTTCCGCTGAGAGAAAGTGTCTGAGATGAGGTGCGACGGTTGTCCGTAAAATCTCCTTCGCGGATGGAAAAGCGGCTTTTCATCAGTGAACTTTCTCCGGTGAGGGAACGAAGGCTTACAGACCTGTTCTCGTCAAGAGAGATCCCCATGGACGCTTCCTCGATCTTGACATACTCTTCATCTCTGATGAGATAGATGTTCTCCAGACGGAAAGAATAGATATCCAGCGCCAGATCCTGTTTTTGTCGCCTGTCCTGCGGCCCGATAATCGACCTGAGGTCCTCCGAGTCGATGATGGCATCACTGATCTTCAGGTTGAGAAGGGAGACCGAATCTTTTTTGAAAAAAGTCAGGGGAGAGATCATCAGGTCGATCTCTTTTATAAAGGAATTATGGCCGAAGACTACACCGCGTACTTTGAAGCGAAGGGGGAAGACATAGGTGAACTCCATGGTTTCTGTATCAACCTGGTACTGCTCCATGACAGGAGCAAGAGTATGTTTGAGAAGATAGTCATCCACCTGGGCGTAAGATGCAAAAAGATAGAGAAAAAGGAGGATAAAGGCAGCGATCCCCAGGTCTTTCACCAGGGAGATGAGAAAGTGTTTCATATCAGAAGACCTGCCCCAGCACGAAATGCCAAACGCCCTCATCTGAAAAGTTTCTCATCCCGTAATTGACTCTTATAATAATAAATGGAAGCACATACCGCACTCCGCCTCCGAAAGAATCCACTCCTTCGGTCCACTTGAGAGCATTGTTCCGCTCGGTGCCCGCAGCGGCATCCCAGAAGAGTTCTCCCCAGAAGGAGCTGTAAAGAAGAAAACGGTATTCGATATTCGCCAGGGCTGTCTTGTAGAAAGCATCGCCGAACCCCTTGTAGGCATATCCTCTCAGGTCATAAGCTCCTCCCAATGCAAAGAGCTCATCATAAGGGGCCCTGAGATCCCCGCTCATAGGCGTCAGTGTCCTGAATGCCCCATGAAAAACAAGGATATGATTGTTGTTGTGAAGATTGAAATAAAGGGCCCCCTCAGTCTGGGTTTTGATATAGCTGAAATCACCCTCAAGAAACCCTCCTGAAAAAAAGTTTTTGCTGCTGATGAAATATCCGTTTTCCCGGGGATGGACTTTGTTTTTGAGGTTGTCCTGATAATACTCCAGGATCAGGCCGTTTGTAATGAGCCACTCGTCAGTGGGAAGAGCTGTCTCATCGCTGTAAAGATCCGAATAGTAATCCAGCCGTTTTTCATATCCCGTTACCAGTTCCCGGTTCTTACCCAACTCCTTATGTCCCAGAACCTTGAAAGAGAGCTGTGTCTTCCGTCCTTTTTCCTGGTTTTCATTGAGAATGGAATTGATGAAAGCGATATCCATCCTTTTGCCGAAGATCCACCCGACAGAATAGTTGAAATCAAGAGCGATCTGGTGATTCATGGTCTCAAAATCGACTTCATTGCGGTTCACAATACTGAATTTGTGAAGTTTCCCAAAGACATTGTTGTTACCCCATTCCAGCCCGAAACGGCCTACTGCCGGGGAAGTGTATCCCAGATCGATCCCGATCCATTTGGCCTTTCCCTCATTGACATCAACCAGGACCGTGACCTTCTGTTCGGCATCGATAAGCCTGATATTAATATCTTCAAAGACACCCAGGGCATAGATCCGCTCCTGGTATTTCCGAACGGCGTCGATGTCGAAAAGTTCTCCCGATGAAAAGGGAGCTTCACGCAGGACATAACCCACAGGAATCGTCCTCAGTCCGGTACAGTAGATCTCGCCGAAATAGTAACGCTCACCTTTGTCGATATGTACATCAAGCCCCACGTGATGAGGCTCTTCGGCAGTCTTCCCGATATCGATACGGGGTTTGTAATACCCTTTCTTCTGTAGCTCTTCTGTGAGGAGGAGGATGAGTGTCTCTTCGACACCCCTGGCCCATCGTCTGTTGATAAATTTCTTCTTGATTCTGTTAAAATCGGCCGATTCAGGGATGGGGTCCAGTCGTGTGATGATCTCTGGAGCTCCCTCTTCCACCTCGATGTTCACGATGACTCCGCTTTGAGTTTTCTCGTATTCTGCGGTGATCAGGGCTTCAGGAAATCCGTTCTCCCTGTAAAAACGTTTTAAGCCATCCACATCATTATAAAAAATATAGGGATAGAAGGGCGTATTGAGAGTCATTTTCAACTGCTCCCTCAATACGTCCGTCTTCAGGGTTTTGTTCCCGGTGATCCGGATAGTCTGAAGAGTCCCCTCTTCTCCCCAAAGAAGCGGGGAAAAGAGGGTCAGAAAAAGAATGAGAAAAGGGAGGGATAACCGCGTTATACGGTTAAGGTCTTCCCCGCCTTTATACATTTGGTACAAGCGTATACTTTCTTTGATTGTCCGGACTCCTCGACAGTGACTCTTTGAAGATTAGGGTCGAAAGTCCTGCGTGTCTTGTTATTGGAATGGCTGACAGTATTGCCTGTCATGGCTTTTTTCCCACAAAAATGGCATACTCTGGACATAAATATCATCTCCTTCTCAATGCGGGCTTATGATAACAGTTAAAAGAGTTTTTGCAAGTCTTTTTTCGCAGGCTCCTCGTTTTTCGCCTCTTCCCACAACCTGGACATCTCTTCAAGAGAAAGCGCGGAAAAAGAGGCCCCCTCTTCTTCGGCCCTCCTGAGGATGGCACGGAAACGGGTGATGAACTTCTCATTGGTGAGAGAGAGGCATTCAGCGGGGTCAAGGATGATATAGCGGGAGAGCTTGACCACGGAGAAAAGAAGGTCTCCGTATTCAGCGCTGACCCCCGCAGGGTCACCCTTCTCAATCTCGCATCGTATCTCTTCCACTTCTTCACGGATCTTATTCAGAACACCGCTTACATGGGGCCAGTCAAACCCTTCTTCCCGGGCCTCCTTCTGTATGGAGGATGCTCTTTTCCATTCTTCCTCCAGTGAAGGGCTTTTTTTCTCTGTCACAGTTCTTTCTCTTCTCCCGGTTTCAGATAAAGCCCGTCCATCCCCCTGTCCTTGACTTTTTTGACAAACTCTTCCGGAGAGGCTTCAATGATTTCAAAAGTATTGTAGTGAACGGGCATGACAGTTTTGGGCCGGATCATCTCGGCAGCTTTCAGAGCATCATCCACATCCATGGTAAAGTTCCCTCCTATGGGAAGGAATGCATAATCGATGGAGGAATCTTTGAGCAGCTTCATATCATAAGTCAATGCAGTATCCCCGGCATAATAGAAACGTTTCCCTTCTGTTTCCCATAAAAACCCGCAAGGATGCCCCATATAATGGATCTCATGCTTGGTGATAAGCCCGCTTCCGTGGATAGCATTCACAAGTTTGACCCATCCGAAGGGAAACTGGAATTTCCCGCCGATATGCATGGGATGGGTCAGGACATCCTGCCAGCTGCACCAGGTTGCCAACTCATAAGGAGCAATGATCGTCGCTCCGCTTCTTTTGGCAAAATCAATGGCATCTCCCAGATGGTCTCCGTGTCCGTGTGAAAGAAAAATATAATCCGGAGAAAAGTCATACTGTCTGCCCTTCACCCAGGGATTCCCTGTAATAAAGGGGTCTATGAGAATTTTCACATCACCTTCAAAATACATGGCCGAATGGCCTACATACATGAGCTTCATGGTCCACCTCCTATAATGCCTCGCCCAGATCCCGGTAGATAAATTCTGTCTTGACGGGATTTGTCCCCGTTAAGGTTTGCAGGAAAGATTCCACGGAGATTGTCTCATTCTTCATCCCAAACAAAGAGCCCTTACGAAGCCGTTCCCAGAAAGAGAGCGCTTCAGGGTAGATTACCACCTGGGCCCTGCTGATCTTCAACTCCTCTTTCATGGCTTGAAGGGCTTCCTGCAGCCCTCCGATATCATCAGCCAGCCCAAGCCGGACGAAGTCCCGCCCGAGGTAGATCTTCCCCTGGGCCAGCTCCTCTACGCGATCCATGTCCATTCCGCGTCCTTCAGCCACACGGCTTTTGAATTCCATATAAGTCTTTTTCATGCTCTCTTTGAGCCTGAGGGCTTCATTTCCAGTCACTTCCTTGAAGGGGTTTCCGAACCCCGCGAAACGGCCCTTTGAGATCACCCTGTAATCGAGGCCGATCTTATCCTCCATGAGGTGTGTGAAATTGGGAAGCATAGCCACCACTCCGATGGAACCCACAATGGAACTCTCATCTACAAAGATCTTCTTCGCTGGAGTGGATATATAGTATCCTCCTGAAGCTCCCATGCCTCCCACAGAGACATAGACCGGTTTCTTCTCCGAAGCTTTTTTCAGTGCAGCCCACATAATATCACTGGCAAGGGCATCTCCTCCGGGGCTGTCCACGCGCACGACGATCCCTTTGATGTCGTCTCTCTCCTGCGCTTTGCGGACCTGCTCGGTAAAGCTTTTCTCCCCGAGAAGCTGCATCCTCCCGAACAGCGGATTATAGGAGCTTCTGCTCTCTCCCATGGATATGGTCCCTTCGGCATAGATCAGGGCGACCTTATCCCGTGCCATGGGGAGCGGCTCTCGTGACGCATAGTCGGCCAGTGATACACACTTCTTTCTGTCGATGCCCGTGGACTCGTAAAATTCGGGTTCATAACCGATCTTATCAACAAGTCCCGACTCCAGTGCTTCTGTAGGAGAGATCAGAAAATAATCTCCGTTGATAACCTTTTTTTCAAAAGAATCCCTGTCGATCTTCCTGCTTTGTGAGAACAGATCCAGAAACCTCTGGAAGAGGCCGTCAAAAACAGATTCCAGGTTGCTGCGCATCTCTGGAGACATGTCCTGCTGGGTATAGTTTTCCCCTGTCCCCTTATATGCGCCCATATGAATAACAGTAAACTGGATCCCCATCTTGTCAAAAAGCCTTTTATAAAAGGGAATGCTGTAATAATAACCTTTGAGATCGACAAAGGATGAAGCAGAGGGCTGCATCCAGATCTCATCAGCAAGCCTGGCCGCCAGGAAAGCACCGCTGTTGAGGTTGTCATAATAGGCATAGATCTTTTTACCGCTTTTTTTGACCTTTTCCAGGGCGCGGTTGATCTCTTCAGTCTGCCATAATGGAGCCCCTGTATAACGGATCAGAAGAGAGGAGACACGGGAGTCTTCTGAGATGTTATCCAAAGCGTTCATAAGGGGATAATACCCGCCAGGGCCCTCCTGCCAAAGGCCGTGTTCCTGATAGGCTACAGGACCGTTAAAATCAATGACTATGGTGGCCCCTTCAGCGACTTTGACAGGTTTTCCTGAAGAGATCTGTCCGATAAAAGAGGAGAAGATAATGATTCCGGCCAGCATCAACCCGATGACCACCAGTAATGCGATCAGACACCCTTTGTTTTTCTTTTTTTCGCTCATAAAGACCTCGTTCCTTACTTTTTGTTCTTTTCAGGAAAGAGAGCTTCTTCAAATTCCTTCTGCATCTCTTTCACTTCTTCGTAGTAGGCCTGAACTCTTCTTTTGACATTATCGATATCTTCAAGCATGATAGACAAATCTCTGGCCAGGTACTCAAGCCGGCTGTGGACCAGCATATCCCAATCATAATCGGACTTTTTTTTCTTCAGCATAAAAACCTCCCTGTCAATGTGTATCTACGATTATAGAAAAAAGTCAGGATGAGTCAAGGGTAAAGAGTTTGTGATGATAAGGGCCGGGAGCTGAAGACTTGTCCTTCTCCCGGCCTGAAACGGATTATTCGACGATGGCGTTAAGCTTTTTCAGGACGTCGTCCACATCCATACCATGAGCTTTGAGGCCCTGCTCCAATGTCTCGAACTGGGCGGCAAAACAACCGATACAGCCCAGTCCAAGGCGTCCCAATTCGGCAGCAGCCTGGGGGTATTGGCTGATAATATCCTTTAATTGCATATCTTTTGTGATTTTTCCCATCTTTCCTCCTTATTTTTTCATGATTCCCATAATCTCTTCAGGTTCTTTGGCGATGGATTTCGACAGGTTAAGAGCCTGATTCCGTTTGATGACAATATCATCTTCTATTCTTATACCAATCTTCTTCTCTTTGATATAGAGCCCGGGTTCCACGGTGATCACGGCATTCACAGGGAGCCCTTCTTCGCGCCCCAGCCCCAGGTCATGGGTATCAAGCCCCAGATGGTGGCTCACTCCGTGGTAGTAGTAGCGGGCGACGTCTTCCGGCTTTGTAATGAGGCCGTCTTCTTTGAGACGCTGCTGAAGAGTCTCCACGACAATGGAGTTCAGAGCGCTCAGAGTCTTCCCCTGGGAGGCGGCCTGGATCACTTTTTTATTACATTCCAGGACCATGTTGTAGTATTTCAGCTGTTCAGGTGTAAACTTTCCCGAGACAGGCACAGTTCGGGTGATATCTGCCGAATAGAGGCCGTATTCAGCCCCTACGTCAAAAAGGACAAGGTCTCCTTCTTCCACAGTCCTTTCACACTCCACATAGTGAAGTACAACGGCATTTTCACCTGAAGCGACAATGGAGTTGAAAGCGATGTCTCCGCCCTGTCTTTTAAACTCATATTCCACAAGAGCCCTGATCTGATATTCAGTCATTCCCGGCTTGATCTTCTTCCATGTCTTGTGAAGGGCCGTTTTCGTTATTTTTACAGCCTCTTTGAGGAATTTGACCTCAAGAGGGCTTTTCCTTGTGCGCATGGTTTTCAGTGGTTCCAGGGCATTGAGAACCTGAAGGTGCGGAAATCCCTCTTTAAACCGGTTGATCCTCATAATCTCCTGTGAAGATCCTTCATTGAGTGAAGCTTTATAGGGATAAGGTGCCCAGAGCCTCAGACTATTGTTGAAGAGATGGCTGAGATATCCATCCAGCTGAGAGAGATAATAGACATCCGCGATTCCTGATATCTTCGACGCCTCCTCTTTCCCCAGGCGGTATCCGGTCCACTTTTCCTTCAGGGGGTCTTTTTCCTGAACAAAAAGAACCTCCCTGGCCTCTCCTTTTGCTGTTTTGGCCAGGAGAAAAACCGCATCGCTCTCTTTAATCCCGGTCATATAATAAAAGTTGCTGTCCTGACGGAAAGGATAGACATTATCCAGTCCGTTGCGAAGCCTCTGTTCTGTCCCTGCAAAGAGGACCAGGATGTCCCTGTTGTCCAGGACTGTTTTTGCAAAATGGTGTCGTCTTTTTCTTAATTCATCCTGTGCCAAAAGAATATTACGTGCCATGCCTCTCCTTCCTGAAGAACGCCTTAACGGCTCATATTATATAGCGTTCAGCTAACATTTCAATACTTTTTATGAGATAACCTCTAACTTTTCCACCGATGGGTCCACCTCCCGGAGGCTGCCGGAGAAGTCGATGACATAGTTCCTCATCTTCGTGGCAAGGATAAATCCCTCCCCCCACGTTTCATGATAGACTTTCGTACCTGTCTTTAATTTGACACGCTGAAGGGTGCTCCTGTTTCGGCGTTCCACTCTTCCGGCGTGAAAGGCTTCCTTTCCCGGTTCCTCTTTGTGTCCCGAGGGGATCTCGTCAAGAAAACGGGACGGCCGGGAAAACGCTCCGTCTCCCGAAAAGAAAACAGACGGGCCCCGGCTGAAGGGAGATGCCGCCTGAGAATAGGTCAGGATCACTCTTTTCCTGGCCCTGGTAAGGCCCACATAAAAGAGACGGCGCTCTTCTTCAAGTTCTTCGTAGCTTCCCTGAGAGTTGGCGTGGGGCAGGATATTGTCTTCCAGGCCGGATATCATGACTGAGTCATACTCAAGGCCCTTGGCTTTGTGAAGAGTCATGACACTCACGGCATCCGCCTCTTCACGGCCCAGAAGATCGATATCCTGTATAAGAGTCACTTCGCTGAGATAATGGGCCAGATCAGGATATTCAGCTGATGCTTCATACTCATAGATGTCATTCATCAGTTCGATGACGTTTTCCCATCTCTCCGCAGCATCCTCGTACTCATCTGTGAGATACTGCTGATAATGAAGCTCTCTGAGAAGTTCTTCAAGCCCTTTCCCCAACCCTTCTTCGGCAAAGACTCTTTTCACCTGCCCGATGAGTGTTACAAAGGGAGCGAGAGCTTTCATGACCCTTGATGAGAGAGAAGCGTCTTCAGTCAGGTCCCTGAGCGAAGCTCCCTCACGCGTGATCTTTGTCAGTATGAGATCCAGGCTTTGTTTTCCCAGCCCTCTTTTGGGCGTGTTGATGATCCGGCTCAGGCTGACCAGGTCGCGCTCATTATTCAGGACTTTAAGGTAAGCAAGGATGTCACGGACTTCTTTACGGTCAAAAAAGCGGAGGGCTCCGATGACCTTATAAGGGATCTTGCTGTTTCTCAGCCCCTTTTCAATCTCGCGTGTAAAAGCGTTTGTGCGGACAAAGACAGCTATCTCAGACAGCTTCTCCCCCTTCTCTTTCAGTGCTATGATCTCACGTGCCACAGCCAGTCCTTCCGACTCCCTGTCGGGATTGGAAATGACCCTGATCTTTTCTCCGCCTTCTCTGTC
>Ga0068713_1002566_pt1 | contig 17918 bp, 10 predicted proteins | sample MTBAKSrepl2MetaG_FD_62223 | JGI IMG/M metagenome (GOLD analysis project Ga0068713, IMG submission 62223) | Enrichment culture microbial communities om Arthur Kill intertidal strait, New Jersey, USA, that are MTBE-degrading - MTBE-AKS2 (Arthur... | ecosystem: Environmental > Aquatic > Marine >...
CAGCGGCGGCTTACTGGGTTTTTTAATCACTATTTTTATCAATAACATATTGATTGGAGGTTGATCAAGAATATGGAGCCCCCTTTATACTATCTCTGTTTCGGGCTGATCGCATTGGCCCTCTCACTGGTCAAGTTCGTGGAAGTGACTTTCATCGGAGTCAAATACGGAAGCCTGAGGGATATCTTCAAAGAAAACGAGACATTCAAAATGATCTTTCTGCGCTGGGTGAAACACGGAAACCTCATGCTGGCTTCTCTCCAGTTCCTCAGATATATTCTGGAGATCACTCTCATCCTGCTTCTTTATGAGTTCACATTGAATATCGTCCTCTCCCTCACGGTGGCCTTTGCCGTATTCCTCATCTTCAGCGAATATGTCCCCAGGACCATCGCTGTCCAGCGTGGAATAGGAAAAGCCTATCTCCTTTTCAGGCCTTTTTACTACATCGCCATTGTGCTTTCTCCCTTTGTCAGGCTCCTGATGCTTCCGGCAGATGTCCTGATCAAGATCATGGGCGGAGAGATGGTCCTGAATGCTCCTTATATGACGAATCTTGAAGAGCAGATCATCAAGAATGTCCTTTCAGAGGATAATATTCAGGAAAGCGAGATGATCAGCAGTATCCTTGAATTCAAAGAGACCACCGTCCGGGAGATCATGGTTCCCCGGGTGGATATCGTCGCTGTCCCGGCTGACATCACCTATGAGGAACTGGTCAAGGTCATTGATGAAGAAGGCCATTCCAGGTTGCCGGTCTATGACGAACGGCTGGATAACATTCTCGGCATCGTTTACGTCAAAGACCTGATCCGTGTGGGACGCGACAATTTCAGCCTCTCGGCCATGCTTCGTGATGTCTTCTTTATCCCTGAGACAAAGAAGATCAATGCGTTGCTCAAGGATTTTCAGGCTAAACATATGCACATGGCTTTTGTCGTGGATGAGTATGGAGACCTTGTGGGCCTGGTCACTATCGAAGATGTCCTCGAAGAGATCGTAGGGGAGATCGAAGATGAATATGATGAAGAGGAGTCATTATACAGGAAGATCTCCGAGAATGAATATATGGTCTCCCCGAAGATGACTCTCGAAGAAGTGGAAGAGGAGTTCTCCATCGACCTGGCTGAGCATGAACTCACCGAAGATGAAGATTTTGAGACGCTGGCCGGGTTTATCATCGCCCATCTGGGGAACCTACCCAAGAGAGGGTTCGAACACGATTACGGGGATTTTATCCTGAGAGTCGTGGATGCCGACAACAGGCGTATTCTTAAGGTCTATCTCAAGATCAAGGAGAAACAGCAGAAAAGAGGCGAGAAGTGAAAAAGTTCGCTGCGGTCCTCAGGACCTACCTTATCGCCGGCATTGTCACCCTGCTTCCCTTTCTGCTCACTGTCTATCTTGTCTATCTCATTTTTGCCAAGTTCGACATCTGGATGAGAAAAAACCTCTATATCGGGATCCCGGGGATAGGGATCATCCTCAGCCTGGCTGTGATCCTGCTGGTTGGGTTCCTGGTCAAAAATTTCATCGGCCGGTGGTTCATCAGGATTCCGGAGTACATCTTCCTGAAAATGCCTCTGGTGAACAGGATCTATAAATTGACCAAGCAGATTACGTCTGCTGTATTAGGGCGGGGAAATTATGTCTTTACCGGAGTGGTCCTACTGGAGTATCCCCGAAAAGGGCTCTATTCACTGGGATTTGTCACCGAAAAGATGAGTGTGACCCTGGGCGGGCAGAAAGGGTTTGACTCCGAAGGATATATCGCAGTCTTCATTCCCACGACGCCCAACCCCACATCAGGGATGATGATCTTTGTGCGTGAATCAGAGACGGTCAAATTGGACATCAGTGTGGAGACAGGGATGAAACTGGTGATCAGCAGCGGTATCGTCAGCCTGGAGGAGAAGTGAGATCGGGGTTTGTCGCTGTGGTGGGTGTGCCCAATGTGGGGAAATCCAGCCTTATCAATGCCCTTGTGGGCCATAAGGTCAATATTGTTTCTCCCCGCCCCCAGACCACACGGGACCGGATAAGAGCGGTGGCCCATTGGAAAGACCTGGACGCCCAGGTCGTCTTTCTGGATACCCCCGGCCTCTTTCAGCCAAGAATGGCCCTGGATCACTATATGGTAGCCAATGCCGAAGGGGCGGTGGAGGGGACAGAGATCGTCCTGTTCATCGTTGAAGCTCCTCTGGGGTTCGGCCCCAAAGACAAAAGAGCCTGGGAGAAGGTCAGAAGAGCCCGGGGGAAGATCATCATCATTATCAATAAAGCAGACATGGTCAAAAACAAAAACGAGATCCTTGTCCTCATGGACACGCTCCGCCGGGAGACAGGAATCACTGATATTATCCCCGTATCCGCCCTGAAAGGGGACAAGATCGATTATCTTAGGCATGTCATGGTGGATCTCCTGCCTGAGGGCCCTCCCTACTTTCCTGAAGATATGTTGACGGATAAAGATAAACAATATATGATAGAGGAGATGGTGAGAGAGACCATAATCTATCATGTTTTCGAGGAATTGCCCTATTCCGTGGCTATTCTTGTGGAAGAGATGGATGAAAAATACATCCGTATTGCCATCATTTGTGAACGGGAATCACAAAAAGGGATCCTCATCGGAAAGCAGGGAGCCATGATCCGGCTCATCGGTGAAAAATCCCGGCATAAGATCGAAGCATTCTTAGGGCGCCGTGTTTTTCTCGATATTGCCGTCAAGGTGATAAAAAATTGGCGGAAAGACAGCCGTGCGCTGAAACGTTTGGGGTATTACGGATGATGCCAAGGGGCGGACATGGGGAAAAACGACAAGTTTCTCAAGAGAATCGATAAGATCTGCCGTGCGGGAGATTATACCGATGCCATGTATAAATTACAGGATGCTCTTCTGGAGCAGCCCGATGACGGGGATCTCCTCTGGAAACTGGTAGAGGTCTATTCCCTCAAAAAGGATGATGAGAATGCTGTTAAGACACTGAGTAAAATCGTCAAATACAGAATCAAAGCCCCTGATTATGTTATCGGGTACATCAAGCAGGATTTTCGAAGAGCATTTCCCTATTCCAAGGCAGCCGATTTCTTTCTTTTTGAACTTTATATCCAGCGCCGGGATTACAGGAATGCCGCCCTTGTCCTGAAAGTGACCAAGGGGGATGATCTCCAGAAGTTGGAAAACGAGCTTTCCGACAAGACTGAGAAACTGTTGAAGGTGGGGGGAGAAGAGGAGACAATCAAAAAGAACTTCGATCTCTTCTGTTCCCTGGCCATCGTCCGTTTTCTCCTGAAAAAAGAGGAGAATGCCTTCGAACCCGTGGAAGGGGTGTTCCGCCTTAAAATCGCTGATTTCTATCAGGATGTCAGAGCGCTTTTTCTGGCTCTTGCTCCTTTGGACAGTGTCAACCCGTTTCCCTGGTATTTTGCGGGACGGGCTGATATGGCTCTCGGAGAGACAGATAAGGCCCTGGATCACTTTCTTTCCGCAGTCAAAATACGCCATGCCCTGGCCGCTCCGGCCTGGGAAGAGCTGGCCCCTGACCTGGAAAAGATCGAAGGATCACCTGCAGGGCTCAAGACGCTGGCTGACCTCTCTTATTTCGGAGAGGATTACGAAAAAGCTGTCTCTTATATCTCCCGTCTTGTGGAGACAGAAAGCAATCCTGATAATCTCACTTTCCTTGAAGAATACCTCACGGATATCTACCTGAAGACAGGTCCGCTGACACCCGTCCTCCTGGCTCAATGCCGATTCCAGATCTCCGCTGGGCAGTATGATGAAGCCTTCCGGAAGCTTACTCAGATCAAAGACTTCTCTTCCCCCGAGGTGCAATCCCTGCTCACAGAGCTCCTGGATAAGGTATCAGACAAGAGCGCTGCTTTCAAACTCCTCGGAGATATGAAAAGCGCAGAGGGGAAGACTGGCGAAGCCGTGGAAGCCTATGAGGAAGTCTTCCGGATGGATAAAGGATACGCTGATTTTCTCGCGGAGAAACTGAAATCCATGGATCTGGCGGAGGACCTGGGAGGAATCCGTCTTTCGGCTGATATCGCCCTCTACCGTGGGGACCTGAAACTGGCCTTCAAACATTACAAAGACCTTATGGACCGTTTTCCCCGGGAGACTGACCGGGCTATCGAAGGGATCGAGAAAGTCGTTGAGAACTCAAAGAGATCAGTAAAGATCCGCACTCTTCTTCTTGGGATCTATATTGAGAAAAAAATGGCCGAAAAAGGCTTGCGCCTCATCGGAGAGATCGTCAAAATGGATTATCACGCTATTCAGGATATTTACAAATCCATCATCTCCCTGGCTGAAAGTATCGAAGGCGCCGCTCCCAAACTGGCAAAACTGGTTGCGATCATCCTCTCCAAAGACCCGGCCAACCTCTATGCTATTTTTACATCAGCACACCTTCATGCACTGATGAATGATACCGCCGGAACCACCGAAGCCATAAAAAAGATCATGATCTCGGGGAATCAGATGCTCATCGACGGAGTGTCCGGAATCTGTGATGCACTTCTGGAAAAAAACCCCCATGACCGGCAGCTGCAGTGGTCCATCGTCAATATCCTTTTTGAAGCCAAACGATATGACCAGATAACAGAGCAGCTCTATACCCTCTATCTGAATAATCCCGGAGAAGGAGGGAACATCCTCAATCTTCTCGGAGAGATCGTCCGGCGGGGATATGTGGACAATGCCCTGGTGGAGATCTATTACAGAATCGCCATGGAACAGGATCTGTTTAATGAAATGGAGCGGTTCATCAAAGATGCCCTCACAGTGGATGCCGAGGTCCCCTGGATCTACATTGCTCTGGCCCGCCTGAGCTTCAACAGGGAAGACATGACTACAGTGATCAAAAGTTTTCAGCGGCTTCTCAAATACGGATCCATGGAGCATTTTTATATGGTCAGGGATATCACTGACGATATCAGGAAGATCGTCAAACCTAATCCGGGACTCTACTATATTCTGGGGCTGATCTACAGGCGTATCGGCGAATATGATATTATGAGGGAGCTTTTTGAAAAAGTGGCCGGGAAAGAGAGTCAGACCGACGACCTGATCCGCAAGGAGATCCAGTCTGTGATCGAAGAAAAACCTCAGGAGTATCTCTTCCGAATTCTTGCGGGTAAGATGGAATATATCCTGGGGCATCATAAAGAGGCCGTGGCGTTTTTCAATCAGGCCACCAAGATCAACAGGGATGCTGCCCGCGACCTGGTTACCTATTATGAGGAGATGTCCCGGGAGCATATTGATGATCAATTCTATCTATTGGAACTCATCAAGAGTTATCTGGAATGTGACATGTATGATGAGGCAGTCATGTTTTTAAAGGAGATCGAGGTCCGGGAGGATTATCTTCTAAAATATATGCAGGTCCTCAGACTGATGACGGAATACTACCCGGATGATGCGTTTGCCTTTCAAAGGCTGGGAGACTATTTCTGGGAAGCAAAAAAATATGAAGATGCCGTGACCCACTACAACCGAGTCATGAGCCTGGGAGACAAGCCGAGACAGGAAGCTGTCATCGACGTGATCAGAAAAGACATCGACCATATCTCCCTGGGAGCTGTATGGCATCTCTTTATCGACCTGGCCCTGGAACTGGGACGCATGGATGAAGCGATCTCCTCCCTGGAGGAAGCGCTGGATAAGCTGAGCCCCGAAGACCTCAAAGAGTTGAAAGAGCGGATTGCACACCTGGATTCTGATACTCACGACATCAAGACAACACGGATCATCACTCTTCTCCTCATAAGAATCGGGGAGATCCAGGAGGCCTTTTCTCATATGAAAGGCCATCTGAAACTTCTTCTGTATCATCCCCCGGTGGCCATGGAGCTCTTTGACCAGCTTCTGGAGGCCTCGGAATATGATAATACCGTATTCACCTACTATTTATCCTATCTCTATCAGCGGGACCAGGTGGATAAGATCGAAGAAGTCCTCACTCATCTGGACAAAACCGATGCCGACGAACGTCAGAAGGCCAAATATTCTGTTATGTGCGGTGATATAAAAAAACGCAAGGGAAAAGAAAAAGAAGCCCGCTCCTTTTACAAAAGGGCCCGCCGCTACGTTCCTTCTCTGAAGGAGCAGGTCGCTCTCTTTGAAGAAGTGAAGAAGATCAACGATGATGCCTGGATCTCTTATCTGGAAAAGAGTGAGGAACCTGCTGACCGGCTGGCGCTCATCGACCTTCTTATCAGCAGCGGGGATCTCGAAAAGGCTTACGTTCTTCTCATGGAACAGGCCAGGCCTGAAGATGAGAAGATGAGGCTCTATCTGCTGCTGAACTATTATGAGAAAAAAAAGGATTACATGAGTTATATTACCACCGCGGGGAAGATCTCTTTTGATTCCCTCGCTCTGGGAGATCCCGAGGTGAAGGTCATCCGGCAGCTGATCAAAGCCTTTCGTGAACTTCACCTCTACCAAAAGGCCCTTTTTTACCTTCACTATCTTAAAGGTTATGTGGAGGATGAGGAATATGGCACAATACGGGGAAACATCGAAAGGGAAAGACAGCATTTTGAAGATGCCGGGGCCGGGCACTATCTGACAAAGTAAGAACGAAGGAGGAGAAATGGACCAGAACTTATGCCCCTTCCTGAACAATAATGAGGGGAACCCCCTTTCCTGCATGAAAGGAGAGTGTTTCCTGTATGATTCTCCATCCCAGGCCTGTATCTTTCAGGCCATTGACCTGCACAATAAAGAGAATGTCACCAAACTGGGCAAGCTCATCAAAAAAAGCAGCAATGATAACGGGGTATTGATCAAAAAAATAGGAACCCTTCTGAATAACGGTATGAAACCTATGATGGAGTTTTTCAAGATCATGGACAACGGCAAAAAGATCGAAGAGCTCATCGCTCTTCTGGGCAGCCAGAATGGGCCCCGGACCGCCGAGGGGGGGAGCGAAGCCTCTTCTCTCTCCTGGGATGGAGCCCAGCAAGCTCTCGAGCAGAATTCTGAGATCCTCCGTCGCCTTCAGGAGCTTCTGGGAGAAGAGGGCCCTCTGGCGGAGAAGTTGGGAGAGACTGCCCGGGCTGCTGTGGAGATGAAAGACTCTCTTGCCGAGCTGAAAGAAAAGCTGGGAGCGCTGCCCGGTAAAAACGGAGAAGCCGGGGCGGGGAACGAAAAAGAGAGTTACCTCGAGTCCATGAAGATGCTTCTGGAGACTTTAAAGAAGCCCCTCGCGGCTACTCTCAAGATCCAGAAGGAAGCCTACGACAGGCTGGGAGCCTTTTCCGAATCAGTCCGGGAATCCATGGCCGCAATGGGGGAGCAGTCTGCAGAGAACAGGGCAGCATTCGGAGATCTACTTGGATATGTCCGTGAGAACAGAGAAGCGTTAGAACGCCTTCATGAAGAAGGCCCTTTGCATGAAGAGGCCAGGCAGATCAACGAAAAAGCGGGCCTTTATCTGGATATGGCACGGGATGCGGCTGCTACACAGCAGGATACGGCACTAAAGATGCTTGAAACCCTGGAAGCCATCAGACAGCAGATCGAGTCTGTGGACCGGAGGCTGGAACAGGTGGAGCAACGTATGGAAAGTCTTGACGTCATCCGCCAGGGAATGGACCTTTGTGTGGATTCTCAGCAAACCCTCTCCAGGAGTTTTGTCAGCGGCATGGAGAAGATGGAGGCTTTCGCCGTTTTACAGAAAGAGTATCTGCAGAACGAAGAATCAGCTATCAGGATGAAGAAGGCGGATGACCTGAATAACACAGGGATCACCTTTCTTATGAACGGAGAGCTCTCCGCGGCTGTGGACTGTTTTAAGGAAGCCATCACTCTCAATAACCGCCTGTGGGGAGCTTACAGCAATCTGGGGATGGCCTTCAGTGAAAAAGGGGAGAAGGAGAAGGCCAAAGATGTCTTTAAAAAACTCATCAAACTCAATCCTGAGTTCAGTGAAAGTTATTATAATCTGGGGATGATCCTTGTGGAGGAGGACCTTACGGAAAAAGCGGTCCCGCTCTTTCGGAAATCCATTGAAAAGCGTCCCGACTTCGCTAAAGCGTACGTCTCCCTGGGGAATGCCCTGTACGAACTTGACCGTATCGAGTTTGCCGTAAAAGCCTGGGAAAAGGCTGTGGCCCTGGATCCCACACTGGATGAGACCAAGGAACAGCTGATGAAACTCAGAGAATTGGGACAGATAGGAGAAGAGGAAGAATGAAAAGATACAATTTTTCAGTACAGCTGCAGCAGGTGATCCAGGCCGCGGAAAACAGGGCCGTGGAGGAGAGTCACGGTGTGATCGTTCCTCTTCATCTCCTCACAAGCCTTCTGGAGCTTAAAGACCCTAAAGTGGACTACTGGCTAAAAATCCATAATATCGAACCCCAGAAACTCCTGGCCCTTTTGACTGAAGCTCTCGCTAAAAAAGAGAAAGTGCCTGAAAATAAGGAAGTTACCATAAGTGACCATACACGCGAAACCCTGCGGCTCAGCGGCATCATCGCCATGGAGTCCCAGGAAGCTGAAGTGAAGCCTCTGCATCTCCTCCTTGCGCTCCTTCATGAAGCCGACGGGGAGCTCGCCGGGCTTTTTACGGAGATGGGGGTGGAACTCTCTTCCCTGGATGACCTGATCTATATCGATGAGATGAAACGCTCCTTTACTGAAGACAAAAGCCTTGTAGGGCAGTTCAGTGTGGATATCGGACAGCTTATCCGTCAGCGGAAAAGAAAACCCCTGGCCACAGGATGGAAGACCACAGGGACTCTTCTGGAAGTCCTGTCCCGGATCTATAAAAATACTCCTCTTCTTGTGGGAAGGCCCGGTATCAACAAGAGTATCCTGGTGGAAGGCGTCGCCCAGAGGATCGCCGAGGGAGAGGGACAGTTCGGTACGTGCAGGATCCTCCATGTGCTTACCGATGCCATGATGGGGCATGTCAAAGAGGCCAATGCTTTCGTGGAACTGTTGCATCAATTTCTCAACGAAGCTGCAGAGCACCCGGGGACGATCCTCTACTTTGACGAGATCTATCCTGATTTTTACGGGTCCGGGCCCCTGGATCTTCCGGTCCTTCTCAAATCAGCTCTGAGGCAGGGGGCGCTGAGGATCATCGGAGCATCCAAACGAGATAATATCAGCCTGATCCTGGATCAGGATCCCTTCCTGAAAGAAAAGATACAGATCATAAAAATAAAACACCTCTCTTCTGAAAAGATCCTGAATATTATCTATGAATCGAAAAGTGAGATCGAAGAGTACCATAACGTTGTGATTTCAGCTCCCGTGGCGACCCAGGCCTTTTATCTTTCGGGCCAATTTTTCTCCAATGGAGAGATCGAAGGGACACTGCAGCTTCTGGATATGGCCGCAACACGGGTAAGGCTCAAAGCCAGGACAGAGAGCACGCGCCGTCTGCGGTCGGAAGACCTCTACCAGGCTGTCTCTGAGTCTCTTGGCGTACCGGGCTGGCGGATCAGCGGGGAGCGGGAGTCTTATGATGCCATCCCGGAAAAGCTCAAAGAGCGTATCATCGGACAGGATGATGCTGTGGAGCGGGTGGCGCGAGTCATCACAACAAGGGAGACTCCCTTTAATGTCAATCCCCGCATGCCCAACGGGATCATGCTCTTTGTGGGGCCCCGGGGAGTGGGTAAAAAAGAGCTGATTCACGGATTGGCGGATGTCCTCTTCGGAGATCCTGAACGGATATCTGTTTTTGATATGGCCCGGTTCGAAGAGCCCGAATCACTGTGGGAACTCACCGGATACAGCGATAAGTCCAAAGGCGAGGTCTACCCCTCGATCCTTACCAGGGTCCTTCAGAAATATCCCTTAAGCATCCTTTTTTTGGAAGAGATCGATAAAGCGTGCCCGGATGTCCAGCGTTTCTTTGCAGAAGTCTTCAAAACTGGGGCTTTTGAGGATAGCCTCGGCCAGCACGTCTCTCTTTCCGGCGTGACTGTGGTCATGACCGTGAAAGCCTATGAAGAGAAGAAAAAACAGCTGGGCTTTACGCCTGACAGCGAAGTCGATTATGATGTGAAGGCTGTGCATGAAGGACTTGCTTCTCTGCTGGATCCCGAACTCATGAGTATTATGGACCAGGTGGTCATCTTCAAAGAGTTGAGAGATCATGAGTTAAAGAAGATCATCAGCCGGAATCTTCTTGACACCCTGCTGGAGAAGTGGGACATCGAATGGGTCATCCAGGAGAAGCTACTTCGTTTTCTCGTTGATGAAGTGAAGAAAGAGAAGGATAAGCTGCGGTCCATGGAACGTCTTTTCCAGGTGCATGTCTTTTCTCCTCTTGCTCTGGCCCTGGGAAGAATGGATCTCACTGAACGGGAAAGCATCACTCTGGGATTTGATGGAAAGGAATTAGTCATCGAATGAAACTCTTTGAAAAGACACGACATCTGATGCTGAAAAAATACTGGATCCCTGCTCTTGTCTTTATTCTCCTTTTCGCCTTTTTCTTTGAGTGGTTCAGGCCCTTTAAAGTCCAGGGGACGGTCTATCTGGAGATCAAACGTGGCGATACGCTTCAGACTGTGGTGAAGGCGCTTTATAAACGCGGCATCACTCCCAGCCCGACCTCGTTTAAGCTCTTTTATAAAATTTTCGGATGGAAGATCAACGCCGGCGATTACTATCTCAAAGGATATGTCAATATCATCGAACTGGCCGGGATGTTCAGAAAAGGTTTTAAAAAAGGAATCCGGGTGACTATCCCTGAAGGGTTTCACTACAGGCAGGTTGCTGAACTCCTTGCAGAAAAAGGCGTGATCGCGGATTCCCGAGAGATGATGAGCCTCTACAGAGATCCGGCTCTCCTTGAAGAACTCAAAATTCCGGGGCCTTCCCTGGAAGGTTATTGTTATCCTGATACATACTATTTTACTCCGGGGGAAGATCCCCGGGAGATCGTCCGTTTCCTGAACAGTGAACTTCATGCGAAGATCGCCCGGGAGGGACTTGACGCCCCTCTTCGGGAATCGCCCTGGACGCTTCATGAAGTCCTTACCCTGGCTTCCGTCGTGGAGGGAGAGGCCCGTTTGCCGGAAGAACGTCCTGTGATCGCGCAGGTCTTTGAGAAAAGACTGAAGATCGGGATGCCTCTGGAAAGTTGCGCTACAGTCCTGTTCGCTTTGGGAAAACATCGGGACAAGCTCTATTTTGAAGACCTTGAGATCGATTCTCCCTATAACACCTATAAAATATACGGACTCCCTCCGGGCCCCATCAACAATCCCGGAATTGATTCTATCAAGGCGGTCCTGTATCCTGCTTCCACGGATTACCTCTATTTCGTGTCTAAAAATGACGGATCTCATCACTTTTCAAGGACGTATGAAGAACATCTCGAGGCCAAGAGGTTGTATTGATGCGCCGTGTGGAATTGCTGGCTCCTGCGGGTAATGCCGAAAAGGGAGAGATCGCCGCTGCCTTCGGAGCCGATGCGCTCTATTTCGGTATAGACAATTTTAATCTCCGGGCCCGAAGCGGGAATTTCACTCTTGAGGAGGCTGAGCGGTTCATCCGCAGCCTCCACGCCAAGGGGAAAAAAGCTTACCTGACCCTGAACATCTATCCCAGAGAGGCAGACCTTGACCCTCTTGAAGAACTTATGGGAAAGGTCCGCAGCCTGGCTCCTGACGGAGTGATCGTCTCGGTCCCCGGTGTATTGGACATGGTGAAGAAAAAGGCTCCCGGGCTTCCTGTCCATGTGAGTACTCAGGCTAATGTTACGGACAGCAGGAGCGCGCGGGTCTGGAAAGAGTTGGGAGCGCAGAGGGTCATCCTGGCCAGAGAACTCAGTTTGGAAGAGATCCGAGCGGTTTCCCTGAACGCCGGACTGGAGACGGAGATCTTTATTCACGGAGCCATGTGCATGGCTTATTCCGGACGATGCCTCATGAGCAAGTATATGACAGGGAGGGATGCCAACGCGGGAGATTGTGCCCACCCCTGCCGTTGGTCCTGGTTTGTCCGGGAGGAGAAACGCAAAGAGGAGCTTTTTGAAGTATCGGAAGATGAGAGGGGCCTCTATATTTTCAATTCAAAGGATCTCATGCTCTATGATTATATGAAAGAGATCCTTGATGCCGGTGTCGCCAGTGTGAAGATCGAAGGACGGATCAAGGGGATCCTCTATGTGGCCACGGTGGTGAGGGCTTACCGGCTTCTTCTGGATTCGCTCATAAACGGAAGTGTCCCCGATCCTCACTGGCGGGAGACTCTTTTTGAAGCCAATAACCGGGGGTATCATCCGGGTTTTCTCTTTCCCGGGGGATATGAGTCCAAACTGGAATCATCCCGGACATTCGCTCCGTATGACCTTTTAGGCTACATAGACGGCCAGGGCGATCTTGTCGCCAAGGCTCCTCTCACAAGAGGGGGAGTATATGAGGCTCTTCAGCCGCTGGACCCGGATATCAGGACTGTACGGATCCAGGCTCTGTGCTCTTTTTCCGGAGCGGCTCTGGATAAAGGACAGCCCGGACAGACATACAAGATAGAGACATCTCCTCCCTTGAAACCCTGGAGTGTCCTGAGGTATCTGAGGCCTGGGGAGGCTCTGAAGAGGGAGACATAGGTGGAAAAAAAGAGTTTTCGTTTTCTTGCTCCCGCTCTTCTCATCATCAGTTACCTCAATCTCATATTGAATTCTCCGGCATGGATCATCCTCTTTCTTCTTATCTCCCTTGGGGCTGTGCTCTTCACAAAAGAGAAGCGTTCCTTTCTCGCAGCCCTTCTCCTTGGGCTTCTCTATCTTCTGGCGGTCAATGATATCCGGAACAATGACTCCTTCAGGGAAAAACGGCTTTTCGGAATCCGTGACACAGTGGAAAAGGAATACATGGGACTCAAGGCTGATTTTTATGAAAAACGCAGGGAGATCGTTAAAAAGGAGTATGCGCAGGAGAGCGATATCGGTTATACAGTGCGTGACCTGGAGTATACCCTGACACAATGGAGCGGACGCAAGCCCTTTGACGACCTCCGTAAGAGGGTCTTTTACCCAAGGCTGGACATAGCAGGCAATGATGCCAGCCTGGTATTTCAGTTCTACGATGAGAACAGGATCTATGCCTTACGGCACTTCATTACGGCTCTCTACGGGACCGAGAAGACGAAGTCACACTGGCTCAGACACATCCAGGGGCGTTTTGATACCCGGATCAACCTCTATTTTACTCCCGGCCAGTTTTATATCTATGATGAACCCATCCTCTATAATGATATCCGTAAAGGAGAATCCGTCTATCTCTCCTCCGCTCATGCCCTTTATTCAAAGATGGAAGATAATATCATCCTTAAGATCCAGTCTCATCCGCTTTCCTGGTATATGACAGAGACAAAAAAGCGGTTTTTTCTGCTCAACGCTCTTCTTTTCCTCCTCTTTGCCTTTCTCACCAGTGAAAAAGGGCGTCGCCTCGATCTGGGAGCCGTGGCTCTTCTTCTCGTCTCTCTGGCTTTTTTCCCCAAAGTATCCCTCATCCTTTTTCTATCCTACCTGGCATGGAAATGCCGCGGAGTCATCCCCCGTTTCAGGGAGAGGGGACTCAGGCAGCAGGAGATCCTGGACCTGGCTCTTGGATATCAGGTTTTTCTTCTGGCCTGGCACTATTTCTTTTCGCATACAACCGCCTATGTGAAGATGGCTTTCTGGATGGGGGTCCTGATGAAAGACAAGGGCCTGACCATCGCCTCGTTTGTGCTGCTCTTTTTTATTACAGTCTATGCGGCCCGATTGATCAAGGTGACCCATAAATGGGCTTTGGCCGGAGCTCTTTTCCTTCTTCTTCTCAGTCTGGATCCCACTCTTCTTCTTCTCGCAGTGGGAGGGCTTCTTCCTCTGGCGCTTTTTGCCGTGAAAAAAAGGACGGCCCTGTGGGCCTTCTATTTCTACCTCCTTTTCATTCCCTTTATTCCCATCCCCGCCCAGTTGATCAAGGGAGTGGACAGGAAAATGGTGCGGAGCCAGATGGAGATGATCGAAGCCGAACCGGCCAGGGTCATGTTTGAAACCGTGGAAAAGCTCCGTAAAGACCAGGCCTTCCTCTGGTCCCTGAAAGAGAATGTCCATTATGATGATGACAATTTCGCCTTTTTCAAATGGCTACGGTCTCCTCTCTCCGAAAAACCCTATATGAATTTTATCTATTTTGAAAATAAAAACGGGGATATCTACAGCCGCTATGGATCAGGCTGCTCGGTTCAGCCCTTCCGGGCCCCCCCCGGTTCCATCTCCTTTACAGAGGGGTTTCACCTCTTCAAGGCCCCGCTCACCTTTGAAGGTGAATTTGTGGGAAATGTGGTCATCGGGGTCAAGGACGACTTTTTTATGCATGTCCCTGATATTCCGGAACTCTTTTTCTCCCACGTCAAGAAGGGGCGGGTCGTCTTCTCCACTCTGGTATATGATGCTGAAGTCACTCGTGATATGCCGGTAAAACGCATGGGAGGGACAGGGGATTATTACCGTTTTTATATCAAAGCACCCTGGAAGATCGCCGTGAAATATATCTTTTTCATCCTGATCTCGGAGATCATCGTCCTCCTTGTCTGCGGCCTCTTCTCTCAAAAATGGAGAAGCATGGCCAATGACTTCGTAAAACGGAATATGCTCATCATCCTTCTGCTTCTGATGATCCCTACTTCTGCCAATATCCTGCTTCTCTTTTCGGGGATCGTCATGGATATCCGGCAGTCTCTCCGGGAGAGGATCATCAGTCATAAAGAGGAGATGATCTCACGGCTGGAACGGGAAGACCCCCTGGACCTCTTTGATCCGGTCCGGTCGCGTGAGATCGCCTCTTCACTGGATAAGGATATGGGGAACTGGACTCTCTATAAAGGGCCGGAACGGCTCCTTTCCTATGATGAAGACAGTTACCGCGTAAATATGAAAAACACCTATCTTTCCCGGCACGACCTGATTGATATTTATGTTCACAGAGAGCAATGGAAACTTGACTATTCCGTCCCCAGTCTTCGGCACAGGTTTCTCTGGGACCGCTATCCCGGCATCGTTTTCGAATTGTCGGCTGTCCTGCCGCGTCCCACTCTCTGGCGCATTACCGAAAGTTTTGCTTTTTCCCTTATGGTGCAGTTTTTCGTAGTCGCCCTCACAGTGCTTCTGCTCTATAAAAATGCCGGACATCTTCTCAAGCCGCTTTCAAAGATCATTGTCGCCACAAAGGAAGTGAGCCTGGGAAACTTTAATCACCGGGTGGAGACAAAGACACCTATCTCGGAAATGAAGGTGCTTTTTACAAATTTCAACAGTATGGTGAAACGGCTTGCGATCCTGAAAAACAGCTTTATCGAAAACCAGAATTTTCTCAAGACCATCATCGACTCCCTTCCGGTGGGAGCGGTCACCTATGATGAGCGAGGGCATGTGGCCATCTGCAATGAGGCTCTTCGCAGGTTTTTCCCCGGGCTTGCTTATAAGGATTCTGTCCCGGAGCGCCTGCCCTTCCCCCTGGATTATTTCAGGGAAGGACAGGGAGAGCTCAGGGAAAAGGGGACGGTATTCCGCTACAGCATCAAAAAATTCAAATATGGATATATTTTCCTGCTTTCGGATATCACCGGGCTGATTCTCAGTGAAAAATTCGATCTCTGGTTTCAACTCACCCAGGAGCTGGCTCATGAATTGAAGAATCCGCTCATGCCTATCCGGTTTTCACTCAACAGGCTGGAGAAGATGACAGAAGAGGCGGTGAATGAGGAGCAGGTGAAAGAGTCCATGAAAGACCTTTACGGTATCATTCATGAAGAACTTGAAAGCATTCAGCGGCTCATCGACCGTTTCCGGGAGCAGACACTGGAAGGGGAAAGAGAGATCAGGCATATCGATGTGGGAGAAAGCCTCAAAAGGATCATTGCCTCGTTTACCTCCTGTAATATCGATCTGCATGTCTCCAAAAGCCTTCCTCCTGTCCCTTTTTCACAGGAGAAATTCGACCTCATCATCAAAAATATTCTGGAAAACAGCCTGGAAGCCACAGGTGAGGGAGCCCTTATCCGTGTTGCGGCCTATTATGATCTCTATAAAGGACGTTTCGACGCCGGGAGCTGTCAATCGAATCAAAAATATGTTATCATTCATGTCAGGGATTATTCCGGAGGGATTGAAAAAGATGTCCTCGACCGTATTTTTGAACCCTATTTTACAAACAAAAAAGGAGGCAGCGGACTGGGACTCTACCTTGTCCGTAAATATATGGAGGAATACCAAGGAGTCGTCGGGATCAATGTCCGTGACAGGGAGGGGACCGATATCTACCTACTGTTTCAGACAGAAAAGGAGACTGACGGGGGATCATGAATATTCTTGTCGTTGATGATGAAAAAAATATCAGACGTGTCATGGAAATCATCGCCACGGAGATGGGATTTCACTTTTTCGGGGCGGAGGATCCCGAAAAAGCAGCAGATATCCTGGAGAAATCAGCCATCGACATCCTTGTCCTGGATATCAAGATGCCCAAAATGGACGGGATCTCTTTTTTAAAGATCATCCAGTCCCGGTATCCGGAAATACCGGTCATCATGCTTTCCGGACACGGAACGGTCCCCGGTGCTGTGGAAGCCATGAAGATCGGGGCTGTGGATTTCATCGAAAAGAACGGAGATGAGGAGCAGATCAAATCGGTTTTAAGGAAAACTGCCGACATGATCCGGTGGGGCCGTTCGGGAGAAGAGAATGATTTTCTCTTCAGAGACCCGAAAATGACCAGGCTGATCAAAAAGGCTGACAATCTGGCGGGGAAGAGGATCAATCTGCTTCTCACAGGAGAAAACGGCGTGGGCAAGGAGGTCATCGCTAAATATATCCATGGCAGGATCATGGGCCACGGAGCCCCTTTCATTCCGGTCAATTGCGGAGCACTGCCGGAAGAGCTTTTCGAATCGGAGATGTTCGGTTATGAAAAGGGAGCGTTTACCGGAGCCGACAAACGGCAGACCGGAAAGATCCGGGCCGCCGGGGGAGGGACACTTTTTCTGGACGAGATCGGGGACCTTTCCCCAAAAAGCCAGGCCAGTCTGCTCCGTGTGCTTCAGGACAAGCAAGTCACTCCTCTGGGAAGCGTTTCTCCTGTCTTTGTGGAATTCAACCTTATCAGCGCTACAAACAAGGATCTGACGATGATGGTCATGAACAGAAAATTCAGGGAGGACCTCTTCTTTCGTATCAATGTCATGGATATGCATATTCCTCCTCTCCGGGACCGGCGGGAAGACATCATGCCCCTGGCCTATTTTTTTCTCCATGAGATAACACGGAAATACGAAATGGCGAGAAAAGGGATCCACCCGGACCTGGAAAACTTCATGCTTCATTATACCTGGCCGGGAAATGTGAGAGAGTTGAAGAATTTTATCGAGCGTCTGGCAGTCCTCTCTGACGGAGATACCCTCTATTACAGGGATTCTGACCTCAACAGTGCCCGGATGGACCTCAACGCTCTTCTTGATAAAAATGAAAAGGAGATCCTGACAAGAGTCATCACCATCACCGGCGGTGACCGTGAGAAGATGTCCCGGCTTCTGAATATTTCTGTCAAAGAGATCAAAGAAAGGATGCAGCGGCATGATTTATAAAAAAACAGGCGGGCTCTTTATTATGGCGATTCTTATCTTTTCTGCGGTCTCGGCGCTCAGGCCGCCTCTTTCGCTGACGGATAAAACAGCGCTGGATTTACCTCCCCGAACGGGATCATGCTCTCTTCTGGTCATCAGGGTAGAGTTTGAGACGGACACCGACCCCTCAACAACGGGAGACGGACGTTTTACCATCCGATCATTGGCGGATTCTCAGGCGCAGCCCTTCCTCTACGATTATTTTACCCTTTTCGGCCTCACAGAAAAAGAGAGTCCTTTCCGAACCACAGGGGGGACGGAG
>Ga0068713_1002576_pt1 | contig 17863 bp, 8 predicted proteins | sample MTBAKSrepl2MetaG_FD_62223 | JGI IMG/M metagenome (GOLD analysis project Ga0068713, IMG submission 62223) | Enrichment culture microbial communities om Arthur Kill intertidal strait, New Jersey, USA, that are MTBE-degrading - MTBE-AKS2 (Arthur... | ecosystem: Environmental > Aquatic > Marine >...
TGAAAAAACAAATTTGTAGATGGATATCTTTGTGGACGCTCCTCAGCGCCGTCTTGCTTGCCGGGGTGGGGGTGGTTGATGTGAGTGCTGAACCCTACCACGTCCGATGGACCTATTACATTGGCGAACAGCAGGAAATCAGTGGCGCTCCGGCCCTGGATCGGGAAGGAAATGTCTATTTTGCCGCGGGCACCGGTTACCTCTATAAAGTAGATCGCGATGGGACCTTGGAGTGGAAATATAAGTTGAGCAGCTACCCAGGCGACAACCCCGCCTCGCCATCTATCGGTCCCGACAATACGATTTATTATCTTTGTAACTATCGATTGTATGCCTTCAACCCGGATGGCACCAAAAAATGGGAGTTTAAAGCAAGCAGGGAGGCCCGAACCAGCACCGCCATCGGACCGGACGGCGTCATCTATTTCGGGGATGGTGACAACTTTTATGCGATCAATCCGGACGGCGCCGCAAAATGGACAAAGGAGTTCTCCGAAAGCTATTATTTTCCACGCATCAATATAGCGCCTGCAATTGCCGAGGACGGGACCATCTACACGGCGTTATCCGGGAACTACAATATACTGTTTGCATTGAACCCGGCCGACGGCAGTACAAAATGGCAGTTGACCCTCGCCTCAACCACACAGCAGGGCTCCTCCTTTGCCATCGGCGCAGATGGGACCCTTTATTTTGGGACAGGCGGCGGCATTCTGTATGCGGTAAATCCGGACGGCGCCACAAAATGGACCTATAATGCAGGAGAAAATGAAGGCATAGATTCTTGTACGGTCTTTGGCGGGCCGGCCATCGGCGGCAACACGATTTACTTTCCCCTGGCAAGCAATTCCTCCTCAGGCCGTGGAGCGGTTATCGGTCTGAATTTAGAGGGCGAACGTTTCTACAAATGTACAAGAGCGCTTGAGTATGGACCCTTTTATGATATCTATACGACCCCAGCGATCGGTCATGTCGGGGCGATTTATTTTGGAGAGCAACGCGGCGGTTTTTTCTCCATCAGCTCTACCCAGGGTGGTTACACCCGATGGGAGATTGATACAGATGGAGGCTTTATGAAGTCTTCCCCCGCGGTCAGCGACGACGGATGGGTCTATTTTGGAACTTGGTATGGAACACTATACTGCGTTTCCACGATTGACTCCAATCGTCTAGCCGATACCCCATGGCCCAGATACGGGCTCAACAACCAGAATACCCATTGCCTTGCAGCGAGTGTGGCGGTCCAGGCAGATTTTGTTGGGGACCCGCTTGCTGGGAACGCCCCCCTGACCGTTCAGTTTACAGACAAGTCGACGGGCGCAATCACCTCGTGGAGTTGGGATTTCGGGGACGGTGAAACCAGCACAGATCAGAATCCCTCCCACACCTACGCGAACCACGGGACCTATACGGTAGCCCTGACTGTTGAGAATACAACGGGTCCCGACACAGAGACCAAGACGGACTACATCACTGTCTCTCAGGGACTCCCCGTGCCCGATATCGTGGCGAACGGGTCGGACGGGCCTGTTGTGCTGCCCGAAGGTGACCCGGTGTCCGTGACCATCAGCCTGGAACCCGGCGAATTTGAGGGGTACACCGCCGACTGGTGGGTAGCGGTCAACACCCCGTTTGCGCCCCCCGGCAACTGGTACACCTATGTGCACCCCACAGGCTGGAAACCAGGGATCAACCTTTGCGTCCAGAGCCCTCTATTTCAACTGGGCCCGACCGAAGTGCTCAGTACGACCCTGCCCGTGGGTCAGTACACCTTCTATTTTGCGCTGGATGAACCTACGGGAGTTCCGGAGGTCAGGGTGTTCGATTCGGTACAGGTGCAGGTGACGCCATAAAGAGAAACCTTCACCAACGCCAGGGGGCAGACTGTTCGGTTCACCTATGCGGCCCGGACCCATACCTACATCGACCCCAAGGACGGCTCCCAATGGGGCTACGGCGGGCTGTATGATCTGTCGCGGGTCGACTATCCTGACGGGACCAGCGAATCCTACACCTATGACAGCAACGGCAATCTGATCACACGGACCGAGTTGAATCAGACGACCTCGTGTTTGACCTGCTGACAAGCGGCGGGACGAAAGGCTTTTTGAAAGAACTGTTTCAGGAAGCAGGCAGCGAGTGGCTCACAAAGGGCGACCTGTCCAATGAAGAGATGCTGGAGCTGCGGGACCAACTGGGAAGAAGCCTGGCTCAGAGGATGTTCGAGATCCAGAGGGTGAACCGGCAGGTGGAGCGGATCATCGGCCTGCGGGAAGCGCCGTAGAAGGAACTGAACACCCAGTTGAACATGGCCGGCAATCGGCTGGACCGGCGTCGGATCAGGCAGTCTATGCTGCTTGAGGCCATCGGAAAAATGAATCGAAACGGCCTACCGCCTGCCGACTGGGTCTCTCTGAGCTTCCTTGCAGCGGATCTGAACGACCAACTCATCGAAGATACGGGGGCCGGCAGGTTTTTGCAGCTCTTCCAATAGGACGCCCACTTGGCGCACAGGGAGAAGCCGAGAACCGGTAAGGCGTTCGGAAACAACCAGGCCTCGCGTCTCGAATCTGAATAGAGAATTCTAAACATCGAACACTGAATATAGAAACTTGTTATCACCTGCATGATTTCCTGCTTTTTTGCGACGGAAAACAACGGAATTTGGCCTAACCATAAACATAAGGAGAAACAGGGAGATGAAAAGGGTGTCAGGCATTTTTGCAGTCGTTTCATTGATAGGAATGATCATTGCGGGAACGGGAGTCGCAGCCGATACGTCTTTTAGAGAGTTTCGGCTTACCAGCACGACGGTCACGTTCACAGATGACTGGGAAGCTGCCGTCAAGCAGGAATTTGGAGAATCCGCAGAGGTTGCGGACTTCGCAGATTTGAAGGCCAGGTTTTCGGGACAGATTGCCGCCTTTTGCGATGCGGTCGGCCTCCCTGATTATGGCAGTCGGGCCTACTGTCTTTATAATGGCACGAAATACGATGGATACTATGATGGGAATCAGCGCATCTACTTCATGGAAAGACACAATGGAAACAAGCCTGATCATTTCCTGGCGCATGAGCATATCGACAACTATACGCTTAGCCTGGGCTCATGGTTTGGAACAATGCTGCGGCCAGTCTTGGCATGGGTCCCCTGCTATGAACTCTCCATTACGCTGGATCCGGCCGACGGGGGGACGGTGACTGTGACGCCGGACAAGGAATGCTACGACGACGGCGAACAGGTCCAGGTATGGGCCCAGCCTGCCCATGATCGGAATTACCGCTTCGGGGCCTGGACAGGGAGCTTTTCGGGGTTCGAGAGCAAGATGAACATCATTATGGACAGCGACAAGGAGGTCACGGCCCATTTTCTGCAGATGCCCCCTTCCAGCCAGAAGGGGAATCACGGCGAGTTGAATGATCCCATCAATACGGCTACCGGCGAGCTGTTCTTCGAGAGCACTGACCTGGAACTGGGAGGTCCTATGGCCCTCGTGTTCGGACGACACTACGGCAGCCGGGTGCATCTCACTGAGGACCTGGCCCGGGATTTCGGGCACATCCTGGGAGACAACTGGCTCCACAATTTCATGATGGAGATTATCCCGGTGGGTGTCTCCAAAAAGAGGGTCATACTGACATACGGACTCATTCTGGACTTCGAGTGGACGCAAGGAAGCGAATGGCAGCTCACAGGGCCAAGCCAGGCACCCTATCAGCTCAGACAGGGGGAAAGCGGCAGATTTTATCTTATGGACCCTGCAAGGGACCTGGTGTACATCTTTGACGGCTCCAACCGCGTGGAACAGATCCAGGACCGCAATGGAAATGCCCTCACATTTACCTACGATAGTGAACTGAGCGAGGTCTCCGACGGTCTCGGACGGTCGTTCCACTTCGCCTACGAGCCGGGAGGGAGCCGTCTGATCCAGGTGTGCGGTTTGGGAAAGTGCATCCAGTTCGGGTATGCAGAGGGGAGTCCCCTATCCACCTTCACAGATGCCGCAGGGAATGTGACAACCTATGAATACCACGACGGAAATCTGATCACCGGGACCATCCTGCCCCAGGGCAACACCCCATATGTGCAGGGGTACGATATTCACGGGATCGTCGCCTATCAGGACGATGCCTATGGGAACCGGACCGCGATGGCCTTTGAAGGAGACAACAACAGCGTAACGCGGATTGACCGCCCGGACAATACATCGATTCGGCACCAGCATATCGACAAGACCCGGCTCTCTGCCTATACCGATCCGGAAGGGACCACGGTCTGCCTGGGTTACGACGATAGTGATCGGCGTACTGCCATTGACGACAGGATGGGTGGATCGACCCAGGTTGCCTACCATGACCAGAGCGGCAAGATCGCCTCCATCACCAATGCCCGGGCCGAGGTCCTGGCTTACACCTACACGGCCCAGAACCAGACCTTTTCCGATCCGGACACCCACACAGATTCAGTGAATTTAACTTTCTACAACCTGGCCCGGATCGACTATCCGGACGGGACCTGGGAAACCTTTGGCCATGATGCGAGAGGAAACATCGTCTCCCGCACGGACCAGGCGGGCAAGACCTGGAATTATACCTATAACGACCGGGGTCAGGTGCTCACGGCCGCCAATCCCGAGGGAGGTGTGAGCACCTATGCCTATAATGGAGACGGAACCCTGGCTACATCTACGGACTCGGACACCGGGGTCACAGCCTATGGCTACGACGCGATGAAACGCCTGGTCCAAATCACCCGGCCGGGCGGAGCGACCGTTCAAACGGCCTATGATCTGAGCGACCGGATCATCGCCATCACAGATGAACGGAGCAAGACATACACGTATGCCTATGATGCCAACGGCAACATAGCTGCCATCACCGATCCGGATATGAATCAGACGGCGTTCAGCCACGATCTCATGGACCTGATGGAGGAGACCACCGATGCCCGGGGCAAGAAGACCCGATTCGCCTATGACGCCATGAATCGGCTTCAGTCTGTGACCGATCCCAATGGCAACATGACCCATTTCGGCTACAACCCCCATGGATGGCGGGACAGCATCACGGACGGGGCAGGCAAAAACTGGCAAACCGGATACGACATGGAAGGCAGATCTGTTTCCCACACCTCGCCCCTGGGCCGGACCACCGCCATCGCCCGGAATCAACTGGGCCATGTGACCGGGATACGGAATCCGTTGAATCAGGAATCGACCTTCATGCGGGACGCCATGTCCCGCGTCACGAAGATTACCGACCCCCTCTCGCGGGAGACTGCGTTCTCTTACGATGCCAACGGGCTTCTGACCAATGTGACCCTGCCCACCGGCAGTTCGACCCAGTATGCCCGCAACGGCCTGGGGCTGGTGGAGCGGATCATGGATCTCAAAGGGAGCCAGTGGGTCTTTGGCCATACCTCGATGGGGAGGCTCCTCGGGCTCATGGATCCCATGGGCAATATATGGCGTTACGGCTACGACGAGTGGGGAAGACGCAATCAGGTGTCCTATCCGTATGGGAGCGCTCAGATCCGGACCTATGACGATGCGGGCAACCTCTTGCAGAGCCAGTATTCTGTCGGGCCGGACCTGGCATTCACGTACGACAATCAGAATCGACTGCTGACCGGCCAGCATATCGCCTTCGCCTACAATGAAACCGGGCAAGTCTTGACCACGACCCATTCCGGGACTGGGTTCGGTGCTGCCTATGACGACGGCGGACGTGTGCAGACCGCCACTTATGCAAATGGTCATTTTAGCGTGACCTATGCCTACGACGCCCGGGACCTGCTCACCCGGGTCAGCGACACCCTGACCGGCGCCGCTATTGACTTCAGCTATGATGATGACGGAAGGCTCACGGCAATGACCCGTTCCAACGGGGCGAACACCATGGTCACCTGGGACGGGGCCTCCCGCCTGACCCGCATCCAGCATGCCGGCCTCGCCGATCTCCAGTACACCTACAATGCGGCCGGAGAAGCCACCCGCATGGACTACGATCTCCCTCTCGACCCGGCGGATTACCTGATATCCGGCACTGACCAGTTTGCCTATGACGCGGCCTCGCAGATCGCCACGGCCGGTTATGCCTATGACGCCCAAGGTAGACAGATTGCGGCCCCCGGTCAAATCTTCACGTGGGATGGGGCCGGCCGGCTGATCACTGCCAACGATGCGGTCATGACCTACAACGGTCTGAACGATCTGGTCACCCGGCTGGGGGCCGGGACCACGGTGCGCTACTACACCAACTACGCCCTGGGTCTTCATCCCGTTGTTTCAGAGAAAAACGAAAACACGGGCGACTGGCGGCGCTTTTACGTGTTGACCCCCGGGGGTCAACTCCTGTATCTCATCGATGTCGCGGCGGGCAACCAGGTCCTGTTCTATCATTACGACAGGAGTGGAAACACCCTGTTCCTCACCAGCGCCACAGGGGAGATTACGGATGCCTACGCCTACAGCCCTTACGGCAGGCTCCTGGCCCATCAGGGAACCAGCGACCAGCCTTTCACCTTTGTGGGCGAATGGCAGGTGCGTCAGGAGGGCCGAACCGGCCTCTACCAGATGCGGGAAAGGTATTACGACGCTGTTGCGGCCCGGTTTTTATCCCGGGAGCCGCTTTGGCCGACCATAGAGGAACCCCAAAGCCTGAACCCGTATCAGTATGCCTGGAACAACCCCCTTCGATTTGTGGACCGCGAGGGGGCCTTTGTGGAAACATGGGAAAAGATCGCACGGGCAAGGGTGACTATGACGCCCGCCGAATACGCAAAGGTGAGGGCACTTAAAGATGCGGCGAAAGGGGATTCGCTAACCAAAGCACAGGAAGAAGCATTTCGGGCTGACCTTGCAGATTATACCAAAAAATGGATGCTCAAAAACATCGGAGACCCGGACAAATATGAACTCACGCCCCAGCAGTACGGAGAGCTGAAAATGCTGGAGGCGCCGTCGATCATGGATTCGAAAAGACATCGTGAATTGGCTGATGACATTACCCGGTATGCCAAGGAGCATGCCATGCGCCACGGCAAAGCCCATGTGGGACAGGGAGAGGCCATGGATAAGTTTCAACCCAACGTTGCGGAATCCAAGAGATCCGTTTTTACCGCCGCGGAATCGCCACGGCCCGTTTTTACAGGACTGGAATCGAAGAGGTAGACGCTTGTTCTGAAGACCTCGTCTATAAGACTTGACGCGGGGCATGTCCGTATCGTATGCTGTTCGCGCAACGATAACTGTTCTTTGATAGCAACCTGACCCTCCTCTTGGAGGCATTGCTTTCTGACTGCCCTCAGAGAGGTTTTTGTTAGAGTTGAAACACAACGCCGGGGCCAGACGCCTCGTTTTCTTCAGGCGCGGTTTCATCGCCCATGTTCGGCAGAAACACCCTTCAGCATAATCGCCTATTTTGGGAGACGCCTGATGAAACGAGAAAGAGAAGAGAACCAGACAAGTGGAAGCAAAACGGCCGCCAGCATCTTTGGCCAGTTGACGGCTGTCCTCATGGTCGTCCTCCTGTTTGCGGACCCGGCCCTGGCCGATCCCCAGGAAAGCAGCGGCCTAAAAAGCGTGAGCCAGACCCAGGGTCTTTCGGTGAACGACCCCATCTCTGCCAATGCCGGGGCGTACTATTTTAAATTGCCATTGCTGGACCTGGGGGGTCCCTTGCCGCTCCGATATGTCCTCGACTACCGCATGGACCGATATTCCGGCCTGTGGGATTCGGGGATCGACGGTCCTTTTCAGAGCGGCTTGAGCCAGTACCTGGAGCGGGACGCCGACGGCGTGGCTATCGTCTATCTTCGAAATGGAGATTTTCCCCGTTTCCAGCACAATGAGGTCGCCGGCGTCTGGTCCCTCGATGCCGCTTCGCCGGTGCGCTACGTGATGAAAGAGACCGGGAGCTCATGGACAGATGGATACTACTATGTCATGGACCCGGTGCGGGAACAACTCTTCATCTTTGAAAAAATCCCTTCCTGGAACACCTCGCCGGACTTTTCCACGGTTCGCGTCCTTGCCCAGATGGACCGCAACGGAAACCGTCTGACCTACACCTATGCAGATGCCGACGCCCTCGTCCCGACCCAGGTAGCTGACGGACTCGGCCGTAGCCTGAGCTTTACCTACAACGGTATCCGCGTATCCCGGATCATCGACCAGTCCGGCCGTTTCGCGAGTTTTACCACGGGAACTCAGTGCTTCAACCCGGCCCTGGAATCGGTGACCGACCCGGAGGGCAACACCACCCGCTTTACCTACGATTGCACAGGGGGAAGCCTTCTCTCCATTGCCGAGGTGCAACATCCCCTTGGCAACACGCCCTATGGGCAGACCGTGGACGGCATCACCCTCGACGGCAACCTCTTTGCCCGGGTCACCAGCCAGACCGACGCCTACAACAACGCTACCACCCTGAGCTATGCGGCAGATACCAACCGCATGACCGAATCGCGGCCGGACGGGAAGACGGTCACCTACGAACATTATAATAACAACGGGGTCCCCAAAAGCCTGATCGATGCTGCGGACAAGGCCGCGGCATTCGGCCAGACAGCCAACGAGCAGCTCAGCGCGATCACCGACCGCATGGGCGATGCCACCACCCTGACCTACCACACCCCGACCGGCAAGACCGCTTCATTCACTAATGCCAAAAACCAGACCACCACCTGGACCTACACGGCCCAGGACCAGACCTTTACCAATCCTGCCAACAGCGAGGAAGCAACCTTCACTTTCTACAACCTGACGAAAATCGATTACCCTGACGGCTTCAGTGAGCAGTTCACCTATGACGCCAGGGGGAACATTCTGACCCGCATGGATCAGGCCGGCAACACCTGGACGTACACCTATAACAACCGGGGCCAGATCCTCACCGCCGCCAATCCCGCAGGCGGCATCACCAGCTTTACCTACAATGCCGACGCCACCCTGGCGACGTCAACGGACAGCGACACCGGGGCGACCGCCTACAGCTATGACAATTACAAGCGGTTAAACCGCATCGACTATCCCGGCGGGGCCTTTGTCCAGATGACCTACGACCTGAACGATCGGCTGACCTCCATGACGGATGAGAACGGCAACAAAGACACCTTCACTCACGACGCCAACGGCAATCTCATCAAGATCACGGATCCGGACAACCGGGAGACCCTGTTTGAATATGACCTCATGGACCGACTGGTGAAGACCACGGACCGTCTGGGCCGGGAGACCCTGCGCGCCTACGACGCGATGAACCGTCTGGCGAGAATCACCGACCCTACCGGCGTCAAGGCGGTCTTCGGCTATGACCCCCGGGGATGGATGAACGCCGTAACCCGTGCGGGCAAGACATGGACCACGGCCTATGACGACGAGGGTGTGCCCACAGGCCGGACCACACCGCTGAACCGCACCACTGCTATGACCACGGACAAGATGGGTCTGGTCGCAAAAATCACGGACCCCCTGGACAGTGAAACCCGGATCGGTCGCGACGCCATGAACCGCATCACGTCCATCACCGATCCCGGCGCCCTGATCACCCGCTATGCCTACGACCCTGCGGGGAGAATTGCCGGCATCACGCTGCCCGACAGCTCATCGGTCGACTATCTTTACGACACCCTGGGGCTGCTTCAAAAAATCCGGGACTTCAATGATGCAGAGTGGACATTCACCCATACGTCCATGGGAAGGCCCCAATCGATCAGAGACCCCCTGAACCGGACCACGACCTATGGCTACGACGAAAGAGGGTGGCTAAATACAATGACCTTTCCAGACGGGGGCGCGCTGACCATCACCCGCGACCCGGCCGGCAACGGGGTCCGCCGGCAGCATTCAGAAGGACCCGACCTTCAATTCACCTATGATGCATACAACCGTCTGATCACGGCCAACGACATCGCCTTTACCCGTGACAAAGAGGGAAGAATCACTGCCACAGCCGATGGCGCGGTTCAGTTCACCGCCGGGTATGACGATGCGGGCAGGCTCGAAACGGCGGGCTATCACAATGCCTTTACCGTCACCTATACCTATGATGTGGGGGAAAACGGCACGGGCCTGCTGACCGGGGTCAGCGACACTCTGACAGGCACGCAGATCACTTTTGCCTATGACGGCGACCGCCGACTAACAACCACGGGGCTGCCCAACGGAAAGGCCATCATCAATACCTGGGACAAGGCCGACCGCTTGACCCGTATTCAGTCAGGAGACCATGTGGATATGTCCTTCAGCTATGACGCCTCCGGACGCATCACCGGGGTTGATGCCACCGTCCCCCTCTCAGCAGCATCGCAGTTAACGCCCGGGACAGATACACTGACCTTTGATGCCGCCTCCCAGATCAACACCACCGGGTACAGCCATGACAGCCGGGGCCGCATGACCGCCGGGTCCGGACGGAACTATACCTGGGACGGGGCCTCCCGCCTGACCGGCGTGAACGGAACGACTCTCGCCTATAACGGCCTGGGGGATATCCGCATGCGCACCGAGGGGGGCGCGACCACGCATTTTTATGTCAACCATGCCATCTGCCTGGCCCCTGTCGTAGCAGAGAAGGATGAAACCGCGGGCAGCTTTCTGCGCTACTACGTCTACACCCCGGCAGGGCGTCTCCTCTACATGATCGACGCCGCCAACGGCAACAAGGTGTACCTCTACCATTTCGATCAGACAGGCAATACCCTGGCCCTGACCGATGCGGCCGGCGCTGTCACCGACGCCTGGGCCTACGATCCTCACGGCCGCGTTCTGGCCCGCACCGGGACCCATCCCCAGCCTTTCACCTTTGTGGGCGCCTGGGGCGTGCGCCAGGAAGGCAGCGATGGCACCCTCTATCAGATGCGCGCCCGCTGGTACGACGCCGTGACCGCCCGGTTCATCTCGCCCGAGCCCATATGGCCCGAGCTCCTCACTCCCAAGGCCATCAATCCCTACCAGTACGCGGAAGGGGATCCCATCCGATTCTCGGATCCGCAGGGTCTGGGGTCATTTGACACCATTCATACGTATAACGCCAACCAGAAAGAATGGTCAGAAGGGGAACCGGCCCAGCCCGAGGTGATCACCCCGGTTCACGTCGAAGGCGGGTATGGTCAGGACCACTGGGCCGACTGGGTCCGCAGGGATGTTGAAACGGCCATTGTCAAAAAATCGGCCAACGGGCGGTTCTCCGTCATGGCCAGTGAACGCAAAAAAGAGATTCAAAAGGAAAGGGAACGGAACCGAAGAGTTGGAAAGCGGGAGTATGTGCAAAAGAAGTTCGCAGAACCGCTTTTCGTCAATGTTTCGGAAGAGGGGGATAACGTCGTTGTCCTGATCGTCGACCGGAGCGGGAGTGTTCCCATTGTGCAGGATATGTTTGAGATCAACAAGGAAGCTCTCGAAGCCGGAGAGCCCCAGGCTGATTTCACCTTGCGTGAAAAAGCCCTCGGAAGCAAGGTCAAGCGGGTGCAGGAAACCAACAAAACAGCAGAGGCCTTTGCCGACAAGGTGGCCCGCTCGGTCGAAAGGATTGTTCATTCGAGATAAAGGGGGAAAAAGCCAAGCAGGGCAAGAGAACGCACGGCACGGCATGCCGCGTTCAAAAAGCCTTGCGCCTGAATTCCGCACAGGCCCTGTCTGCAGGCGTGAGTGCCAGGTTTTTTGAAACAGACCGACAGGATCTTGCATATTAACGACAGCAAAAATCGACGATCTGGGAAAGGAGCTTAAACATGATGAAACATATCACTTTGGTTTTTTGCGGGCTGTTTTTGATAGGCGCTGCAGTTTCTTCGGTACGGGCCGGTACGGTTCAGTACACCTACGATGCTGCAGGCCGTCTGACTGCTGCGGATTACGGGGGCGGCAGGACCATTCTTTACACCTACGACGCGAACGGGAACCTGCTGGAAAGAAAGGTCACAGGGCAGACCCCCAATCCGGTCCCCGACATCAAGGCCAACGGTTCGGACGGGCCGGTAACGGTAAGCCCCAGCCAGTCCGTGGCCGTGACCATCAGCCTGGATCCCGGTGAATTTGGCGGATACAACGCCGACTGGTGGGTGGCGGTTCAAACGCCCTTTTCCCCGCCGGGCAACTGGTACAGTTATGTGTATCCCACGGGGTGGAAAACAGGGATCAACCTGTGCGTCCAGACGCCTTTGTTTCAACTGGGATCGACCCAGGTCCTCAACATGACCCTTCCGGTGGGCCAGTACACCTTTTATTTTGCCCTGGACGAACCCACAGGCCAGCCGGAGGTCAGGGTCTTCGACGCTGTGGAGGTCCAGGTGGAGCAATAATCGAGATTTTTCACCTGGTCCGCCTGCCGCAGCCTGACATTGGCAGGCGGACCAGGCCTGTGCTCGGTTGATGCTTGTTGCATTCTGCCCGTGATTGCGATAGGCTCTTTGTGTGTAACTTCCCCGCAACGTGCGAAGAAGTTTGCCCGTGGGGGTCTCTGCCCAAGGGCTGCAAAAACCGAATACAGCTCCTGGGAACGGCAGCAGGGCTTTATAATACAGTCTGTTCCAGCCCCAAGGACACCCTTTCATGGGAGGGGATTCCTTGCTGCCTTTCAATAAATGGTATCCCGAGCCCAGGGGGCGGTCGCCGAACGATATGAACGCATTTTATTGCAGCCCTTGGGCAGAGACCCCCACGGGCTGGCAGAACGCTGTTTGGTTGCGGCCCTCAGACCCCCTTAGGATCAAGGCCGTGTTGAATCCCAAATGAACAGGCCGGGTCGAGCAATCATTAATCCATGCTGATAAGAAACATATCGATAAAAACGGCTTTCGCGATTTTTCTGGCGATGGTTGCCGCAGTGCTGTGCCCTTTGCAGACAGTCCTTGCCAATCCCACGCTCCTTCGACAAAGCATCATTGAATACAACCTTGCTGCCCATCAAAAGAGCCTGTCGGACGGAACTTACAACGGCGCAGAGGGAATCCTTCAGATCAGGCCTGAAGTGGCCCAATCCCTGGGCCTCAAGGTCTTCGTCAATGATGATTATGTTGCGGCCGCGGCTGCCGAGGCCGAGGCAGCACAGCTCTTTGACCAGATGGTCTCGGCGCTGACAACCCAGGCGCCGGAGACCGTTCGCGGTGAACATGCCCAACAGGCAGGGGAATCGGCCCTTGCCAGGAAAGAGGCCCTTGCCTCGGCGCGCAGGCATTTTGCGGCTTACCGGGAAAAGCTGACGGCCCAGGCGGATGAGCGGCTGAACCGAGAAACCTGCTCCCGGGTCCTGGACGACCTTCTGGAGAAGAGCCTGAAAACCGCCTGTTTCAATCTCAGGGAAGGCCTGGGGGTCTTTTACAACAGATGCAGGGGCCTGCCTGAAGATGCGCCCCCCCTGACCCCGGAAAATGTCCGATTCGTCAACCATGTGTTTTCCGAGTTTCAGAAGAAGGGATCGGAAGGGGACAAAAGCCGATTTGACCTTGGGAAACAAGACCAAAACAGGGGAACGGATCCAGAGCTGTCTTTGAAGGCGACACTTGATCGCGAGGCCCCCCGTCTTGCCGGTCTTATCACATCATGTCCGGATCTTTTGAAAACCGGCGGATATCCGGTGGATGGGCGCCTCTTTGCGGCCCTCATGAAGCGGGAATCCAATTTTGATCCCCATGCCGTGTCCTATGTGGGCGCAGCCGGTCTGACCCAGATCATGCCGCAGACAGGCAAAGGACTGGGAATGGAACAGATCCATCTGCCGGACTATTTTGAAGAGGCCATGTCCCTGCTCAAACGCGAACGGTCTCTTCGGAAAAAGGCCCTCTCCCTCATGTCGGGGATCACGCGGGCCGACATGCTCAAGAAGGCCGAACGTGCCAGGCGGTATATGCAGGATTCTCTGGCATGCAGCCGAAAAAGGTCTGATCTTTTTGCCAGGTATCGAAAAGAGCTCGTGCAACAAAACCAGGATGATCGTCTGGACCCCTGCAAGGCCATCGCCTACGGATACCGGTATTTTTCAGATCTCATGAGGATGCACAAAGGGGACATGAGCCTGGCCCTGGCCGCCTACAATGCCGGACCCCATCGGGTAAAGCAGTACAACGGAGTGCCCCCCTATGCTGAGACTGTCACCTTTCGTAATACGGTCCTGAACTATTACCGGGAATATCTGGAGAAGTTGAAACGGGCCGAATGATACCCAAATCTACTGCCCAGCGTGGGATGCAAAAGGCCCAGGCCTCAATGATGAACCTGATTTTCAAAGGAGATGATGCATGACCGCAGACATAGTGATCCAAAGCGACCTTGGAGACATTAGTCTTGTGAAGCGGGGAAAGGTGCGGGACGTCTATGAGGTGGATGGCAAGCTGCTGATCGTTGCCAGCGATCGCATGTCGGCCTTTGATGTGGTGATGCGCGACCCGATCCCGGACAAGGGGAAGATCCTGACGGCCATCTCTCTCTTCTGGTTTCAAAAACTGTCGTCTGTAGTGGAAAACCATCTCATCAGCAGCGACCCATCCGAGTATCCTGAGCCGTGCCGCAAATATGCCTCCCAGCTGGAAGGCCGCAGCATGCTGGTCCAGAAGACAACCCCCCTTCCGGTCGAGTGCATCGTCAGGGGATATCTATCCGGCTCTGGATGGCAGGAATATCTTGACACAGGGGCTGTCTGCGGCATTTCCCTTCCCACGGGCCTGTGTGAGTCAGACAAACTCCCAAGTCCCATCTTCACTCCCTCCACCAAGGCCCAGGACGGCATGCATGACGAAAACATCACCTTTGAGAGGGCCGCAGAGATCATTGGAGAAACGACTGCACAGCAGGTCCGCGACATCAGTCTCCGCATCTATGAACTGGGGAGGGATCTGGCTGCGGAAAAGGGGATCATCGTGGCCGACACCAAGTTTGAGTTCGGCCAAAAGGACGGCCGGCTCATCCTGATCGACGAGGTCTTGACCCCGGATTCTTCCAGGTTCTGGCCCATGGCCGATTATCGCCCAGGCGGACCTCAGCAGAGCTTTGACAAGCAGTTTTTGAGGGACTATCTGACAGGAATCAAGTGGCCCAAAAAGCCGCCGCCCCCGCGGCTTCCGGCTGAGGTGATTGAAAAAACAAGGGAAAAATACCTGGATGCCCTCATTCGGCTGACAGGAAAGGGCCTTTAACCCTTTTCGGTGAAAGGAAGCCATGAAACCCGTTATCTGCTTTATCGACGACTCGGCGTTTGAACATGACCTGGTCCAGCATGAGATCGCCCCTTCGGCCCCTGATCTTGAATTTGTACAGGCCTACACATTTGAAGAGGCGGCGGATCGATTGGATGGTCAGGCCCCAGCCCTGTTCCTCCTTGATTTGTGGGGCCAGGACCCGGATGTGTCTGAACCCACCCTCACCTCCATGGACGAGCTCAGGTCCAGAACCGCGGCCTTTCCAACCCTCGAACAGGTCTACGAAGGATTGGATGCATTTGAGGGAGATGTCCACAACGAATATCTCAAAAGGCTTTTTTCTGTGGTGGACTGCTGGCGAAACCTGTTTGAAGATGCGTGCAGCCGCATCGGTCAAAACAGAAAATATGGCCTTTCCAACCTCCGCCAGGTGCGGGCCCGTTACCCCGGGACCCCCGCGGTCTTTTATACCAGGAAATCGTTGATCCATGATGCTGTCGCCATGTTCAGGGCCGGGGCCGACGGCCTCTTTATCAAACCTACCGGTCTTAACGACAATGATACGCATCGTCTTACCCGCGAGTATGCCCCCATTCTTGTAGAGGACCTGAGAAAGCTCATGCGCAAGGAACGGCTCACCCCCTGAACCGGACCGCTGAAATGCCCGGTCGCTCGGAAGCGCACGTGTGTGCCCTTTCCTGCCCCCCTTTGCTTTTTGTCAATTCTGTAGTTTTTTCAAGGGAAAAGAACCTGCTTTGCATCTGGAGAAGTTGCCGCGGGTTGCCTTGACAAATTTTTTGTGGATGCTTAGGTTCTGATTCAGTGTTGTAAGGGGAGCATCCTCAGAGCCGGCGGCTGGGGCCGGTGAGAAAGAGCGGAAAAAAGGGCGGCCCAAACCCCGGCTGACAGGAACAACCATAAGGCGTATCGCCTGGCAACCTACTATAAACAATGCAAAAACAACAGGAGTTTGACGTGATCAGCGGCGTAAACGACGACAGTGTCAAAGAAGAGGCGACGGCAACGGCCGCCGCACCAGCAGGAGAAACGCCCGGCGAGGTAGAGACGTCGCAAGACCAGACAAAAGAAGAGATCCCTTTAGAGGAGATGTCAAAGGATCAGCTGATCGAAAAGATCAAGGAGGCAGAGGCGCTTTCTCAGAAGAACTACGATCTTTATGTCCGTTCTCAGGCGGAAATCGAAAATCTGAAAAAGCGATATCAAAAAGAGCAGCAGAGCCTGATTAAATTCGCTAATGAATCGTTAATCAAGCAACTCCTGCCAGTGGCGGACAACCTTGAAAAGGCACTGGACCATTCAGAAAAGGAAGCCTCCTTCGATGCCCTAATGGAGGGGGTTCAGTTGACCCTGAAGGGCCTGTTGGATGTCCTCCAAAAGGCCGGCGTGGAGTCCATTGAAGCGGTAGGGGGGCAGTTCGATCCGAACTTCCACGAGGCGGTGTCAGAGGCGACGGACAACCAACTGGAAACAGGAACCGTTGTCAAAGAACTTCAGAAGGGATACACCCTCAATCAGCGGCTTCTTCGACCGTCCATGGTGATCGTCAACAGAAAGACCGCGTAACGGGATCTTTAGAGGGCGCAGCAATTCGCAATCGGCATGCGTGGCATGCGGTGTGCAAGGTACGTCGAAGAGATTTTGGGATACTTAGGAGGCGAAAAATATGGGAAAAACAATAGGGATTGATCTCGGAACCACCAACTCGTGCGTCGCTGTTATGGAAGGCGGCGACCCTGTAGTGATTACGAATGCAGAGGGGAGCAGAACAACGCCCTCAATTGTAGCCTTTACCGACAGCGGCGACAGACTGGTCGGACAGGCAGCCAAGAGACAAGCGATTACCAACCCTGAAAACACCGTTTTTGCGGTCAAACGGCTGATCGGGAGAAAATATGACGCGCCTGAAGTGGCCAGAGATATCAAGGTCCTTCCCTACAAGATCGTGAAGGCGTCCAATGGCGACGCCCACGTGTCCATCAAGGGAAAATCCTACAGCCCGGCAGAGATCTCTGCCATGATCCTCACGAAGATGAAGGAGACGGCCGAGGAATATCTGGGCGAGAAGGTGACCGATGCGGTCATTACCGTTCCTGCCTACTTTAACGACAGTCAGAGACAGGCCACCAAGGATGCCGGCCGCATTGCAGGCCTGAATGTGGAAAGGATCATCAACGAGCCCACGGCAGCGGCCCTGGCCTTTGGCCTCGATAAAAAGGGCGATAAGAAGATCGCGGTGTTTGACCTGGGCGGAGGGACCTTCGATATCTCTGTGCTGGAGATCGGCGAGGGGGTTTTCGAGGTCAAGTCGACCAACGGCGACACCCATTTAGGGGGCGAAGATTTTGATCTGAGGATCATTGACTACCTGGCAGACGAATTCAAAAAGGACCAGGGAATCGATCTTAGAAACGACAAAATGGCCCTCCAACGGCTCAAGGAAGGCGCTGAAAAGGCCAAGATAGAGCTGTCGGGCTCCCTGGAGACCGACGTAAACCTGCCTTTCATCACCGCAGATGCCAGCGGTCCCAAGCACATGAACATCAAGCTGACCCGTTCCAAGCTGGAGGCCCTGGTCGATGATCTCATTGAAAAGGTGGTGGGGCCCTGCAACACGGCGCTGAAAGATGCGGGCCTGTCGCCCAGGGATATCGATGAGGTGATCCTGGTCGGGGGAATGACCCGCATGCCCAAGGTCCAGGAGAAGGT
>Ga0068713_1002580_pt1 | contig 17840 bp, 12 predicted proteins | sample MTBAKSrepl2MetaG_FD_62223 | JGI IMG/M metagenome (GOLD analysis project Ga0068713, IMG submission 62223) | Enrichment culture microbial communities om Arthur Kill intertidal strait, New Jersey, USA, that are MTBE-degrading - MTBE-AKS2 (Arthur... | ecosystem: Environmental > Aquatic > Marine >...
AAATTCTGTTTCTCATTTTGGCAACGTAAAATCATGATCTTGCGGTTGCCATTTGACCCACTTGGCAGAGACACGGAAATCCGAAATTCGAATATCGAAACTCGAAGCAAATCTAAATGAGCAAAAGACAAGTGACCAAAACACAACAACTACGGTTTTGCCCTGACTTTGTTTTGAATTTTGAAGATTGGGATTTTGATATTGTTTCGGATTTCGGATTTCGATATTCGGATTTTCAATTTTCGCACCATTCTGAATTGCCAAGAGTCAAATTGCCAAAAAACGACACACGACTTATGAGACATGATACTAGTAGCTGGGGAGCTAAACATCTTTAGATTGCGCCTGTAGCTCAGATGGATAGAGCAGCGGACTTCTAATCCGCAGGTCCCGTGTTCGAATCACGGCAGGCGCGCCACGCAACATCAAGGACTTGGCCGGCACGGCTCGAGTCCTTTTTTATTCTTCTTCATGCTCTCTACCGGTCGAACTCTTCCTGGATTCCCTCAACTTCTCTAACGCTTGCATCTTCAATCTCCTCACGTTCGATCGAAGCAAAGCAGGCGAACTTTTTTTGTGACCTTTTCCCATCTCACACGTAAACAATAGTAAATGGAGAGAGACGGCGTAAGATGATGATTCAATTTTTGCTCTGCACTTTTGATGAAGTCGTAAAAAGTCGTCAAAGTCGTCACCCCGGCGGAAGCCGGGGTCCAGAACCCCTCGAATTTCCTGGATTCCGGCTTTCGCCGGAATGACGAAAAACGAGGTTTTCAAACTTTTTACCGTGAAAATCCCCCCTGTCCCCCCTTTACTAAAGGGGGGGAATAAAGCGGCACCTGATTGAACCTCCCCCTTTGAAAAAGGGGGATCGAGGGGGATTCTCATGCGCGGGGGTGACATGAACCCCTGCCATGAGCGTTTGCGGGACCATCACTTTTAAAGGAGGTAACAGATGAAGAAATGGATTAAAGCAAGCTCACTTTTTATGGCGATATTTTTCTTTTGCACAGGCATCTCGTTTGCCGGCAGCATTTGTGATCAAGGAGCCTCTTCGTTGATTGTCTATCACAATGGCAACGGCAATGGCGGATCGGGTGACAACGGTGGCAACGGACCGGGTGACGGTACCGGTAATGGCGGCGATGGCCCGGCCGACGGCAGCGGCAACGGCGCCCCTGATGGGGCTGGGGTCTGCCCCAGCGAATAGCAAAGTTCAATCCGTCATGTTCTCTCCATGCCTCGGGGGTTCGTCTTTCAGGGGAACCCCTGTCCCTATTGATCACTCCCAGTGAGCGGTAAAGGACAAGGGCCGTGCCATGGTGGAAGCTGGGAAATGAGTGAAATTTGTTTCGAAAAAGTGGTAGTCTCTTACACACAAATTTGGCAATTCATTGCCACCTGCAAACGAACTGTTTTGGCTGACATGGTTAACCTATTGAAAATATAAGCGAAAACATGTCCGCCCCGTTTGTGAAAAATACGGTACTGAATTTGCATCTCCTTCATGTGCCCTCTCATCGAGATCTCCCCTTTGCCACAGGAAGCGTGAGAATCGATGGGATGCTGGGCAAAGTCTTTCCAACCTTGTTCCCGACAGCCCTTCATTGCTGTCCAAGACAGGCTGCAATTGTTGCGTGTTTCATTGATATCATTGCGATTTTCGCACAGTCATCGTGCTTTAAGAACCTAGGTTCACCACAGAGGCACTGAGGACACAGAGAGCGAGTTTTCTTTTTTCCTCTATCGGGAGATCCGCCTTCGCTAAAGCTACGGCGGGACAGGTACCGATAGAGGAAAAGAACCCCTCAATGATCAAGTTCCTGATGCAGAGTTTTTGGGGGATGGCCGTTGCTCTATGATTCCTGCGCTATGGGTGCATCATGGTTGGCCTATAGCGGCCTTAGGGCAGAGCGTTTTTGTTTGCCCCGGTCATCTGACCGGGACAAACAAAAAGGCTTCTCCGTGCGCTCTGTGCCTCTGTGGTGATAATTCCATTTTGGACAGTCATGAGAGGCGTCTGCGAAAAAATCACATGAATCCCTTCGGTGCGCAACGGCACGGGTTTTTGTTTCTTTGGATTTTGCCGGATCTCATGCAGGACAGATGGTCCGGGTCGAATGGAGTTTATTGGAGAGGTGGCCATGACTTACAGAGAGAGGTGCAGGCAGGAGTTCACCGACTGATCATCGCTTTGTGACAGTTTAGGGATTGTCACCTTGATCAGAAAAGGCCGAACTCCGAGTGATCGGTGGGCGGAAAGCCACGGGTCCTGAAAAAGATGAACGGACAGCCGGGTTGCCTGATGACAGGTAGCTCGGCTTTTTTATTCCTGGAGGAGGGAACCATGAAAACTTGCAGATCCAAGAGTGTCCTCGGGGTTCTTTTTCTGGTCCTTATGGTTTTCCTTTTTCCTGCCGCCTCCTTCGCACAGGGTCAGAGCGTATTCGGGCCAAAGGATTTCCGGATAGGACAGTGGCATTTTCACCTCTCCGTTCATTCCTTCAGTGTTGACGCCCGAGGGGAGGGGCTGATTCTTGTCACCAAGAAGACTCCCGAGAAACGAATGGAAGGGGGTTTTGTTCTGCTCAACGGCCAGCTCATCGGCCTCCATGATTTTCTCAAAGGGAACAATCAGAGCACAGAGAGGAAGGTTTCTCTGCGATCAAGGAACTTTCTAACCGTTTTGCTTCGAGGAACACCAGGCGCAACGACCTCGATCGAAGTGAAAAAAGGCGTTTCCACTCCGGCCCCGCAAGTTACTTTTCAGGCAGCGCCGCAAGCGATCACCCTTGGTGAATCCAGTACCCTTCAGTGGACAACAACATACGCGGATAGGATCGCGATTGACCAGAGCATAGGGGATGTGGCGGCCAGTGGTTCACTGACTGTCTCTCCCAAAGACACGACCACGTACACCCTCACGGCAACGGGGGAGGGTGGAAAAACCACCGCAAGCACCACTGTAGGTGTCACTGTGCCCCCTGCGACCGTGAGCTTGACCGTCAATCCCGATACGATCATAAAAGGAGGATCCGCAACCCTGACATGGTCTTCAACCTTTGCCGACACCGTGAGCATTCAGCCAGGAATTGGAACCGTTTCAGCCAGTGGCTTTTTAACGGTATCTCCTGCTCAGACTACAACCTACACCATCTCGGCTACCGGCCCTGGAGGAACGGCCAGCGCCGGCGCGACCCTCACGGTTTTCTATCCCCCGACAGTCAACCTGGAAGCGAGCCCGCAGACCCTGATTGCCGGATCTTCTTCCACGCTCTCCTGGAACTCGACCAATGCCATTACGGCAACGATCGAGCCGGGGATAGGAACTGTTTCTCCGGCTGGCTCCGTGGCCGTAAACCCTCAGCAAACTACAAGCTACTTGATTACGGTCACCGGTCCTGGCGGAAGCGCCTCGGCATCGGTGACGGTCACCGTGCATCAGCCTCCTACGGTTACGCTTACAGCTAACCCGCAGACCGTGATCCTGGGTGCCGGCTCGACCTTGTCCTGGAGATCCACTCACGCCGATACGGCGACCATTGATCCAGGAATAGGAAACGTTTCTCCCAACGGATCTGTACAGATTGCTCCCCAGACCACCACGACCTACACGATCACGGTGAACGGACCCGGTGGAAGCTCCACGTCCAGCGTTACAGTGACGGTCCTCTATCCCCCTGAAGTGCAGCTTTCCGCAGAACCCCAAAAAATCCTGGTCGGTGCCCCGGTGACGCTTTCGTGGAGTTCTATGCACGCAGAAACGGCCACCATTGAACCGGGCATTGGCAGTGTAGATCTGAACGGTTCCATTGAGGTGTCCCCTGGAGAGACTACATTTTATGTCATTATGGTTGCTGGTCCGGGTGGAACCTCCCAATCGAGCGCACTCGTAACGGTCCTCTATCCGCCTACAGTTCAAGTCTCTGCAAACCCGGAGACAATCCTCAAGGGGGAATTCTCGACCCTCACCTGGACGTCTAACCATGCTGAAACCGCAATCATCGAACCAGGAATAGCAACAGTGGGTATTAGTGGATCTCTCTCGCTGAATCCTCCAGAGTCCACGACCTACACGATCACTGCGACTGGCCCTGGAGGAAGCGCATCAGCAAGCATTACCATTAATGTAGAGGACCCTTTTGCGCCGCCGACGGTCAGTATTAGCGCAAACCCTGCGATGATACCAAAGGGAAGCTCTTCAATGCTTTCGTGGATATCGAAAAATGCACAACAAATTCATATTGATAACGGTGTTGGAACGGTTTCTCCAGAAGGGGCTTCTGAGGTCTCACCCGAGCACACAACAACCTTTACGATCACTGGCATCGGATCTACGGGCGTGGCCAACGCTCAGGTAACTGTCATGGTGACGGGTAATCCAGGACCTCAGCCACAAGGCTCTTTCGGCGCTCGTTACGAAGATTTGATTCCTCCAGATGCTACGTTGGAAAAATATGAGCCCCGTCGATTCTGTCTGGTCACCGGTTTGGTGCAGGACAAGCAAGGATCTCCTTTAACGGGAGTATCCGTCGCAATATTGCACCACCCGGAATACGGCACGGCTCTAACCGATGACGAGGGCCGCTTCTCCATACCGGTGGAAGGAGGAGGTATCGTTACCCTTGTTTATCAGAGAAAAGGATTTCTTACGGCCCAGCGGAAAGTCAATGCTCCCTGGAATGATACGATCGCGGCTGAGACCTTGAAGATGATCGCGCAAGATGAGGCGGCAACAGCGGTGAGCTTCAACGGGAATCCCGAAGCTGTCACAATCCACCAAAGCACGCCTGTCTCCGATTCATTCGGAAGCCGTTCATGCACAATGGTATTCAAGGGGGACAACAAGGCTTATGCCATTGATGAAGATGGGAATGATATTGGAGAGCTAAACACCATAACCGTCAGAGCCACTGAATTTGCTACGCCGGATTCCATGCCCGCGATTCTGCCCCCAACTTCAGCCTACACCTATTGCGTTGAGCTCCAAGTGGACGGTGTCCAAAGAGCGAGATTCAAAGACCCAGTCGTTGTCTGGGTGAACAATTTCCTCGGCTTTAAAGTAGGCTCCATCGTGCCGGCCGGCTACTATGATCAGGATAGAGGCGTCTGGGTACCCGCTTCCAATGGAATAGTTGTCCGACTTGTGGATTCGGATGGTGATGGAAGGGTCGATACTGTTGACAAGAATGGAGAGGGCACGACTCTTGAACCCTTAACTGACCTAGGAGATCCTAACATATTTCCGCCGGGTGCCACTTTCTGGCGGATTGAGATATCCCACTTCACGCCCTGGGATTTTAATTGGCCCTGCGGCCCGCCCGCTGACAGCATTTCACCGAATCCATCTGGAACGGCCACAGCGAGCCAGAAACTGGAGGAACAGAAAGACTGCCAAGCGCAGGTCGGCTCCTATATCGAGGAACGCAGTGGAGTGCTCCATGAGGATATCCCTATTCCAGGGACCGGCATGACCCTCCATTACATGAGCAGCAATGCGAGCGGCTACAAGACTCTCATCTCGGTGCCTGCCAGCGGGGCAACCGTTCCAGCCAGCCTTAAGCGGATCGTCGTGAGATTGTCTTTAGCGGGGCGGGAGTTTGAAAAGGTCCTTCCCCCGGAGCCTTTCCAGAAAGCGGAGTTCTTTTGGGATCGCATGGACCATCTGGGAAGAAGGGTTGATGCGCCTGTCAGAGCACAGGTGAAAATAGGCTTTGTGTACGACGGGTACTATCTGGATGCGAGGAATATGCCCCGTGCCTTTGCTCAAGCAGGTTTAGGAAACTTAGGAATACTGGTGAGGGAGGATTTCATTCGATGGAAGGAGGATAGCCTCCTCATTCAGGGACGAAGAACCGAAAAAGACAGTATTGCGGAAGGCTGGACGCTGTCCAGCCATCATTCCATGAGCCCTGAAAACAGGTCTTTGCTTTACAAGGGAGATGGGTCGCTGCTTCAAGGAAATGTACAAATTGTCGAAACGGTGGCTGGAAACGGGGAAACGGGCTACGCCGGGGATGGGGGCCCCGCAACCGAAGCCAAGCTGAGCTATCCTTACCATGTGGCGGTTGATGCACAGGGCAACCTTTACATCACAGAATATTACAACCACCGTATCCGAAAGGTCGATGCCGATGGGATCATTACTACATTTGCCGGGACCGGTGTTGCGGGTTGGACTGGAGATGGCGGCCCCGCCATCGAAGCAAGACTCCGCTATCCCTGGGCCTCTGCCGCAGACAATGAAGGGAATCTGTACATCTCGGATTTTGACAACTGCTGCATCAGAAAGGTGGATACCCATGGCGTCATCACGACCATTGCCAATCAGGGGGCCTGCGGCTACTGGGGCGACGGCGGCCCTGCGGTATCAGCAGGAATAAGAGATCCCATGGGTATAGCAGTGGATGGAGAGAAAAACATCTTCTTTGCGGATGGTGATCGAATCCGTAAGATTGATACCGCGGGGATTATCACAACAATTGCGGGTACAGGTGGAGAAGATTTTAGTGGCGATGGCGGCCCCGCTCTTCAGGCGACATTCTACTGGCCATTTGGCCTTGCTGTCGATAATGAAGGCAACGTGTACGTCTCGGACACTTTCAATAAGCGCGTGCGGAAAATAGACACAAGCGGCATCATAAACACTGTCGCAGGAAGTGGAAAGTGGGACTACAGTGGAGACGGCGGTCCGGCTACCCAGGCGGGCCTAAGTGAAACCTATGGAATTGCAGTGGATCCTTCAGGAAATATATATGTCTCGGAGTATAACTTCCGCATTCGAAAGATCAATACAGATGGGATTATCACGACGTTTGCGGGCAATGGAGACGATGTGAGCAGTGGGGATGGAGGGCCCGCTGTTTTGGCAAGCTTTTCTGAGCCGTTAGGTATAGCCGTAGACCGTGCAGGAAACCTTTACATTGCTGACCCGTGGGCTGATCGGGTCCGGCGAGTCTCGGCGAGTTCTCCTATAGCGAAAATGCTGGCGGGAGATGATATCCTTTTTGCCGAGGAAAGCGGCATCGGCCACATCATGGCTGGTTCAGGTTTGCATAAGACAAGCATTGATCTAGACACCGGGGTGGCGCTTTTTGAATTCCATTACGATATGAACAAAAACTTGATCTACTTTACAGACCAGTTCGGGAATGCGACGATGATCAAGAGGGATGGGAGTGGTCCCCCTTACGAGATCGTTTCACCTGATGGCCTTGTGACAAGCCTAACTATAGATTCCAATAATCACCTTACGCAGATAACATACCCCGATGGATCCTTGTATGGTTTTGAATACACGGAGGATGCCCTGCTTACCGCGAAAGTGGAACCCGAGGGCAATCGCTTTGCGCATGAATTTGACGAAACGGGGAGGCTGACCGATGCCTTTGACGAAAACGGCGGACACTGGAGCTTCCAAAGAAGTGCGGATCAACAGGGAGAAGTTCATGTTTCTACAGAAACAGCGGAAGGGGCGATCACATCTTACCTAGACCGGACCAAGTCGACAGGGGCCTATACCTCGGTTATCACTGACTCCTTCGGCACACTGACGAGCTATGACCAGTCGTTTGATGGGCTGACGGTCACGAAAATTTTATCCTGTGGCGTGGATTCGAGCTTTGAATATGACCTGGATCCTGTCTACGGGTTTAGGTATGTACCGGAAATGACAGAAAGAACCCCGGCTGGGCTGCTAAAGGTGACCCTTAAGGAGAGAAACTATCAGGATACCGATGCGGACATGGTTCCGGATCTCATAACGGAAAACACTACCATAAACGGCAAGACCACATTATTGCAGCATGACGTACTTCAAGCACAAAAGACTGTTATCTCTCCTCAAGGAAGAAGCATAACTTCATTCTATAATCCGGATAGCCTTTTGACAACCAGCCTTTCAGTTCCTGGCCTCTACGAAACGATTTTCGACTACGATGAGAGGGGAAGGCTGACTTCTTTTCTCACAAACACAAGAGAGACCACCTTCACTTACGACTCGCGCGGTTTTCTCGATTCCGTGACCGATCCGGAAAACCGCACCACCAGCTATACGCATGATCCGGTGGGCCGCCTAAAATCACTTAACAGACCGGATGGGTCTTCCCTTGCATTCTCTTACGATAAGAATGGGAAAATGACAGTGCTGACCAATCCGGCAACGGTCGATCATGCCTTCGACTACAATACGGTCAACTTGAATAGTTCCTACGAAACCCCTTTGAGCGGCGTTTATCAATACCTGTATGACAGGGACAGGCGGCTCAAACAGATCACCTTCCCTTCAGGAGCAACGATCAAAAATCAGTATGACAGAGAAAGGCTGATGCAGATCCAGACCCCGGAGGGGAATATTGATTTCACCTATCTGTGCGGAACCAAGGTGGGATCAATTACTAAGGGGGCTGAAAAGGTCTCATACGCATACGACGGGGGCCTTCTTCTCTCAGAAACTCTGACAGGAACTCTGAGCAAGACTTTGTCCTACGTATACGATAATGACTTCAATCTCAAGAGCTTCAGTTATGCCGGAAGTGCGACCAGCTACGCCTATGACAATGATGGTTTGCTCACAGGAGCCGGATCCCTGGCTATCATGCGGGACGCCCAAAACGGCCTTCCGATCAACCTGTCAGGGGGAAGCTTTAGCCTCAAAAGGAGTTTCAACGGATATGGGGAGGTCTCAGGCCAGAATGTGTCCGTTTCCGGAACACCTATGAACACATGGAATCTGATAAGGAACGATAACGGTAGAATCATCGAAAAGACAGAGGTCATTGGTGGAACGACCATCTCATACGTTTATCAATATGATGTCATGGGAAGGCTTGTCCAGGTAATCAAGGACGGAGTTGTCACTGAGCAATACCAGTACGACCCCCGGGGGACCGGCACGAGACTTTACGAGCTGAATACACTGAGAGGCATTTCAGGGAGGGCGCTCAGCTATTCAGATGAAGATCTTCTTCTGACGGCAGGTACCAAGACATACCAATATAGTCCAGACGGATTTCTGATGAGCAGGACGGAGGGTGCGAGCGTCACATCTTACACCTATTCTTCGCGAGGTGAACTGCTGAGGGTAGTGCTGCCGGATGGGAATGTGATCGAGTATGTATGTGACCCCTTGGGACGAAGAATTGCCAAGAAGGTGAATGGCGCAATCTTGGAGAAATATTTTTGGCAAGGAATGACGAGGCTCCTGGCGGTTTACGATGCCAGTGACAATTTGCTCATGCGGTTTGAGTATGCGGATGATCGAGTTCCGATGGCCATGACAAGGGCAGGCGAAGTTTACTACTTGGCGTACGATCAGGTAGGCTCCTTGAGGGTCGTCGCCGACAGCGCTGGCACCATTGCAAAGAGAATTGACTATGATTCGTTTGGGAATATAATAGAGGACACAAATCCGGGATTCAATTTGCCGTTTGGCTTTGCAGGCGGTTTGCATGACATAGAAACTGGACTCGTCCGTTTCGGCTTCCGTGACTATGACCCCGACATCGGCCGCTGGACCGCCAAAGATCCCATTTTCTTTGCTGCCGGCGATTCTGATCTCTACGGATATTGTCTTAATGACCCGGTCAGCCTATCAGATGAATCTGGCATGATCGTACCCGCAATTGCGGGAGCAATCATGGGAGGAACATATTTAGCGACCGTGTATGGCCCATATCTCTATTACAGGGCTGCCCCCTATGCAGCGCCGATTGCTTCTTATGTCGCAAGAGTGGGGACTAGCGCTTGGGCATATTCTCTTGGTTTCTATTACCAGTATGCTCCTGTTATCGGGAACTGGGCGGTGAGAATCGGGTATGACTTTTGGGGTACTGGGCAACCCGGCATAAAAGACGCGTTTGTTGGGGCCATGAAGCAAATAAAAGATACGATAATCAAGAATCCACCACCTCCTTTAGAACCGTTCATAGAGGAAGAGGACCCACAACCTGATGCCTGCTTTTTCGGCCAATGAGTTTTTAAAAAGAACTCGAAATGGTTCTGGTAGCAAAACTGATTTTTAGGCCTGGCTGGCAAGCATTGGAATTTATAGAAATAGTTCGGAGAGCGTTACTTAATGGCTGATCCTAAGAACATGCCCTTTTCAGAACTCATTCTTGCGTTGGCCCTTATGATAGCAGTGGGTATTATTGCCGTTGGGTTGGGCTCACTTCTTACCGAAGATTATGTGCCAAAGAGCTTCCCGCTTCAGTTAATTTCAGCCTTTCAAAACCTCATGGTCTTGATCGCCGGAGTTGCGTTCTTGCTGAAGAGAAACCTCCCGAGCCATTCAGAACTTGGCATTCGGAAAGCTAAACTACCTACAACAGTGCTTTCGGGAACAGTCGCTGGACTTATCATTGGGCTGATTCAGTTTCCTTTTAAAATCATCATAGGCGAGCAAGAACTTCCTAGAGAATATTTCATCGACTTTGAAGCCTCTAGCGCCCCTTGGGTTGTTGTTACCCTTTTCACTTTTGTGATTGCAATCCCCATATTGCAGGAGATTTTCTACCGCTTTTACCTCTATTGGGGTGTCCGAAATAGATTTGGACGATTTTGGGCTTACTTGGTATCAGCTCTGCTTTTCAGTCTAGGACACACAGGGATTGCTTCACCGCAGATTTTGCTGTTTATCTTAAGCTCAATAATTCTAGTTTACTTATACGAAAGAACTGACAGTCTAGGCAGCTGCATGATTGCTCATGTGGTATGGAACGCTACATGGTTTGGGGCCGTGTACGGCTTCGCATGACAGAACGTCGCCCCCGCTTAGGAATACCCCAGTCTTGCGCTGCGAAGAACTCCCAATGTCTGTACATCATGATACGGGGTATTGAGCGCGGCCAATTTTCAAGTCTGATCAAGACCGCAAAGACCTCCTGGAAGGACTCTCTACCCTGCTTCCAGAAACGAAGACGGCTTGCTATGCCTAAGCATTCCTGCCCAATCATGCCCACTTCCTCTTTCGAAGCGGACCTGCAGGGATCCCCATGCTCATGAGAAGGCTCCTTACCGGGTACGCCGTCTCCTTCAACCGGCGGCACCGAAGACATGGGCAACTGATCCAGAACCGGTACAAATCGATTCTGTGCCAGGAGGATGCCTACCTTTTGGAATTGGTGCGCTACATTCACCTCAATCCCCTTCGAGCCAAGCTTGTAGAGGATGTGAAAGGATTGAGCCGTTATCCCTACAGCGGACACAGTGCCTTAATGGGAAGGATTAGGAGGCCATGGCAGGACACGGATTACGTGCTTTCTTTTTTCGGACAGACGGGAAGAAAGGCGAGAGAGACCTATGGCAGGTATCTTGAATCAGGGATGATGGCTTCGTAAAATGTCCCACAGCGTCATTGCGAGGCGCGAAGCGCCGTGGCAATCTCACGAATATCCGTCTAGTTAGGAGATTGCTTCGCAAAGTTTATCCTGAGCTTGTCGAAGGGCTCGCAATGACCGAGCCTCTGTTTTCGCACTTTTTACGAGACCGTCAAGGATTGGTCAGGGTCGCAGGACTGAGTTGACTGGGGGTGGGCTGATCAGGAGCATGGGGGGATGGGAAGAAGTAAAGAGGAGTCGGCGAGAACGCCCAAGGCGTGTGGAGCAACTGCTTGGGGTTCAGGGGCAAGAGATATATTCTAAGGGCCGCAGAAAGGAGCAGGTGGAGGCGCCCAGTCTTTTTTGTTACTGGGCGGTGCGGGACCCGGGTTTGAGTAACACGTCCATTGCAAGGAAGTTGGGAATGACTCAGCCGGCAGTGGGATACGCTGTAAGGAGACGCGAGGAATTTGCAAAAGAGCGCGGCCTCTGTCTGGAATGATTAATCTACTTGCTTACGGGCATGCTTATTTATCACGATGTCAATGTGTAAGGGACTTCGACGAAGGAATGCTTTTGGGGATCAAAGTCTTTTGTGTTTCTCGTACACAGCCTCAGGTTATGGTGAAGCGCAAGAGCTGCTTGAAAAGCATCAGGAAGCTTCCATCCGTAAACCCGCCTCAATCCCGCTGCTTTTTCGGCAACCGCTGTGTCAATGACCAATACCTCGTAATGGTTAAGCAAAGCTTTCGCGACGGAGGCCTTCTCGTCTTCGAAGCCGACCAAAATCTCCGCATAGCTGATTACCGAGATTGACGTTCTGGCGGGATCCAAGCCGGAAATGAACGTCGAAGCCTCGGAGATGCCATTGAAATGGTCGATGATGATAACGGAATCCAGGAGTCTTTCCAGCATGACTATGCTTCCCACTCGGACCGCAACCGTTCTTGGAACTTAAGGGCATCCCCCTTTGACCAAATTCCTTTGGTATCATTAACTATTTTCAGATAGGAAGCAGAACGCTGAGAGGCCTTCAAGCAGGCGATCCCTCGGCGGATAGCCTCAGCCATGGAGATGTTATGCCTCTTCGTGTAGGTCTTTAGCCAGCGCTCTTCCACATCTGATATTGTTACAACCGTTCTCTTGCTCGGCATTCAAATAGCCTCCGAAAATCCTTAAGTAATTAGTCTGAAAGAATATGCCCTCGTAATCTTTTTGTCAATTGGGAATATGAGCTACAACCCCCAGAGACAAACATTCCTTTACGCCGCAATGAGTCCGGGAGCGGCGGCGGATGCCAGTGCTTCCAGAAGTGCATCAATATGGGTTATGAGTACCAGTGCGCCAACGGCAAGTGGACCACCGGCGCCACTCAGCACTGCCTGTTCTACGACAACGGCGAGTGCACGGTATCGAGTACACCCGTCTCCGGCGGAGCCCCGACCTGGAACATCAGCGGCGGCATAGGCGGAGGCTCCTACTCTTCCGTGGCCCCCGCAGCCAGGCAAATCTCGGGCGTCAAGTGCTTCCCCGACCCGCAGCGCAGGGAGTGCGACTGCGACGTGTGTGCAAGGCTGAAAGAGACCCGCCAGGATCTGGTGCTCCCAATCCGCTCATCCGTCCACTTGCTCAACAGGGAATACACTGATGAGGCAGTTGACCTTTTTGTAAAAGTGCCCGGTGGCCAGGTGGAAGTCAAGAGGCGCTATTACGGCGACCGGTGGCACTGGGAGCACAGACGCAATAACCTCAAATTCGAGAAAGATTCGAGCGGCCTCCACATTCTTTCCCTGGACAAGGGAGGCGTCATCTACAAGAGAGCCATGACGATCTCCGGCATCTATGTCCATGACACGTACAGGATCTCCCAGGTCGAGACGGGATTTCGCTGGGAGGACAAGCGCGGGAACTGGATAGACTATGACCAGGAAGGCCTGATGGTTTCCTACGGTTCCCGCTCGGGCGTATCGGGAGCTTTTCTTTACGACGAAACCAAGAAATGCACAGGGATTGCGGATCGAAACGGCGGCCAGGTGATCTGGTTTGAGTATCAGGGAGATCTCCTTTCCGCAGCTTATGACTCGGCGGACCGCAGGGTGGACTACACCTACTCCGAAGGGAACCTCGAGAGTGTAAAGGATCTGCTCGGCTACGTTACCCGCTATGACTATGACTCAAAGGCGAGGCTCACCAAGGTGACGGATGGGGCTGGCAGGGAAACCCGGCTATCCTACGACCAGTACGGCAGCGTCACTTCCGTCCTCGACAGAGAGAACAAAGGATACCGTTTTGAATTCGACTATGACGAAGCTAGGAGCGAGAGCTATACCCGGATCACCTTTCCAGGGGGCATGATCAAGGAGATCTGGTACGACAAGGAGGGTGAGACCAGGCGCGTGGATGTGAACGGCCGCACGGTCAAGAAGATCGCCAAGGACGGCCGCACTTTGATTATTACCGATGAGCAGGGCAATGAGACGAGGCAGGAATATGACGAGTGGGATAACCTAATCCGGCAGTTCTATCCTGACGGCTCAAGTCTTCGCTACGAATACGAGCGCACTTTCAACAGGCGCACCAGGGAAGTGAACGAGCGCAATATCGCCACCCTTTTCACCTATGACGATTCAGGGAACCTGACCCGGAAAATCGAGGCTGCTGGCACAGATAGCGAGCGCACCACCGAATACACCTATGACGAGAACGGAAATCAGTTGACGGTCAAAGTGCTGGGTGATGAGAACACCCCTGAGGGCCTTACCGTCATGGCCTATGACGAATACGGCAATATGGTCTCCATCACCGATCCCGAGCAAAATACTACCTATTTTACCCACGACATTATGGGCAACGTGCTGACCAAGACCGACGCCAGGGGAAAGCTCTGGACCTATACCTACGATGCGGCAGGCAGGCTCAAAACCGTCACCGATCCCCTGACGCACACCACCGAGGTCTCTTACGACGCGTTAGGAAACAAGCTCGGTGAAATAGACGCCGAGGAGAACGAGACCCTCTATGAATACGATGAGTGGGGCAACCTGACAAAGACGACCGATGCCCTGAGCAATGCCGTGCTGTTTGCCTACAATGCGGACGGGAAGCTGACCCAGCATACCGACCAGGAAGGCAAGGCGAGTTATTACGACTACGACACGGAAGGCAGGCTCATAAAGGTCACCGACGGAAACGGCAACGAGATCCGCCTGGAATACACGGAAGGCGACGGGCAGACCTGCACTTCCTGCGGCGGTTCCGGGACCCAGGCAAACCCCTCCGTCATTTTCTACCCCACCCTCCGCAAGGAGTTCAAGTATGACCTGAGGGGCCGTAAGATCGAGGAAAAAGACATCCTCGGACCGATTCTGGACCAGGAGTACACTACATCCTTTGCATACGATCCCGCAGGCAACGTGCAATGGGTGCGGGACAAGGAAGGCAAAACGACCCGGTACGAGTACGACGCCCTTAACCGCTTGAAAAAGGTAACAGATCCACTCTTAAATGACACCCTTTACACCTACGATGACCGGGATAACTTGATCGCTCTACAGGATGCTAAGCGAAATATCACCCGGTTTGCCTACGACAGGAACAACCGGCTCGTAAGAGAAATACGCCCGCTGGGCCAGGAAACCTCGTATGCCTATGACGGCTCCGGCAACCTGATCGAAAAAGTGGACGCTAAAGGTCAAAGGACAGCCTATTCTTATGATGATGCAGGAAGGCTTGCGCAGATCCGCTACTATGATGCTGTCGATCCCGTGAATCCTGCCAAAACCGTCTCCTTCACCTACGACAGGGTGGGGAACCTCAAGACCTATGACGACGCGATAACTTCCGCACAATACGACTACGACGCCCTTTACCGGAAAGTCTTTGAGAGCGTGGATTACGGTCCATTCGACCTCTCCTACTCCTACGACTATTACAAAAACGGTCTCAAAAAGGCTTTCACCGGACTCGATGGCGTCACTTACAGCTACACCTACGACGCCAACAACCAGCTCACGGGCATCCAGATCCCGGGTACCGGCATGATCACCTATAACGCCTACCGCTGGAACCGCCCCCTGTCAATCACCCTGCCTGGCGGCTCGAAAAAAGAGTATGACTACGACCCGCTCATGAGAATCAAGTCCATCACCTCCCGGGACCCCGGCCAAAACATCCTCTTGAATTACAACTACTCCTATGATAAGATGGACAACATCAAAACCAAGCACACGGAGCACGGTCCCTACGTGTACGCCTACGACGATCTCTACAGGTTGACCACTGTGGATAACCCGACTCTCCCAGACGAGTCTTACACCTATGATCCTGTCGGCAACAGGCTTACCTCCTTAGATGCTGTCGACTGGACTTACAACCCCAACAATGAACTCCAAAGCTACGATGGCATATCCTTCGAGTACGACCTGAACGGCAACACCATCCAAAAGACAGACGGTGATCAGGTCACCAACTACATCTATAACACCGAGGACAGGCTGAGTAGAGTCGAGGACGGATCTGCCAATTTCATCGCTTCCTATTACTACGATCCCTTTGGCCGGAGGTTATGGAAGGAGGTATCCGGCACCACGACCTACTTCCTCTACGCCGACGAGGGACTGATCGGAGAGTATGATGAGCTTGGCAACCAGACAACCGCCTACGGCTATGTCCCCAACTCCACCTGGACTACCGATCCCCTCTTCATGAAGCGGGGAGGGCAATATTTGTTCTACCACAACGACCATCTGGGAACTCCCCAGAAAATGACCTACATCAACGGCTCCTTGGGATGGGGCGCTAGTTACCATTCCTTCGGAAAGGCTGAAATAGATTCACCTTCGACAAAAACGAACAACCTCCGGTTCCCAGGTCAGTATTGGGATCAAGAATCCGGTTTAGATTACAACTATCACAGATACTATAGCTTATCCACGGCTCTCTACCTAACGCAGGATCCAATGGGCTTTCGAGGAGGACTAAACCTTTTCATTTATGCTCGCGCTAATCCCGTCAATTTTATGGATCCTCTCGGACTTTTGGACATGATGGACAGCTACAATTATTTTCATAAGGGTATTGTCCCAAAAGAGTTCCCCCCCGACTACAATCCTTCCAATTACAGCTATAGAGATTCACTCAAACAAATAAAGAGGGATTGGCTCGACAAAGGATGGAGGATTGGTAGGGGACTCGGCTACGAGTATCATGCTATCGGAGGTGGAGGATCTGATACCTTTTATTGTTGCGATAGGGATCACCAAAAGTGGCGAATAAGGACAGAAAAAAAGTGCAAAGGTCTCGCCTTCTTAATAAGTGGAGGCAGTACTTTTCAGTATTTCGATAGGGAGGATTGCCCGGATGGTTATGCAGGTGAATATTTGGAGTATGGCGTCTTTGTTCTTGAGGCTGGAATACCAACTGACACGATTTCCCAGGATAAAGCGACTTTATGTGGCGCAAGCGTGGGGATATCCGGTGGCTTAGGATTCAAATTGAGTATTTGCAATTATACTATAGTCCAAAAAGAAATCATAGGGTGTTGCGACAAATGATACCGAAAAGATCTCGCATTTTTCTTTACTACTACATTCGATATTCACTTTTAGTGTACGTCGTAGCTTTAGTATTTGGAACTCTATATTTCCTAGTCGGGTTTGACATTCCAAAATACATTGAAACAATTTACTTTGCCGTTGTCATTTGTTGTTTTCCCGCGTTTTTTATTCTCCCGGGTATCATTTACGAGGGGAACTACCGAGGAATGTCCTATGGAGTCACGATAGACCAATTCAAATACAGTCTATTTCTTGGATTGTCATTAGGTCTTGGTCCTTTGCTTCTTTATTTTCTCAAGTACGATAAATTGTTCAAGAGTTATGTCTTCAACCATGAAGAAGACATACGCAAATCGAACCGTGCGTGATCTGAGGACATCCTATAGTGCTGCTGTGAGAAAATGCAGGACGGGGGGACGTCCGTAAATAACTTCTTTGACATAGCAGTAGGCATGGAGTAAGAATCAAACATGCCTAGATTAGCTCGGTTGGATGCCCCTGGGGTCCTGCAGCAGATCATGATACGCGGTATTGAGCGCCGACCTATTTTCAAAGCAGATCAAGACCGCCAAGACCTTCTGGAAAGACTGTCCAGCCTCCTTCCAAAGACCCAAACGGCTTGCTGTGCCTGGGCATTCCTACCTAATCATGCCCGTTTCCTGTTTCGAAGCGGCCTTGCGGGAATTCCTTCGCTCATGCGAAGGCTTCTGACGGGCTATGCCGTCTCCTTCAACCGGCGGCACCGAAGGCATGGGCAACTCTTTGAGAACCGTTCCAAATCAATTCTGTGCCAAGAGGATGCCTACCTTTTGGAGTTCGTTCGTTACATTAAACTCAATCCCCTAAGGGCATGGTTAGTTGGTAAGCGTCTAAGCAACCCATCTTCCATGGGGGTTGCGGCATAGGTTATGGTCCCTCCTGCAAACATAGGAGGAGACCTGATGAACCGTAGAGAAGAGCGAAGTGCCTA
>Ga0068713_1002620_pt1 | contig 17600 bp, 17 predicted proteins | sample MTBAKSrepl2MetaG_FD_62223 | JGI IMG/M metagenome (GOLD analysis project Ga0068713, IMG submission 62223) | Enrichment culture microbial communities om Arthur Kill intertidal strait, New Jersey, USA, that are MTBE-degrading - MTBE-AKS2 (Arthur... | ecosystem: Environmental > Aquatic > Marine >...
CCCGATGAAGATGGTCTTGCCACGGTATCGGATCGACGCCATCCATCTGTCCTTGTACCGATAGACGCCCACGAACCGCGACGCCCCACCGAAGGGCCCCTTGTTCGCCTGGTTCTGGGCGTGCGTGCACACGCGCAGATTGTCCCGGCAGTTGTTCAGGCCGTTGCCGTCCTTGTGGTCCACGATGTAGCCCTTGCGCGGCCGCATGAGCATCCGGTGCATGGACACCGTCCGTCCATTCTTGACACAGACCGCATAGATCTTCCGGTGGTTGCGACTCGCGTACCAGCGGTACTTGCTGACCTCCGCATAGTCCGCCGCATCGACCGCGGCGAACAGGCCGTTGCCCAACCGGATCCGCTCGACCTTGTGTCCGGGCCTGGACCTCGGCAACTTCCGGGGATCATGTACCGGCATTTCTCGTGGCCGCCGCCAGTATTTCGGCTTGAAGTTCCGGCAGGTATCGGTCGGCAGGACCTCCACGATCCCGCCGGGGTGGGCCGGGTGGTTCGTGCAGTGCAGCAGACGGTGCACGCCCAGGTACTTGTCCCGCAACTGCCGGGACTGGGGCAGCGGGCACGAGTGCGCGCACAGTTGGCATTTGCCCTCGAACAGAAACGCATAGACTGGTTTCCAGTTCTCCCCCCGATACTCCTCAGGCCATGCGTCGCTCTCCGGCGGCGGCACCCGCGGCCGCTGCCTGGGCCTCCGGTCCTCCGCCCCCTCGATGACCTCTGCCTTCCGTCCCCGCACAGGCGCCTCGCGCCGCGCCCCCGCCTGGGCCTGTTTCCGCTTCTTCATGGTACTCCCCTTTTCCCTCCGCTTCGCTTCCCCCCACCTTTCAAACCCTTTCGTACTTTTCGCTTCTTACGTCCAACTAATGGTACATACATCATATTCTCATGTCAACAAGAATCCGCATACATTCGTATTTGTTGCGTGTTCCATAAACCCTTGTCCCGCCAGGAATAAGGACGTGCCCCTGAAAAAAGTGGTTCCTCGCGGAATCCCGGCAACCGTCCGCGCCAAGCGTGCGGACCGGGACCCCTGTCCTGAGCCAGGATTACACGGGTCACGGGCGACGAGGTACGAGCGACGAGATACGAGCGACGAGCGACGAGATACGCGTCCTCAAGTCCTCCCCCGATCCGGCCGATATACCAGCGGGTACAGTGGAGGACCCCATAATCATTGCGGCGTGGGGTGAATCACCAATATAGAGCGGAGTTCTCAAGGGGAGTCGTGATGAAGAGGAAGATCGGTTGGCTGCTCGTCGTGGTGTTCCTGGTGGTCGCGACGGTCCTGGGCAAGAACGTCTACCAGGTGGCCTCCGGCAAGATTCGAGAGTTCCAGCAGACCATCCAGGGCGGCATGATGATGGCCTCCGGCGGCTCGCTGAAGGCGCCGGACGGTCTCCTCAAGGCCCTGGGCGGCACGCAAAAACCATCGGCCGAAGCCCTCGCCCAGGAGGCAGCGGCCGCTGAGGCAGCCCGCGCAGCCGAGGAGGAAGCGAAACGCCAGGAAGCAATCGCCGAGTTGAACAAGCAGCGCGCCAGAGCCGAAGCCGAGCGGCGACGCTCCGGCGACCCGACCCCGAGAGTGGAAGCGATCCTGGCCGGCGCGGACAATCGGCTCTGCGTCCTGATCGACAACGACCTGATCCCCGAAGGCGGCACGATCCAAGGCTTCTGTGTCCAGAAGATCCACGCCGACAGCGTCCAATTCGAAAAAGCCGGCAAGGTCTGGGTCCAGAGAATGCAGTGACCGATGAAGTGTCCCCGTCCGTAAGTGGTGCGTTTACCGCTTTGCGGGATACCAGCGGGAACGGATACAGGGAACCACCCTCTCTTCGCCAGATACGACAGGTGGCGTTTTCTACCTTTCCCTTCTCTCGACGTGGTTCTATAATGAGGTTGCGACTCCGGGCAGAGAGACCCAAGAAGCCGGACGAACTGGGGAGACCCTCGATCCGGAGATCCACAGAGTTGGAGAGAGTCTGATATGTCCGAGTGTGATTGCCATCTCCTGCCGCCTTCCCAGATGCACTGAGGTCGAATGAGTGTAATGGGTGAGGAATAGCGAGAAGCAGGAGATGAACCAGATAGAACAAGGGGACAATGCGTGATTGTCTTCGGTCCTGCGCATGGCGTCCCATCAACGTCTTGGTGGAGCACGGTATGAGTACCACGCTGATAATTGTTGAACTGCTGATGATTGGCTTTCAGGTTCTGGTATGGGTTGTCCTATTGTTGAACCGACTTCACCCAGGACTTATTCCCGATGAACTGAAGACATTTGAGAATGTAAAGGTATGCGCCCCGCTGCTGGCCACTCTCGCAATCGCCACAGCCTATACGATCGGAGTGGTTGGCGACAGGTTTCTCGGTCACCTGAGTACGAGTGTCCAATTGCGGCTCAGGAAGACGCCTTACCTATCTGAAAAGGGTGCTGTGAGGGAATTCTACATGACTGAAGTATTCCAGCCCCATGCGCATGACTACTTCGAGACTGCTAATCGCCAAATACGACTACTACGGGCCACACTATTCAACAGCTTCATCACTGCGCTTGTGCTTCTGGTCGGGTACCGATCATACTGCAAGAAGGCTTGGCTGTTGCCCTCACTATTGCTGGTCCTTGCACTTGTGTCTTCGCGGACTTGGTATATGACCTACAAGACTCTAAAGGAGAGACACGATGAGTTCTACAGAGCCTGCCAAAAGGACCAGCAAGGATCCACAAGTGCTGTAGAAATACGCGGGGTGCGAGAGGGAACAGGAGAGGAAATAGAGTCAAACCTACACACTTCACTTCCGCCAAAAGGCTCGCCTGAGTAGTACAACAGCCTTAACAGCGAGCACGGCGGCCGCCGCATAGATGCAGAAACTGAACACTGCGATCAGGGGTAGGTCGGCGTTGGAATAGACTCCCTTCGTGACTTGGAGAACGTATCCGCCGGGGAGGAGGAAGAGGCTGGTGATCCAGCCGAGCAGACCCAGGCCGGAACTGCCGTCTTCGACGCCGAGGTACAACCACGAGAACCCGGCCCACAGGACGACGATACCCAGAGCAATCACGTACTTGCGAAATCGCTTCATTGATCCCCTGCCGCACAGTCATCCAGCCCGACCCGCACGGCGCGGATCGACCGAATGATCCTTCCTGTTTCGCGGCGATGATAACCCGTCGCGTCCATCCCGGCAAGAGAAGCGGCTCTGTTTGTAGTGACGCCGGGAGGCGTCTCGTAGCATGGGCGTCTCGCCCATGAGTAGCACGGGCATCTTGCCCGTGAACATCTCAGAATGCATGGGCGGGACGCCCATGCTACTGGGGCCCCTAAACGCGAGAGAATGCGTTTGGGGAACCCCCTCACGGGCAGGATGCCCGTGCTACGATATGCCCTGCCGAGCACACTACGAACATGATGGAGTCAGGCCGGGACCGTGGTTACTTGCGTTTCTTCGTGAGGTAGCCGTAGCCCAGCAGCACCAGCAGGATCGCAGCGGAGGCGTACTCCACGACGGGCGGGAGCATCGCGTGGGCGTGGGCCATGGTGTGATGAATGTGGGTGCTCTGGATGATGGCGTCCAGGAGCAGGCCACTCGCCAGGGCGCAGCCGGCCACGGAGAGCAGGTAGAGAAGCGCCGTGCGCCGGCCGAGGGTGTTCCAGATCGTGGCCAGACCCGCGGCGTTTGTGGCGGGACCCGTCATCAGGAAGACGAGGGCCGCACCGGGACTGAGGCCCTTGAGGATCAGGGCCGCCGCGACCGGCACCGACGCCGAGGCGCACACGTAGATCGGAATGCCGACCGCCATCATGACCAGCATGGCTGGCAGGCCGGTGCCCAGACGCTCGGCGAAAAAGTCGTCCGGCACGAGCGCCGAGATGATCGCGGCGATCACCAGGCCAAGCAGCAAGGGCTTGCCGATATCCCGCGGCAGGGTCACGAAGCCGTACTTCAGACCGGCGACGAGCTTCTCTCTGTACGTGGGGACCGTGGGGCAGTCCTGGGGCTGGTCGCCAGACGGGACGGGCGACGCATCCTGGTGGCCGAAGAGGTTCACGAGGATGCCACCGACGAGGCCGGTCACGAGCGCCGCCAGCGGCCGGAAGATGGCGAAGACCGGACCTAAGAGACTGTAGGTCACGAAGATGCTGTCCACGCCTGTCTGGGGCGTGGAGAGCAGGAAGGAGATCGTCGCGCCCTTGCTCGCCCCGTGCTTGTGCAGCGACATGGAGACCGGGATCACGCCGCAGGAACACAGCGGCAACGGGATGCCGAAAATCGCCGCTTTGAAGAGAGGGAGCAGGCCCGAGCCGCCCAGGTGCCGCTCGACCGTGCGACGCGAGATCAGCATCGAGAGCAGACCCGCGACGAAGAAACCGAACAGCAGGTACGGCGACATCTCCGCGAAGACCGCCCAGAAATCGACAACGATCTGACGCAATAAGTCAAACACGGTTTAGCGCCTCATTTCCGACCTCGATCGACTCGCTCCGAAGCACCTCACCGCGCAGCGAGACGGTCACATCGTCAAAACTCATCACCCGGCCGCTCCGGGCGATTGCCTCGCGCGCCACGCGCGTGAGTCCGGAGCAACACGGCACCTCCATATGTACGACGGTAAGGCTGCGCGGGTTGCCTGCTTGCAGGATTTGCGCCAGCTTCTCGATGTAGAACTGGGCGTCGTCCAGCTTCGGGCAGCCGACCGCCAGACTGCGGCCTTTGAGAAACCGCCCGTGGAAATCGCCCATCGCAAAGGGCACACAGTCCGCGACCAGCAGCAGATCCGCGTTGGCGAAGTATGGCGCCGTCGGCGAAACCAGCTTCAACTGCACCGGCCAGTGCCCCAATTGCGAGGGGACCGTCTGCGAGCTCTCGGATTCGACCGCCTTGGGCTTGGACTCGAACTGGTGCATCGCCAGGCCGGGGCAGGCGAACAGAGGCTCGGCTTTCTTCGTCTCGTGCCCGCCATGCCCAAGGTGGGCCTTCACCGCCTCCTCGTCGAAGTCCGCGGCCTCCCGCGGCTCAATGCTGATGGCGTCTTCCGGACAATGGCCCAAGCAGGCGCCGAGGCCGTCGCAGTAGGTATCGCTCACGAGTTTGGCCTTGCCGTTGATGATCTTGATGGCCCCTTCGGCACAGGCCGTCACGCACAGGCCGCAGCCGGTGCATTTGGCTTCATCGATCTTCACCACGTTGCGTACTGCCATCTTCGGTCTCCAGGGATGCGATTCCAGGCGGCAGCCTCGAATGCGGAGACTGCCGCCCGGAGTTCCTGTTGGTAGTGACGCCGTAGGGCGTTATCTTCTGCATTCGCGTGAGAGGAGAAGATTTGCCCTTACGGGCACACTACGAACTTGTTATGCGGCCAGAGTCGCCGCGAGGTCTTCCTTCACCGTCGTGATCGACTTGATGTTGAACTTCTCGACGAGGATGTTCAACACGTCCGGCGTGACGAAGGCCGGCAGGCTCGGTCCCAGACGGATGTCTTTGATGCCCAAGTGCAGCAGGGTCAGCAGGATCGCGACCGCCTTCTGCTCGAACCAGGACAGGATCAGCGACAGCGGCAGATCGTTCACGCCGCAGTTGAAGGCCTGGGCCAGGGCCACCGCGATCTGCACCGCGGAATAGGCGTCGTTGCACTGGCCGACGTCCAGCAGACGCGGGATGCCGTCGATGGCACCGAACTCGAGCTTGTTGAAGCGGTACTTGCCGCAGGCCAGGGTCAAGATCACGCAGTCGGACGGGACCTGCTCGGCGAACTCGGTGTAGTAGTTGCGCCCGGGCTTGGCGCCGTCGCAGCCGCCGATCAGGTAGAAATGGCGGATCTTGCCCTGCTTGACGAGGTCGATCACCTTGCCGGCGACGCTCATGACCGTGTTGTGGCCGAAGCCGATCGTGATGTACTTCGCGGGGGCGTCCTCCGCAAATCCCGGGGCGGCCAGCGCCGCTTTGATCACCGGGGTGAAGTCGCCGTTGGCGATGTGCGTCACGCCCGGCCAGCCCACCAGACCCGATGTGAAGATCCGGCTCTGATAGCTCTCCTTCGGTTTCTGAATGCAGTTCGTGGTCATCAGGACTGCGCCCGGGAACGCGTCGAACTCGGTCCGCTGGACCTGCCAGGCGCCGCCGTAGTTGCCGACGAGGTGCTTGTACTTCTTCAGACCGGGATAGGCGTTGCAGGACAGCATCTCGCCGTGCGTGTAGACGTTGATGCCCTTGCCTTCGGTCTGCTTGAGCAGCTCTGCGAGGTCTTTGAGGTCGTGGCCGGAGACGACGATGCACTTGCCCTTGACCGGCGTGACGCGGACCTTCGTCGGCTCGGGGTGGCCGTACGTGCCCGTGTTGGCGGCATCGAGCAGTTCCATGGCCTTGAGATTGATCTTGCCGGTCTTCAGCGCGCGTCCGAGCAGCTCGTTCGCGTCGGTCGGCTTGCGCGTCAGATAGTCGAGCATCTCGTGGAACGCGGCGTAGAGCTGCGGGTCTTCCTTACCGAGAATCTGGGCGTGGTCGGCATAGGCCGCGGCCCCTTTGAGACCGTACGTGATCAGTTCCTGCACCCCCGCCACGGTCTCGCCGAGGCTATCCCTCCGCTTGACGATCGACACCTCGAGCCCACGCGCCACCAGCGCGGCCAGATCGTCCCGGTCCTTCCACCAGGGGACGGGGCATTCGAGCGTCTCGGGCTTCTTGCCGGCCTTCTTCGCCGCGGTCTCGTAGAGCCCTTTCGCCCGCTCCTTCATCGCCGCCGCCTGCTTCATGCAACCCTGGAACCATTGCGGATCGAAGTTGACATTCGTCAGCGTGCTGAAGAGCGCCTTGACCACAAACATGTCCACCTCGCGGTCCCGCGCCCCCCATTCCCCGGCTCGGTGGGCATAGCGGGCGATATCCTTCACCGCGTAGACCAGCAGATCCTGCAACGCCGCCGTCTGGGGGTCCTTGCCACACACGCCGAACGACGTGCACGCCACACCTTTGGCAGTCTGCTCGCACTGGTAACAGTACATCTCCATTACATAATCTCCATTCCTAAATATTTGTTCTGGGCTTCGCGAGCCTAAGGCTCACAGCACTTCGGTGCCTTCCCTGGGGGGCGGGGTCGGTTGTTCCATGACCTCGATCATCTGCGTTTGTCTCTTCCTTTCCTTCGCTATCATCCCACTACGCGCGGATCATCGTCAACAGCATCTTGAACCGTTCCTCGGCCGTCACGGAATGGGGTACGTGGCCCGGCATGATCACGACCTCCCCCGCCGACACGGTCACCGGCTCGCCGCCGATGGTCAGCCGCCCACGGCCGTCGATCACCTGGACCACCGCGTCGTACGGGGCCGTGTGCTCGCTGAGCTGCTGGCCCGCGTCGAACGCAAACAGCGTGATCGTTCCCACGGGTTTGTCTATAATCGTTTTGCTTACAATCGAGTCGGCCGCGTAGGGAATCAGGCCATCCAGGTTCTGTGCCCTGGCGACGCACGCCTCCAGGACGCTCGATTTCGTTCGTTTCTCGGTCATTTCGTTCTCCCTGCTGGTTCTTTGGCGTCGTGAGTGGCTCCCGCCCGCGTCCGCAGCAGGTCAGCGAGCGACACGCCCCCCAGGTACTCATCCATCTGCCCCTGCAATTCGTTCATCCTCGCCCGCACGGGGCAGCCGTCCTTGCGCGGGCAGCACGTCGAGTCGACCAGGCAGCGATTCAGGCTCAGGCGGCCCTGGATCACCTCGACCACGTTCAGCAGGCTGATCTCGGCGGGGTCCCGCCCCAGCCGAAACCCGCCCCTGGCCCCCATGACGCTCCCGACCAACTTGGCCGCATGGAGTTGCTGCATCAGCTTGCAGGCGAGCTGGTACGGCACCCCCTGCTCCTCGGCCAGCGTCCGGGTCGCCACGGAAGCCCCGTCCTCGCGCTTCGCCAAGCCGATCATCAGCCGCAGGGCATAGTCCGTATTGCGCCGCAAGATGTCCATCGTTCACTCCGCTCGACTCGGGCTCGAAACTGTCCGTGTGGCAACCCGCCACCATATGTAAGACTAATATAGTCCTACTTATCGCCTGGTTCAAGAAGAAAATGAAAAAAATTCTTGGCCACTGCGCAAATTCCACGGGCCCGGCCGATTTGTCTACTGAAACCACTATGGCAGGAGCCTGATCCCCTTGCCCCCGACGAAGCTCTGGGCGACTTCCCATGCCTTCTCGCGGGTCGACACGTCCGGGTAGGTCGGCGGTTGTAGGACGCCCTGGCGGGCCAGGAGGCGGGCGGCCTCGACGCGGGCCTGCTGCGCCAGGTTGGCTGCTTCGCCGAGCAGACGCATTGACTCCTGGGCGGAGTGGAAGCCCATGCCGTTGTTGGCTGCGATGAAATCCCAGCGGAATTGGCCCTGCCGGAGCAGCTTGCGTGGGGCTGCAAGATCTTCGGCGGTGGCTCCCGCCTGCATGGCGGCCGCTATGTCGAAGTGGGCCTTGACCAAGGCATCCTCCGCCGCCAGGCGAGCGGCCTCGGTCTTCGTTTGAATCCCCTCGACGCGGGTGCGGATTTCGTCTTCGCCCCAGCGGTGGCAGACGGCGCAACTGTTGGCGATGTTCAGTAGTGGGCTCTGGACGTGGTGGTCTGTGTACTTGACGCCGCCCTCGGTGCGGTAGGGCATGTGGCAATCCGCGCACGAGACATTCCGATACGCGTGAATCCCCGTCAGATACAACTCGTAGTCCGGGTGCTGGGCCTTCACGATGGGCGTCCCCGAGATCGCGTGCACGTAGTCCTTGAAGTCCAGTTCGTCGTAGTAGGCCATTACCTCTTCCAGCGTGGTGCCTTTGGCCCAGGGGAAGACCAGGTAGTTCTTCAGCCCGGCCTGCGGGTCCGTCCGAAAATAATACTCGACGTGGCACTGGGCACACACAAGCGACCGCATCTCCTGGTGGGTCGCTTGGTTGATGTCGCGGCCCATCGCAGTGAAGGCCTCCTGCAGGGCCGGCCGCGTGATGCGCAGCCGCAGCGTCTGCGGATCGTGGCAGTCCTGGCAACCGATCGGGTGCGTCACTTCACCGGTCAGATCGTGGAAGTTGGAGGCGTAGAACTCCTTGACGCCCATCTTGGCCATCAGGCGGGGGACGTCCGTGCTCTTGCACGTCCAGCACGTCGCGGCATTGAAGGGTTTTGACAATCTCGCGGTTTGGGTCACATCCTCCACGGCGTAGTAATGGCCGCGAGCTTGAAGATAGCTCTTACTGAATCCGTACCCCGCGAAGAGAATCACCTGGCGAGGATCGATTTCGAGATAGTCCCGCGGATACGCGCCGCCGTACTTGGTCTTGGTATTCGTGATTCCGGTGCGCAGATAGGACTCATACTCGCGCGGGTAGTTCTGACCCCAGACCGCGCTGTTCGGCTCCCACTCGCCCAGTGGCCGCACGACCATCGACGGACGCTGGGCCTCCCAGCGCCGCTCCATGATGGAGACCGCCAGCAGGCCGAGCAGCACGACGATCACCATGAGCAGCCCGGCAATCGCAATCCCCATCCAAAGGGGCAAGGACCACAAGGCCTTTCCCTTGGTCCCCCTCTCTTCGCTTCGACTCGGTTCACCAGCCATCATTCAGCTCCCTTGCTGTCACTCGTTGAAGCGCTGCCCATACGCGAGAAGACGCGGCTCTCGGAGCCCGTTCGCAGTGACGCCGTAAGGCGTTATCGTAGCACGGCCGTCCCGGCCGTGAGTAGCACGGGCATCTTGCCCGTGGTCTTCGATTCATGGGCAGGATGCCCACGCTACTTGAACCCCGCCGCCGGGAGGCCCGGCCGGAGCATCGAGGGCGAGGCCGACAGGCTGCGGACCTCGCCGTGGATATTCGTGTGACAGTCCCAGCAGCGTCGCTCGGTCGCCCCGGCCAATCGGACCATCGCCAGTTGGCTGCTGTGACAGTTCACGCAGTTCGCCTGCACCACCGGCACGGCCGGCGCCGAGAGCTCCAGCACCTGCGGCTCATTCCGCATCGTAAACACGTAGGAGTGCTTCATTCCGTCACGCGCCTTGTAGGCATACTTGGCCACCAGATTACTGTGGGGCACGTGGCAATCGACGCAGACCGCGACGCGGCTGTGACTGCCCCGCTGCCAGCTCGCGTAGGCGTCCGTCATCACATGGCAGTTGATGCACGTCAACGGATCGTCCGAGAGGTATGAGGTCGCATTGGCGATCCGGGTGAGCAGCAGGGCCACACCCACCGCCGCCCCCACGAGACCATAGATCCCGATCTGCAACGACCGGGGCAGGCCGGAGAGCATCACCACCGATTTGACGAAACCGATGACATCCATGCGCAGGATGATACGGCTCCTCATCCCTGCCGACAACTCACATCACATAAGGCTTTTCCCGATGGCATACGTGGAGGGCGGTGCCCGTTCACGGTGACGCCGTAAGGCGTTTCCGTGGCACGGGCATCCTGCCCGTGAGTAGCATGAGCGCCCCGCCCAGGCACATCCGGATAGTCCACGGGCGAGATGCCCGTGGTACTCACGGCCGGGACGGCCGTGCTACTGACGCTTGGCGGCGGCCGCGGTCGTTTCACGCAAAGACGCTTGCCTATGGGGTGGGTATCTTGTAGCGTGGAGCGATCGCGCCGAGTGTCGGCTCTTCCGATGGTTCGTGGTTCGCCGGAGAGATAAAAGATGAAGAGATGTCGCCTGCGTTCTCGCTCGACCGACCTGTGCCTGCGGAAGGTCGCCGCGGGGCTTGTGGTTCTGTGCTTCCTCGCAACCTTTGCCGTCGTCGGCCGGGCGGCGGAGAACGCAAAGCCGTCGCTGGACGAAGCGTTGGCGCGTCTGAAGGTTCCCCCGGACTGGTTCGACTCGGTAAAGGTGGAGTACGACACGAGCAAACCGTGGAAGGACGCACGTCTGGAAGTGCGACGATTGCTCTCGGAGACCAAGAATCGCGAGGCGATCAAGCTGACTGTGCTCTATCTCCGCAAAGGGGACATCGGGGACGGCCACGAATACCCCATGTACCTCTACATGGGAGGGGAGCATGCGTGGGCGGTGCAGGAGTATCGCAAGCGGCTGGCGTCCCAGCCGAAGGGATTCACGCACGAGTATCTCAGTCTGGCGGCTTGTTACCGGCATTTCGGCGAATACGCGGCGGCCCTGGAGCTGCTCGACGTAGCGATGCAACGGCTGCCCGATCCCCCCTGGCGCATCGCCCAAGAAGCCGACATCCACGACTATCTGGGCGATCTCCACGCGGAGATGGGAAACGTCGAGCGGGCCACCCCGCATTACCAACGGGCCATAGCCTTGTATCCGACTTCGGACCAGCCGTACGGTCGCCATCTGCTTCATCGGCGTGCGGCCAAGGTCCAGGCCAAACTTGATTTGTTGAGGATGGAGGCCATCGCCTCCGGCTCGTTGCGGGACGGGACGTACACCGGCCGGTCCCTGGGCTACGTGGATGACGTTCTCGTGACGGTCCAGATTCGCGGCGGCAAGATCACCGACGTTCGGGTCCAGCACAAGGAAAAAATCGATCAGAACGCCACGACGATCATCCCGCAGCGCATCATCGCCCAGCAGAGCCTGAAGGTGGACGGCGTTACCGGCGCGACGGTCACCTATGACGCGATCATCGATGGAGCTCTCCAGGCGCTCACGAAGGCGGGACTCAAGTGAAGTGGCGACCGAGTCCGTGGCGGAACGTCAACCTCTTTCTGCCCGCGTCGGCACGCCGCAAGCGCGAAGACCGGCGATATGAGGTGGATTTCCTGCTGCGCAAAATCGGCCCGACGTGGCGATGCGCGCCCGTCCGACGCATCATCCAGATCCTCTGCCTGGCGCTGTTCGGCTATCTCTTCTTCTACGTTGCCTGGCCCTATGCGACGGTCTTCACCGCACGTGTCCTGGAAGACAAAGAACGTGTGCCGGTCGAGATCTTTCTCTGGCTCGATCCCCTGGTGGGACTGACGACCGCCGTGGCCGGCAGACAAGGGAATGTCGCCCTGCTCGGCGCCGCGGGCATTCTGCTGCTGTGCCTGTGGTTTCCGCGGGGATTCTGCGGATACATCTGTCCGATGGGCACACTCCTCGATGGCTTTGACTGGCTGATCGGCAGGCACATTACACGATTTCGCATCAAACGCCCCGGCAAGTTGCTCCACCTGAAATACGGCCTGCTGACGGCGGTCCTGATCAGCGCCTCCTTCGGAGTGCTCCTGTCCGGATATGTGGCAGCGATCCCCGTCCTGACGCGTGGACTGCTGTTCACCGGGGCACGAATTCAACTGGGACTGGCCAAGGGGTGGATACAGGCCGGGCCCCTGTCGGCCAGCGCCTATCTGTCTTTGCTGTTGTTCGCCGGCGTGTTTCTGCTGGGCTTCTTCGGTCAGCGATTCTGGTGTCGCTGCGTGTGTCCCAGCGGCGCCGTGTTCTCCGCGCTCAGCATTCTCCGGATCAGGGAGCGAAAAGTAGAGACCACCTGCACCGGCTGCGGGAAATGTATCGAGTTCTGTCCCTTCGACGCCATCCGGCCGGATCACACGACGCACGCGTCGGACTGTGGTTTCTGCCGGACTTGCGCCGGCGCGTGTCCCGCCGGCGCCATCAATTTCGTCACGCGGTGGAGCCGCGGCAAGTGGAAGGACCCCAGCGATTCATCCGGGGCCCTGCGTCGCGTCTCCCGTCGCGGTTTGATGTTGTCTGGCGTTGCCGGTATGGGCGCCGCGATCAGTGTGCGTGTGGGCCTCGCGGATGCCTTCGCCCCCAAGGCACGACTCTTGAGACCGCCGGGAAGCGCCACGGAACGGGAGTTTCTCGATCTGTGCATCCGCTGCGGGGAGTGTTTCAAGGTATGCCCCGGGCCGGTCCTGCAACCGGCGGGGCTGGAGGCCGGCTGGGAGGCGTTGTGGACGCCGGTGGTCGTGCCGTCCCATGCCGGCTGTCATCAGGACTGCAACTTCTGCACCCAGGTGTGCCCCACGGGCGCGATTCGACCCCTCTCGCTGGCGGAAAAGCGGAAGACTCCCATCGGTTTGGCCGTCATCAACAGAGAGACCTGTCTGGCCCACGCGGGTGAACGCGAGTGTCGGCTGTGCTCCGAGGAGTGCGAGGCCGCCGGGTATCACGCGATTCAGATGCGGCAGGTCGCGTTGGAGTTGGGCGACATTCCCGAAGGCGTCTTTTCGCAGGAGCAGATCGAGGCCATGAGCTCCATCGAAGCACCGTTCGTGGATCCGGGCGCCTGCACCGGCTGCGGCCTGTGCGAATACCGCTGCCACACCACTTACGTCAAACAGGAGGACGTCCTTGCGGAAGCGGCAATTCGGGTGGCGCCGCGGTGACGTGCCAGGGCGTGGTCTTTACCCCGAGACAGGTAGTTCGTCGAGGATGCTGCGGAGAATCCTGGCTTTGGCCTTGACGTCGCCTGGCTTGACTTGGTCCGCCTTGATTTTCTGCATCGCCGCATCTAACGCACTCTCCAGACCCACGGGGTCCAACAGGGCCGCGGACCGGCAGTAGTAGCTCTTCGATCGGCCGTCGTCGAAATCGGCGAGCATCCGTTCGAGCAGCTTGATTCGTCTCCCCTGCTGCTCCACGAACTCTTCGACCCCGTGCTCCTTGATGAAGTTCAGATTCGCCAGGACCTTCTTGTACGGCGGGTAAGAGGAGGATTCCTTCACTTGCCCATATTCCTCCTCACTCTTGAACTTCCGGCAGGGAAAGTCCGGGCACTCGCCACAGACCTCAAGGCCCCTCTTCTTGACGCAGCAGGTGATGAAGGAACACGACGGGTGCTTGCTCGAGAAGTCGGGACCCGCGCACCCGGGACACCGGGAAGGCCCGGCTGTGTAGTATCTCGGGCACAAGCCACAATCAAGACCACAAACGGCAATTGTCGGGTATCTCTTTACAGTCATTTCTCGGCCTCCAGAGTCTTCACGCCCGATTCTGAGACGGATTGTAGACCTTGGCCAACGGCCCAGCAAGGGAAAACCCAAGCGTAGAGCGGGCCGCGTGAAGTGTGAGACGAAGAACGGGGTAGCCGAGAGAAACGCCGGCAGAACCCGCCTGCATCTTCCGGCGTACGCGCATCATTGACAGCACGGCCATAGAAACGGTAGGATAAGCCTTATTCCAGGCTGGAGAACACGATGAACGGCGGGCGTACAACTTGCGGGCTTGTGGGCCCACAGAAGAGCCAACGACCAGCCTTCACGCTCATCGAACTGCTGGTCGTCGTCGCCATTCTTGCGCTGCTGATCGCCCTGCTGCTGCCGGTGGCGCACCGGGCGCGGAAACAGGCGGCCGCCGTGACCTGCCAAGCCAATCTGCGCCAGTGGGGGATTCTTACGGCCACCTATGTGGCCGGCAACGACGGGAAGTTCTTCTACGAGCTGACGCACGTGGCCAACCAGAGCAGCCCGCAGCTTGCCACGGTGTGGGTCCAGAGTTGGTGGTACATCTTCCTGACCGATTTCGGGGATTACCGCGATATCTGGCTGTGTCCGATGGCGAAAGCCCCCCCTACCGACGGGCGAATCGGGGAGGCATTCCGGGCCTGGCGCAGCACTGGGGGCGCCGCGCGCGTTTCCGGCGGGAGTTGGGGCATCGAGGAACGGGAGTTTCTGGGCAGCTACGGCGTGAACGGCTGGGTCGGTCTGAGTCGCCATCCCGACCCGAACCGGCCCGACGCTGCCTGCTGGACCACGCCCTACGTAAAAGGGGCGGCGGAGGTGCCGCTCGTGTTCGATTGCTGTCTTTCCATGTACTACGGAACCCTGGACCCGCCGCCGCCCTACCCGGAGGGAGACCCGAACCCGACCTACAGCAGCAACGTCTGCATCGACCGCCACTCCGGCGGGATCAACAGCGTGTTCATGGACTGGTCGGTCCGCAAGGTCGGGCTCAAGCAGCTCTGGGGTCTGAAATGGCACAAGACGTACGACACGGCCAACGCCTGGACCCCGGCCGGCGGCGTCCTACCTCAGAACTGGCCTACGTGGATGAGGAAATTCAAGAACTACTGATTCCCCTTGCCTCTGGTAACGCCGGGGGGCGCTCTTTCCCCGCGCTGCCATACTACTCGCTTCGACCCTGCCCTCTCTGCTCAAACCCTCGGACAGTGGGCCCTGAACCTGCCCTAATCTCTGTCCTGAACTCTCTGCAAACGCGCACGACTTCCTGTCGTTCCCTGGCCCCGCCCGCCGCACTCAATTCAACGGCACGAGAAAGCCCTCTCTCAAGGGCTTCGTCTCGTGGCCTTATCCTCTCCCTGACATACTGCAGGACGCGCGGGTTCAGGACGACCCGTTCAGCTACATCAAGCGACACATAGCCTTCTTCAAGGGCCATGAGCGCACCATAGGTCAGTAGGGTCGCCAATGCTCGGGCATGATCTGTCTCAAGATCAAGCAATACCCTCTCAACAGGAACATCAGCATGCAACAGTATCTTCCGGGAATGAGTCCCACCTGTCAGATGAGGTCTCGCCAGATACTTCGCCCACCACGGCGAGAGCGAAGCCTTGATTTCCCCACAGGTTGGCGGGACCGCCTGCTCTCCAAAGCGACGGCTGATCATGCTTAGCTCAACGCTGTGGGAAAGCGCCTCCTCGAGGATCCGATCCCGCGGCTTCACTCTCTCCCTGAGGTACAGGAAGACCGGCCAGTTCAGCACGACGCCATAGCCCGTATCGACCGTTATCCAACCCTCTTCGAGTGCGGTGAGCGTGCCATAGGTGAGCAAGGCCACGACGATCCGCGCATGATCCCTCTCAAGATGGACCAGTCTCTCTGCAAGAGGCATGCCCTTTCGCTTCACGACATTCTCGCGGCCAGTCGGGTCCGACATTGCCCTCTCACTCGATGTTCCCCGGTGTATGGCGGTGGGCCAGGGCGCGGGCCAGGTAGTCGTCGAGTAGTTCGATCTGGAACTCGGCGATCATCTCGTCGACGGAGACCTTCTCGTCTTCGCTGGAGATCAGCACGCTGCCGAGGAACCCCGGATCGGTGATCTTCACGTTCGGGCCATACTTGTTCTTCAACTCGCGCAGGCGCGACCAGTTGTAGTCCAGGTGCGCCAGGCGGCAATCGAGATTCACGTCCGCGACGACGTAGTCGAAATAATTCGTGCTGGACGCAATCAGGTCGCCCTGGGGATTGCGGATCTCGCAGGGCAGGCCGTGGATGGCCCCCACGAAGTGGGCGCGGCAGGAGTAGGCCCAGTACGCCTGCATCAGGCCGCCGTGATACATCGAGGAGAATACGATCAGATCGGGCTTGGCCTGGACGTACTTCAGGCGCAGTTCGTCAAAGTTCAGATCGAAGCAGATCGCGAACGCCACCCGGCCGAAGTCACACTCGAAGACCGGCGCCTCGCGCCCATACAGGATCCCGGACTCCTCCTTCTCTCCGATGGTCACGTGGTTCTTGTTGTAGATCCCGACGACCTGGCCCTGACGGTCGAGGAGCACGCTGGAGTTGCGCCAAGTGCCGTCGTCCATCTCCCGTGCAGCGGAGTAGACGATATAGCAATGGTTCTCCGCGGCCACCTTGGCGAAGAAGTCGCGGACCTGGTTCTTGCGCACGCGGTAGTATTCGAGTTGCCTATCCCGCGAAAGCCCGCCGACGCGGTCGCAGGCCTCGGGCACGACGATCAGATCGGGCCGGTCCGGCAGGACCTGCGAGAACTCCCGTCGCCAATGAGCGATGACCCGCTCGACGATCTTCTGGGGCTCGGTGTTCGCATCGACCGAGGGCGACCGCGGCCCCAGAGTCGCAATGCGCACATGCTGTTTCCTGGCACGCGGCGCCTGGGACGAGGTCCCCTGCCGCCCGCCGGGCTGGTCATGCTCCGCAGCAAAGGCGAGGCCACACGCAATGACAAGGAAAACCGCCGTGAGATTCCTCAGATTGAACTGGCGCATGATGACACTCCGTAGCAAACCGTGAACAGGCAACTGCCGACCGCGCTGGTGCGCGACGACGACGCCTGATGATCCTGGCAAATCCCCCCGGAGTCAAGCTGCGATCGCCGGGGCTGTCCGGTTGTGTACGTGCGGTGTCCTGTGGCTGGAAGGATGCGCGAGAATTGAGGACCTGCTTCATGGGGTCAGATGAGGGCCCCAGGTTCCGCGAACCTGGGGCCCCCGTCCGGAGTTGGGTCGCTGTCTCTTGCGCTATGGGGCGGCCGCGATCTGGATTTTCCTCGGTTTGGCTTGTTCGGCCTTGCCGATCCTCACAGTCAGCACGCCGTGGTTCATGGTCGCGGTGATGTTGTTGGGGTCAACGTCAGCGGTCAGCGTGAACTGGCGCCGATAGTCACCTATGTAGGTTTCGCGATAGACCGGCTCGCCGGCCTCCTCCGGCGCGGCCTTGCCGACGATGGTCAGCATGTCCTTGTCGACAGTCAAATCGACGTTCTCCTTGGCCACGCCGGGCATATCGAGTTTCAAGATGACCGCGTCGGCCGTCTCGATGATATCGGTGGCGGGCTGGAAGTACTGGTCCTGCCTCTCCCGGCGGACCACCTCCGATGGTTCTGCTCTCGCGGGTCTCTGTTCGACTGGCATAGTGTACACCTCCCACAAATCCATGTGCTGTCACGGACTTCTG
>Ga0068713_1002652_pt1 | contig 17438 bp, 11 predicted proteins | sample MTBAKSrepl2MetaG_FD_62223 | JGI IMG/M metagenome (GOLD analysis project Ga0068713, IMG submission 62223) | Enrichment culture microbial communities om Arthur Kill intertidal strait, New Jersey, USA, that are MTBE-degrading - MTBE-AKS2 (Arthur... | ecosystem: Environmental > Aquatic > Marine >...
TGTTGATAAATTATTAAATTGCTGATTTACAATATGTTACAAACATGACTTATTAACAGTTAATTTTAAAATTAAATCCTTATTTTTGCATAGAACCTTTTTAGACTGAACTCATTAATAATTCAATGTCGTTTAGTTAACAAAAATAGCTAAAAGGCCTGATTTTATTGATATTTTGACAAAAAATAGTTCTTTGAAAAGTTTGTAATTTACAAATTGTTGCTTATTTTGTAAGGGTATATAGGGGGTAACCCAAGTATCAATCAAAAAAGCTGTTATCGAGAAAAACTATCTAAAAAAATATCACATGAACTTGAAAATGGAGAGTTTAAGAACCGTTCAAAAGACGGTCTTTCAGGGGTATTTTCTCGGGACAGAAAACTTTCGCTAAAAAATTTAATCGTCATCATCATCGTCTTCAAAAGTTCCATACAACGTGAGCTTGATAATTTCTTCAAGACGGTTTCCTGCAGTGATTTCAAGATACGGGAAGCGACCAAAGGTGCTTTTACGCAGGCGCGGGCCAAGTTGAACCCTTGGGCGTTCGAGCGTTTGAACGAAGTTGCCTCAGAGACTTTTTATGAAGATGCGGAATATTACGTTTGGAATGGGATGCGCACTTTGGCGGTTGACGGAACTAGATTGGTTTTGCCCAACCACCCAAGTATCATCGAAGAATTCGGGCAGCACCAATTTGGCCCCAACGCTGACAGCCCGCACTCTTTGGCTATGGGTTCGATGCTTTACGATGTATTTAACCAAATAACCATCGACAGCAAACTTGCACCATATTCATCCAGCGAACGCGACTTACTTCTCCAACATCTGGATAAAGTCAAGTCAGGAGATATGTTGCTGCTCGATCGGGGCTATCCCTGTTTCTGGCTGTTGTTTTTGCTCAAAGCCAAAGGGATAGAATTTTGTGTGCGGTTGAAAGAAGATTGGTGGCTCAAGGTCAAGGAATTTACTGAAAGAGAAGAAAAAGAAAGAATTGTTTCTTTCGCGTTGCCAAAAAAAGATCGTAAGAAACTGGCCGCATTCCTGCACATGATGGATCCCACCATCGACTGTAGGTTGGTAAAGGTGGATTTGGGAAACGGAGAAAAAGAGATACTTTGCACTTCGTTGACCGACACCGAGAAGTATAACCATGAAGATTTTGAGCAACTGTACCATTACCGCTGGAACGAAGAGGAGGCCTACGAACTGCTGAAAAGCCGGGTTGAGTTAGAAGATTTTTCAGGGAAAACAGCAAGGGCGGTAAAACAGGATTTCTTCGCTAAAATATTCTTGATGACACTTTGTGCAGCTTATGCACACCCTAATGAAGAAAAGGTTGTTGCGGAATATCGTGCAGACCAAAAGCGAAAGCACGCGCAAAAAATAAACCGTACCAATGCTTTGTCCATGACACAGGATATTTTGATAGGAGTGATAATAAAAAAGAAGTATCAAAATGCTTTGGAGGCTTTCGATAAAATTGTGGCGAACACCCGTGAAATCATACGTCCAGGACGAAGTAATGAGCGAAAAAAACGCCCTAAAAAACCTTATTCAATGAATTACAAACGATTATAAAAAATCCTTAACTAAACGACATTGATACCTATTTGGTAGGATGGATACAATTGTAAAAAAAGCTTTACAGTAAAAATTCTTGACTTCGTCAATCGATTCTTCCTGGTTCTCTTCTGTTTTTCCCTGGAGCATTTTTTAATTCATCACCTAAATCATCACGTACCTCGTCTGCGATTTTTTCCAGTTCCTCCGCTATTTCCGGATAGGACTCGCTCACGTCATAGCGTTCACCAGGATCGCGTCTTAGATCGTACAGCCCTCCTTCGAACAGATAATCGCCCTTCACCGGTCCCGGCTTTCCGTCTTTCCCCGGTTCAAATCCCACATATGTTCTTCCGGGATGTGGAAATACAAGTTTCCATGAACCATGCCTGACAGCCTCCAAACTATTTTGCCGGTAGTAGTAATAAAAGGTCTCGCGTGGGTTGGCATCAAAATTACCTTTCAGGAGAGGCAACAGGCTAATTCCATCTATTTTATTTCCAGCCAACGGAGCACCAGCTATTTCTGCTAAAGTTGGAAGAATGTCAATACCAGAAGCCAAATTATTACATACAGTACCTTCCTGTATCACTCCTTTCCACATCATCAGGCATGGTACCCGTTGGCCTCCTTCAAAAGAAGTTCCTTTTCCTTCACGCAAACCACCTGTGGTTCCTGCATGATTTCCATAGTTCAGCCATGGACCATTGTCAGAAGTGAAAATAACAAGTGTCTTTTCGTCCAAGCCGGTTTCTTCCAGTGTTTTCATTATTTGACCGACACCCCAGTCTATTTCCATCATAACATCCCCATACATGCCCTGTTCCGACTTTCCTTTAAATTTTTCAGAAACATAAAGTGGAACATGGGGTAATGGATTAGGCAAGTAAACAAAAAAAGGTTTGTTTTGGTTCCGTTGGATAAAATTAATTGTTTTCTGTACGAAATCAGCCGTAAAATTGGCTATATCTTCTGGTTTGACATCAGCATTAACTATTGTCTCATTTTCATACAGCGGTAGATTTGGGTAAGAACCGGTGGGATGAAGTGGCCACATATCGTGGGAGTAAGGAATTCCGTAAAACTCATCAAACCCATGATTTGTAGGAAGAAATTGTGATTGAAATCCCAAATGCCACTTTCCAAAAATAGCTGTAGTATAACCTTTTTTCTTTAATACTTCCGGAATAGTTTCTTCTGTGTCTGAAATCCCTATATTAGACCTATGACTTAAAGCTCCAGTGATTCCAATCCGGTTGGGATAACAACCGGTAAGCAGTCCAGCACGAGATGCGCTGCAAACTGCCTGAGGTGAATAATAATGAGTAAAAAACATGCCCTGGTTTGCCATTTTATCGAGGTTGGGTGTTTTATATTCTGCGGTACCAGTCAAGGATAAATCACCATACCCCATGTCGTCAAGATAAATTAATACAACATTCGGTGGAGAATCCTGTTGGTCTCTATTTTTTTCAGTACACGAAAATAAGCTTATTACAAAAATAGTTGTTATTATTATTGATGATTTCATTATTATTTGAGATTATGTTTTCTTGCCTATCTTTTTTTTGGGAGAGCCAGTTTTTGCTTTAAAACTTGGTCTGCATGTCGTGCAAAAAGTCCCCGCATATCCTTTTGGTAGCTTTCCAATATATCTTCTCCGACATTTTTATAATCACCGCATTTATATAAAGCACGTGCTAAAACAATTTCACGCAGTGCTCTTGTACGCTTTTCATTGGAAGAATTTTTAACTGGATTAGACCCTTTACCATCATTGTCTAACTCTGAAAAAACATCCTCAAGTTCAAGCATAGCATGACCTTTCATTCCTGGTTTTTGAAAAAGGTCAGCCAATGGTTTGACTGCCGAAGAATCTGCAATCTTTTCAAGAGCCAGAGCAATAGAACGGTGATGTGATAAAGTTACATTCTGATCCAATTTATCAACTAATTTCAGAAGAGAAGGCAATACTGAAACATCACCACTATAACCTAAAGAAAGAATTACCGCATCAATTGGGGTTGGCAAATGTGCATAATCTGCCATAGATCCCTGATATATTTTTTCATCCCACTCTGAAAAATTTTCCAAGTCAGCTAAAAGGGTTGGTATTCCTTCTTTTTGACCACACATTCCTAAAACCTGAGCATAGAGTAGTTTTGTCCTGCCATTTGCTTTTTCGTAAGCAGCTTTAATAAACGGCAATGCTTTTTCTTTATGTGACAGAATAATTGCCAGCGGCTTGCCTGCGCTTTCAGGATTGGTTGCTTCACCATAAAATTTAACAGCTTGTGATATCACATCATCGGAAAGCGGGAAAGAATCTTCCATAGCTAAAACAGAATCAGGCAGATTTCCTTTTTCAACAAGTATCTTTTGCAGCTCTCTTACATTGATGTTTCTTGGCCTGACTTCATTGGTTATTGCCAACATTGCTGCAACTCCGGCAGCATACCCTTGGTTGGCTAAATCCAGTTGCATTCGTACCATCGCAGAGGCATCCCGGTCCATACTAATGCCAAGCCCTGTAACTAATATACCTTCCAGACCTTTAGGCAACAAACACCTGTAAGGTGTAAAACAATCCCCACCCGGTGCAGGATGATTTTTTTTCCTGGAAACACTGTCATGAGGTAATAAAGCAAAATAGGGAGAACTTGGATAACCATGTGAATCATAATCACTTCTGGAATATACTATGGCATCAGGATAAGTTCGCCCAGCAATTTGATCGAGGTAGTCTAAAACGTAGTCTCCTATTATTCTCCTTCTTTCCCTGTTTTGAATGATAGGTACTGCATCGTAATTACCTTCAGACGCTTTGGTGATATGAACACTTACAAGTGTACGCCAAACATCTTTCATGTCAGTCTCATCAACCAAAAGGTAATCACTGTTGTAATAATTTCCTTTTAATGGCCTTGATGACAATCCTGTTCCCTGTAGTGCAATATCACCTCCTTCAATATCACCATACATGTAATCTGCACCCGCTGCAATTGCAATATCTGCATTGCCAGATGCGTCTATAACAACACCTGCCGTAATTACCCCTCTTCCTTCAGGAGTAGATACTACTGCGCCTTCAACTACATTATTTATAACATAGGCACCGGCTCCCGTTACCCCCAGCCAAATATCACCACCCACTTTCTTTATCTCAGATCGGTACCACTCCATTTTGGGTTCAATATTATCCTTTGGAAAAGGGACTTCTGCTGCAAAACCAACTTTTTGTCCATGGTATGGTTTTCCTATCATACCAAGAGTACCTATTCCTCCCAAGCCTTCCAAATATTCTACAACCAATACTTTCATCCCCCACCAGCCAGTAGCAATAGCTGCCGGTGCTCCGGAAGTTCCTCCGCCTATTACGACAACATCATAGTGCCCAAGTACCGGAATATTCATATCTGGACTAATAATAGTCTGTTGTATATTTGAGGTTGGTCTTAATCCTGATAACACTTCCTTAATATCTCCATCCGAAATTGCAGTATTTAAATTGTATCTAAGAAATACCTCAGTGGGTATTTCTTTTTGGATTGCATTTTTTGCTGCTGATTTTCCAATAACAGAAGCTATTGCACACATCGCTGCGGGCTTTAATAGCGAATCGGCAGCTGACCTCGGAATATCTGCACATCCGTTTAAAACAAATAAATTTGTAAAATCTTTAACCTGAAAATGGCCAATATTAATTTCTGAATTACTACCCCATGAAGCAGCATTTTTTTTACATACAATCGGATCGGGCGGAATATGGAAAAGAGATTCAGAGGCTCTGAGCTGGCCTTCCGTATAGGTTTTTTCCCGGGCAATAATTTCAGCATTGGCAAAAGATGGAAAGTGAAGATCAGTCATCGGAATCTTTAACTTACGGGTGATATAAGTTTCTTCGTCCTCACCAGGCATTACCACTGTTCGCTGAAATTCAATTTCAGAGCCTTCCCAGGGATATACTTCGGCTCCGGCCATTCTGCATACCCAGGCCCGGTTGGTGGCATCAATTATGGTTTTAGCTTTAATTGCCTGTCTTCCTCCGCGATTTGCAATAACAACACCTGATGGTTGATTGTATTCATCCCATAAAACATCTGTAACATATGACCCAAAAACAAATTCTATACTTGCTTCAACTAAAGCTTTGTTTAAAGTGGCTTTAACATCCAATGGAGTTACCCTAAATTCCTCTTTAAAAATTTGGTTTTCAATTCTGGAATGCAGCACCCTGTTTTTATCGATTTCCAGACGCAGAGTGGAACATAAGTCTTCTCCCAAATAAGGTTTGGAAGCAACCAGAAAAACACTGGCCCCCTGTTCAGCTGCTGAAATGGCTGCACTAACTGCTGAAGTAGAGCCTCCAATGACTACAATATCGACCGATTGTATAACAGGAATTTCTCTTCTGGATTGAAATACAAAATCATCAGTAGCATTATTAAGTTCTTTAGTGCCGTTTGAGTGATAAGAAATTAATACCAAGGAGAATATAAAGAAAAGTAATTTTTTCATTTCATAGTTTTTTGATTAATATACAAATTTTTCAGTTCAAGTCATCGTCTTTTGATATATATTGGATTTGTCCACGCCCAAGATGAAGATTCATTTTCAATAAAGGTTGCTTTTATTCTTACATATTTATCTTCAGGTGATAATTTGTAAAAACCAGATTTATTGTTTTTAAATACTTTTTGCACAATTCCTCCACTGGTAATAAATTCAATGTTACAATTTTTATTTACTTTCACTTTTATTTGCATGTTGTTAGTTGAAATTTCAATAAATTCAGGAGGTTCAGGGCTACTTCGAAGAAATCTACCATGGCTTGTAAATTTTTTTTCTTTAAGTGATTCAATAATATTTTCGACATTTAAATGGTCAAGAAGTAAATTGCTCCAGATATTGATCCAAGCTGTATTTAATTGATGCCCATAAACATGAGGATCTTCATATTTTGTATCTTCCTCTGAAATAATAGCAATCTCTATGCCTTTACTTAATACCTTATCAATTAATTTTTCATTATAGGGAATTACGAGTGAATCTTTGTTTTCAGAAACTGCAACACCATAAGTTAAACTGTTATAGATGGCAACACCATCTATGTTAAAATATTTTGAAATCAGTTCTTCATCATATTCACCCCAGTGTGGGTGTGGAATATATGCAAAACCTCCTTGCTTTTTTATATGTTCTATTTGTTCCTGTTTATCATCGCTTTCCGTATAATTTTTAATTCCTAAACCTATTAAATGAGGTTTTCCACCATATTCAACTCCAGGTATATGAATAATCCCTTCTATACCTGGGTCTGCCACAATACCTCCAGCATCTGGTAAATCTGTAATAGCGAAAGCAACATAACCATATTTTTTTGCTGACAACAATAGATCTTTGGGTGAATATGCATAACTTTCACTTCTTTCAGTTGAATGTGCGTGAAGATTCACCTTATATTGATATTGATGTTCATATTTATATGGATTTTCAATATAAAATCCCCCTTTACAACTTATAAAAATTATTATTAATCCAAAAGATAACAATTTTTGCATAATCACGCGATTTCTAGTACATTAACTTCCAATACTTGTTTAAATTGTTTACAATAATATATACCCTTAAATTCAATAATTATTACTTTACAAAATGCCACAGTCAATGAAATATAGGCAAAAAAATTTTCGTTCAACTTATACAAATTAAAAGCAACCCTTCAATTCATAATCCCTTCAAAGTATTTGGCCATCTTGGAGTAGTCGTTCCTTTAACTGTTCATAAGATAAATCTTGGACAGCGACACCTTCATCTATTGCCAATGCCGCAGCTGTACCAGCACTTTGTCCCAAAATCATAAAAACCGGTTCCATTCGTATTGAGCCGTAAGCAACATGCGAAGCAGAAAGACAAAGTGGAACGAGCAAATTACTACACTCCTGTTTTCTAGGAACTATCGAACGATAAGAAATAGGATAAGGCTCTACTCCATGTCCAAAACCTCCTTCATTTCTCACAGTTATTTTACCATCCTTTTCTATGGCCACACGTTGGCAGAAATGAGAATCCATACCGTACGATCCCAATCCAACACCATCACTTACTGTTGTTTTTGATTCACATTCTGCCTGTGTCATCACATAATCGGAAACCATTCGACGACCTTCCCGCACATAAAGTTGATGGGGCCAGTAACCAGTGTTTTGAAACTCATTAGGATCAAGTCCCCATTGGCTGACTTTTTCCCGTAATGTATCAGGAACCTGCGGATCGTTTGCGAGGAAGTACATAAGCCCTTGCTGATAGTTAACATGATCCTGAAAAATATGTTCTCGTAATTTGTATAATTCTAAAAGAGGAATGGGCATACCGCGACGTGGAGAAGGCATTTCCGCAAAAGAGCCTGGTTCATAGGTGCCATCAGGCCAGTGGTAGTTGCCTCCCACGTAATCTGTTGAAAAACTTCCAGCATTATTGCTGTCTCCTATACGTAATTGAACCGGACCATCAGTCATTGGTTTTGTTGTGTAGTTGAGTACCCACTGAATACGCGAATCGTAATTTAAAAAACGGGCAAGAAGTGCATATCTACCGGGATTATATCCGGCTGGTTTAGGAAATGGTATTTTATTCTCCTCATTTGTCAGGTAATGTCTAAAATTGTAAGCCTGTACTTTGAAATCGCCATCCCCTTCGTCTCCAAACGGTTCAGAAGATATCTCGGGAAGTAGCCCCGATTCAGGATTATCTGGTTCTACATAAGGGCTAATAGGTAATCCGCAAAATTGGTACACGTACTGCCAAGAGACTTTTTGCCATTGACCGCCCAAGGATTCTCCGTATGCACTGGCTGGTTCTCGCCCGACTCGATATGAGACGTTCGCTGCGGCAAATAAATCCCCTTCATAAGTAGCGTCGATAAACATATCAGCTTCAAAGGTTTCATTTGTTTCCATTGTTATGGTAACCAGTTGCCCGTCCTCCATTACTACAGACTCTAAGCAACGTTCAAATAACACTGAAACGCCCTCTTCATCAAGCATTTTTAGATATAGTGTTTCAGCCTCAGAGGGGCTAAACATGCGGATGCGACCAATCCTGTCGTAGAATTCCAAAGCCAATCCCCCAACAGTTTCCTTTTTACCAATGTCTGTGGCAGTTAATCCTCCTGATGTCATTCCACCAACGTGCCGATTAAACGAAATAAGAATTGCCTTTTTACCCATGCGTGCTGCCTGGATTGCAGCGGTTACCCCAGCAGGTGTTCCTCCATACACAGCAACATCACACTCGATCAATTTTGACTTCCCCGATTCTACTTTTCTATAATAATAAGGCATATTATCTAATTTCTTTTCAGCAGACTTACTTGAAAACGAAGTACAGCTTGAATGGAACACTCCTGCAAACAGAATTGTATAAACTAATATTTTTCTAAAAATTCGTTTCATTCTCTTTTCTTTTAATAATAAAAATTCATTTTTAAAAGAACACTACGCGTTCTTCGCAGTGTTCTTTTGCTATTTTTTAAGGTTCGGAAAACTCAACCTTTTCCTCAATTTATTGAATTTCTAATAACCTGGATTTTGTTTCATATTTTCATTAATCAAAATTTCCTTGCTGGGGATCGGCCATAGATACTGTCTGGAAGCATCAAATTGACGTTGTGACAATATACGATAATACCCTGCTGCATACATCGGACCGAAATCAGCAATTCCATCCTCATCTAAATTTGGAGTATCAGGGAAAAACCATAATCCGTTATCTACAATTCTTTCTTTCAATAATTGAGATGAAAGTAATCCATAAACAGGTTTATTCAATACTTTTTCTGCCAACTTCCATCTAATCAAATCCATGTAACGTCGATCTTCAAATGCCAGTTCAATTCTTCTTTCATTACGCACCAATTTCCGAAGTTCTTCTTGATTTGTAGTAGTTATAGCGGGATATTCAGTGGTTTGAGTAAAATCAACCTTGTAAGCTCTGGCACGTACCTTATTAACGGCATCCAACACTGATTGATCAATTTCATTCAACTCAATTTTGGCTTCTGCATACATCAATAGAACATCCGCATAACGAATAATAATTAAATCATTTTGATTTCTGGATATATTTTCAATCCAAAATTCATCTACACCCTTTTTCCATAAAAGACCTGTGTAGGGTGCATACCGATCAACAGCCTGATTTGCCTGATTTTTAACATATTTTCCAGTTTCTACATTCAAAATTTTCATTGAATCAGGATGTGAATAAAAAACAAATCCACAGTGAACCTCTCCAAATGGAACGACAGTTTCTGATAAACGTGGATCGCGGTTTTCAAACGGCTCTCTGGGATTGTAAAGTGGCGATTCATCAATTGGTAATCCATCAATACATGGATAAGCACAAAATAATTCATAAGAGGGATAACTATTAGCATGACCACCAGCATTACGGGGAAGAGTTCCTCTAACCCATTTGCCATTTATGCCAGGCCAATGATTAAAAACTTCAAATTGTTCTGAGGCAGGCATAGCAAAAATCATTTCTTTGGGATTTTTTACCGTAGATTTAAAAAGTTCCCCGTAATCCGGATATAATTCATAAACTCCCAGATCGATACAAGCTTTTGCAGCAGCTTTGGCAACAGCCCAGTTTTGCTGATATAGTGCACTACGTGCTTTCATTGCTAAAGCAGCACCTTTAGTAGCAAATTGTTTCCCCCCGTAACTTGGCGGTAATTTTGAAATTGCTTCGTCAAAATCTTTATGTATTTGTTCAAATATTTTACTTTTTTCTGTTCTGCCAAGAGAAAAAGCATCTTCTAATTCAAGCGGTTCTGTATAATATACTACATCTCCCCAATGGTCAATAAGATAAGCATATTGAGAAGCACGAACGAAAAGAGCATTTCCAACAATTATATCCTTTGTTTCTGCAGGTATATCTGCATCTTCGATAAAAGAAAGTATTGTATTTGCTCTTGTAATACATTTATATTTATTTGACCACATTGTAGATAAAACACCCCACTCGCTATCTATAGTTGCATTAGTTATGGGATATAAATTTTCTCTGTTTACCCAATCATCTATCCACTCCACGTCATCCGGCAGCCAGAATGCCGGCTTATATAAATCGTTAACCGCCAATTCAAATTGGTCAGACTCTTGATACCAAGTATCAGTAGAAGCTTCTGAAAGTGGATTTAGATCCAATTCAGCACATGAATAGCAAATTAATAAACTTACTATTAAAAATATATTTATAAAAAATTTCATAACAATTTAATTTTAAAAGTTCAAAATTTAACACTTGCTCCAAACAAAAAAGTGGTTGTAATTGGATAAGAAGTGCTACTCGCCTCAGTGTCATATCCTTTGATGAAATTATCAAAGCTATAAAGATCTGATATATTTGTATATATCCTGAGTTGCTGGATATTAAGTTTATCAATAATAGCTTTAGGTAAACTATAACCAATATTAATATTTTTAATCCTAAGATAGGCACCATTTGTCAACCAGTAATCTGACATTGTGAAGTTTTGATCATCACCCGTATCACTTAATCTTGGATATTTAACATTTAAATTTTCTTCTTCACTATTGTACACACTCCAGTAATTCTCTTCATAAATTTTGGGGGCATTGTACCAACCACGAGTTCTTAATGGCCATATTTCATTATTTATAGCTATATTTTGTTTAGCTACTCCTTGTATAACCATAGAAAAATCAAAATTTTTATAACCCAAGCTTAAATTTGTACCGAATTGATACCGGGGAAAAGAACCACCTAAAGGTACGCGGTCATAATCAGGAGATATAATATTATCCGGAACACCTTCCGGGCCGCTAATATCTAAAAATTTTACATCGCCTGGCCTTACGGCTGAACTTACTACAGCAGAATTTTCTATTTCTTCTTGATTTTGAAATAAGCCATCCGTCTTATATCCAAACCATTCCTGATATTCTGTTCCTTCTGCAGTTATCTGTGTGCCCTTAAATTCAGTTCCACTCAAATCTTTTATTAAGGTTTTTGAATCGAACAGATTTGCAGAAACAGAGTATCTCAATTCACCAACATTATCTCTCCAACTTATTTCTACATCCCAACCTTTTGTGTTCATTTTACCAGCATTTTGGTCAGGATTATTAAAACCAATAAAGTCAGGAATTTCCAATGAAAGCAACATATTTGAAGTTATTTTATTATAAACATCTCCAGTGAGTTGAAGATTGTTATCAAAAAAGTATGCGTCAATTCCAATATTGTATGATTCTGTCTTTTCCCATGTAATATCAGGAATAGCCCATTGATATTGGGCCGCTGATGTAGTGGAAATAATATTGGAGCCTTGAAAAAATAAAATACCTTGCTGAAACTGTACTGTTGACTGGTATGGATAATTACCAATACGCTCATTGCCCAATGTGCCATAAGATCCCCTTAGTTTGAGGTAGGAAAATATATCATTCCCTTTCCAAAAAGATTCGTTTGACAATACCCAACCAGCGGATAAAGAAGGGAATAATGCCCAACGATAATCAGGATGAAAACGTGAGGATCCGTCATAACGAACATTCCCCTGAAAAAGATATTTATCCATATAATTATATAGCACGCGACCAAATACTGAACGATAGGCATTCTCATAAGCATTCCCATAGTTATCTCGATAATCAAGGGGCCCCATACTTAAATAAGGGAAATAGGTAAACTCATAATCATCCCTTGATGCCCCCATATTCTCAGTGAATGAACTATATTCTTCATAACCTGCCATAGTATTCAAGGAATGTTCTCCTAATCTTTTTTCATAATTAGCTAAAAACTGAATTGTGTAGGTCTGATTTTGATTTCTTACCTCGCTTAAATAGGTTCTGGTCTTCCCAGTTAAATATCCCATAAATTGTGTGGGATCATCGGCATCGTAATAAGGTACTTTTTCAGTAAAAGATTTTTCCGAATCAAATCTTAGTGACGGAGAAATTAATGCCTTTAGATTAAGTCCATCAAGAGGAAGAAAATTTATCTCTAATTTTCCTCCAATTATATTTCCCCAATTATTTCTGGTACCTCCAAATTCAACTTGCCCAAAAGGATTATCTCCATTTTTCCCTCCTGCAACCCTGCCATCACTCCATTTAGCTGGATAAACAGGGCCAGCCAAATATCCTGCTCTTCCTGGACTAGTTACAGGTCGTTCCTGAATATCTCTTTGAAAATAAAAATCCATTTTTGCGTTTAATAAATTTTCTATAATCGAGATATCGGTATTAATTCGGGAATTTATTCTTTCAAAACTGCGATGAGCATATAAGCCATCTATATTCTCGTAAGATAATGAGCCATGGATTTTAACCTCATTTGTGCCTCCTGCAACATTTAGATTATGACGCTGGATAGGAGCATATTTTTTCATGATGAGATTTTCCCAATCTGTAATTGGATATTGATCTGGATTCTCCTTATTTAATTCATAATAGTTTTCAACAACATCCTTGGGAAAAATCGGATATTCATCTCCAACATTCCCCTGGTCATTCCAAGTAAATTCATTATTCATTTCCATGTAACGAATAACATCAGCCACCTCAGGCCTTACGGTTGGTGTTTCAATACCAAAACTAAAATCATAATTTAAACTCAATTCACCTCTTGCGGGTCTTTTGGTAGTGATAAGTATAACACCTGCAGCTGCTCTTGAACCATAAATTGAAGCAGAAGCAGCATCTTTTAGCACTGAAATACTTTCAATATCCTCTGGATTAACTTGATCGATATTGTCAACAGGAACCCCATCAACAATTATAAGTGGATTACTATTACCAATTGTTGTAACCCCTCTAATTCGAATTGAAGCACTAGTACCAGGATCTCCGCTGCTACGGGTTACCATCACACCCGAAGTTGCACCTTGCAAAGCTCGGGATACATTAGAAATTTTTCTCTCTGCAATATTATCACCTGAAACGGTACTTATGCCTCCCGTAAGATCACTTTTTTTAACTGTACCATACCCAATAGCCACTACTTCCTCGATCCCAATTGTCTCTTCCTCCATAACCACCGTAAAAGTAGTCCTGTTTCCTATTGGAACTTCCTGTGTTTTCATTCCCACAAAAGAAAATTGCAATATTTCGGCATCGTTTGGAATAGCTAGAGAAAAATTACCATCACCATCGGTTACTGTACCGATAGTGGTTCCTTTTACTACCACAGTAACTCCCGGTAAAGGTTGGCCGCTTTGGTCGGTTATTGTTCCCGAAATATTTAGTTGCTGTTGAGAATAAACCGAAGTGGTAATTAGCATGTAACATGCAAATAAAAAAATTAGCCCTGGATTATATGTGAAGAAAAGTTTGATACTTTTCTCCCAAGAGGGGAAATTCAATAATCTATATTTTTTCATAATTTAGAAATTTAAGTTTAAAACTATTAAGTGTGGCGGACACTAAACAGGATAATGAAATTTTTTCAAAGAAGCATTTTCGATCTTTTACTTTTTTTTGTTTTAGTTCTTTCATAGGCAAGCTCTCCCTTGATTAATTTTATATAATAAATGATTTTCTTTACTTATTGCGGGTTAAACAGAAAAACTGATAAAGCGAGCGCTGGGCAACTAAAAAGCTGAATTTTACAAATTTAATCCTTTCATGTTGACCTCTTAAGCAGTGTTTTTTGTAACTGGTCAGATTTTTTTTTATCATGCTTTGATATTGTTCTTTTTAACAAACTAAAACTCCTTTGAAAATCGAAGAGACCTTCTAAGCATCAATCTACCTAAATTATTTCATGTAAAACGATAAAAATGAATGTCAAAATGTTCCTTAATTACTTTATTTACGTCGTAATAAAAAAAAGGTTATTGTTTAAAAAGTTAATTATTCTAATTTAGTTTTACACTTTCTTTCATACAAATTACATTATTATTCATGCATTAACCTGTATAAAATCATTGAAAATATATCTACATTGTCTTCAAACTCGAGAAATGGGCTTTTGCCTGAGTCTTTTTGTATATCTACTCCATTTCTATAAGGCTTTATATCAAAGATTTTATTGATTTGTATTGTCTTACTACCTTTTGTTCCCATAAATATTAATCTCTTATTACTGAGATACATTTGACCTGTATCAATGGTTTGCCAAACATCTTCAGTTGTTCTTTGGACTCCCAGGCTCCCTAATCTATAATATACTCCTTTTGCTAGTTTTATTCGTGCAGTTGGGCCACCATAATTATATCTTTTTGTTACTCGTCTTTGTTCCAGCCATTTTATAAATGTCGAAAAGTACAACTTTTCTGATTTTTGAATTGTAATATCACTTTGTATTTCAGGAATTTCAGCATTTTCTAACTGCCAATAAAGCCTATATTTTTTTAATGAGTAGGCAGTTTCTGCATTAATGGATAGATTAACTCCAAGATTTGATGCAATTTTTTGTATTTGATTTTCATCTTCAGGAGAATATCTTTCATTATTTATAAATTCGTCAATATATTTCTTTACTATTTCATTTGCGTTTCTTTCATAAATATCTTTAGCCACATCATCAGAAATCAATAGATCTACTTTTAATTTATTAAGATTATCCATTTCTGTTTTTTGAATGATTCCAACTTTAATTGCAGTTTTAATATGTTGCTCATAAAGTTTATTTGCTTCTGATTCAATTTGTTCTTCTATTTCATTTTCATCTAAGAACAAAATTTTTTTGAGATGAGCCAGATTTAAAATTTCAGAATCATTTTATTTATTATCTCTTAAACAATAATATAAATATGTCTGAAATAATAAAAGACGAGTGTCTTTGAACTGCTTTTGTAAGTCAACTTTATACTTATTAGCAATTTCAATTATTTGATTAATGTCAATATTCTCAATATTGGACTGATTCATTGATAGTATATTGTTAATTTCAATTATTGCGTTTTCTGATGGACTTTTATGCAATAATTTTTGAATAAAGGAGGGTTGTTTTAATTCTTTAGTACCTTATCTTTCAATTTGATGTTTTTTTTGGCATAATATTCAATAGCAATAAGCTGGAACAAGCACCAGCTCTTTAATTTTCTGAGCCATAATAATTGTTTCTTTTCCGATTTTGGTAATGTAATATTTGTAAGAATTCGATACTTTTTTGATAAGCCCGTGTACTCTCAGTCGTTTAATCAATCTGCTGATTTTGTTACCGTCGAATCCGAGCAGTTTTTGCAGGTTCTTGTTTCGAAAACCGTTAATATTAAATTCACCATGGATGATGGCTGTTAAAATCATTAAATCATCTTTGTTGAAGAAGTTAAAGCCTTTGTAATTTCGGTTTTTATCAATTCTCTGTGAAGTAACTTTTTCAAATCTTTTCCTTCCAATTTCTTTGTTATCGAAGGCTGAAATAAACTCCAAATATCTTTTGTTTGAAGCTTTCAGGTTTTCTGACAGAAAAGAAAGGCTGTAGATGTTTTTCTTTAACGGAGCCATTTCGTGCGACGTCGACCCGTCACGGTGTACTACCTCTCGGAAGTGTTTAAAAAAGCTTATATTGTTAGTTGTTGTTTCAATGCGCAGTATTTTACTGAACTTATCGTACATCTTAATTGAAGAAGAACCCATGGTGTGTTTTATCCGGCTGCCTTCCATGCGGACATTGTAATTGTTACCAATCTCACCCTGGTATCTTGGATCTAATTTTAGTCCCAAAAAAGTAGCTATGTTTTCAGGTTTAACCGTATGGATGGCAGTGGCCACCAGTTCACTGTAAATTTGTTGCAGATCTTGCTGTTTTTTAAAAACAACATCAGTGGCGTATTCGGCCTGCATTACACTCCAATGATACCTGAGTTTAAAATCTTTATAAACCGGACAAAACTGCCATGCAAACTCTTCTAATTTACGGTGAAGTCTTTCTATGCTTATCTTGCCTGAAAGTTTTTGCGCTTTACCGGCATCCTGTATGCTGTCAAAAGCATTGTCTATCAAGGTATAGCCAATACCTGCCTGTTTTAGGATGCAGTTCAAAACTGAATTAAATGAAATTGAGGTTATTATTACGAGAAATAAAAATGATTTTACAAATACATCTCTTAAAATATTAACACCAAAGGAATTTTTAAAGTCTTGATAACGAATTACAATATAATGCGTTCGAGTGACAGTCATGACCAAAAATGAACGAGGATTAATTCCTTTTTTAAGTACCATTTATTATTTTCCTGATCCTTTCCAGACACTTATACTTTTGATTCCGTGCACTTGCAGCCGAAGAATATTTCATGAGATACGCAATTGTTTCCCATGAATGGTTCTCAAAATAGTATAGTTCAAGTAACTGCTTACATGGATCGCCAAGTGATTCTATGGCTTTGCTCACCAACTCAAACATATCGGATTCTTCACTATAATAATCAACTGGAATTTCTGCAGTGCGGTAATATACAATATCCATGTAACTGTATTCCTTTTTTCTTTGGCATAGCTGTTCCATCCATAGATTTCGGCTTATTGAGTAAATATAGGTTCCCAAACTACAATCAAGATCAAGTTTACCCCAGGTATATTTATCCATTAACACTACCAACGCATCATGGAATATATCTTTTGCATCCTCAACCGTTCCACTGTTTTTTAAAATTAACCAGGCTACTTTTGAAAACTCCTTCTCATGCCTGACTTTTCAGCAAGCTGGCTTTGGGTTAAATGTTTCTTTTTCAGTAATTCTTTAAACTGGCAGGCAAGTATTTCGGTCTTTAATTCATTCTCAAACCTGATGCGGTTTTCTGTTCCGTGTTCACCGATAAACCGGGTCAATACCTCTTCGTGTGATATTGTCTTCCTTTTCATGATACTATATATTGCTTTCTTATTTATTCT
>Ga0068713_1002661_pt1 | contig 17374 bp, 15 predicted proteins | sample MTBAKSrepl2MetaG_FD_62223 | JGI IMG/M metagenome (GOLD analysis project Ga0068713, IMG submission 62223) | Enrichment culture microbial communities om Arthur Kill intertidal strait, New Jersey, USA, that are MTBE-degrading - MTBE-AKS2 (Arthur... | ecosystem: Environmental > Aquatic > Marine >...
GGACAAGGTTTCCTTCAGGGACAGCTCCTGCAGTAAAAGATTGCCCTCTGTAAATACGCAAGTGATACCGTCCTTCAAGTTTCTCATAACGGCGCACACGGGTACTGAACATACTGCAGGAGTTCCTGCTTCGCTCTGAGGACTCGCGTTTCAGGTCCGGGAAAAGATCCCCCTGAAAAAGTGCATTTTCTCCAGTGGCCTTCCGGCCGGTGAAAAAGAGAAAGGCAGGGTTCGTGTAGAGAAACGTCTCTTCTGAAAGGATGAAAAGAGGATCCTGGGGGGAAGTTTTCAGAAAAGCCGACAGGTAAAAATCAAAAGACTCCTGTGACAACCTATAAAGAGAACCTCGGGAATAACCGCTTACTGTGAATTTCTCTCCGAACCGGAAAAAAAAGTCGATCAAGCCCCCCAGGCTTCTCTTATCCAGCTCTTCCCATACAAGAGCCCCCCTCTCTTCAAACAAATACTCTTGAGGGGAGTTGATGAGACAAAAGAGGGCTCCTCTGTCTTCCTGACCTCCTTCTCTTGTGATGCAGATGAGATTTGCGTCCCCAGAACCGGCTGTTCTCATAGAGAAATGGAGATGATCGTTTTTACTTATTGAGATTTCATCGTCAGCAACTATTTTATATTTCATATTTAAATTACCTATTTTTTACACTACAGCAGCTGGCGAGAATTGCAAGAGATTTTTCTTTTTTTTTATTGACAGGCGGAGACGCTTTTGTATAATTACCCCGTTGCGCCCATAGCTCAACTGGACAGAGCGTTTGGCTACGGACCAAGAGGTTGGGGGTTCGAATCCTCCTGGGCGTATTCTTTATTTATGATATCTCATGTATTCCTTCAACACATCCATGTAATTTCTTGATTCTTTTATAGTTATCTCGATCTCTCTACCCCTGTGTTCCGCCAGGGCCGTAAGGTCGCTTGCCATTTTAGGCCCCACAAAAAGCCCTTTGCGGCACTGTGCGCAGCTGAAGGAACCATTCTCAGGATCGAAATAGCTCCTCTCCTCCTCACCGCACAGACAATAAGGAGATAATTTCAAAGGAAGCCCCATTTCCTGAAGCAGAGTGAGAAAATAGTAGAGCAGAGCTTTGCTTTCTTTCTTCTCCTCCACACCCCGAAGCAAATAGGTGAAGCTCTGAAACAGTGCAGGAGCAGGCTCATTAAAGGGAATATTTCTCCGTGTGTACTGGACAAGCTCGCCGATGGCCATGAGCGTATCCGGAGTCATGGTGAGTGCGAATTGGTCTCTGATCAGCTCAGCCTTGTTTAGAGTATAGAGCGTGGTGTTTTCGTTTTTATAATAGTGGATCTCGATCTCATTAAGGAACTCGATCATTCCGAAAAAAGAGCTTTTCGGGCGGAGAGCTCCTTTGACTATAAAACTCTGCAGCCCCCCTTTCCGGCTCAGGACATTGAGGATCAGAGAGGTCTCTTTAAAGAGGATCTTTTTCAGGACAAAGGCCGAATCCCTGATCAGCATATCAGTGGAGCCACTGAAGAAGAAGCGTGGCCAGTCCCAGATAGATCACGATCCCCGTAGCATCATTAGCTGTGGTCACCAGCGGGCCTGCAGCAATAGCCGGGTCGATGTTCATTCTTTCGAAGAGAAAGGGAGCAAAACTGCCGATGAGAGAGGCCACAATGATCGCTGAGATCATGGAGAGCCCCAGGATCAGCCCCAAAAGAGGTTGTCCATGCCAGAGGATGGCGATGAGGGAGACGATGAATCCCACGACAAGGCCCATGACAGAAGCCACCCCGATCTCACGCATGACAGTGCTTTTCAGTTTTCCCGTATTGATGTAACCCACAGCAAGGCCGCGTACCACGATGGTCGCTGTCTGGCTGCCGATATTTCCCCCCATTGCTGTGATAACAGGGACAAAGCTGGTTAAAATGATGATCTCCTGAAGTGTCCTGTTGAAAGCTGAAAGGATCGCAGCAGATAGCATGCTTCCGAAAAAGGTCGTGATAAGCCACGGAAGACGAAGCCGGGCCACCCGGAAGACATTCTTGGTATAGAGTTCGTCTTCAACGGTTCCCACGGTCTTGTAGACATCTTCTGTATGTTCTTCACGGATGACATCGATAATGTCATCGGCTGTGATGATGCCCAAAAGATGCATCTTGTCATCTGTCACCGGAATAGCGAACAGGTCGTACTTTTCCACGACCCTGGCCACGGATTCCTGGTCTTCATAGCAATTGACATGGATGATCTCAGTGGTCATGACTTTTGAGATCTTCTCTTCGTCAAAAGAAAGAAGAAGGTCATGGAGGGAGCAGACCCCTTCAAGCCTGTTGTGCTGGTCAAGAATATAGATATAGAGCAAAGACTCGATATCTTCGGTATTTTTGAGCTGCTGTTTCACATCCCGGACAGTCAATGTATCTTTAACGGCAAAATAATCTGTGGTCATGATGCCGCCGGCAGAATCTTCGGGATAGACGATGAGATTCCTGATATCCTTGCGGTCCTGAATGGAAAAATGACCGAGAATGGACTCTCTTTTTTCCCTTGGAAACTCCAGGAGGATGTCGGTTACATCATCATCACTGACATCAGAAAGGATCTCTGCGATCTCTTCATCGCTGTAATGTTCATCTAAAACTGAGATGAGGACCGGGATCAGAGCAGGCCCGGCATAAGTCAGAAGCTCTCCCTTGACCTCGGGAGCAAATCTTTTATAGAGACGGGTGACCTGTTCGTCATCAAGCCGGTCCAGGATCTCCGCGATGTCTTCCACGCGAAACTCACGGAGAAGCAAAGATGATGTCTCTTCAGGGGTCTCCTCTTCAAGGATCGAAGAGAGAAAATGGTTGATCTTGTCAGGAGTATCCATTACGGCCCCGCCACCTTATGTTCAGGGATCCTGCCGTGAAGCACATCCGCGACAGCTTCTGCCACCATAAGGCTCATCGTTCCCCGTGCTTTCACAGAGGCACTTCCGATATGGGGCAGCAAAACCGTGTTAGAAAGCTCTAAAAGGCCCTTGTGAACCTCCGGCTCATGTTCGTAGACATCCAGGCCGGCTCCTTTGAGCAAGCCCGTTTCAAGGGCTTTTACAAGGTCTTCTTCCTTGATGAGCGGCCCGCGTCCTGTATTGATCAGATAAGCGCCTTTTTTCATCTTTTGAAACGTCTCCCAGGTAAAAATATGCCGGGTCCGGGGTGTCAGGGGGAGATGAATAGAGATCACGTCTGATTCGCTGAGCAGCCGGGGGAAATCCACATAGCGGGCTCCCAGGGCTTCTTCGTCCTCATTTGAGAGAGGTGTCCGGTTGTGATAAATGATCTTCATGTCAAAACAACGGCATTTCCTGGCGAATGAGCGTCCGATACGCCCCATGCCCAGGATCCCCACAGTCTTCCCAGCTGTCTCCTCTCCCAGAAGAAGTTCCGGCTTCCACATCCGGAATGCCCCTTCTCTCACATAACGGTCTCCTTCCACCACCCGCCTCATAACCGAAAGCATAAGAGCAAATGCGATCTCAGCTGTGGCATTTGTCAGGACATCGGGGGTATTGGTCACTGTTATCCCGCAGTTTGCTGCATACTCGGCAGCGATATTGTTATACCCGACGGCATAATTGGCGATGGCCCGGACACGCCCCTTCATGATATCGAGGACGTCTCTGTCGATGGTATCATGCAGCATGGTGATAAAAGCGTCATATTCTCCGCCGTGTTCCAGAAACCACTCTCTGGACACAGGTTTCTCATCAGGGTTGATAGAGACATCAAACTCTTTTTGGAGAAGTTCGATCCCCTTGTCAGGGATCTTGAATGTGATATAGACTTTATCCATGTTTCTCCTCCTTACGGATGATCTTCTGTATCACCGGCTGTTTGAGAACCCATCTCATGAGGAGTTCCCGATATTGAGCCGGAGAGAGTCTCCACTCACGGTCCTTCATGGAGGATTCTGCATATATCCTGGCTGTATAAGCTGTAAGCGCCACAGTGACGGAAACATTGAAACTTTCCACAAATCCCGCTATGGGTATTCGGAAAACACCGTCTGCCTCTTTCCGCGCTGTCTCTGAGATCCCGTAGAGCTCCTGACCGAATACAAAAGCTGCAGGGCGCCGGAACTCCATCTCGTGAAGCGGAAGCTGATCAGGGTCAGGGTCGGCCACAAGGATCTGATACCCCTTTTTCCGAAGGGTCCGGAAACACTCTTCACTTGTCTCATGACGGTGCAGAGTGAGCCATTGATGCGCTCCCCTGGTGATGTCTTTATTCACATTCAGCCGGTTGATCCCTTCGACGATATGCACATCCTGAAACCCGAAGGCCTCGATGCTGCGGAGCCCTGCGCTGATGTTATGAATATCAAAAAAGTTTTCAAAGACAAAAGTGAAGTATCGGCTGCGCCGTGAAGCGACATTTGAAAGACGATGATAACGTTTCGGAGTAATATATTGAAGGTATCGGTTAATTTTCACCAGGTGATTATATCACATTTGGGCGCCGTATTCAATAAAACTCTTGTAGAGGTCATCCGGGGTCTCGCTCTTCAATAATGTCTGGAGATTATCCTTCTCAGACAAAATATAGGAGATCCTGGACAGGAGATTGATATGTTCACACGGCTTGTCCCTGTCGGAGATAAAAAGGAGGATCAGTCTTACCGGTTTTCCGTCAAGGGCCTCATATTCCAGAGGTTTCCTTAAAAGGAGGACTGAAAGAGTGGTCTCTCCCCATTCCGGAAGTCGTCCGTGGGGGACAGCGATCCCCAGCCCGATCCCGGTTGATATTTTGTTTTCTCTTTCCCGGACAGCTTCCAGAAGCGCTGAAGTCTGCGTTTTTTTAAATTCGGCGATACGGGTACAGAGAAAATCCAGAGCCTGATCTTTTGAAGGGAGTTCATTTTGAATAAAAATCAACTCCCGCGAAACATATTCTTTAATTGAAACCATAATTCTCCTGTTTTATCCTCTATAATAGAGTATAACAATGGGAGAAAAACAATGCAAGATAATATTTTCAGCCGGGAAGGATTTCAATCTCATCCCCGGAAGCGACTTCTCCTTCGGTGACTACACGGGCGAAGATCCCTTCAAGAGGCATCACACATACACCGGTAAGGCTCTGAATAGCGCAGCCGGCATGACATCTTTTCCCGATCTGAGTCACTTCAAGTTCCACTGTCCCGATCTTCAGACGGGCCCCCACGGGAAGTCGATGAAGGATGATCCCTTCTGTTGTGATGTTTTCAGCATAGGAACCCCAGGGAAGTGAGGCTGTCTTTTCATTTTTCTCATAGCTTTCACGAGCTAGCAGACTCACCTGACGGCCGCTTCCGCCGTGAGCGTCCCCGTCCATCCCGTAGTCCCGGAGAAACCGCCCTTTGTGAACAGGTTCTTTGATCTCCCCTACCCGTCTGCTGCTGTTTACAGAGATAACTTTCATCATCATATTCCTTGGAAAGAAAGGCGGCGCTTTCCCGTGCGCCGCCCTCATGATAACACAGGTTTAAAAACCGTGTTCCGACAGGTTCTTGTAGCGTTGATAGCGCTCTTCAAGGTCTTTCTTGAGAAGAGCATCCAGCCTTACGGCTTCTTCCGGGAAGAGCTTTTCCAGGGATTTGTAGCGGACTTCATTGTTGATGAGTTCGCTGACATCCTTTTGCGGCCCCTTGTATTCCAGGACAAAGGGATTCTTCCCTTCTTCTTTCAGGAGAGGATTATACCGGAAAAGCGGCCAGTATCCTGTTTCCACAGCCAGTTTCTCTTCTTTCTGGGTGTGTCCCATATCAAGCCCGTGGTTGATACAGGGAGCATAGGCGATGATGAGAGAAGGCCCGTCGTATTTCTCAGCTTCGATAAGGGCTTTCATCAGCTGGTTTTTATCAGCGCCCATGGCAACAGAAGCCACATAGACATACCCGTAGGTCATGGCCATGAGTCCGAGGTCTTTTTTCTTCGTCTTCTTTCCTGAAGCTGCAAATTTGGCGATAGCTCCGTAAGGCGTGGCCTTGGAGGCCTGTCCTCCCGTATTGGAATAGACTTCCGTATCCAGGACAAGGACATTGACATTCTCACCGGAAGCCAGGACATGATCCAGTCCGCCGTATCCGATGTCATAAGCCCAGCCGTCTCCTCCAACGATCCAGATGGATTTTTTCGTAAAATAGTCTCGGAGCATATAGATCTTGTCGAGGAGGTCGGAATCAACATCTTCCATCTCAAGGGCGGCTTCCAGCTTTTCACCGGATTCTTTTGAAAGAGTGCCGTCGTCTTTATTCTCCAGCCACTCTTTTGCTGCACTTTTCAGGTCAGTGGAATAGTCTTCCCCTTCCAGGAGTTCTTTCACCATAGCAGCCAGGTTCTCTCTCTTCTGACGCACAGCGATGGCCATCCCGTAGCCGTATTCCGCATTATCTTCAAAGAGTGAGTTAGCCCAGGCCGGGCCCTTCCCCTCTTCATTGACTGCATAGGGACAGCTTGGAGCAGAACCTCCGTAGATGGAGGAACAGCCCGTGGCATTGGCAATCATCATCCGGTCTCCGAAGAGCTGGGTGACAAGTTTGACGTAGGGAGTCTCCCCGCATCCTGCACACGCCCCTGAAAACTCAAAAAGAGGTTTCTGATACTGGCTGCCGATGACATTGTCCTTGGGAAGGACCGTGTCTTTGACAGGTATCGTGAGAGCAAATTGATTGTTCTCAGACTCTTTTTGGGCTATCTCATCAAAGAACGTCATGTCAAGAGCCTGGACCGGGCAGATATCCGCACAGTTGCCGCATCCTGTACAATCCATGGGATAAAGCTGTATTCTGTAGTTGTAATCCTTTAAAGCAGGCATCTTGGGTTTCACCGTCTCAAAGGATTTCGGAGCTTCTTTCATCTCGTCGTCTGTGAGAAGGACAGGGCGTATGGCCGCGTGCGGACACACAAAGGAACACTGATTACACTGGATACATTTTTCGGCGATCCAGCGGGGCATCTTAATAGCGATCCCGCGTTTTTCAAAACGGGTGGTCGCTGTGGGGAAGGTCCCGTCAGGAGTAAAACTGCTTACGGGCAGGTCGTCCCCCTTTTGTGCCAGCATGGGTTTCATCACGCTTCCTACAAAATCAGCTTCTTCTTCGCTGATGAAAAAGTCGTTCACGGTGACATGGCCCATCTCAGAATCTTCTGCATCAGCCCACTTTTTCGTGTAATTGACTTTCACCAGGGCTTCTACAGCTTTATCAACAGCCTTATTGTTCATCTCAACGATGTCGGCACCCTTTTTGCCATAGCTTTTCTTGATGGCGGCCTTAAGGTATTTTACGGCGTTTTCAAAGGGGATCACGTTTGCCAGTTTGAAGAAGACAGTCTGCATGATCATGTTGATGCGCTGGCCGAGGCCTGCTTCGTCAGCGATCCGCACAGCGTCGATAATATAAAACTGGGCCTTTTTTTCGGCTATGGCTCTTTTCAGAGAAGCCGGCAGGTTATTCTCGAGCTCTTTCTCATCCCAGGTCGTATTCAGGACAAAGATCCCGCCCTCTTTCAGCCCGTCCAGAAGGTCATACTGGTAGACATAGGACTGATTATGACAGGCGATATAGTCGGCTGTCCTCACAAGATAGGTGGATTTGATCTGTTTTTCTCCGAAACGAAGATGAGAGACAGTGAGCCCTCCCGATTTTTTTGAATCATAGGCAAAATAACCCTGGGCGTAGAGATCAGTATTGTCTCCGATGATCTTGATGGCGTTTTTATTAGCGCCTACTGTCCCGTCTGAGCCCAATCCCCAGAATTTGCACTGGACTGTTCCCTGGGGTGCAGTATCGATATCCCTGTCCACACGGAGGGATGTCCCGGTGACATCATCCTGGATACCCACGGTAAAATAATTTTTCGGGGCTTTGGAGAGTAGATTGCTGTAGACGGCCATGACCATCCCAGGTGTAAATTCTTTGGAGCTCAACCCGTAACGCCCTCCCACAACAGTGATCTCTTCTCTCTCTTCATAGAGAAGCGTGGAGACGTCTTTATAGAGAGGTTCTCCCTCAGAGCCGGGTTCTTTGGTGCGGTCAAGGACAGCAACGCTTTTCACCGTAGCCGGGAGCGCCCTAAGGAAGGCTTCCCGGGCAAAAGGCCGGTAAAGGCGGACTTTTACGAGCCCCACTTTTTCTCCCCGGGCTGTAAGGTAATCGATGGTCTCTTCAATGGTCTCGCATCCGGAACCCATGGCGATGATGACTCTCTCCGCATCGGGAGCTCCCACATAGTCAAAGAGCTGATACCGGCGTCCGGTAATCGAAGAGAGTTTATCCATCTCTTCCTGAACAATGGCCGGAGCGGCCATATAATAAGGGTTGATGGCTTCACGTGCCTGGAAGAAGATATCAGGGTTCTGCGCTGTTCCCTTAAGAATCGGTTTTTCAGGACGCAGCGCCCTCTCTTTAAAAGCATCGATAGCATCGAAATCGACGATCTCTTTAATGTCATCATAATCGATCATCTCCACTTTGGAGATCTCGTGTGATGTCCTGAATCCGTCAAAGAAATGGACAAACGGCAGGCTGGATCTGATCGCGGACAGGTGAGCAACCACCCCGAGATCCATTGCTTCCTGGACAGAGTTGGAAGCCAGCATGGCTACTCCTGTCTGACGGACAGCATAGACATCAGAATGATCACCGAAGATGGACAACGCATGGGACGCCACAGAACGGGCTGCCACATGGAAGACTCCGGGAAGAAGCTCCCCGGCCACTTTGTAGAGATTGGGGATCATAAGCAACAGACCCTGAGAAGCGGTAAATGTCGCTGTCAGGGCCCCGGCTGTCAGTGAGCCGTGAACAGCCCCTGAAGCGCCGGCTTCAGACTGAAGCTCAGAGACAAGAACAGGCTGGCCGAAGATATTCTTCTGGCCGTGCGCAGCCCATTCATCAGCCAACTCCCCCATTGGAGAAGAGGGCGTGATGGGATAGATGGCCGCGACTTCTGTCAATGCACACGCGGCGTAGGCCGCTGCGGTGTTCCCGTCGATGGCTTTCATGATTTTTTTAGCCATAAATTCCTCCTTTATAAAATCCTTTAACACAATAGTACTGTCTATCCCGCCGGATGTCAACTAATACGTGTATACATACACGGTTTAGCAATTAAAATAGAGGTCGACTTCCTTGGGGTGAGGCCTGTTTCTGATCTCAAGGCTCTCTTTCTCTTTCAACCTGACATAATTTTCAATGATCTCCGTATTGAAGACATCTCCCTGGAGAAGGAATGCCATGTCCTTTTTCAGAGCTTCCAGAGCGTCATTAAGGCTCCCGGGAACGTGATCGATTCTTTTCAGCTTGTTCTTAGGCATATGTTCCAGGTTTTCATCATAAGGGCCCATTCCGCAGGAAGACGGGTCGATCCGGTTCCTGATGCCATCCAGCCCGGCCATAAGCATGGCCGAAGTGGCAAGATAGATGTTGCATGTCGCGTCTCCCGGACGGTATTCCATCCTCTTGTCCTCTTCCGAAGTAAAGTTCTTTGGTATCCTGATGGCAGCGCTTCTGTTTCCTTTTGAAAAGACAAGGGCTGTGGGAGCTTCAAATCCCGGGACAAGCCTCTTGTAGGAGTTGGTCGAAGGGTTAAGGAAAGCCGTGAGCGCACGTCCGTGTTTCAGAATACCTCCGATGTAATAGAGGGCTGTATCACTAAGGTCCGCATACCCTCCCCTCTTAAAAAAGATGTTCTGCCCCTCTTTTTTGAGGAACTGATGAAAATGCATTCCCGAGCCGGCTCTGTTATAGAGCGGCTTGGGCATGAAGGTGGCATGCAGCCCGTGTTTCCGCGCCACCATCTTGATGATATATTTGACCACCTGTCCCATATCTCCCACTTTTTTTAGGCCGATAGGCTGGACTTCGATCTCATGCTGGCTGGCGGCTGCGACTTCATGGTGATGATAACGGATCTGATAACCGCATTGCTGGATCATCTGGACCATCTCTTCACGGACCTTGAAATAGAGGTCCACAGGAGGATGAGCATGATAACCGTCTTTGTCCGTTATCTTTATGGATCCTGCCAGGGAATAATCTGGCCTGTTTTCCATGACATCCCAATTGTTTTCCCCTGTTCCCATAAAATAGGCCGCCCCGTTTTCCGCATTTTTATAATAAAGGGATGTGAGCAGATAAAACTCAAACTCCGGCCCCCAGAGGCTCTCGTGGGCAATACCGCTTTTTTCCATATACTCCTGGGCACGGTGAGCCACTCCGCGGGGGTCCATGTGAAAAAACTCCTTGGTCTCCGCATCGGCGATCCGGCAGAGAAAAGAGAGCGTGGGGCTCTCCCAGAAGGGATCCATAAATCCCGTTGCGATATCGGGAATAATGACCATATCGCCTGATTCAACAGATTTCAATCCCGAAGTGGAGGATGCATCAAATCCCTCGCCTTCCCGCACGATCTTTTCAGTGAGCTGAGCGGCCGGAAGAGTCAGATGGCGCATCTTTCCGTTAAGATCCGTATATTTCAGATCGATGGTGGTGATCCCCTCTTTTGTCATAAAATTTTTGATCTCAGTATAATTTTTGAACATGATACAGGCTCCTTACTCCTCATGCCAGCGGATGGCATCTTTTGGACATTTCTCCACGCAGATCCCACAGGCCACACACTTTTCCGGTTCGATCTCATGGATCTCCTTGACCTTGCCTCTAATCGCATCCGAGGGACAATTTTTGGCACATATGGTGCACCCGACACATTTTTCAGGCTCGATAACGGGAGGTGTGCGTTTCCCTTGGGGAAAGAGTGCTGCCAGCTTGTCCTCGATCACATGCGTGGGGCACACTTCAGCGCATTTTCCGCAGGAGATGCAGATATCATAATCGATCTGTGCGAGGTTCCCCGTCACCTTGATGGCATCCACGGGACAGGCCTTTTCACATTTTTTACAGCCGATACAGCCGACTTTACAGATTTTCATCACATCTGCGCCTTTGTCTCTTGATGAGCAAAGAACATCCACCTTTTTAGAGGCTTTTTTCAACTCAATGATCTTTTTCGGACAGGCATCAACACAGACACCGCACCCTACACACTTCTCTTCATCAACGCGGACGCCTCCGTTTTCCGTCTTCTCCATGGCATCAAAGGGGCAAGCTTCCACACAGGAATAGTAACCCAGGCATGCGTAGAGGCAATCCACGTCTCCTCCATGCAATAAGATGGCGGCGTTGCAGTCTTTGATCCCCTGATACTCGAATCGGTTCCTCATGGCATTGATATTCCCCCGGCAGTGGACCACAGCCACCACCTTTTCCGAGCTAGAGGCTTTTTTTCCCAGGATCCCGGCAATGGCCGCTGCCGTATCCGATCCTCCCGGGATACAGCCGCTGATCTCTGCTTCACCCTTGACCACGGCTTCAGCGAAAGCGGCGCATCCGGCGTACCCGCAAGCCCCGCAGTTAGCCTGGGGAAGAACCTGCTCCACTTTTTCTATACGCTCATCTTTTTCCACATAAAAGGCTTTCGATGCCAGAGCCAGGGCCAATCCGAGCAATAATCCCAATATCCCTAATACAAGTGCAGCTGTCATAAATGCTCCTTAACCGATTTTCATTCCAGAAAAACCCATAAAAGCCAGAGACATCAAAGAAGCCGTGATAAAGGTGATGGGGACCCCTTTCAAAGCTTCGGGAATATCTGCAAGTTCCAGCTTCTCTCTGATTCCGGCCATCATGACCAGGGCAAGGGTGAACCCGATCCCGGCACTCAGGCCGTTGACCACAGCTCCGATGAACGAGTACTTCTCTGTAATATTCATAATGGTCACACCGAGAATAGCACAGTTTGTTGTGATGAGAGGAAGAAAGATCCCCAGGGCTTTATAGAGGTCAGGAATGGATTTCTGTAAAAACATCTCGATAAACTGGACAAGAGAGGCGATGACCACGATGAAGACGATAGTCTGAAGATACTGAAGGCCATGCTTGTCCAGGACATATTTCTGAACTGTCCAGGTCACTGCCGAGGCGATGGTCATGACAAAGATGACCGCCCCTCCCATTCCCAGAGCAGAGTCGAGTTTCTTGGAAACTCCCATGAACGGGCATATTCCGAGGAATTTGATCAGGACGAAGTTGTTGATGAAAATTGCTGAAATCGCTATGATGAATAGTGATCCGATGGCCATAATGCGTCCTCCTAATCCTTTTTGCCCTGTTTGAGCTTATTGATGACAGCAATGATGATACCCATGGTAAGAAAAGCGCCTGGAGGCAGGATAAACAGCCCCATGGGCTCATATCCGGGGACGAGGGTCATCCCGAAGATCTTATTGGCGCCCAGAACTTCTCTGATGCTGCCGATGAGCAGCAGGGCCAGTGTGAAACCAAGGCCCATTCCGATGGCGTCAAGTATGGAATAGTAGATGTTGTTTTTAGAGGCAAAAGCTTCAGCACGTCCCAGAATGATACAGTTCACCACGATCAGCGGGATAAAGAGGCCGAGTGACCTGTTGAGGTCGGGGAAAAAACCGGCCATGACGAACTGGATAATGGTCACAAATGTAGCGATCACAACGATAAAGATGGGAATACGGACTTTCCCGGGAACGGCTTTTTTAATAAGCGAAATCACAATGTTTGAACCAAGAAGGACAAACAGAGTCGCCAGACCCATTCCCAGGCCGTTCTTTGCAGAAGAGGTCACAGCCAGAGTGGGACAGAGTCCCAAAAGCATCACCAGGGTGGGGTTCTCTCTGACGAGACCTTTCCCGAGTTCTTTTGCCGACCGCTTTCCAACGGGAACCAGCCAGTCCGCGACCCGGCGGAACAATTTCCCGGCTTTCTGTTTTATAGTCATGCTACTCCCCCTCCCTGTTCATTGTTTCTCGCATAACCGTGAGATATCCTTTATTCACAGCATCTGTAACGGCTTTACTGGTAATCGTCGCAGCTGTGATGGCTGATATCCCGTTGACTCCCTCGGAGACTTTACCTTTGACTACCTCGATAGTCCCGGCTTTGAGTCCTTCAAACTGGCGGGTAAACCACACCACGGGCTGTCCTTCCACTTCAGCGACTTCCTGAATCCGGGCTCCCAGTCCGGGAGTCTCCTGCTGAGCGATGATCTTCAGGCCGATGACTGTTCCGTCTGTTTTCAGGCCGGCCATGGCCGTGACAGGAGAGGGGTCGTATCCGTATGCGAATATCTTGATGACAAGCCCCACATCCTCACCTTCTGCATCCCGGCCCACCCAGTAGCGGTTTTCCACGGTGTTGTCGATCAATGCAGAGTCTTTAGCATCATCCTGCATCCTGACCGCAGTAAATTCAACCGCTTCAGGGAGGACTTCTTTTCTCGCTGAAGCTTCCTGGCTTCTCTGGATCTCCTCGATCTTTGGTTTTGTCTTTTCGTAGGCAGTGTGAAGGACAAAACCTGCAATAAAGGTCACAGCCAGAAGCGCAAATCCGAGTTTGATAAAGTCTTTCATGATCTCACCTCACCGAATGAAACAGGGACCGTATAGCGGTCGATCAAAGGGACAAAGATATTCATGAGCAGGATGGAATAGGAGACGCCTTCAGGATAACCACCCCACATCCTGATGGTAAAGGTAAGGACTCCGCATCCAACGGCGAAGATCCATCTTCCTTTGGCTGTAATGGGAGAGGTGACCATATCAGTAGCCATGAAAAAGGCTCCCAGCATGAGCCCTCCAGTAAAAAGATGGAAGAGAGGATCACCTGTAAACAGGCCGTCGATCCCGCCGAAAGCCCAAGTCAGAAGAGCCACTGTGCCGAGATACCCCGCAGGGACACGCCAGTCAGCCAGTTTTGTGATGAGCAGAAAAAGCCCTCCGATGAGAAGGAACAGGGCTGTTGTCTCTCCCAGACATCCCCCGATCTTCCCTAAAAAGGCATTGAATACGCTGTCCTTTGAAAAAAGCTCACCGATGACATGACGGGCCTGTTCATGAAGGGCCGGGTCATCAAGGGCGGCTCTTGCCGTTTTCAATGCGTTCAGAGGTGTTGCCGACGTCACCGAATCCAGGAATTTTGCCACAGCCGGATCGGCGGCGGCCTGTGAGACAGCAGGATTCAGAGATAAGACGCCACCGGCAGGAGCTGTCCATCCTGATGTCATGGCCACAGGATACGAGGCCATAAGAAACGCTCTCCCGGCCAGTGCAGGATTGAAAATATTATATCCTAGCCCTCCGAATAGCTGTTTGGCTACAATAATGGCAAAAGCACTTCCCAGCGCGACTTTCCAGAGAGGGATCGTCGGCGGCACATTGAACGCCAGCAAAAGGCCTGTTAGAAATGCGCTTCCGTCATGGACGGTGATCTTCTTTTTAAAAAGAAACTGCATGAGGGCTTCAGAGAAGAGTGCGCCGGCTACAGCAGCAAGGCTGACCCATACAGTATTCATGCCGAACAGGAGGACTGTGTGGATATAGGCAGGCAGAAGCGCCAGGATCACAAGCCACATGACCTTCGTGACAGAGATGTTTTTTTTGATATGGGGCGATGTCGCAACAAAAAATTTATCAGCCATTATTTCGCCTCCTCTTTTTTTGCTCTTTGACGAGCTGAGATCTTGCGCAAAGCCCCTTTCCCCAGACGGACATACTGAACAAGGGGGATCTTGGAAGGACAGACATAGGCGCAGCTTCCGCATTCGATGCAGGAGTTGATATTCATTTCTCCGGCCTCTTCATACCTCTTGTTTTTAACAAGCGTCACAAGCTGTGTGGGAAGGAGTTTCATGGGGCAGGCTGTGACACAGGCTCCGCAGGAGATGCAGGGGTTCTCTCTGCCCTTGGGGATCTGGTTCTCTGTAAAGACAAGGATACCGGAGGTCCCTTTAAGGACAGGAAGCTGCTGAGATGTATACTGGGCAAAACCCATCATGGGGCCTCCTGAAATGAGGCAGGATGCTTCGTCGCTCATCCCTCCCGCCTCGTTGATGAGACGCTCGTAGGTATCACCGATACGGGCGATGAGATTCGCCGTGTCTTTCATCCCCTCTCCGGAGACTGTCACGGCGCGCTCAATGAGAGGTTTCCCTTCATAGACAGCTTCATAGACAGCAAAGGCCGTCCCCACGTTCTGAACGATGATGCCCACATCAAGGGGCAGCCCGCCGGCCGGGACTTTTCTCCGTGTGAGTGAATCGATAAGCTGCTTTTCAGCTCCCTGCGGATATTTTGTCCTGACCAGCGACACACGAAGCTCCTGATAAGGAGCACACGCTTCGCTCATCTTTTCGTATGCTTCAGGTTTATTGTGTTCAATGCCGATAACCCCGCATTCGGCGCCGGTATTCTTCACCATGAGAAGGAGGCCAAGAGCGATCTTACGGCTCTCTTCCTGCATCAGCCGGTCATCACAGGTAAGATAAGGCTCACACTCTGCTCCGTTGAGAATGATCATATCGACCTTTTTCCAGGACGGAGGAGCCAGCTTGACATGGGTAGGAAAAGTCGCTCCACCCATCCCCACGATTCCCATATCGGCGATGACCTTTAAAAAAGTCTCTTTGTCACAGGAATCGATAGTGTATTTGGGATATTCGAAAAACCGGTCTTCCCCTTCCCGCTGGATGACGATGGCCTCCCCCTGCCCTGAGACCGGATGGGGGAAATGGGCGATCCCCATGACCTTTCCTGTGACCGAGGAGTGGATATTAGCCGAAATGGCCCCTGTGGATTCAGCGATTTTCTGGCCTGTCAGAACGGCATCTCCCACCTGGACGACGGCTTTTGCCGGAGCCCCGATATGCTGCGAAAGCGGGATGATGACTTTATCCGGCAATGACAACCGTTTTAAGGGTTTATGTTCCGATAATGCTTTCCCCTCAGGGGGATGGATGCCTCCTTTGAACGTCAACACAAAGAACCTCCTTGATCTCAGATACCTTTCTCTATTCCAACTACTTGCAGTTTTTGTGATCCTTCAGGAGCACGGACAAGGACTTTGTCCCCGATCTTTTTCCCGATGAGGACGCTTCCTATGGGTGATTCGTCAGATATTTTATTCACGGAATAATCAGCGTCATCAGATCCTACGATGACATAACTCATCTCTTCTTCGGTTGTCAGATCCACAAGCCTGACACGGGCTCCTACGACGACGACATCATCCCTGAATTTGCTTTCATCGTAAAAACGCGCATATTGCAGCCGTTCTTGAAGCTCTGATATCCGGGTCTCGATAAGCCCCTGTTTATCCTTTGCCGTGGCATATTCTGCATTCTCGCTGAGATCGCCAAGAGCACGGGCTTCCTGTATGGCCTTGATGATCGCCGGCCGTTCGACTTTTTTCAGACGATCCAGCTCTTCTGCCAGTTCCTGATATTTTTCTTTTGAGATATGGACTTCTTTCATGAAAAACAATCCTCCTGAACGTTATTGTATTTATCCCGAAACGGGATCATCAACCAGCAAAATTATAACCGGTATAATCCATTCGTCAACACAACTCATTTATCATATAAAAACCGTTTTATTTTCTTCGTCGGGGTCTTCTCGAAAGGTTCCGGCTGAAGTTCGATCCTCTTGATCTGTGAATAGGACGGCAGGGCTTTGTTGACATGAATACGGTTCTCATCCATCTTCTCTTTCAGAAAAGACTCCAGGTCTGTTCCGTCCAGGTCCAGGGCATCCAGTTCATCATAGTCGGGATAGACCAGGGCCATGAGTCCTCCGTTACGCTCAAGAACCAGCGATTCCAGGACAAAAGGCAGATTGTTGACCTTGTTCTCCACTTCTTCAGGATAGATATTCTGTCCGGATCCGCTCAGGATCATATTTTTGCTCCGTCCTTTGATATAGAGATACCCTTCATCATCCATAAGCGCCAGGTCACCTGTATGGAGCCAGCCGTCCTTGTCAATGGCTTCTTCTGTTGCGGCGGTGTTCCTGTAATATCCAAGCATCACGTTATCCCCTTTGACCAGGATCTCCCCGGGGATCCTGTCCGGACTGGAGGAGTCCACACGGGCTGCACAATAGTCCATGGATTTCCCAACTGAGCCATGGGGATGTTTGTCCCATGGGGCATAAGAGATAAGGGGCCCGCATTCTGTCATCCCGTATCCGACACTCAGGGGAAATTTGATTTTTTTAAAAAATTGCTCCACTTCGGGATTCAGAGGAGCCCCTCCCACGATGACCTCAAGAAAATGGTTCCCGAAAGATTCATAGAGGGACTTTTTGATCTTTTTATAGATCAGCTCACGTGTTCCCGGGACAGAGGCGAGTATTTTCACAGCTCCCCTGCTTATGGCGGGCTGGATCTTTTTCCGGTAGATCTTCTCGATGATCAGCGGCACCATGTTGACAAGGCGCGGTTTGATCTCATCAAAAGCCTTGAGAAGGATCTTTGGTGAAGGGATGGTGGGAAGAAAAG